>Ga0080013_1000026_pt1 | contig 188965 bp, 222 predicted proteins | sample ETNvirenome_6_85_FD_69236 | JGI IMG/M metagenome (GOLD analysis project Ga0080013, IMG submission 69236) | Marine viral communities from the Pacific Ocean - ETNP_6_85 (SPADES assembly) (version 2) | ecosystem: Environmental > Aquatic > Marine > Oceanic | place: Pacific Ocean | collected...
GGAAACAAATAGGACTAAATTGCAGGATAACCCCTAATTATTTTAGAGGGTTGTCCTGTGAAGTTTAGTTGGCGAAATTTAGATCAAAGCAACTTTTGGCAAAGCATACCACCTTGGAAAGAGGTGAGCAGAGAAGAGTTTGCTAACCACAAGTGGCAAGAGAAGAATGCGATAATGAGCTTTAAAAAGTTCATTTCGGTCGCATCGGACCTGGCCAATCCTGCTTTCATCGAAGACATCAAAAAGGGATTTGAACTGTCCCCAATGGCAGTACGCATATCGCCTTATCTTTTTTCTTTGATTGACTGGAACAACCCCGTTGACGATCCAATTCGGAGACAGTTTCTTCCTTTGGCTTCTCAACTTCAACCGGACCATCCGATGCTTACGTTTGATTCTCTTCATGAGCAAGAAGATGCGCCCGTTAAAGGATTGACCCACCGTTATGAAGATAAAGTTTTATTCCTTGCTCTTGATATTTGTCCAGTTTACTGCCGTTTTTGTACTCGAAGTTACGCAGTGGGCTCCGCAACACCCCAAGCTGAAAAGGTTTCCCTTAAAGCATCAAAAAACAGATGGCAAGATATGTTCAATTATCTGCGGGAAAACCCACAAATCGAAGATGTCGTAATCTCAGGAGGAGACAGTTATCGACTTAAAGCCTCCCAAATCACGGAGATTGGTGAAGAGCTATTGAAGATAGACCACATCCGGCGCTTCCGCTTCGCCACCAAAGGCCCAGCAATTATGCCTATGAAAATAACTTCAGATCTTGACTGGACGAACGCAATCGCTATAATAAGTGATAAGGCGAGAAAACAAAGAAAAGAAGTTTGTATTCATACTCACTTCAATCACCCTCGTGAACTCACGGGGTTTACAGAAGAGGCGATGGGAATTTTGTTTGAAAGAGGAATCAAGGTCCGAAACCAAAGCGTGTTCCAGCGTGGAGTCAACGATAACGCAGAGACGATGATAGAGCTTACCAAGAAGATGAGCTATGTAAACGTCCAGCCTTATTATGTTTACATTCATGATCTCGTCAAAGGAACAGAGGATCTGAGGACCAGCGTTCAGACAGGCTTGGACGTAGAAAAGAGGGTACGAGGCGTAACCGCTGGCTTTAACACTCCAATGTTCGTGGTCGATGCGCCCGAAGGGGGAGGCAAACGTGATGCTCACAGCTTCGAGCATTACGATAGAGAGACAGGCATTAGCGTTTATACTGCCCCGTCTGTCAAAGAAGGTCGCTACTTTCTTTATTATGATCCCCTCCGCTCCCTCACTGACAGTATTCAACGTTTGTGGCAAAATCCCCGCGCTGCAAATCAAATGATTAAGGATGCTTTATTCACAACCAAGAGGTCTATATGAAACTTTATTTATTAGAGCAAGAAGAGAATCAGAGGGAGGGCTCCATTGTCTCTTGTGTTGTCGTGGCCAAGTCAAAAGAAGAGGCTCAAGAGGTACATCCGTTCTCGGATTGGGACCGCGTAGAAGTCTGGGCCTATAACCCAAGTGATGTCAAAGTTACATATCTTGGCAACGCACGCAAGGACATTGAGAAGGCAGGATTCTCTGATAACGTTAACAACGTAGTCTGCCTCCATCGATGTTACAGCTAAACGATGAACCCCGGCGACCTTGTGAAATATAAAATGCGCTTTAGCTGGACAGGTGTAGACCGTGGAGATATGATAGGCATTATTTTAAAAAAGACAAGGGATGCCGAGGCCACCAACTCCCACCGAAACGAGCAAGTGTTGGTAAATTGGAACAAGGGCCTATTTCCTTTTGGTCGCACCATTAGTACAGCCTGGTGGTGCTATGTCGAGGATTTAACAGTAGTTGTAAGGGTTTAATAAATGCCAATTTATGAATACGAATGCCAGAACTGTGGCCACGTCATAGAGAAGTTATCCAAACACGACGAGGAGCCACCCATATGCATCAACGCCATCGAGACTCAGATGTCTGGAGTCCTTGAACGTTGCGACGGAGAGACAAAAAAGATTGTATCTTTAAATACTTTTCACCTCAAGGGCCAAGGTTGGTACAAAGATGGCTATTAAAGACTTGACTTAAAGATTTATTATCCTATAATAGATACAACATTGGTTTGAAGAGGACTAACTTATGTCTAATCTTGCAGAGCGACTCAAGAATCTTTCAGAGAATCCCCACCTTAGTGATTGGGAGCGTGGCTTCTGTGAGTCCATCTTACAGAGCCTAGAGAAGTGGGGCAATCTTACTCCCAAGCAACACAACCTGTTGCAAAAGATTGAGGGCAACTACACCGAAGAAAAGCTGAGAGAAATTAGCGAGTGGAAACAAAACTTCACTCCTGAAATGCGCCAGCGTGCCGAGATCGCCGCCAATTATTATGCAAATCATGCTGGTTATTATCGTGACCTCGCGTCTCGGTTTCTAAGCGATCCTGACTTTGTTCCTACTTCTCAGGAATACAAAAAGTTATGTGAGAATGACTACGCACTTGGAGTCATTGAGAACGCATTGTCTGAGCCAAAGTTTGCTGTTGGGACTCTGGTGACAGCCCGCGCCAACCACCCAAGGCGATACCGGGTAAAGAATAAGTTACTCCTCGTCGTTCAGCACAGTATGAATGTGTCATCCCACGCCAAGGGAGCCAAGCCCGTCATAGTTCTTCCCATTGGCGAAGCAGAGATGATGTGGACAGAGGAAAGGTTTTTGAAACTTCCTAAGAAAAAAAAGAACTAAATTCTTGAGAACTTCCTATAATACTACAGAAGGGAACAAGAAATGACGACGTGTCGCTGGTGCAGTCAAACAGGTCATAATATACGAAGTTGCAAGGTCCGCAAGCAGTGGTGCGCTGACGTTCTCGATGACCCGCATTCAACTCCTGGCGACCGCTTATCTGCTCAAAGATACATTGAGAGGTATGACTCCAGCGCATCCAAAACTCGAAGGTGCAAGTTCTGCAAGGCAGCAGGGCACGACCTAAGAACTTGTTCTGAATTCCAAGAGGTCATAGATTCGAAGGCAGATGCCATCTGGGCATCCCGCCGTATTCTGAAAGAACGATTTATAGCTGAATCATTTGGCCCTGGATCTCTTATTACCTGCGAAGTGAGGACGCCTGCGGGATATGTTAGTCATAAAAGACCTGTGCTTGCAACGGTGATAGGCATACGTTGGCACTTGTTGACAGACATTGACCTGGCCGACTCGATTAATTGGCATCATCAGCGCCCAATGAGAGTAAGACCCGCCGATGAGAATAGAGATTATTATGTACGATTGCCTCGTTCAATAGTCGAAGTGCCCTTCCCAGATACGAGTGGCCGCTGGATGAAACAGGAAGACTATGAGACTATCTTAAACGGAGTTATCATAGCATCACCTTCCCAGCCTCCAGATATCCCCTCGTCGTTTTTAAACCCAACTGACGTAGAAAAGGCAGCCCGCAAGTGGGCAAAAGAATATCATTTTTAATATTTTTTTGCTTGACTTGCGTAAAAAATCTGCTATAATGTTTGTGAATGATAACCGTGGCTCTAATTACTAAAGGGGAAACACGTTTATGGCTATCGATTTCAAAACATTTTCTGAGGTTGTACCGCACGTTTTAGCGGTAAAGAAACCTGTGTTGCTTCGAGGTAGGCACGGTATCGGCAAGTCAGAGATGGTCTACGCAGTGGCCAAAGAGATTGAACTGCCTGTCATTGAGAGGAGAGCTTCTCAGATGACCGAGGGTGACCTGGTAGGACTACCAACCACAGAGGGAGGGGTGACGAGCTTCTGCCCTCCTGACTGGTACGCACAGGCTTGCCAGTCTCCTTGTGTCCTCTTCTTTGATGAGGTTGACCGCGCTGTTACTGAGGTCCGACAAGGATTGTTTGAACTAACAGATTCTCGTAAGTTATTTGGTCACACGCTTCACGACGGCACATTAATCGTCGCAGCCGTTAACGGTGGCGAACACGGTTCCCAATATCAGGTAGGGGAAATGGATCCAGCAGAGCTTGATCGATGGACTGTCTTTGATGTCGAACCCACGGTGGAAGACTGGCTCGTCTGGGCTAAGGACACCGTCGCTCCTGTTGTCTGGGATTTTATTAACCAGAATCGTTCCCACCTGGAACACGTTGACGACTTTGAGCCCAACAAGGTTTACCCTTCTCGACGCTCGTGGTCCCGCTTGAGTGAATGTCTCAGCCAAACTTCTTTCTTGGTTGACCCTCGTGAACATACCAAGTCGATTTATCACTTGGCCACAGCCTTCGTTGGCTTTGAGGCTGGAATTGCACTCAACGATTTCATCGATAACTACGAAAAACAAGTTACGGTTGATGATATTATTGTAGAGGGCAATACTGAGATAACCAAAGATTTTGGTATTAATGACCACTGCGCTTTGATTGAGAAAATGGAATCTGAAGACACTTTCAAGGACAAACTGTCCTCCGAGAAGATAACAAACTTGGCTGACTATTTTGTCACTCTTCCTTCGGAAGCAGCAATGAAACTCTGGACCATTATCGGAAAAGAAGACCAGGGTTCTCTTGATGGAAACATTGTGGGCCTTCACAAATCCGTCGCATCCGATGGAACCAAGGTTGCAGAGTACATTACCAAGATTCTCACTGGCTCCGACGACGTTAAAGCTACATCCTAACACTGGAGTAGAGAGAGAGTAGGATTTATACTATGGGAGGTGTTCATGGTCTGCAACGAACACCAGCAATGTATCGCAAAATGGTTAAAGGCAGACACAGGGTGGTTGGTTCCTGTGATGAAAAAAACCAGCCCTCTCTCTCTTTTTTCTTGACTTTAGTTTTTTAAACGTTATAATAGGTATGAATTACAAAGGAGACTGTAATGTCTAGCTTTGATTTGAATGACCATATCTTTAGGCTCTTGCAACGAGAGCCGTTTTTTGCTGCCTTGTCCCGACGCATCGACAAGAAGGCAGATCAAGGTATTCCCACTGCTGGCGTAAGGATAAATCCTGCGACTTCTTCATTTGAATTGCGATACAACCCTGAGTTTATGGCATCAATGACGGATAATCAGTGTACCGGCGTCTTGATGCACGAGTTTTATCACCTTATCTTTGAACACGTTTTGGGCCGCCTCCCTGATGAATTGGAAGGATGTATGGAAAGCCCGACCAAAGAACAGGCCTCGCTTTTCAAGCTATGGAACGTGGCTGCTGACTTGTCAATCAATCAGTTGATTAATCGATCAATGCTCCCCGAAAAATGCTGTGTCCCCGGCGAAGCACCTTTTGAAGATATGCCTTTGGACAAGACTGCTGAATGGTATTTCGAGGCTCTCAAGAAAAAGAGAGAGGAACAGGGTGAAGCCGGCGATGGAGAGGGCGAGTATGGACAATTTGATGACCATGAGGGCTGGGGCTCCGGCGCAGACTCTGCGGCAAAGGAGATAGCCAAAGAGCGTTTGAAAGAGGCCCTCAAAAAATCAATGGGCGAAGCTAACCAGGCCAATAACTGGGGATCAGTTTCATCACAGACACGTAAAGACCTTGTGGAAAGAATGGCTGCCCATCTCGATTGGCGTAAAATTCTACGTTTCTTTGTACAAACATCTCAGCGCTCCAACAAGCGCTCTACGCCTAAGCGATTAAACCGACGCTATCCTTACGTCCATCCTGGCCGAAAGGTTACGCGCCAAGCTCACATCGCCGTCAGCATCGACCAATCTGGGAGTGTTTCTGACGAGATGTTGAATCTGTTTTACGCTGAACTTAATAAACTATCGGACATCGCCACGTTCACGGTGGTCCCATTCGACACTCGGGTTGCTGATGACAAAGTGTTCGTATGGAAGAAGGGCGAAACACGCAACTTTGAACGTGTCCTGACAGGGGGAACTGACTTTAACGCCCCCACTCAATATGTGAACGAAAAGGGGTACGACGGGCACATTGTCTTAACTGATATGTGCGCTCCTAAGCCAAAGTCTTCGAAGTGTCCCCGTATGTGGATGACTGACCAGGCCAACGCTTCCCGTCCTTATTTTAAGACCACCGAGAGGGTCGTAATCATTGACAAGTGAGGAAAAAATGGATGAATTTGATATTGACACCGACGATATGGATTTTGATTTCCAAGAGTTTTCGTTGGAAGACCTAAGCAATTATGACGGCAAAGGCGGGTGGACATCGGGGTCCTACGACGATTTAGATTTTAATTTGGACCCGACGTGGCTCGATTAGCCGACTGGCTCTTGGGGAGTGTGAAGCAAAGAACTATTCCCCCTCTCGCTATCCTCCTCAAGAGCCCTTTACTTACATAGCCAGTTTTAAGAACCCAAGGAGAAAAAATGAAACCAGAAGAAGTAAAAAAGAAGATAGACCGAATCAGCCGCACTCACAAAGGCCTCGGCGGTGGCCCTGACAGCGAGTCATACCTGCACGATGCAAAGGTGGACCGAGACGAAGGGTTCGTGTGGATTTCCACAGATAACAATCTCGCCGCCAAGATAATCAAGCGTTGTGGAAAAGATATTATAGATGTCTTGGAGCGCGGCGAAGGCTTTGTAGAGTTCAAAATACGACGTTCATCCTTTCGAGGGATTGAATACGCCTTCAAGACCAGCAACAATGGAAAGAAAAAGAAAATCAACCCGACGTGGCTTTGGGAGAAGAAAGGCAAGAAAACTTCTTGACTATCTCTTCTTAACCGCTATAATTACTACATAACCCATTCTTCAGGAGTGCTCAATGAAAACTCAAGACCTGCTTGTTTCTTTAAACTATTACGTAATGAACGCCAAGAAGGCCGCAACTTATTTAAGTACACAGCCTGACGTAGACAAGGTGAAGATTAAGCATATTGAGTCTTTGTTGAAAACTGTCCAGAATCAGCTTGATACTCCTGACTTCGGAGCCAAGAGGGTGGATTCTGCTACCCTTGACTTCTCCGAGGCCAAAGAGCGAAGCGTGGCACCTTAAGTGTTTGTGGAATTCCTGGGAACGTTCATTGAACTTGCCGGTGGGTCCATACTCGTTATTGTAGGAACAATTATCATAGCTTTGTTCGCAGATAAGGCGGTTCAACTTTACCGCGAAGATAAGAGGAAAAAATGATTGACATCACTATTTTTGTTTGGTTCGGACTTACGATAGTTTTCTCCTTTCTTATGAAAAAGAAGAGAAAGGGAAATTATTTCCTTGACTAATCGTTTTAATCTGCCATAATAATATTGTAATTACCCAAGGGGGAAACCAAATGAGTGACATCAAGTTGCTAGAAGAAGTTATGAACCACGTCGAGCAAGCTGCTTACCTGGGAGAGAAGATAGGTAACGCCAATCTGCGTGCGTATGTCGAGGATACGCTTCGTCAAGCATACGAGGATATTCAAGTTGAAGTTTTGTCTAAGTTGGACAACCATCCTTATGTCTAAGTTTGTTATTCTAATTCCAGGGGGCTTCAAACCCCCTACCGCTGCTCACTATGAGCTTATCAGGTCTTACGAGAGGTGCCCAGCCGTCCAAGACGTGTATGTGGTTCAGACACCTCACGTTCGAGAAGGTTACGGTCCAGGTTGTACGAAAATTGTTTTTGATTGGTACGGAGGATTCGGTGAAAAAGTCAAGTTTATTTTGGATAAGGAAGCCAAATTTGGAGCGATTGAAAAAGTTCACAAACTCGTCAACGATCCAGAGTTTACCTCTCAATACCCGAAGCAAACGATTTATGCAATGGGTGCGGGAGATAAGGGGACGGACGCGAAAAGGGTCCAAAGTTTCTTAACATATTATGAAAAAAGACCGGGGCTTCTCCCTGATGGGATAAAGCTCGGCCCTCCACCTTTTGTTTATAAAATTAATAGAAGGAATGGTGTTGACGTTAGTTCAACAGTACTCAGGAAAGCGCTGCGCGACCGGGACGAGGGTAAGGTGAGTTTGTGTATTCCGCGCTCCCGCTCGGCGCGAAATTTTCCCGAAATTTTTCCCAGTTAGGAATTAGAAATGGTACAGAAAGCAGACATAGTTAAATACAGAGGCACGCTCTCAACGCAAGTGGGGATTGTGGACAAGATCTTTGTGTTCCGTAAGGAGGAGCACGCTATCATCCGATGGGTTAAACCTATAGCGAAGGCTAACAAAAAGACTTATGCTAAGACAAAAGCCCTCGAAACTCTCCGCACAGCAGCAGAGGCTGCCCAAAGAGGCCGCAAGAAAAGAATTGAAGGACTCGACGAAAGCTCAGAGTCTCACGATGTCAAGTTTGTCAGAGAGGACTAGGAGGAACTGTGATTCAGAAATCAGACATTGTCGCGATTGACAACGACGAAGACAACCTAGCGGTCGTATGGAAGCTAGTTCCAGATACCGACCTGGCAATCATTCAAAAATTTGACTCATCTATTACGAGTCGCAACTTTCTATCCACTGCCCGCCTTACTGTCATACAAAGCGTAAAGGACAGTAAACGACGCAGACGCCGCACTAAAACCAAATAGGAGCCTTTAATGAAATCCACCACCGTCACCCTTCACACGCTTGAAACCCTTGTCGAACTCGCACGTCACGGCCTTACACGCCACCAAGACCGTCTCGATAGACTGGCACCGCCTGCAAACGTAAGCGACAGAGACGAGCGCGTTGCATTAACGGCGCAAATCAACCGAGGCTTGCGAGCGATTGACACGGCAGAAAAAAAGGTGATATTCTCGTGAGCGAGAAAGACTTTAGGGTCGGTGCCCTGGTAAGGCTCAAAGAAGAGGCCCTCAATAGCGTGGCCTACGGTGAGCACTTGCGCGACACGGTGGGCATCATAACCGACTGGACGCCTGCACCGGGAAACGCCCCCTTCGGCAACGATGCCTGGGGCGATGGTTACGGTGACGGTTTCGTACAATGGGCTGGCAGGGCAGACCAAGATATCGCATACGAAGAAGATTTAATTCTCATAAACGAATAAAACCCTTGACTTGACCCCCAAACGCCACTATATTAACCGTATAACCATTTGAGAGGTACGCATGCTTCACGAAAAAGCTGTAAAAAAAGTCGAGAAGGCGCTGGGTGTCAAGGTTGAAAAGATGGGCCGCCGCTGGGGCTGTGTCTATGAAGGACAGGTTATCTCCTGGTTGGTTCACCCTAACTGGGAAGACTCTACCAAGCTGGAAGCCTCCAACTGGCACGTTCGACGTGAAGACGATCACTCGGATTCAATGGTTGATTACTTTGCTGGTTATCACCTGGATAATGTGTCTCAGCTTATCCGCGCTGTTAAGCCGCCCGAAGCCAAGTTCCCTGTTGGAACCCTTGTTCGTGGTAAGGATAACAAACGCGCCACCCGCCTTGGCTATGCCAATCGGACAGCCCTTGTCGTTGAATCTGGCGTCCACATGAAACTCTCTTTTACGGATGGGAAAACTGGACCCGGCAATCCGTCTTACCTTACATACTCTGAACGTGACTTCGTGGGGGTTTAAAATGAATGTCGGTGATTTGGTGAAAATCAGGACGTGGGGCAATCAAGACTGCCCTGGGGGCTCTGTTGGCGTTGTTACCGCCGCTGGGCCTCATCCTCATTTGTCTAAGACCCGCTATGCCGACGAGATTTGGTGTATGGTGGAATGCACTCACGGCAAGTCCATTTACATTGACCACTACTGTTTAGAGGTTCTCAATGAAAGTCGGTGATTTAATACAACTCCAAAGAGGAACCCGCATGCACTGGGATTTGCCTACAGGCATCGCCCTGCTGGCTGAGAAACTGCCCAGGAATGATTATCTTGAATATGATTGGAAGGTCTACGTTGATGGTCAAACCATCGAGCTTGGTAGGCAACTAGAACAATCGTCGGAGGTCCTCAGTGAAAGTCGGTGATTTAATAAAACTGCACGAGTCAACACGTCGTAACGGAAAGCTGGCTGGCAAACTTGGCTTGGTTGTGAGGTTAGACGCGCACAATAACCCAGTGGTTAATGTTGGATGGATGGTTAAAGCATTCCATATAACACAGATTGAGAAGGTAATCAGTGAAAGTCGGTGATTTAATAAAAATAGTTGAATACGGCTCACGCCACGCTCCAAATGGAACCTTGGGAATAATCACCAAGAAGCTCCTTAAGCCCTCCACACGTAAGATTCATCACCAGTGTTATGAGGTTCGATTTGACAACGGATACATCGGCAATCACGCTGATTTTTGCTTGAAGGTTTTAAGTGAAGCATAAACTAAACAAGCCCGTGATCTGCTCGGACGGCTTCAGAATGAGTGTTCAAGCGAACGATACGGCGTATTGCAACCCCCAGGTTAGCGGGGCTGCGCACTATGAGTCTGTTGAGGTGGGTTATCCTAACGCGCCGGAAACGCTTCTCATAGGATATAGCGAAGACCCCGAAAATCCTACTGGGACCGTTTATCCAAGAGTTCCTTCCGCTCTCGTCTCGCTTGTCATCGCAAAGCACGGCGGAATGGTCAGCGGAGAAGTTCCACCAGGTGTCGCGCAACTAAGACCGATTGAAGAGGGCCAGCAGTGATCAAAGGCGACCTAGTGAAGGTGAGGGACTTTTATTGTGGCTTCCACAGCCCCCGAAGCTGGGGCCTTGTCATCGACTCCTTTACCGATGACGACGGTGCATTGTGGCTGCGCGTTAGTTGCCCTTCTCATCCACCCGCTTGGCACCCTGACTACGAATTAGAGCTAATGAGCACAAGCAAACCCAACGCAGGAGATAAAAAAGATGTTTAAAGAAAGCGCTAAAAAAACACTCACCACCGCGTGTCAATGCACCTTGGCCGATGTGACAGCCAACACCCTTATCAAACACTTAGGACTGCCCAAGTACGACGATTCAGAGATAGGCATTGACAAAGACGACAACCCTACGTCGATACAATGGGTGTTTGAAGACGACGCAGAGAACGTTGTGTCTCTCTACGACTGGCGCGCCGCCGCCGCTTTCCAAAAGGACAAACCTGTAACTTGGAGCATTGGAGCATCCAACCAATCGGAGGCAATCCGGTTCCGCAACTGGTTGAGCGGCAAGATACACGCTCTCAGCAAAACAGGCTCGTTTGATAGTACTCTCTTCGACAAAATGCCCCCTGGCTTTTAGGTTATGAAGGAAAGCCATATGTGGAGAAACAAAGAGACGTTTAGCGTCTTTCACAAACTCGAAAACGATCCCCAAACCCGAGAATTGACCCGCCAAACCCTTTATCACTTTGGCACAGATGCCGTAAGAGAGTTCTGCTATCGTTTGTGGCCTGATGGCCGCACTCCCGAGAATCAGAGCCTCTCTAAAGTGGACTGGCAGCAGATCGAGGACGCCTACGACAAAATAATCTTCGGTATTGAAAAGAAATATGAACTTTTCCCTTGACTCTTGCTCAAATGCTGCTATAATTCCTATATAACCACTTGAGAGGGAACAAATGAATCTCAACGAACTCAAAAACATTTCCAAGCCTGAAACGATTGCAAACCTCTCCGACTCCGAGAAGGCGCAAGTTTACATCGCTCTTTTCGAGCAGTTCGACACGTTCACTAAGGCTTGTGGATACGGTGACCCGTTCAGCTACGCTCGGTCCCGTGAGATCCTCATGGCTTGCACTCTTGGTCACACTGTCTCCGACGACTATTCCGGTGCAGACGGCGTAAACCAGGACGGTGAGCCAGTCGAGTACAAAAGTACGATTTCCAAGAAAATCAACGCCACTTACAACGGTATTTCTGTTTTCCCGACTTGGGAAGAGCAAGAGAAGTATTTGCGAGAGGAAAAGATCGGCAAATACCCCGAGCACTTCTATGCTCGGTTCGACTCTGGTCGAATTGTTGAGCTTTGGAAGACTTCAGGCGAAAAAGTGCTCAACGCGCTCCTCCCGAAGCTCAAGAACAAGTTCTACGGCCCCAAGGGTAAAGACCCACGCCTCGGAGCTTCCCTGAGCAAGTCTGAGATTGAGAAAATCGCAGAAAAAGTCATTTAATTAAAGAAAGTTCTTGACTTCGCCTTACCTATCCCATATAATGGATACATAACCACTTGAGAGAGGGAAAAAATGAAGAAGTTTCTCGTACCAGTAACTTGGACCAAACGAACTTTTGTTGAAGTGGAAGCGGATAACATTGAAGAGGCGATGCACGAAGCGTGCGGCGTCGATGTTGATATGACTTACGACGGCGAGTATGTCGATGATAGCTTTACCGTCGAAGAGGAAGGAATCTTTGAAGTGCCAGCTAAAGGAGACGCATAATTATGCAACAAGTAGCACAAATATCTGAAATCATTGAAGAAGTTCTTACCAACAACGAGGTCGAAAACTCAGAGGACATCGCTCAAGACTGCGCGATTAAGCTAGTAGAAGCCAGCCTTCAACAGCTTGCCGCTGTACTTGGCACTGAGTTAGAGACTGACGCGGCAGGACAAGTGACCCTTAACCTCGGAGCGCTCTACTAAGTGGACGCTCTCTTGATGGTAATTTGCTTTCTCCCGGCGTTCATTATCTTGGCCGTCATTGTCGGAGAGTTTATCGATTATTGACAATTAAAGAATCTGGTGGTGCTACACGCCTAAAGGCAACCTCTGAAGTTCTAAGCCTCCTTAGTCGTTTAGGGAGTGAGGAAAACGATGTTAGCTAGACCATCGACTCGGCAATGGGTAACCGAGCGCCAGATTCTTTTTTTGTCTTTTTTGTTTTTTTACTTGCATTGACCGCAGCCCCCGGTTATAATAGGGGCACAACAAATCAAGAGAGGGAAGAAAATGAACCCATACAAAGTAACTTACGAATTCTCACGAAACACGGCAGCAAGCCATCGGCCCGAGAAGATTGAATGGGACACGGCTTGTGTCACGATTTGGGCTAGCTCTTACGCTATGGTCAAGCGTATTTGCCGCACCCGTCACGGTGCGTTCCCTGTAACCATCCAACCGCTTTGGGTATCCCCCGAAACAGGAGATTGCTAAAATGACTTTTGAAAAAGAAAACCGATGCTCAATCTGTCGAGAACCTCATGGGGATCACAACATTGATGAAACATTCTCTCACAATGGCCAAGTTTGGGCCATTCGCCTTGGACCTTGCGGCGCTGTAACGACTCCCGATTCTGAAACAGTAAAAAAAGCGAGAAAATAATGACTAAAGTTCAAGCAGTTCAAGAGTTCAAAAGCTACCACCTTCCAAGCGTCAAAGAGCAATACGAGGAGGATGGTAAAAAAGATAGTGGTGCTCGTAGTCAAGCATGGCATTGGTTCACCGATAGTCTTTGCAAAGGTGGCAACATTACCGAGTCGCAGTATATGCGATGGACAACCCCGAGCTTTTGCTAAAAAAATAACCTGGAGGGTAAAGAAATATGTTTGACTCAATAAAAGAAATTCAAGACGCAACCCGAGCCGAGCTTACCGAGTACCTTGAAAGCTGGGGGTTTGCTGTGTATGACAACGAAAGAACGGAAGACCTCAGAGACGCATCCATCGGATGCTTTCAAGCTGAAGCGGATGGACAGCTATAAAAAAGTGAAAAAAAGTTCATTTTTTTCTTGCATTCACCGCCGCCCTCGGTTATAATAGGGGCACGTTTTAACAAGGAGCAACTTATGTTTGAATCGATTCTAAGCGCAAAAGCCACCAACTCCCAGCACCTTTCCGCCGACGCTCAACGTGAGCTAGTCCGCAAGTATCAAGAGGAAGGCTGCCGCCGTTCGTTGGATGCACTGGTTGAATCGAACCTCAAGCTCGTTTGTAAGGTTGCTTCACGCTACCGTCACGGTAGAATTGACTCCGATGACTTCTTAGCCGTAGGTGTTCAAGGCATTATGAGAGCAGCCGACAAGTATGACCTTGAGGCCAACGCTTCTTTTGCTACCTACGCTTACAACTGGATTCGTCACTACTGCGGGCGACACCTTGAAGCATACACCAAAGAGCCTTGGCAGCAGAGCCTAAACAAGCCAATCAACGAGAACGGCGGAACCGTCGCCGCTGTTATTGCTGACCCTTCCATTCGTCAAGATGCACTATTGGAAGAGTGCCAATTAATCCAACGAGTACAAGACGCAATCGCCGGTTTCTGCGAAGGTCTAAAAGAGAGAGATGAAATAATCTTCCAAGCCCGCACAGCCGCCGCTGACCCTGCAACACTCCAAGACCTCGGAGACGAGCTAGGATTGACAAAGGAAAGAATCCGACAGATTGAAAATATATTGCTTTCAAAGTTCAAGAGCTATTTACTCAAAGCGATGTAAAGGGCCAAACATTTGGAAGAGTTCAAAGAAAATAATAAGTTCAAGATAGGGGAACTCGTAACATATGGGTTCCCTAACATATTGGGAGTGAAGCAAAAGATAGGTATAGTTCTCAGTCTGAAAGAGTCTGACCTTTATGGTTGGACCTATACAGTTAAGTGGAACAACGGGGAAGAACAAACCTATGCACAGCAACACCTAAGACATATACCCGCTGGGTAGAAGCCCTAAGCCTATAAGGTAGAGATAAATAAACCTTATGGGATAGGTTGATTGATGTGTAAAGTAAATATACATAGGGCAAGAGTATGAGTGTAAAGAAAGTATACATAAAGATAGAGGCTGTAAGTTGGGTGGAATCTGACCCCCTCTCCCTCTCTTTGTCAACCCTTTTCTCTCCCTCTCCCTTAAGGGGAATGTAACCGTCATGACTCAGCTTCAATCCTTTGATCCCCTAGCCCCTGCAAACGTCGTAGACTTCACAGCCTATAAGCTACAGCGCTGTATAGAGTCTTACAACGCAGCCGGCTCCCAAGATGCCATAGCCTTTGAACACGCCTTGTCGCTCTACTACTTAGGCAAGCTATGCATTGAGTGGATAGAAGGCCATCCCTTCGCCATTGTACTTGAGAAGGAGGCAGCCCAAACCCTGCTAGACAATGGGGGAATAAGCAAAAAAGCCTTTGATTCTAGGATGGATCCTGATAGTGTAGACTTCGAAGGATACCAAGACGGTGACGAAGTAGGAGCCCATAACCAGGAAATGACTGGAATACCCGAAATAGACGAAAATGAAAACCCTAATGATTCTGAGTAGTTAGTTAAGGTTTGCCTTATAGAGAGAAAGAATATGCAGACAACCTTGCTAACCATCGCAGCGCTAGCCATACCAATCGCATCAACGCGCTTAATGATGGCCGGTGTATTGCGACTAATGCCTAAAAAAAGATTAAATAAACGCAAATAAACCTTGACACACCTTTATACTTGTCCTATAATGTATACATAACCAATCAAGGAAGTTTCAATATGACTCGCAAGCACTTCGAAGTAATCGCTGCCACCATCAAAGAGACCAAGCTATCCAGCATGGACCGCGTTGTGTTCTCCAACCGTATGGCAGACACTCTAGCCGAGACTAACCCACGCTTCAACCGTGCCTTGTTCCTTAAGGCTTGTGGGGTCGGGGTCGCTGTATCGAAAGGCGCACTGCCCGAGACGACGACAAGGGAACTTCCCGTTATCCGCTAACAGGAAGCCGGGAGGACGCCGAGCCTCTGGATTCATTAGCCGTCTTAACCTAACCTATCCAAAGGTTAGTCCCGTTGTAGCGGGAGGGTTAAGGCGGCTTTTGTTTTGCCTGCCATTCGTTGGCACGATTCTTGTCAATGCAATTACTATGCCAACAAACTTGGCACACTTTTTGCCTATGCAAGAGCTATGCCAAAGGGGGGGTCCCCCTCCCCCCCCGGGGGCCGGAAAGTAGATCCCTAATGATCCCGGGTACTTAGGCCGGGCCTGATACCTTCGCTACACGCACAGAAAAATCCCAGATTTTGAGACTCCACTATTTGTCCTCCCAAATAAGGTAGAACATAAGGCAGAACGAAAAAAACAGGACAAAGAGCACCAAGAACAAATCATCGTAGACGATAACCTTCTCCCAGAATTCCATCATTTCTTACGATCTAAGAAGGCTAAATATCCCCAGGTGGCAAAGAAGCATATAACTCCAGAGCCTACGGCAATTAAAATGGCCTCAATCATTACAGGTTATCCTTAAAACACCATAAGAAGGACGCGGTCAAAGTACCACAGATTCCTAAAATATACAAAGTGGGTATCATTGCTTTTCTCCATTGCTAACTAAGTCAAGACTTTTAGGGTTGCACCAGACAAAGCCAATTTTAGAGAACAAAACACCAATGATGATTTGATCAGGATCCGACAGTTCCCAGACATCAATAGAAACAATGATGCCGAAGTCGTTATACTCGTCGTCTATGATGTCGTATTCACAATCATCAAAACGACGCCACCTTACCAAATCGCCTACTTTCATATAAGTAAGTAGGCAAAGCTAAGCAAGTTCTCTAAACAGGCATTGTCAAAAAATTCACAGAAAAATTTCTAAGGTCTAAGGGTCACATAAAGTCCTCGTTGCGATGCCAGAGCTTTTCAAAAAAGTAATGGACAATTGTCATAGCTACATTCAAATATAATGTAACCCATAACGAGGTCATAAAAGAATTAAAAAAAGGATAGGCCAGAATAGCGCAGATCGTAAAGGACAAAATGCGCCAGACTATCACTTTTTTGATCGTCTTATTCAGTTTCATCATTAATTATTATAATGAAGAAGGGCACATTAGTCAAGATAAAAGATGAAAAAAGCGAAAAAGGTTTCATCACAGGGGTCATCGTGTTCGTTTATCACGGGGCGTCTCAGATCTCAATCGCAGATATTTACATTTTTGACAAGAACGCCCGTATTTTGGCTTGGACCAAAGACTTGGAGGTTTTAAACGAACTATGAAAATGGGCGACCTAGTAACAATTGTGCCTACCATCGGGAATAGGGTCGAAGGGCCAATAGGTGTACACGATGACGAAGAGACGACATACAAGGAGTTTGGGATTGTATTGGAAATAACAGAAATCCTATACAATGATTACGCTTATGTGTGGTGGTTTACCTACGATGATAACTTTAAAGGCAAGCCGAGCGAGATAATTCCTTGCCAGTATTTAAAAGTTATTTAACTATATAAGGGTAAGAGGTTAGAATGAATGTGCATAATATGCGTGGAATTGCAAAAAGACAAGATGACTTCGTTCGAGGCGCGTCGGAACGTTATCGAAATAGAAACCGAACTATCAAAAGAACACCGTTTAGAAGTATTAAAAAACATATGGGAGAAGGAAGCAAGGGAAAAGCAAGCTAAGCAAGCTGAGTTTCAGCGGCTCTACGAGTGGTTTATAAACAATGAAGATTAAAATTGACCGATATACAGTTCATATCATACCAGAAACCGACCAGGACGTTGCGTTCATTGAGGATACAATGAGATTGTCGCTAGATGGGGATGTAATCAAGTTAGAGCGTATAGACGAAGATTCGGACCCTATGGGCTTCCGCTTAGAGACCGATTTAGGCACCCTTCCCCGACAACAAGAACGCGGACAAACGCGACCCATTAAAGAGGGGTTGTACCAACGGCCAATCGAAGACTTTATCGATGTGGCCGATTCTTGGGATGGACCCCCTTATTCGCGAACCTCTCCGCGTGGTAAAGGTAAAGTTGAACAAACAAAGGTGGACAATGAAGCTGTTTGAGAATAAAAAGAATAAACGTATCCGTGAACTGGAAGTCGAGAACGCACGCTTGCAAGACGAATTAGAGTCCTTGTGGTATATGCTTGACGAAATCGCTGCTGCCGATATAGCGAATTATACGCATTTGCTTGAAGATATCGTTAAGCAAAGGCAAACAGACGCTTTAATGGCAACCTCGGTTAAGGCAGACGCATAGTGCAAGATAGGGGGAAGCATTGATGACCATCTTAGAGGAGCAAGACTTAACAGACGAGCAAATCTACGAATGGTATGTCCGCGCAATGCGTGGCAAAATTAATGTATTTGATGATCAAAATAAGATCATAGCCCTCTTGGCCCGTGAGATACTCGAACTGCGCGGTATTAACGCCCAAACTTATACTAAAAATTAAAGTTTTCGGGCGATTATTCTATTTTTTCAAGGCTTTTCACCGCTATAGGCGAACTTATGGCCCATCTGGCTGCAATATCTGGGTTTGACCAACGTATGTCTGCAAACGCTCTAGAGCCTGACCAATTGTTTGGAAAGATCCTTATAACGATACCAATCGGGAATTCACCTTTGTTCATCCCACGGAGTTTTACAAGGTCACCAACTTGTATAAACCGCTCCATAAGCCTATTGTAGCAAAAATTTCGGGGAAAACAAGGAAAATTTTTTTTCACGAGGCGTCGGTGCTTAAAAAACATAACAATTTTGCTAAGGTATGGTACTATTTACTGTGTTATGGATTCATATTGGTTTTTAATCACCAAAATTACTCAACCAAATCCGAAGATGCCATTGATTAAGGAGATCACCGATGCTGAAAGGCAAGAAAACTTGGAAGACAACGCTACCCGCAGGAAATTTCGGCGGAAAAAACGGAAAAAATCGGAAAAAAAACGCGATTTGGACGGCAACCGGACCATCGGTCAAGCCTAACCCATTAAACCCGCTGCGAGGAGACAAGAAATGAATATCACCAAAGAAAAACTCACTAAAATCATTGCTGAAGAAATTGAAAAGGTTCTCAACGGCCCAGAAGTAGGAGATAGTTTAGAAGAAATAGACGATCCCGGCACTTACTACGCTAAAAAACAAAAAGAATGCAGGGAAGCTCAAGCAAAGCTGACAGCCGCAAAAGAGAAGCTTAAGCGTATGCCCGATGATGGAGCACGCATTAAGCAAGCTAATCTCGTTCAAAATCTTGAGAAAGCCAAGCAAAGAGCTTGTTATACTGGGGACTGAAAATGAAAATCACCAAAGAAAAACTCACCAAAATCATTGCTGAAGAAATTCAAAATACTCTCAATGAATTAAACTTTAAAGAAGAAACAACCGATGAAACACTAGACTCTATTCACTTCCCTCCTGTAAATAAACCCACTAAGAAATGTCCAGAAGGGGAAACAATGTCAAGTAAATCAGGCAAGTGTGAGCCAAATAGGGTGAAACCAAGTCTTCGACAAGAACAATGACCGGACTTAGTTTAGAAGGCTTCTAAATGACAAACAAGACAAAAGAAAAGTTGATTGAGATTATAAGTTGCTGTGGGATCTTTTCAACAGCGGCCTATCTTACCTACATAATATTAAGAGGGTGCTAAAATAATGCCTATTAAGTTAAACACAGAACAATTTGAACAAATTCTTTTTGAAGAATTGCAAGAAGCTCTTTTAGCCGAGGGTCGTAAAGACAATGTAAAAAAGAAATATGCCAACTTAGACAAGTTTGGTTATATTGATCATATGTCTATGGAAGATCCTTCTGGGAATAATGCTTATCTTGCTTGGATGGCTAAGATTCTTAACAATATGATCACAAAGGAGCCTGATATGCCCCTTGCCCATAAAGAGGAGCTTCTGAATCACACTGTTAAAGCAGTGCGTGCTTTTCATGGAAACAAACAACGGTTGAAAGACAAAGATATCAATCAGTACAAGACACTTCCAGATCTTAACAAAGCAATCGATGCTCTTGGTGTAACATCTAAAGATAAAAGAAAAGCGGAAAGAGAAAAAGCCCTTTCAGAAGCAAACATTGTTTTTGACAATGTGGACTTCTTTATGGTGCGCCCTTTAACTAAAGAATCCTCTTGCATTCTCGGTAAGCATACCAAATGGTGTATTTCATCCACTAAGACAAGAAATTATTTTAATTCTTATTCTTCTGGGGAACAAGATGGGTCTCCACGAGGGTTTGTGTTTGTTCGGATGGCCAATCTTGATAATGATGATGATAATAAGAAAATGGCTATTGTTTATAACACTGATGGAGAAGTAGAAGATATCTTCGACGCACCGGATAAAAGCGTCGGCGCAGATGCATTTCAGTGGGCTGTGCAAGAAAATATTATTAAAGGCTCCATTTCGTCCGAAACGCGAGCAGGTGGTATCTTAAACTACATAAATCGAGTTGAAGATATATCAGATAGGGCTCGACCGACTGATGAAGAACTTATGCTAATTGCAAAGCGTCTAAACGATGAATACGTTGAAATGCTTGTTAATGATGAACTTGTTCCAACCGATAGAGATGAAGAGAATTGGCAAAATGATACCATTGATGCCATTAAATCAAACTTAGATCATATTGCTGATGATTTGTTATATCACATCGGGTCATATGAAATAATGCAAAACCCTCCTGGCTTAGATTCTTCCGTTTGGGATGATATGGTCGATGAAGCGAATAGAAACTTACAACACATAAGTGTTTGGGTAGAGGATATGGGTTATGATGATGGCGGTCTTTATTTTTCTGCCAATATGAGCTTTGATATTGAGGGACTTAAGGATATCGACGAAATTGATGAATCAAACATAAATGAAGCTGTTGAAGAAGTTATGAATCAGAACGCTGGTTTTTATACGACCGATTATGATGGTGTCTCGACGACTGCGATTGGTGATGAACTTGAGGTTTCTATTAATATTAACGTTGATGATTATGGAAAGGGACCAGACGGTCTTGAGACTCTTATTACTGATCTTGAAGCATACGATGCTAATGTAGAAGATTACAAAAACGCCATAATTGAAGAGTTTGAAGAGCGAGGATGGGTTGGCGGCGAAGTTAGAACAAAATCACTGGATATTGTTGCTTATCTTGAGCAAACTTTGAAAAACTTTGATGAAATTGAGTTTGAAGATAATGAGATTAACTCATATGCTCAAATAAAAGTTCAATTACCTCGGGTTCCTAAGCTCATTCAAGATGTCTCAAGACAAATGGGTACTACTGACAACCCAGGGCCTCTTCATTATCTTAAGGACAATATGACTGGACCTGCTAGAGGCAGGAATGAAACACTGCTTGATTATATGCAAATGACAGCAAAGACTAGATTAAAAAGTGGTCAAGCCAGACAAAGTTTTAAAAGCGCTGTACATAGAGTGTTCGCTGCCGCTGTGGAGTATGCTGATGGGCAGGAAATGCTTGATCTAAAAGAAGAAGAGAATCCTTACATTATGGCCGACGTTAATTTCAGCATTATTCATGCTTCAGAAGTTTATGAACCCGTAAGTGGAAAATCTCAAGCAACATTTTATGTTGAGTTTAAGGCGAGGTCAGATCCCGAATGGAACATAAAGTTTATGGAAATGGCTGATAAATATTTCCGAGCTATTGAAGACGCATATGAACTAGTTATGTCTAGCGAATTAAAAGGTTATTTTGATAGAGAACTTGGAGAACTAGAAGCACTTCTTCGACGCGACAAGGAAGCGAAGGCTAAGATAGCCCAACAAACAGCTATTGATGCTGAAAGAAAATCTTGGGCTGATGCTATGAATGAACATTTTAACAACTGGAGGAGATTTTTAAAATGAAAGTAACAAAGGAACAATTAGTGGAGATTATCTCCGAAGAAATCGATAAGGCACTGAGGGAGGATCAAAGTACGCTTATTATGGAAAGTGACCCGATGTCACTAGGACAAAAATTGGCTATCTTTATGCCTGACCGTGAAATGCCAGACAATCGAAAAAAAGAACTTTATAGAAATAAACTGCATGGAGTTAAATTCAATGAACTTAATGATATGATGATTAATCATAAACTTAAAGCCGAAAAACCAGATGCATCTGAAGCATACCTCAAGCAGATGAAGTTAACTGAACCGGAGCTTGCTCAATTAAAAAAACTTATTTTAGATTTTGCGGCAGACGACGATGAGTATTTTGGATCACGCGAAATCGATGGTCAGCGTTGGGGTCGAAGAAGCTTGACAAAAAATCAAAAATATCCACTTAACGTAACTTTCAATGAACTTCTAGAAGTATATCCCGAGTCTAATGTTGAGCCAATCAATCCTGCTAAACTTAGCAGAGCAGATAAAAAAGACGTTCGGGCGCATGACGCGGGTAAGTACGTTGATAGGCCAACAGCGGCTAATCCGGTAGGTTGGACTAGCGATTATGGAGATTATTACAACAAATGAAAAATATGAAACTTATTATGGAATCGTGGCGTCAATACGTTGTTGAAAATGACGTAGATGATGAAGAACAGCGAGAGGAAGATAACCTTAAACACAGCATCTTATCGCAAGCTAACAGCGAAGCGAAGGCCCTTGTTAGAAAGTTAGAAGATGATATGGGCGCACCCGAAGATCAATATGATTGGATTGATGACAAAATTTATGATGATCTGAATGATATTTCCTTCGATGCTGAAGGTCTGGGAGATCTTATCAAATCGGTAAGAAATTATTTTCAAAAAGTAGGCCCTACGCTCGGTTTTGATGACCTTGACCTCAGTGGCGTTTTGAGTGAGCTTCCACCTGAAGTACAGAATCTAATGACGCTGGGTGAGGACGGTGACGCCGAGTTTGGAGCAGATGCTGAAGCGGAAGCTCAGCAAGGTGCCTCAGATCGCAAGTTTATGGAAGAAGATGATTCTTTTTCTGATGCGGCTGAGAAAATAAAAGAGAAAGGAACCGAAGGTGTCTTTACAGCAAAAGCCAAAAAGGCTGAAAAAAGCGTGCAGGCTTATGCTAACCAAGTATTAGCTCCAGACAGCAAAGCCAGCACAAAAACAAAACGACAAGCTGCTTTCGCAAAAGGCGCTCAAACCATAGCTGATAAAAATAGGAGCTAAAAAAAATGAAGAATATGAAACTTATATTAGAATCTTGGCGTCAATACACGATGACAGAACAGAGTACACCACAGAATTATTCTTCTGTTAATATTGATAACGCAACAGCACAACTCTTATTATCCAAAGTAAAAGAGCTAGGTATCGAAGTTCCTGAAGGCTTTTCACCAAAAGAAGGCAAATGGCCTCATCATATGACAATTAATATGGGACCACTTTTGGATGGCTGGGAAGAAGGAATCCCGTCAGAACTTGTAATTGATGGATGGGGACTTGTTAACGATGAAACATACCAAGCAATGGCTTTTCGGATTGACAAATCAAAACTACCCGCACCAGTTAAAAATGCGGTTCCACATATTACCACACTGGTTGGAGCAAACGGTAAGCCATTTCATTCCAACAAAATTCAAAACTGGACTGACATAACGCCGTTCTCAATCAAAGGTGACGTTGTAGCTGCTGTTCAGCAAAAGAAAAAAGAAAAGCCCAAAAAGCAAAAGCCGCAAGGACAAGCTAATCCTGTTGATTTTGCCAAAGGTCTTGCTGCCGAAGGGTTGTCCTCAGACGAGATTAAGAATAGTATTATGAATACGTTCAACAAGCCCGAACAAGCTGCTTTGGGAATTATGAGAGGCGCTGGTATTTCTTAAATGAAATCTTTGGATCTGCACAACGTTCTTCACAAAGATGTTGAAAACGAAGTTTTGAGTTTTATAAATTGGGAAGACCCGCCTTATAAAATCATAACAGGCCAATCTTCTAAAATGCAAGAATTGGTGAAAAAGATACTAATTAATAATGACCTTCACTGGATCAACGAAAACTTTAAAAATTATGGGTGCTTGGTGGTTTTAGATTCCAAGTTTCCTTGAGGAGAGAAGATGAGCAAATTATTGCCAAAAAATTGGAAGCCTATTTTCATTGAAGATTCTAGAGTTCCTGGTTGGCTTTCAAAAATCGCCCCTTTGAATATTGGCGCAATAACTATTTTTTTCTTGGTCTTTTCAAAAGGAAAGATGAATGAAGTCACCAAAAGACACGAAACGATTCACTTTCAACAAACTTTAGAGATGTTTATTGTTGGCTTGATCTTACTGTACGTGTGGGACTGGCTTCACGGCCTTATCAAATACCGCAACAACTGGAATGAGGCGAGAGACCTGAAAGGAAATCGTTATTCTTCTTTAGGAAACAAATCCTATTACAGAATCAGAGCAGAGCAAGAAGCTTATGCTTGTCAGCGTTTTGAACACTATTTGTCTAATCGGAAACGCTACCGATGGATTGCAAGATACAAGGTGTGAACTGAGAATATTTTTGATATCCACTAGTTAATGATGATATGGGTATCATTAAAAACTCTTTGATGGCCGCGATGGCGCTCTTCGTTATCAGCGCTTGTATGACAACCGAATGGAAGCCTACAACTTTTTATCACCAAGATAATTTGCAAGTCACGACACCAGTCAATGGTGAACACGTAGTTATACTCTATTCAACTTCTTGGTGTTACTGGTGTAAAGTGGCCAAAAAATGGATGCAAAAGAACAGTGTCACATACATTGATTATGATCTTGATAAAGATGAGAATAAAAAAAAATTAAAGGCATACGCTGATAGCATTGGATACGAAGGAAGGTTAGGCTCTGTTCCAATCTTTGCAATTAACAACAAAATTTATATAGGATACAATCCCAAGCAGATATTAGACGCTATTGGAAGGAAAAAATCCAAGTCCCAATTATTTACAACATGGGAAACACCACTAAAACAATGAAACTCCTACTTGAAAATTGGCGTAAGTTTTTAAACGAAGGTGGAAATGTATTTGTAGGTCAAACTGCAAGCATTCCAAAAGAATTCATCGAACCCACTTTAGAAAAGTATCGTAAAGAACTTAACAGGCTCTTCCCTCTTAAAAAAGAAGTCTTTTCTTCCTTTAGACCTGTCGGGTCTGTTGGCAAAAAACCTATCTCGGGAGATATTGACTTGGCCGGAGATGCTACCTCCTTTTTTCCTACTGGAGAAGTGACACCTGAAGAATTGAAGTCTTGGAACATTAATCCAACTGATTGGAAAGACACATTTAACAATTTTAAAAAACGAGCTAGATCTAGAACAGATGCAGAACTTGGCTGGCGAGCTTTTTTAACTGAATTGGCAAAATATATCAACGAAAACTCTGAACTTATAATTACCGATCCTAAACAAGTTGGACCTGGAATTATGTTCTCGCTCTTCCCTCAGTTTAACGATGACAACAAACAACAAGATATCGGCGTTCAAATTGATTGGATGATCGGTAGAGCAGATTGGTTAGAGTTTGCATATTATTCAGACCGGCCTTCTAAAACAGATTCTTATCTTAAAGGATTACACCGGACGCAGTTAATGCTTGCAATGTTTTTAATTAAGAATATCTCTTATCATCATTCATCTGGTTTAAAAGATCGCGGAACTAAAAAGTTTATTACAAATTCTCCTAAAGAAGTCCTTAAGATGTTAGGTGGCCTTTATAATGGCAAGATTAACAGATCAACAACTAACAATTTTCATTCTTTGTATAAATGGTTGAAAGAAAATGCCACACCTGAAGAATATCGGGATGTTATAGGCGCTTATTTAAAAATTCTTGATAGCACAAAGAGTGCAAAAATAAGAGATCAATTAACTGGAGAAGAAATTAATTGTGGATATATACCAAAAGAGCTAGAAGATTTTTGGATAGAACATCAAGACGAACTTCGTTTAAAAGGGAAGTATATATGTCGCGATACTAACGAGAAGATCTGGAATCACATACAAGGAAATTAAAAAATGAGTAGATACGGTGCAGATGCAGGAGTATCAGGATCTATAGAAGTCTCTGGTTCTGCTACTTTTAATGAAGGTTCTTTAGACGCTGACTTTCGAGTGGAGTCAGACTCAAATACTCATATGTTATATGTTGATGCAGGAAATAGCCGCGTCGGTATTGGTACAGATTCTCCCGAATGTGAATTGCATGTTGATGGCGACGTTAAAATCGCTGCTAGTTCAGGCGACACCAGCTTGATTGTACAAGGCAAACAAGACGTTACAATCGGATTGGTCGCAGATACCGACAACACAGGAGGAGAAGATCAAAACCCTAGTATTTATATGTCACAGGAAACCTCAACAGCCGGTGCCTATCAGTTCTTGATGGGCATTGAAGGGACCGCCGATTTAAGTTACGTAGGTTCTTATACCAATCAACCGTTTATTCTTTCAAAGAATTCTGAACAGCAAGGGCTTCGTACTTTTCAGATTGCAACTGACGATGGTGGTGACGTATCGTCTCGTTTTTCTATCGCTACTGGTGGTAGGATTGCAATTGGAGATGCAGTGCAGGCCGCAGACGCTCGTCTTCACGTCAAAGAAGCTGCTGGTGATATTTTTAAAATGGAGAATACAACTGCCTACGCTGTAACTTATGGCCAGCTTGTTAAAGAAAGTCTTACCCTTACAGATGGCGGTTCCCCTTTGGATACAACGCTGGACTTGCCAGCAAGATCGATGATTACTGATGTGCTTATTACGATTAAAACTCCTGGTGTTGGTACATCTCACAATCTTGAGAATGTTGCTTTAACTGCGAACTCGCAAACCAACAATATTAAAGGAAGTTCCTTTCCTAGTGGATTGAGTTTGATATCAAATCCATCTCAAGGCGTCGCAGCAGGGACACAGTATGTGTTAGGTAACGTTGATCCAAGCTTCCCGGCTGGTCGGGCTACAATGCTTCTTTCTTCGACTGCCGATGTGAAATTAGTTTATTCAGATAACGGAATTAGCACTGAACCAATAGTGGATGTTGTGGTATTCTATAAGAAGTTTGACGCTTCTTAATATGAATTTAATTTCTACGCACGTATGTAAAACACAAAATGTTGGTTTTCACGGCAATTTGTTTGGTGGTGTGATGCTTTCGTGGCTTGATGAAGCCGGAGCGGCCTTCGCAGCCGAAGTCTCAGGGACTCCACGAGTAGTCACTGTTAAAATTACCGAAGTTATTTTCAGGAAGCCAGTAAGGCCAGGGCAAATAATTAAAATTTATGGCCACGTAGTCAGGTTTGGTAACACTTCTGTAACAATCAAGTTAGAAGCCCGTAGGCACAGTCCATATAACGGTTCTCAAAAGATTGTATGCACGACGGATATGACTTTTGTAAGAATTGATGGCGACGGAGATCCAGTTCCAATCAACAAGGACGTTAAAAGAGAGTTTGAGGAGAAAAATGAAAGTAGATAGTTCTTCTTGGAGAGACCCAAACGATTCTGATCAAGTAGCACAGGTATATGTACTTAAAGACGACAAGATATTAATCTTACAGAGGTCAGATTGGATGGCGTGGGCTCCAAAGCAATGGGCTCTTCCTGGTGGTCATATTGAAATCGGAGAAGATTTTGAAAAAGGCGCTATTCGTGAGTTAAAAGAGGAAACTCAGCTTGATGTGATCAATATGGAACACTTTGAGTCTGATGGTCATCTACATTATTACATTGTCACGGAATTTGAAGGAAAAATTCGTCTAAATAACGAACATACGGGCTGGCTTTGGGCCAACGAAGAAGATTTAGATCATTATGATGTAGTTCCAGTTGTAAAAAAGAGAATTAAAAAGCTATTTAATACAGTGAGGTAGCTATGAATGAAAAAAGTTGTTCTTTTTGTAATTATTTTTATCTTGACAATCAGTCAAGTGTTTGGAAAGACCCCCAAATCTAAATTTTATGACTTTTCCGATCAATTGATTGATGGCCAGATACAAAAACCGACTGCACTTTATACAGATGCGCGTGATAGAGTTAAATTTGAAAGATTATTGAAGTTAAAGAAGAGTTTTTTGCCACAATTATACGATACTGCCAAGGAAAAGGTGTTTAAATGAAGAAAGTTATTGATATTACAGATGCTGATGATGTTTGTTGCCCTGAATGTAGTGGAGTTTACTTTACTCAGCTTGTTAGAATCAAAAAAATAAGCGCTATTATGTCTCCCACTGGTCAGGAGGTCGTTTTTCCGGTTCAAATCGTAAAATGCGACCGTTGTGGCCATATTGACGAGTCTGTACTCGCAGGAATGCACTAAATTATGAATAAAACGTGGAAAACCTTCTTAAATGACTCAAAAGACTATGATTTATCAAGCTTTATCGTCAAAAAAGAGCTAAATCCCAGATTTTGGAATGAAAACAACGAGTTAGAGCCCAAAGTACGTGAAAAACTGCTCGAAATTGCCGAAGATTTCTTTAATTCCCTTGAAATAGAGGGTATTGAATTGGAAGATATTACCCTTACAGGGTCCTTATCCAACTATAATTGGTCTGAATTTTCCGATGTTGATCTACACATCTTGGTTGATTTTGACAAACTAGAGATCGATGAGGACACTTTAAAGGACTATTTTAGGGCAAAACAGGCAGTTTGGAACAAAAAACACGATATTATGATCCACGGGCACGAAGTTGAGATATATGTTCAAGATACAAACGAGCCACACGCTGCTACAGCCGTGTATTCGATCCTTGACGATGATTGGGACATTGAGCCCTCCCAAATAGATCCCAAAATTGACTTCAAAAGTATTAATGCTAAAGCAAATTTTCTTATGGCAGAGATTGATAAAGCCTGTGAGATGTATTGTGACAGGGATTATGAAAAAACTATAGTATATGTAGAAAAAATGAGGGAGAAATTGAGAAAGTTTAGGAAAGCTGGTCTTGACACGGGTGGTGAGTTTTCCGTTGAGAACTTGTCCTTCAAAGTGCTCCGAAGAAATGGGTATCTTAAAAAGATGTCTGATCTGGCCACAAAGGCTTATGATAAGGCAATGTCGATGAATGGCGATTATGATGAACATTGGAAAAAGTTCAAAAAAGAACTGGAAGAGGATTATCAACAAGATGTTACTCGCAGTCACCCTGGTGCTAAAAAAAGGTTGATTGGTATGGGCGGCGAACCCAACAGTGGGCCTTATCTAGAGAAACCTTCTTATAAAAGAGGTAACGCGCCTGTCGGATTCGGCGGTTCCTAGACAGTAAACTATTTATTATATCATTTTGAGGATTTACGAATGGATATCGAATTAAAACGGATTGTCTTGGAAGAAGCTCTTCTAATCTTAATGGAAAGGGACGAGGCCAAGTCCCGTGCCGAGTGGGATGGTAAAGTTAAAGCCTTTCTAGGGTCTTTGCTTAAGAAAGCTGAGCAGACTGATGACGAAACTCTGAAGAAGAAGTATCAAGATGAGTATCAAGATAAATATGATAAGCTGATGAATCACTTTGATCAAAAGCAAGGTGCTGACAGAGAAGCGCCAGAAGATGCAAAAGGCAAACCTGAAAAAGACACACCTCTTTCTGTGTTTAAAAAGCAAAAAGATAATCCTGCCTTGAAAAATGAAAAAGGCACCACCGAAATGCCTTTGCAGTCCTATATGATTAAAAACTTGGGCCTGCCTCAACAAGCAGTGCAAAAGATTACCAAAGCTCTTGAGAAAGGTTTGAAAGCTAAAGGTTTAAACATTGCTGAAAGTGTTTTAATGGAAGCATTTGATATTTTTCAAGAAAAAAGAACCAAAAAACAAAGGCAGGCAGCAGCGAAAAAATCAGAAAAAAATCAAAGAAGAAAGCAAGCTCGTGGTGAAGATCCCGAAGCGAGGAGAATAGGAAGCGCGACCAGACGTTTCCAAGGAAGTGCTCAAGAAGGAGACCTGATTGACAGCTTAACTAAAACTTTGGGAACTTTGAAAACCAAAGAGGATGTTATTGCATTCAAGAAGGCTTTAAAACTTGGAAAAGCTCCTGAAGGTTCTGATGAACTCTATCAAAAAGGTGTATTTAAACAAAAACTTAAAGATGGTGGCTCTTGGGTTAAAAAAGCTCAAAACTGGTTTATTCTTGGGCAAGGCAAGGATATCGTCAAACAAAAAATGGACGATCTTCCTCTTGCTAAGACTGAAGAGAAATTTGACAAAAAAGAATTGATTAAAGGACTTAAGGGTAAACAGTACGGCCTAATTGGAACTATTATGTACAACTACGCTTTGAAAGGTGGTGCAGAAGATATGGAATTTATTGAAAAATTTTCCAAACTAGATCCCAAAGAACAACAGAAAATGCTCCAAAATGTCAATAATATCCTGAAAAGACAACTTAAAAGACGAGGATGGGCTGATAATGAAATCGCTCAAAAACTAAATGAAATGTTCCGTAAACAATAAATCTGGCGTTGTATTAACAAGGCTTGAAAGAATGATTAAGGAATTTTTTCCTTTCTCTCAAGAAAGACTTGGTTTTAATAAGCCTGTCGTGGTTGAGCTTCATTCCGACAAAGAAAACTCTGAAAAAGACTTCGGAAAGACCGCTCACTACTCGCCTTCTGAAATGAAGATTGTGCTTTATGTTGATGGCCGACATCACAAAGATTTACTTCGATCTTTGTCTCACGAGTTGGTGCATCACACTCAAAACTGCCGTGGTGAGTTTGATGGTGATTTTACAACCCAAGAAGGCTATGCACAAACAGATGAACATTTAAGAAAAATGGAAGAAGAAGCCTATCTTATAGGAAATATAACCTTTCGTGATTATGAAGATGGCATCAAAACCGAACAGCTTTATGAAAAGCTGGTTAAAGAGTGGTGTAAATAATGGCCAATTATCCAATTAGCGGTATAGGACAGCCTTTTGTAAAGACTATGATTACTAATCAAACTGGCTTTGCTGAAGGGGTAGCTATGTCTTGGGCTGATGCGAGAAGCGGTGCAGCCACAGGTGACTCTATAGGACAGTTGAGTATTGGTCTTAAATATGCAGGCGCTTATCGCCTTCAAAGAGGATTCTTACAATTTGAAGTACCAGAAAATCTTAGTCGAATCGACGGGTCAGTTGTAGCAAGTTTTTATGTGTCCGCTTTTGTTGGAGTTGCTTCTTTGAAAACTGTAGCTATTAGCGTAGACTATACCAATTTTGCAAATCCTTGGAGTGGTTGGACTGCAAGTAATGCGTGGAACTCAGTCCAGTTCTCTGTTGGCGCTGTGTATATGACCGGTTCTCCTTACAATATTACTTCCGCTGGATGGAATCATATTCCGCTGACTAATGACCAACTTATAAAATATCACTTGATAACAAAACGTTACATAACGATAGCCTGGGTGGAATATGATAACGATTATTTAAATTCGTCTCCAGGTGCAACATCAAGATATGTCAACGCTCAAGGGTCATCGGAAGTTAATGTACCTTATATTACTGTTAATAAACCTTGGTTTATCGATAAAAGAGGAAATGAATATCCTGTGGGCGAAGACTTTGTTATTAGAGCTTCTGAGGTTGGAGTTAATCAAAAAGACAGAAATGTCCAGCAGCTACCATTTGCTACGGCCATTCCAGGTCCAGCTTTTTTGAGACAAAGAAACTCCATTTATCAAGTGACTAAAGGTTAAAAGAACTATTTAATATTTAGAGGGTTATGTTATAATGACTATTGATCAAATAAAACAAATGATAGAAGAAGAACATTACAAGCTCCAAAAAGAGCTATATGAAGAAGCGTGCTCTAACAAACACGTTAAAAAAGAAACTTCTTCAGGCTCAGGGGGAAGCAATGGCGGCTTTAGCGCCCCCTTAAGGGTAGTTAAAAAAGAGTCTGATAACCCTCACCGCGACACTGCAAATGCAACAGATATGAAAGGCAAAAGCACCAGCTTTTTGCCCGTAGAACCTAAGATTTTGCCCGTAGAACCTAAGAAGAAGAAGAAAAAAAAGAAAATTGACAAAGAAGCGCTGGCTGAAATGATCTTGGACACGCTGCTTAACAAGGAGAACCAGTAGATGAATTTTGATCGACACGAGTTCTATGAAGAACTAAAATTAAGAAAAGTTATTCGTGAGGGGATTAGAGATCTCTTTACGGAAGAGAAACAAAAAATTGTTGAATCCCTCAATGAAGAGAAACAACTGAGGAACCAAATCAGGAAACTTATCACAGAAGTTGGTGTACCGGATGTTGAAGTATCTCCTGAAAGATCTACTGGTATTAACGTTCTTGAAGATTTGCTTAAAAAGATCATTCCTTCTTTGGAAGATGATTACAAAAAACTTACAACTAGCGTAGAACAACGCAATAGTTTTCGTGCCCATATTTTAGCTGCCGCTGAGAAGTCTCTTAAACCAGTAGAACTAAACAAAATGGACGCCGAAGAGGACACTGAACTTGAGGAACAAATTGATATTAATGTTTCTGATGATCCTGATCCCGCTTTTATTGACATTGAAGACGATAAAGAAGAACCTGAAGAGGTTGAAGAACCTGACGAGAGAGAAGATTTTGGAGTTGAAGGACAGAATTTAACTGGCCGCAATGTTGCATTTGAAGCTTTTAAGAAAGTTGAAAATCAAATTGTTGACGCATATGATGTTCTTTCTGATGACCAAGACCAAGACCTATTTTTTGATTATTTGTTAAAAAATCTTGATTTGTATTTTGATAAGTTTGAGACTGAACTTGAAGCTGTTCCTGAAGTTCCTGATATTATTCCAGATGAAGGTGGCGATGAAGAACTCGGACAAGAAACCGAATTAGATGACACTGGTAGTGAAGAAGTTGAAATAGATGATGAACGTCTAGAAGATGAATTAGGCCTGTAATGTGGTACAAGAAGAGGGTTCGATATAACCCCAAGAAGAAAGAAGGCCAATACTATTCTATCTCCAACAAACTTAAAAATCAAGCTAAATCTAACGACGAATTTGAAATTATGCTTTCTAATCTTACCTTGGAAGATATAATTGGTTTGAAGTTAGAGTTAGCTGCAAGATCAGTTAACAATAATCTCTATGGACTAAAGATTTGGCAAGACTTACCTAATATTGCTAAAGATGCAGTATTAAAATATGTCTATAGTGCTGCTAGAACTAATGGAGAAGCAGCTAGTTTCTTAGGTTTATCTAGAATTGAATTTCTTCAATTAATTAAGAAGTTTAGAATTAAAGAATATTTTAATAAAACTTAATATTTTTAATAACTTATCTTAAGATATATAAATAATAACATATTTCTTTAAGTAAGTAAATTCTTATTTTTAATATAAATTAATTCTCTAATTCTTCTAAGAACTTACTCAGTAAGAAATATTTCTTTATTGACTTCAGCACCTCTACTAGTTATAATCAGATGTTTCTTAGTGTGGAGTAGTACAACTGGTAGTACACCTGGCTGTTAACCAGGGGGTTGCAGGTTCGAGACCTGCCTCCACAGTCAGGTCAAAAAAATATGAATCTAAGCCAACCCATAAAAAAAGTAAAAGAAAAAGTACGTAACCTGTATTATAGGGCCTATTTTCGTTTTGATTCTTTTTTGACTGATCACATCATTCCCTATTTGTGGAACGACCTTACACCTACACATATCGCTACTGGAAACCTTGTTTGTTTGAAGCACAAGCTGACTTTGAAGAAGTATCACGGCATCGTGCTTAACGAACCTAAGCGTGTAATCACAGCATATGGAGTTGTGGGTGTGTATGATAATGTTCGATATATCGTAGAAGTCAGATGGAATTATGGCCAGAAGACTTTTACACGATGGGAGTTCTGTGAGAATTTAGAAGTTATCTCAGGAGCCAAATAGTGTCGGATTGGTACTGCGGATCTGGACCTGAAATAACTTATCACGAAATCTTGAAGTTTGCTCGCATACACACTCAAAATAGAGGGACAATATTCATTGGGACTGACAGTCACGTAGAACGAAGAGAATGTATTTTTTCGACAGTTATATGCTTGCACGGAGCAGAGAGTCAGACTGGAGGTCGTTATTTTTTTAAAAAAACAAGATTCAATGCTTACAAGTTTCCAACAATTCTGGAGCGAATCACATTGGAAGTCGAAAAATCAGTTCAACTGTCTTTGAGGCTGCACAACGAATGCCCAGAAGCAAACATTGAAATACATTTAGATATATCTTCCTCAGACAAGAAAGCCAAAACAAGCTCATATGCTGATATGCTTATTGGTTATGCCAGAGGTGTCGGCTTCGAGTGTAAGGTCAAGCCAGATGCCTTTGCTGCTAGTTCTATTGCCGATAAACATTCGAAATAGCTTGACTTTAGTCTAATTATGACTAATATTAAAGGAGATAAATGCTATGAAATGGGAAACAAAAGATAAACTATTAAAACTTGGTTTCATATGTAGTATAATCTTGATGTTCTTGGGAGTGGCTATCTCATACCAAGAATGTCAAAGAGATGCTGTTGAAAAAAGATGGTACGGTGATCAAGACAAGCCAAGTAATGCTGAACAAGAATGCCCTTGTATCAATGACTGTAAATAATTCAAAGAGGTAACAATGCTTACTAAAGATCAAATTTTAGAAGAGTCTAAACACTTTCTTGGACAAGACAATAACTTATTAAAGAAAAAGCAGATTAAGCGACGAGACCTTATCGGGCTTCTTGTTCATAAGGGACTTTTTTCATCCTTTGAAGAAAGAGCGTGCTTAAAAAAAGAATTGAAAAGAAGAAAAATCAAATTCAACAAAGAAGCAACTCAGTATGAACTTGTTCAACTGGCTATGAAGAAGAAAATTGATTTTAACGAATTTATATTATAATTGGAGTTTTAAATGAGCGAAGAAACTACGACAACTAAAATAAAACCAGGCCCAAAGTGGACAAATGACAATGTTTGTTCTACACATTTGGAAGCTCTGACCAGAGTTGAAAAATTAAAAGAAGAGTGGGTAAAGAAGAAACAAGAAAATATGCAGACCAAGGTAAAGCGAAAGGCCGATGGCCGCTTTATTGTGAAATATCGCAAGGACCCTGCTTTTACTACCAAGGAGACTAAAAATGGGAATAATAACCGAAAAAATAAAAGAAATACAAGCAGCCCAAAATTTAACGCTGAAGCAAGTATTTGAAAAATATCCATTTCTTGCTGAACTTCAACACGAAGAAATTTTACAAGAGCAAGGAAAAGCGAAAGGCCGCGCAGTCAAGATTGACGAAAAGCAACTTAAGCTTTTGTTAGGTTAAAATGATAGACGAGGATCTAAAACCCCTGCGTGAATATTATTGTAAAAACACTCCAACTCAGCGTGTTGTCTTGATGAACGTAGATTATCGCAAGAAGAACGCTACCTTATTTTACAAGGAGGTAGGAGATGTCAGAGTCCAGACTTTTGACTGGTGCAAAGAGAACTTGGTGTTATTAAATGAATTCAACCGCTAAAATAAAAGAAATATACATCTTTGACGTTGATGGGACTCTTACCCCACCTCGTCAGCTTGTACATCCAAATTTTGCTTCATTCTTTACAGAATTTGCCTCAAAACATCAAGTTTATCTTGCTTCTGGGAGCGATTTTGAGAAGATTAAGGCCCAATTACCCGAAAGTGTCCTTAAAACTGTCCACGGCGTCTTTACTTGTATGGGCAATTGTTTCTATCAATATGGAAAGCAAATCTATCAAAACGATTTTGTTGAGCCTGATGGCCTCCGAGAAGATTTAAAAGAAAAGATTCTTTCTTCAAAATATCCTAAGCGTCGTGGGAATCACATTGAAGACCGCATAGGGATGATTAATTTTTCCGTCGTCGGTCGCAACGCCACTCAAGAGGATCGTAAAGAATATTCTTTATTTGATAAGAAAGAAAGTGAAAGAAGGTTGTTTACATCAGTTTTAAATACCAAATATGAAGATAAGATTACTGCCGTAGTCGGAGGCGAGATTAGCATTGATATCTTTAATCCTGGCAAAGATAAATCTCAAGTCTTAACATATCTGGAATCTAATGATATGATCTGTGATAACACGGTCATCAATTTTTTTGGTGACCGAACTGAGCCTGGAGGAAACGACTTTGCCCTTGCTTCTGCAATAAAACAATCAAAGTATCGACATCAGATTACTAACGTTAAAAGCTGGAGAGATACTTGGAAAGTGTTGCTTCTGAATGAGTATACGCACCTGTAGCTCAGTTGGATAGAGCAACGGCCTTCTAAGCCGTGGGTCACAGGTTCAAATCCTGTCAGGTGTACCAAAAAAAAGGAGATAAAATGTCTACAAAGAAACTTGAAGAAAAAGTAAATCACATTTCTACACGAATCAGTAGTTTGCGTGATGAAATGGTAGCTTTGCAAAGCGAGCTTGCTAATGTCGTTCGAAAGATCGAATCTGATATGACTAAAATCGTTACTGAACTAAAAAAGAAATAAAGGAATAAGATGATTTCAACTAAGTGGATTTCCGAAGTAGATTCGGACGAACAACCCAATGCCACCCGAGGGGGAGATGAAGCTGGTGGTAACTCAGAAAAAGATCAAGTAACTTCAGCTAACAATAGAATATATTTTTACTCAGAAGTTACTCGTCCTAAAATTCTTGCTTTGAATAAGTCTTTAAAGAATCTAGAAATCAATATGTTGAATAAAGCGAATGCTCTACAATCCACAGCTATTGGAGATTTATACCTTCATATCAATTCCTATGGAGGTAGCGTTTTTGCTGGCTTTTCAGCCGTTGATTATATTAGGACATCGGAAGTCCCGGTCACAACTGTCATTGATGGTTGTGCCGCATCAGCAGCAACAATGATGAGCGTTGTGGGTGAGCATCGAATGATACACGAGCACTCTTTTATGCTTATACATCAACTATCTGCTGGGGCCTGGGGTAAGTATGAGGAACTAAAGGATGATATGACTAATAATGAACTCTTAATGAAAACCATTAAAGATATCTATATGAAGCATACCAAAATTCCTCAAAAAGAACTTGCTAAAATGCTTAAGCACGATTTATGGTGGAATGCCAAAACGTGTTTAAAATATGGCCTTGTAGATGAGATCGTTACTTAAAGTTAATACATTTAGATAAACACTCAGGACCTTCGCAATCACATTCTTGAGTTTTAATTTTGTCTAGGTATTTTTTAAGCCCTACTTCATCAAGATAAATCTTCTTTGATTTCTTTTCAGGAATATCTGTCCACTCAGTTCGAATGCCTCTTGGAACATTGTGAGAAGTGTTCATTTTAATATATTTCATTAGGTCCTTGTGCCTCGGCCCAAACGACAAATGATGATATCGACTATGTACCGAGTGAATCATACCAATTAATCTGCCACGAACATCGAATATCGGTGACCCTGAGCTTCCTCCAATAGTAGGAATTGTGTACAGAGACATCCCCCAATATTTACCGGAATATCTTCCTTCAAGAACAGGGATTGTTTTTTCTCCAAATACACCAAGGGAAGCGGCAAAATTATATACTTTGTCTCCCACATCTGGCGCATCATCCCAAGCAATTGGCAATAGCGGCACATCCAAGGTTTTAGAGTGCAGTATACACACATCTTGTGATTGATCAAAATCAACAGTTACTGTAGCGTGCCTCTTGCCCTCTGAGTCAACAACAAATGTGTGTTGCGTGACCTTGACGTTTGTAAGTCCATAAGGGACGCCAAATGCAGGATTGCAAGTATGGCCTGTTGTTAAAATGTATTTGCCGCCTTCAGATTTAGCAACAGCCGATCCTGAAGAAGTAGACATCATTTTATATGTATTACAACTTTCACCAATACAGTGCTCAATAATATATACCGATTCAACTTTAACCATTGAATCGATATTGATCAAATCGCCTAACTTGTACTGACTTTTGATAGGGATGTGACTGCAAGATGAGCAGGAAACAAGGAACAATAAACTGACTAAGCTGAATAAATACATTTTAAATTTTAGCATGATTTGTGGTATCCTTTTAATGTTATTGGCTATATGTAACTAGAGGTAGAAAACCAAAATGGATGTGAAACAACCAACTATTGTCCTAAGCGGAGGCTTTGATCCGCCAACCAGAGGACAGATAGCAATGATTCAAGAAGCAACTGAATTGGGAGATGTGGTTATAATTCTTAATAGCGATAAATGGTGCGCTGAAAGAAGATGGGACGGCAAAAACTTCCTTCCTTTTAGAAAAAGGAGAAGCATTCTTATGCAAATCCCTGGCGTCGTTAGCGTCGTGCCCGCTGAAGATGAAGATGGAACTGTTTGCACAACTCTTAGAGAATTAAAACCGGACTTTTTTGGAAACGGCGGTGGCCGCACCATCGATAACACTCCCGAAGTTGAAGTATGCAAAGAACTTGGCATAGGAATGCTCTTCTTTTTAGGCAAGAATTTTCAACCATCTGCTGGAGAAATCGTCGCGATGGCCATAGGAAACACGGAAAATGAAAAAGAAAAGTAAGCAAATGTTGGACTCTTATCTTAAGAAGAAAAAGAAAGATAAAACAGTTACCAAGTTTACTAAAATAGATTCTTACAAAACTGAAATTATAGTAGATGGCCGCTCGATTGGAACCGTAGAACAATCGCTATCAGGCCGTTGGGAACTTAAACCGTCTTTCCCTCCTCTCCAAGAAGATGAGTACGAATTAAAAAGGCAATACGACGGACCCATCGACGCTGGCCGTAGGTTATCTGCTCTTTATCAATCTTATCAAAAAGTGCTTGATTCCCGCCTTGGCCGCCAAGACTACGGAAGTATGCTTGATGATTCTATGTTTTGAATAAAATAGTCTACTCTTTCTTTGTTACTGATTTCTAAAAAATATTTTAAAGAAACTAGAGTAGGTGACAGTGCAAAATGATTAAATTCACTATGAACTGAATGGATCATCCCCACTAATTGCCCCTTCTTGTTCAGTATCATAGATCCCGAAGAACCTGCTGCTGCTGGTATCGTGAAAGCGGCCATTTCGCTTCTTTGTCCTACATAATATCCAGTTAATAATGGAACCATATGGTTTGTAAAAATACCGTGAGGAGCAGCAAAATTATAAAGCTTCTCATTGTATTTCGGGATTTTAGTAGCCACCGGAACAGCATCTTGCCAAAGCGTGTTAGCAGATAAAACACATATATCTTCTCCGATGTCGATTTTCTCAACTTCAAAAAGATGCTTCATCTTGTGGATATCATACCCATACATTGCAACCTCGATCTTTATGTCACCATCAACATGCTTTTGCATCTCTTTAGGATCTTTTGGAGTGCAGGAATGTCCTGCTGTTAGAACCACCTTGTTATTTTTAAACATAACAACTACGCCACTACTTGACGCCTTAAAAGTTCTTTGATAACAGGCGCCCTCATCGCATATCGTAACCTTTTCTTCAATTATTACATTTACAAATGAATCACGAGCATTTATAAAATTATTGTCATTATTCTTACTACAGGAGCTAAATATTATAGAAAGAAAAAATATGATTAACGAGACTCTCATCTTAAAGTAAATATATATAAGGTGTAACTTTTTGGTTCATTTAATTTAAGCAAGGATGATTAATGAAAAAAACATATGTGTTGGATACCAATGTTCATTTGGCTGATTCAACGGCTTTATTCACTTTTAAAGATCACGATATCATCATTCCATTGAAGGTGTTAGAAGAGATCGACAAGCATAAAAAACGTCAAGATGGCGTCGGCGCAAACGCTCGACACTTTATCCGCATTTTGGATGATTTGAGAGCCCACGGCGATTTACACACAGGAGTAAAAATCCCTGATGGCCACGGCAAATTATCTGTTAGGGCCTTTGACCCTATCTATATGCCAGATGGCCTCGAAAAAGAGGATGCAGATAATCAAATCATCTCCACAGCTTTAAAAGAAAAAGCAAAATACAAAAGAAAAAAAGTGATTCTTGTTACTCAAGATATCAATATGCGCGTTAAATGTGATTCGCTGGGTTTCCCGAGCGAAGAATACAAGACTAATAAACTTATTGACACACACGATGAACTATTCTCAGGTATTGCTACTCACTTGGTAGATGACCAATTTATTGACCAGTTTTATATTGGAAAAGAAAAATTATCCCTTGAGCCTGATGAGGGAAGCTTTTACCCCAATCAATATATTATGTTAGTTTCGAACGAGAATGAAAAGAAGACTGCTCTTGCAAAGTTTACAAATTATCAATCACCAATTGTTAATATTAACGATTATAAAAATGAAGCTTGGGGCGTCCATCCTCGCAACAAGGAACAAAAATTTGCTTTAGATTTATTAAGCGATCCAAATATTCCTATTGTAACAATAACAGGCAAAGCTGGCACAGGGAAGACTCTCCTTGCTTTGGCCGCTGGATTGGAACAAGTTTTAGAAAAGAACATATATAAAAAATTAATAGTATCAAAGCCAGTACAAGCTATGGGCTCCCAAGATATTGGATTTTTACCCGGCACTTTGGAAGAAAAAATGCGCCCTTGGTTAATGCCAATTCAAGATAACTTGGACTTCCTAATGAGCGGAAACACTAAAAATATTGAACACTTATACGATGACGGCACAATTGAAATCGAAGCATTGAGTTATATTCGAGGCCGTTCCATTTCTAACGCATATGTTATTATCGACGAGGTACAAAATTTAAGTCCTCACGAATTAAAAACCATTGTGACCCGAGTTGGGGAAAATACTAAAATTATTTTAACTGGAGATGTTGAACAAATTGATAATGCATTTTTAGATTCAACTTCAAATGGATTGACTTATGCAATTGAAAAATTTAAGGATTTTGATCTTGCCGGTCATATTTCTCTGACAAAGGGAGAACGATCTAAAGTTGCCACATTAGCGGCCAAAGTTTTATAATTTAACAAAATGCCCAAAAAATGTTACGATAAGGGGCATAACAGGAGATTATTAAAATGTTACTAGAAGATCAAAACCCACAATTAGAGGAAACCGTTGACGGCGAAACACCTCTTAAAGAGATGCTTGTTACCTATGTGGGAGATAAGACAGAACCCGATGAAGATGAAGTAACAGTACAAATGATTGTTAATACAGTGGCTGAAGAATTTCCAGAATTTTTAGCAGTTGTTGCTGAAGAGAATTGGATTAGAGGCTATCGACAAGCTTTAACTGACGTAGAAACTGGACAAAAAGCCTATGAAGAGTATTTATCTGAACAGGAGCCCCAAGACACTGATGAACAATCCGATACAAAAACTGATTAAAGAAGCTCATAGAGAAAGGCAGCAGCAGGCTAAATATCATAATTTTTCTAGTATTGAAGTTTTTATAGATGCCCCGCTGCCTGACACTATTGATCTTAATAACGTCTTTTTGTTTATCAATGAGCGCGTCCCTCCCTACATTTTAGAACTAGTAGAATCGGTACGTATTGGTAAATATCAAAAGTTAGAAGACCGACATATAAATGCTATGTATTCGGATGGAACCATATATCTAACTAATGATCAAACAAACGATGACGATATCATTGACGATATAATTCACGAACTGGCCCACGCAGTAGAAGAACATTATGGCAGCGAGCTTTATTTAAATGGGCAGATTGAACAAGAATTCCTCGGCAAGCGCAAAAAATTAGAAAGATTATTGCGCTATATGAACTACGACACTCACCTTTATGATTTTGAGAACCCGCAATATCGAAAAAAGTTTGATTTTTTCTTGCTTAAAGATGTCGGCTACGATATAATAGAATCATTAACAATAGGTCTTTTTATTAATCCTTATGCTGTCACTTCCTTAAGAGAGTATTTTGCAACTGGTTTTGAAGATTACTATTTAAACAATGGTGATTATATTAGAGAGGCAAGTCCTCAACTTTATAAGGTACTAGAAGAACTTAACAATATGGAGTAGCAAAATGAGTGTTGAAATACGATTAAGAGAAGAGAAAGAACAAATAATTGCTGATGTGACATTACCTAAGCACGGAGGTTCTGGAGGTCAAACGGCCCTGGATATTCGCGTCAATACTGAATATGTAAGAATGCGTTTAGAATCATTAGGTTACGAATTGGGCGAAGGTTCCGGCCCAAATTTAAGAAATATGAGAGGAGAAACAAGTGGAACTTATACTTTTTATAAAAAGGCGTCTCCCAAAGCCGCTCCTCGTGTTGAGAAAAAAACTCCACCACCCGCTAAAAAAGCTTCTGAGAAGAAACCCGAGCCACCAAAGGTTGAAGCCAAAAAAGAAGACACACCTGTCGTTTCTAAAGAGAAAGCAAGCCCGAAGGTTAAAGACAATAAAAAAGAACCTACGCCGCTTCCTACACAAAAAACTACTAAAACGATGAAACGTCGATCAGATAGATAATATGCCTCATATTTCATTCTCAGAATTAAAAGCGTGGGATCAGTGCGCTTACTACCATAAACTAACCTATTTGGACAGACTTAGGTTGTTTAATGGTAATGAATACACAGCCTTTGGAAAGGCCATACACGAAGTATATGAGCATACTGCCAATTGTCTTAAAAACAATGAAGAGACAAAAGATCTCCACATACGCTTTAAAGAGAATTTCCTTGAAGAGCTTTTACAACTTAAAGAGAAAGGGACAGAGTTAAAAAAAGAGCTTGTCACCGATTTAAAAGTACAAGGAGAAGTCCTCGCAAGTCTCTCTTCAGACGCCTTGAAAGAATACTTTGGAGAGTTTGAAATTGTAAAAGCTGAAGAAGATATCTTTGAAGATATTGTGGAGTATGAAGATAACCCATATCAGTTCAAAGGCTTCATCGATCTCGTCGTAAAGACGCCTGATGGTAAAATTCATATTATTGATTGGAAAACTTGTAGTTGGGGCTGGGACGCAAGGAAACGTTCCGATCCGATGATTACGTACCAATTAACATATTATAAGAAGTACTATGCACAGAAGTACAATATTGAGCCAAAGAACATAGAAACTCACTTTGCTTTGGTCAAGAGAACGGCCAAAAAAGACTTCATAGAGTTGTTCCGCGTAACCAGCGGCCCTAAAAAAACCAAAAATGCCCTTAACTTATTGCAAAAAGCGCTTTATAATATTGATTCAAAGCTTTTTGTTAAGAACAGGTTATCCTGTTCTCGATGCGAGTTTTTTAATACTAAGCATTGTAAGTGAGGAACAATTTTGGATAAAAAAATTAATGTGTTGGTCTTGTCTGACCATCCTATGAGCCCATCGGGCGTCGGAACACAGACACGCTATGTTATTGAGGGATTGTTAAAAACAGGTAAATTTAGGTTTACGTGTTTCGGCGGCGCAATCAAACATCAAGATTACAAACCGCAAAAAACTCAAGAATGGGGCGATGATTTTGTAATCTTCCCAGTAGACGGATATGGTAATTCCGATATGATCCGCTCTTTTATGAGACAACAGCGACCTGATATGTTGTGGTTTATGACCGATCCCAGATTCTTTACGTGGCTTTGGGATATCGAAGATGAGGTCCGAACTTTGTGCCCGATGATATATTATCACGTATGGGACAATTATCCGGCCCCCAAATTTAATGCAAAATATTATAATTCGACTGATGTTATCGCTTGTATTTCTAGGCTTACTTACGATATCGTTCAAAAAGTAGCTCCAGATATAGAATCTCATTATTTGCCCCACGCAGTTGATTCTGAGATTTTTAAGAAACTAGATGATAAAGCTGTAAAGAATTTTAAAGAAGCTCATTTGTCAAAGGTGGGAGAAAAAAGCGATAGATTTGTGTTTTTCTGGAATAATCGAAATGCCCGCCGCAAACAAAGTGGAAGTTTGATCTTTTGGTTTAAAGAGTTCTTGGATAAAGTGGGCCACGATAACGCTACACTTTTACTCCACACAGATCCTAAAGATGTACACGGCCAAGATCTAGAATTGATTGTTAAAGAGCTTGGATTAGACAACGGTCAGGTATTTATCTCAAAAGAGAAGCTCCCACCAGACCAGCTTGCTATGCTTTACAATATGGCAGATTGCACTGTCAACATATCTGATGCTGAAGGCTTCGGCCTCGCCACTTTAGAATCTTTATCTTGCGAAACTCCTATTATTGTTAATATGACAGGTGGCCTCCAAGAACAGGTAACTGATGGGGAAGATTGGTTCGGCATTGGCCTAGATCCAGTATCAAAAGCCATCATTGGCTCTCAAGACGTACCTTATATCTATGAAGATAGGCTTTCAAAAGAGGTAGTCGTCCAAGCGTTTTTAGATATGTATAACAAGACACCCGAAGAACTTAAAGAATTGGGCAAGAAAGGTCGTCAACATATTGAAAAGAATTATAACTTTGAAGATTTTCATAAAAAATGGGTTGATCTACTGTTAGGGGTCCACGAAAAATACGGGTCCTGGTCTAATCGAAAAGGTTATAAACGATGGGAGTTAAGTGAAATAGGATGAAAAAAGTATTTGTAAAAGGTCCATTTTTGACCCGCTCGGGTTATGGTGAACACGCACGATTTTTGCTGCGTGCATTGAGAAAATATGAAGGAAGATTGTTCGATATCTACGCCGATCCAACTGGTTGGGGAAATACTGGCTGGGAAGTCGAAGACAATGAAGAGCGAAAATGGATCGATAGTATCGTTGACAAAACCCAAAGATATAAAGCTGAAAAAGGTACATTTGATATGTCTTTGCAGGTGACCATACCTAACGAATGGGAAAAGTATGCTGATATAAATATAGGTGTTACTGCTGGGATTGAAACTACAATGGTAGCCCCTCAGTGGTTAGAAAAGGCTTGGAATATGGATAAGATCATTACCATATCCCAGCACTCCAAGACCGTTTATGAAAACACTACTTATGAGGCCACTAACAACGACACTAATGAGCAGTTCGTTGCTCGCTGTACAACTCCTATCGATATTGTCCATTATCCTGTGAGGAATAAAAAAACAGAAGACCTAAATATTGAGTTCTCAACAAAGTTTAATTTCTTGGCAGTAGCTCAATGGGGACCTAGAAAAGCTCTAGATGAGACTGTTATGTGGTTCTTGGAAGAATTTAAAGACAACCCTGATGTTGGTCTTGTTCTGAAAGCTTTTAAAATTAATAATAGCTATCAGGATAGACAGGGAGTCAAAGAGCACCTTAAAAACCTGCACGCTAGTGTACCAGACTGTCAGTGCAAGATCCATCTTGTTCATGGCAATATGAAAGAAGAAGAAATTCACGCTCTCTATGTGCATCCACAGATTAAAGCAATTGTATCGTTGACTCACGGCGAAGGCTTCGGGCTGCCCCTTTTTGAAGCTGCTTACTCTGGTCTGCCTGTGGTTGCTCCTGAATGGAGTGGCCATTTGGATTTTCTTTGTATGCCCGTGAAAGATAAAAAAGGCAAAACAAGGAATAAGCCTATGTTTGCAACAGTTGATTACAACCTTGCACCTATTCCCGAACCCGTTGTTTGGGACGGTGTGTTGCAACGCGGATCTCAATGGGCGTACTCTGACAAGAATTCCTATAAGAGGCGATTGTATGAGGTGTATAGTGACTACTCTCGATTTACAGGGATGGCCAAAAAGCTTAAAAAACACGTTCTTAAGAACTTTGAAGAACAAAAACAATATGACGTATTCGTTAGGTCTATTGTTGGCGAAGCAGAATTTGCTCAACTTAATGGAATGATTGAAGAAATACCTAAAATTTCAATTCTTACATCTGTTTATAATGGTGATGAATATATTCGCTCATTCTTGGAAGATATTACTCGACAATCCATCTTTGAAGAAAAATGCGAGCTTATTCTTATCAACGCTAACTCACCAGGCAATGAAGAAGAAGTTATCAACGAATATTTGGAAAAATATCCCAACAACATTGTCTACAAAAGATTGGAAGAAGATCCAGGTATCTACGCTGTGTGGAATATGGCTGCTAAAATGGCTACAGGTCAGTTTCTAACGAATGCTAATTTAGACGATCGCAAGGCCGCAAACGCTTTAGAACGCCACGCTATTGAACTTTACGCCAATCCAGAAGTTGATTTAGTCTATTCTAATATGCTTATTACACACAAGCCTAATGAGACATTTGAAAATAACTCATCGAATGGTGAAAAATATAATTTCCCTGATTTCTCTTTTGAAAATCTCTTGAGAGGAAATATGCCTCACGCTTCTCCGATGTGGCGCAAGACTGTTCACGATGAGTATGGATATTTTGAAGAAAAGTATCGATCTGCTGCTGATTGGGAAATGTGGTTACGCGCCGCTTCACAAGGCAGTGTATTCAAAAAGTTTAATGATGTCGTAGGGTTATACTATTTTAACCCCACTGGGATGTCTACCAACCCCGAGCACGATGGTTGGAAACGAAAAGAAGAGATTGAGATCTTCAAAAAATATCAAAAATTAATGATGAGTTTAAAAAAGTGAAGAGGTTTTGCACAACCTCTGATATAAACTTTCTTCATCGCGGACTGTCTCTTTATGAATCATTAAACAAACACAATGATAATTTTGAACTTTTTTATTTGTGTTCTGATGAAGAATCATATCAGAAATTAAAAGAGTTAGATTTGGACCGTGTTGTCCCTGTTTCTTTAGAGGACCTTTTTAAAACAGATCCAGATCTTAAAGAAGCGCAGAATAATGAACCTTCTTACGAGGCCGTTAATGTAGGGAACAAGACCAACTGTGATCCCAAGAAAGTTCAATTTTTCTGGTGCCTTAGCTCATACTTTACGTGGTATGTTCTTGATCTTGATGACACAGATGATGTGTTATACATCGATCCTGATATTTATTTTTATCACGATTGGAACGTGATCTTTGAGGAGATCGATTCTAAAAGCATTGGAATTGTCCGCCATCGAATCCCTTATTCTGCTGCGGTGGGAGAATTCAACGTGGGAATCGTTTATTTTAAAAAAGACTTGTCTGGTTACTCCTGTTCAACTTTTTGGAAAGACTGTCTTCTCGACATTGAAAACAAATATTACGACACCCACGGTATGTGTGGCGACCAAAAATACTTAGAACTTTTCTCTCCATTATCTGGAGAGGATAATGTTCGCGTTATCGATAAGAAGGTAGGGCACTTAGCTCCTTGGAATCTGGCTTATCATAGGTACACAGACAATAGTGTTGTTTGGGAACAAAACGTCCAACCGCTTGTCTACTACCACTATTCTGACTTCAAGGTCAATTACGAGAAGAATTATTATGAGATTGGCCCCCGTCACGGATTTACAAGAGACACTACTCCTCAGATGCCTCCTCTGATTCAAAGAGCTTGTAACGAGTATTTTGAGTCTCTCAAAAAAACTAAGGAAATGATAAAATGAAAATTGCGTTTGGAATGATTGTGTTTGAAGGAGATTATGTTCTTAAGGAGTGCCTTGAGTGTGTTTATCCTTTTGCTGATCAAATTTTGATTGCTGAAGGGCCTGTTAGGTTCTGGCAAGAACAAGGAAAGACAACATCTGAAGATAACACCAATGATATACTGCACAACTTCCCAGACCCTGACAATAAAATTAAAATTGTCCACGGTCAATTTTCTGAGAAGGACGAACAATGCAACGCATATATGCAGTTCTTAAACGATGATGTGGATTATTTCTGGCAAATTGATTCAGATGAATTATGGAAAGCTGAAGACATAAAAAAAATAATTAAGGTTTTGGAGAAAGAAAGGTATACCTCGGTGGATGTGAAGAGTTGCTCGTTTTATGGCGGATTTGACCGATATATTGGAGGTTTTGAGCGCCAAAAGGGCAATTTTCATCGCATTTTTAAGGTCTATCCTGGCTCTTATTGGCAGACACACAGGCCCCCCACGATGGCTCATCGTCGAGGAACTAAGACGCTCCCGCTTAAACATCTCGATGGAGACACTTTGTACGATAAACACGGCGTTCAAATGTACCATTATTCATATGTTTTTCCTGAACAAGTGCGTAATAAAATTTTTTATTATCGTGCTAAGGTAAGTATGTCAAAATGTATTGACAATTATTTTGATTTGGTGTATCTTAACTGGGTGCAAGGCGATGAACAAAATAGGATATTTGTAGAATCTTTCTGGAACGGCGTACACGAATTCAAGCCAGAATATCGTCCACCTGCCAAGACAGAACCGTTTACAGGAACTCACCCTAAATCAATTCAAGACAATTTCGAAGAACTTAAAGCACGCTTCGACAAGGAATTAACTCAATATGAATGTTAAGAAAGATACATGTTGGTATGATTCATCTAAAGTTCCTGAACAAATGCTCTTGGGAGCAAAAGGAATTCTATGGCCAGTGCTTGAGGAGAGTGACCACTTTCCTGTTCTTAATTCTTTGATCGTGGAGACAAAAGATGATGCTTTCACCTTGCTGGACATAGGTTGTGGTGCCGCCGAACTATCGAGATTGTATCCTAACTTTTATTACACTGGGGCCGATTTACCTAATATAATCAAAGAAGTATCTATGAAGATGCATCCTCAAAATTCTTACATTCCGTTTGATATTTATGAGGATTCACCCGAGTTTATCAAAGATTATGATGTGATTGTAATGAACGCCTTTATAGATGTTCTACAAAAGCCCGTTTTATGTCTGTCTAAGATCTTAACATTCTCTCCTAAATATGTTATATTGCATAGACAAGCTTTTAGCGACAAAAGAGAGACACACTTGTATAGGTATCCCTCTTATGGCGGCGTGGACAGTTATCAATCTGTCATCAATCGAGATGAATTCTCAAAACTTTTGGAAGAAAAAGAATTTGAAATAGTGAAAGAATTGCCATTACATTATGGCCCGCCGCCTGGATATGAAACAAGCGCTTTTACAAAAGAAAATTACACACGCAGTATATTAATGAGGCACAAATGAGCATTCCAATTATATTTTTCCACGCAGGAGACTCGTCATATCTAGAGCATACTCTTAAACAGGCAGTTAACTCAAATCCTGATTCTGACATATATCTTCTTGGTGACGAAGGTAACGAGAAATATGCAACGGATGTGAAGTATTATGCCTATGACAACTTTTTTGAAGATGTCTGGGGCTTTAAAAAGATTTACACTCACCTGAGCACCAATGATGCAGGATATGAAATGATTTGCATCGTTCGCTGGTTCATTATGAATCGATTTTGCAAGAAGAAAAACATTGATAAGTTCTTTTACTGCGATTCAGATGTGATGCTTTATTGTGACATTGCAGAGGAGCAAAAGAAATTTGCTAACTATCGCTGCACAATGACTCACAACATTAGTGCTGGCATCACTTTCATCAATGATTTAAGTGTGTTAGATGAATTCCACGCTTTGTGCAATAGCATCTATAGCAAAGAAGATATGTTCAATTTCAACAAGTGTAAACTCCATTACAGGAACTTACAAAACGCTGGCCGACAAGGCGGCGTATGTGATATGACAATCTGGAGTATCTATCGCAACATCGGAAATCCAGGCGACTATGGTGAAACGTCAGCAATTATCGACGACTCTACATTTGATCACAATATCAATGGAGACGACGGATACGAAACTGAGAACGGTATAAAAAAGTTTTTCTGGAGGGACAACAAACCTTACTGCAAGAAGCTTTGGCTTGATAGAGAAATTAAATTTAATTGTATTCACTTCCAAGGCCAGCCAGCTAAGGCTCTTATTCCGTCTTTTGCGAGGTCGTAAATGAAAAAGATACCTTTTGTTAATCCAAGCTTGACAATATCAGACAATGTTGCTATAGTGGGTTCATCTGGTATCCTAAGAGGATCAGAGTGTGGTAAAATCATCGATTCTCATACCGATGTCATTAGGTTCAACCGTGCCCCGGTTGTGGGCTTTGAAAGCGATGTTGGTGCCAAAACAACCTTGCGTGTGATCAACAACCACGTATTTAATAACAACGATATCCTGCACGAAGGATACAGCGATCAACCAAAAGATTTTGTAAGAAACTTGCGAGATACCAAGATTTTATATTTTGCTTCTGACCTAGATCCTTGGCGCAGAAGAGATACAAACACCCATTCCAGCAATGAATTGTTTCTATATGAGTATGGAGCCACCGAAGCTATAAAGTCTCACTTTGGCTTTCCAGAAGAAAAATACCCCACTCTAGGTGTGGGTTTCATATGTTTGTGTGTTTTACTGGATATTGTGCCATCTTTATATGGCTTTGACACAACCAATCGCAGCCGTGATCATTATTACGAGAGATCTAGACCAGACGCTAGCTCATATCACGGTGTGAGTTTTGAGAAGCAATTCATATCAGAACTATCTAATCAAGGCAGAGTTAAGCTAAATTAATCAGAGGTAACAAAAATGTATGATATTAATTTCTATATGAAGTCTTATCCGTGGCTCAAGAAGCTCGACCAAGGCGAAGAGGTCCCAAGAGAAAAACTTATTAAACTATGGGAAGAATTTAGGTCAAAAGAGCCTATTATTTACAACATTGAAACGACCAATAACTGTAATATGCGATGCAAGATGTGCCCACGCACAACCAAGATGACACGTCGAATTACATACTTAGAACAAGAGTTCTACAATGGAATCTTCGAACAAATAAAACCCCATAGTGATGAGCTTTGGGCCGAATGGGAGAAGTTCTGTACAGAAACCTACGGTATTGCCCCTGATTCTGAGCCTAGCGAGAATCACTTCTTTTTATATATTATTCCTCGCGTAATCCAGCTTCACGGCTATGGTGACCCTCTGCTTGATAAAAACCTCTCAAATGTCGTCAGAGGCTTGACTGAGCACGGCTTTGAATCATACTTTAGCTGTAATCCTGCCAACATTGATGTGGAAAGCACAGTTGAGCAAATGGAAGCTGGCCTGACCTATCTTAAATATTCTTTTGAAAGTACCGATGATATGAAGTTCAAAGACATCCGTGGCAATGCTGCCAATTTCACCGAAGCCTTTGAAAAGACTAAAGAAATTATGCGTATTAAAGAAGAGAAAGGATACGACACAAAGATTGTCATTACGATGATCGACGTTGGCCACGATGAAGAACAGCAAGAAGAATTCCGCAGGCTAAGCAAAGCCTTCAGAGATATGGACGTATACATCTATCTTAAAAGTGAAGACCAACAGTGGTATAGAAAAGACGAGACTCTTCTTAATTATCTTGATAAAAAAGGCCGCGATGCTCCTGAGCAAGAACAGGACTTTTACGGCACAAACGCTATTCACTGGAGAGAGGTTTGCAAACACCCTTGGATGTCGATAACTGTCAAGTCAGACGGTGAGATTCATATGTGTATGGAAGACTTCAATAATGAGATCTTCCTTGGCAACGCTCGTAAAAATTCCCTATACGACATCTGGAATGGTGAATTATACAGCAAATTCCGCTTGGATCACTTCGATTTAAATCCTTGCATCAAATGCACTAAAGAATGCGATATGCCCAAGATGGGCCAATTAGCGGGGTAAAATGAGCGACAGGGTTATAATAACTGGCTCTCAAGGGCTAATTGGTAAAGAAATTACTTGCTTTCTTGAGAAATCTGGCTATGATATAATAAAGTGTTCTCGGAGTCTTGGTCACGATTTGACTGATGAAAGCTTCGTGAAGGCTTGGTTTAAGGAAAACAAGGCTAATCATCTTATTAATTTATTTGCTATGAATGAACACATCGACAAAGATAACGAAAATGTATCAACTCTGTTCAATGTTTCGCTAGATTCTTTTGATCAGTATATGAGAACTAATGTAACAAGCTTGTTCTCTGTTTGTCGCGAGTATGCTCGAAATAATCCCAAAGGTAACATTATTAATTTTTCTTCCATTTATGGTCTTAAGTCTCCCGATCCTCGCATTTACAGGGACGGCAAGCACAAGCACGCTGGGTACTCCGTATCAAAAGCCTCTGTGATCCAGCTAACCAAATATCTTGCTGTTCATCTGGCTCCCAAGATAAGAGTAAATTGTGTTATACCTGGCGGCGTGGAGAACAATCAAGGCACTGAGTTTATGGACAAGTATTCAACAAAATCCCCTTCTCAACGAATGATGAAGGTGGGAGAGCTTAACGGTTTAGTTAAATTTTTATGTTCTGATGATTCTTCGTATTGCACGGGATCAGAGTTCGTAGTGGATGGAGGTTATACGATATGGTAGAGACTAATCACACCAATGTTATCGCTGAAATTGGAATTAACCACAATGGGTCTTTAGACCTGGCCAAAAGACTTATCGACGCTGCCAACATAGCTGGCTGCGATTATGTTAAGTTCCAGAAAAGAGAGCCAGATATATGTGTCCCAGAAGCCCAAAAGGACAAGTTGAGAGAGACTCCTTGGGGCACAATAAAATACATTGACTACAAGAAACGTATTGAGTTTGGCAAAGAGGAATACGATGAGATTGATCGATACTGTAAAGATCAAGGTATCAAATGGTTTGCATCTGTTTGGGATTTGGCCTCAACTGACTTTATGGCGTCTTACACAGACGTTGGAAAGATACCTTCTGCGCTCATCACTGACCTAGAGCTTCTCAAATACGCCAGAGAGAAATTTAATTTTTTGATTATTTCTACGGGTATGAGTACAGAAGATGAGATTGAAGAGGCAGTTCGTGTGGGTAAGCCTGATGTTATAATGCACACTAACTCTTCTTATCCGTCTGCTTATGAAGAGCTAAACCTTAATTATATCAAGCACTTAAGGAAGAAATATCCTGATGCTGCTATTGGTTACAGCGGCCACGAATACGGCCTTGTCACCACCTTTGCAGCCGTTACGCTGGGTGCCAACTGGATCGAGCGCCACGTTACTCTTGATAGGACAATGTGGGGCAGCGATCAAGCATCCTCTGTAGATCCAGTGGGGACAATTAAGTTGCTCCGTGGCATAAGGATTTTGGAGCAGTCATTAGGACCAGAAGAACAAACGGAGAGAATTTTGTTTCCCTCTGAATTATCAAAAAGAAAGAGCTTGCGAGGTAAATAATGGTAATATATGTTGATATTGACGAGACAATTTGCTATCATAAAAACGCTGATGTAACACAGGAGCGTGATTATGCGAAAGCAATACCAATTGAAGAAAACATTGGAAGAGTAAACGAGTTATACGATCTAGGGCATACCATTGTTTACTGGACGGCCCGAGGATCCCTAACCAAAAAAGATTGGACAGAACTTACAGTTCAACAATTAAACTCTTGGGGTGCAAAATACACAAAAGTATCCCTTCAGAAGCCATATTATGACCTTTTTATTGACGATAAAGCCATTAATGCTGATGATTTTTTTGCTGAATTGAGCGATCCCAAGGTAATAGTCATAGGAGGACCGAATCAAGATGAATTATAATAAGATTAAAAATAACCTTAAAGGGCCAATATTTCCCATCATAACGCCCTTTAAAGGCGCTCCCTCTTACGAGGTTGATTACGACGCAGCCTGTGAGTATGTAGATTTTCTTTATGACAAGGGAGTAAGAAATTTTTATATTATGACCTATAACAGCCGCTTTAGCTTGCTGTCATGGGATGAAATGAAGAAGCTCAATGAGGTGGTCACACGCAGGATTAAAGATAAACCTGAAGATTGCATATCTATTGTGGCCGATCCCCTTACAAATCCAACAAGTGTCAGCGTAGATTTTGCAAAACACGCTGAAGACTGCGGAGCAGACATACTTAGTATGATTTTTATGGAGCGTTATTACAGTGACGATCAAGTATTCAATCACTTTAATACAGTAGCTCAGAACTCAAATATTGGAATTCTTATCCACGAACAGAAACTTCCTTCTAAAGCAGGAGGGGATGTTCTTTATCCTTTAGATTTGTTGGATAGAATTGCTGATATTGATAACGTTATCGCCATTAAAGAAGACAGCAAGCAGCCAGTCTTCTCAGAAAAGATCATTGAAAGACTTGGTGATCGGTTAAACGTTATCATTTCAGGAAGAGGCAAACGACAATTTGTCCACTTCCATAGAATGGGGTGCCACGCCTATTTGGTTGGTGTAGGGAGCTTTGCTCCACGAGTTGCTTTGGATTTTTATAAAGCTTGTGTCGATGATGACATCCAAACATCTTGGGGTATTATCAATGAAATTGAGCGCCCGTTTCTCGGGGCCGCAATGTCTTGCGGTTGGCACCCGGCTCTTAAGTCTGCGATGGACGAGCTAGGGATTATGAGCCGTGTTGAGCGGCCACCCTTGGTATCTATTTCTGACGAAGATCATAAAGAGCTTATGAAGACATTAAAACAGATACAGCAGTCAAAATATTACAGAGATTAGGAGACAAATGACTACGAAACTAGCGATAATTCCAGCACGAGCAGGATCAAAAAGATTAAAAAATAAAAACTTTCATCCCCTTAATGGCAAGCCGCTGATTGGTTATGCTATCGAAGCCGTTTTAGAGACAAATTGTTTTGATACAATTATGGTCTCCACCGACAGTGAAGATATTGCAAAGATTGCAGAAGGTTACGGTGTGCAAGTATATGAACGCCCTCCTGAATACGCCACTGATCGTATGACTGTGTTGGAGGCCCTCATCGCTATGATGGAGGATATACCTAAACACGATGTTTTTAGCTATTTCTTACCTACGTGTCCGCTGGTTACTCCTAAGCATATTATCAATGGATTGAGTCTTCTAACCACCAGCACAGATTCTGTGGTTTCTGTCGTAGAATACTCAGAACCAATTCAGCTTGCTATGATTAAGAAAGGCGATGATCTTATCCCAGTGTTTGATAATTTGACTGCTGGGATGACAAACAGTCGTTTTATTCAAAAACATCACAAACCAACTGGTGCATACTATATGTCTTGGTGGAATAAGCTGGAAAAAAACAAGAACTTTTTTATTGGTAATGTAAGAGGCACCGAATTCCCAAAAGACAGGTACGTCGATATTGATGACATAAGCGATATCCACCGTGCCGAGTTGATATTGGGAGAGTTATAGATGTCTGAATTTGATGAAAACACTTCTGATGAATTTGATTCTGTTTTGAGCTTCGTGGGTTCATACAAAAGTCACGAAGACATTTTGATGACTGCTGGAAGAATAAAGAATGTTACTGAGTGGCTGGCTCAGAATACAAAATTTATTGCTTTTACCGAGGAAGAGTCTTTCCGCGACCCACGAAGGGTAGGCGGCGTATTACAATTTGAGGGTTTTGAATTTGAGGGAGACCCCGAAACAGTGCTACGAAAACTTATTAATTATCTTGATACTGAGGAAAAAACGAATGGCATTAAATTGGGCCTCTCAACCAGTTACAATAAAATTGGGTATATTAGGAGCTTTGATGAATTAACGGCAGATCATCAAAGAATAACTGATATACTTGATAATGATAGAGAGATTCTTTTTGAAGAAAAAGAAAGAAACTATCACCTTATCAACACAATCAAAGAATATCATCCAAATCAAGAAAATCTTAAGATCATAGACTACGGTGGAAATGTAGGTCTTCACTATGCGTCTCTTGTTGAAGAAGATCTTAATTTTTCTGGCGTTGATTACACTGTTGTTGAATTAGGCAGCATAGTCGGTTTATGTAACGATTATTGGCAATCTATTGGGGATTATAAAATAAAATTTATAAACGAAATTCCTGATAAGACAAACAAATTAGACATATTCTTCTCCAGGGGCGGCCTCCAATATCCTGATGGTCCCAAAGTTGCGCCAGATCAAGATCTAGATCCTGTTGGTAATCATTGGAAGAATTTATTTAAAAAAATAACACTCGTGAAGCCCGCCACTATTTGTATTGGAGAACTGTACACTAGTAAAGAAGACGCCTCCTATTTAACAACTCAGAGGTGGGACATAAGATATATGACTCCTTATGTGATCTATAATTCTAATGAATTGACATCATTTCTGCAAAAATGTGGTTATGAAGCTGTATTCCACACTGAGAGACCAGCAAAGCACGCTTTTCAGGTTAATGGAACGTGGCGACAAAGTGACAGATACTTATCTGATTTTATTTTCAGAAGGATTGAAAAATGAAAAAATTATTTCTTGATTTAGGCCAACAGCCTATCGCAAATGGATTTATTGAAGGAGAACCGCCTGAAGATGAATTCTTCTTTAATCTTCGTGTTGTATTTGACGATGAAACAAAGCTTGTTTCTTTGGCCGAGTTCGTCAAGCCCGAGTTAATGTTCAACGATTCATACGTTTATGTGTCTTCAATGTCTCAAACCATGAGAGATCATTTTGCGTCAGCAGCTTCTGAATTCAAGGAGGCTTACAATCCGACCAAGGTGATGGAAATTGGCAGCAATGACGGCGTATTCATTAAGAACTTTGATTCAGCCACCACTATCGCTGTTGAGCCTTGCTCCAACTTCGCTGAGATTACAAACAAAAAAGGTTATCATACTTTTCCTAAATTCTGGAACACAGAATTATCTAAGAAGATCTTGATTGAACACGGAAAGCAAGATTTAATCTTTTCTGCAAACTGTATGTGTCACATTCAAGATCTGGATGATGCCTTTACAGCCATTAGAACGTTGCTAACCGATGAAGGCGTCTTTGTGTTTGAAGATCCAGCTTTGGATAAGATGATTGAAAGAAATTCATATGACCAGATATACGACGAACACGCTCATATTTTTTCCGTTATGGCGCTTAAAAACATTCTTGAGAGAAACGGACTGGAGATCTTTCACGTTGCAAACCTCTCGGTTCACGGTGGAAGCAACAGGATCTACGTAAAACATAAGAACAATAATAAAATTTTCCCTACGATTGACGTAGACCTTAATCTCCAAAAGGAACAGGAGATGGGCCTAGAAAGTTTTAATACTTATATAAAATTTGGCGAAAAAGTAAAGCAGTCCAAAGATGAATTGGTTATAATTCTTGAAAGCTTGAGGGATCAAGGTAAAAAGATTGTTAGTTATGGCGCGACTTCTAAATCAACAACGGTATTTAACTATTGCGGTATCTCAACTGACCACATTGATTACATTGTTGACACAACACCTCACAAACAAGGGAAACTGGCCCCTGGCTCTCATATTCCCGTAATCTCACCGGAACAAGGATTCGATGACAGTGTTGATGTTGCTTATCTGGGCGCTTGGAATTTTAAAGACGAGATTCTTAAAAAAGAGGTTAACTTTATTGACAGAGGAGGTTATTTTATAACCCACGTTCCAATAGTACAGGTGATAAAATGAATGAACAAGACCAAGCTGAATATGAAGTTAGGATACACCCAGTGGTATTTGAAGGCCATTATTCCACCGAAGAAGAAATCCCACGCCCAAGGTCGTCTTACGGATCTCACCGTGACGATGGAAAGCCCGTTTCCAATATGTCAGTGCAAAAACTAATTGATGTTGTCAAGGCTTTTCCCGATAAAAAGCTAACTATCGTTGATTATGGAGGAGGAAACGGCAAGGCTTATGCCACATTGAAAAGGGCCACCGACAAAGAATTCGATTACAATATTATCGAGCTTCCTGGTGTCGGAAAAGATCTTGGCGATGAAGTGAAATACTTCACATCTCTGGACGACGCCCCCAAGAGTCCACATATATTCTATAGCGACGCCACAATCAACTTGACAGAAGATTCAGTAGAAGAGAACATTAAAAACTTTTGTAACACTGATGCCACCTGTATTTTATTAACACGCTCTATTTTGGCAGTACAAGGAGAAGATCAATCTTTTTACACTTACGCCAAGCATCCTGGGCCTAAAGACGCACGCTATTTCAATATTTGTAACTATCTTGTTTTTAATCAATCTTTTATTGGAAGGGGCTACGAGTTAACGCATCTTACGTGGAGTAACACAGGAAAGGCCCCTGGCTCTGTACCCCCTCCACTTGTTTTCAAAGTAAGAGATAGAGATCCATCGAACCCTATTGTTACTTATTATGATCACGTTTTCTTTAAAAAGGCAGACCAATAATGAACAACAGACTCTTTCAACAAATCTATTCTTTAGAAGATTTCAAGAACGCTCGATCAGCCGAACGTGCTGAAACAGATATTTGTGATTCCCTTCCTTATCCGGGCGCAAATAAGTATTGGTATTTTCCTGAAATCCACGGTCGAAGAATAGGAAGAATTAAAATACAATCTGAGTTGATAATGCGCTGTCCTCCTGGCGATATTGTAGAATTAGGATCCGGTCCTGGGCATAATGTGGCAGTTTTTTCTTGGTGTCTTCAAGAACTTAATCGAAAAAATGTTGCAATTTATGGCTTTGATACATTTGAAGGATATCTTGAAGAGCATATTAAAGATGAAGGTAATCGGCTTGCTGAAGCGCTGAGAGAAAATCAAGATTCTGATCGATGGCTTCACTCTAGGGATGATTTACAGGAGGAATTGAACTCTCTTGTTGATTTTGTTGATGTCGAACTCATAAAGGGAGATATTTGCGAAACAACTAAAAATTTTATGCCTCGTAGCAAAATGATTTCAATGGTCAATATTGACACTAATGTGTACAAGCCAGGAATAGAAGGTCTTTTTAACTTAGAAAAATACTTCGTAAATAACACAATTTTGATAGTAGATTCTGGCTTTCTACACCCCGATGACCCTCTCCAGGGAGAGCATAGGGCCTTGTACGAATATGCCACTAAAAGAAATTATCCAATCTTCAAGTCTAATTGGGGGGATTATTGTAGTTTCATTGCAGTGGTTCAAAAGTGACTACTAAAGTTTCTTTCAGAAGAGTGGCTTTTCACGAAGACGATAGAGCCCAGAGGTTGTTTGATATCTTTGATGAAATACGCGGCCAGATTAACATATCTTACGTTAATTCTACAGAGCATGTTGTTGCTTGGCACAGTCACGACAGACAAACTGACTATTGGTTTTGCCCAAAAGGCTCTTTCAAGGTAGGACTGGCTTATCCGCAAAAGGACGGAAGTTATAACGTTGAGTGGGAATATATTTCTGATAAGAATCTTAGAGTTTTAAAAATTCCGCCTGGTATTTATCACGGCTACAAAGCTCTAGAACCTAACTCTATAATGATGTATTATTTAGATGAAAAATACGATATGGAAAACCCTGATGAAAAAAAAGCTTTACCGGGCCATTTTGGCGAGTGTTGGGATACCAAAAGCAAATGACTAGGCTGAATGATATACAGAGACTGTGGTTTACTGCCAAGTACAGCTTTAAAGATGGTTATAAGGACGGAGCTTTGCTTCCTTTCGAATTGGACTCGGACTTGCCTTTCGTTCCCAAGCGAATGTTCTACGTTTTTGACACACCCAAAGACTCCATCAGAGGGAAACACGCTCATCACACAACTGAACAAATTTTAATTTGTCTAAGTGGACGCATTGACGTACACTGTCGCGATGGTAAGTCCAAAAGAATTTATAGTCTTGAAAGCCCAACTCAGGGCTTATATATCCCTTCGATGATATGGGATGAATGTGTTTACACTTTACAAAACTCCGTTTTGCTGGTATTATCAAGCACTTCGTATGATCCAAAAGATTACATTACGGACTACCAGCAATTTCTGGAGTTGAAGAAGACTTGAAACAAATTTTAATAACAGGTGGTCTTGGTCATATTGGCTCCCACCTTATAAAAACCCTAGACCCAAGTTACGATTTAACGGTAGTTGACAATCTCCATAGTCAGAGGTACTGCACCTTGTTTGATATGAAGAGAAAGATTACCTTTGACGATACTTCTTTTGGAGATCTAACTGTCGAACACATCAACAAGTTCGATGCAATCATCCACCTTGGTGCCATCACCAATGCAGCGGCTAGTTTTAAAAACCGAGAAGAATTGGAATACACGAACATTGTTGAGACCAAAAGACTCATCGATACAGTGTCCCAATCTAATGGTCCAGTTTTTATTTTTCCTTCATCCACCAGTGTTTATGGGAAAGCTAGGGATGTAATGTACGAGGATGACGACAATGTAAATCCGCAGAGCCCCTATGCGCGTTCCAAGATAAGCATTGAAAAACACATTAAGAAAACAGATAATTTAAATTATGTCATTTTGCGTTTTGGTACAATATTTGGTACAAGCGTTGGTATGAGATTCCACACTGCCATAAATAAATTTTGTTATCAGGCTGCATTTGGCCAATCACTCACGGTGTGGAAAGAAAACGTCAATCAGTACCGGCCCTATCTTGGCCTCGACGATGCGACGCAAGCTATTGAAATCATTTTAAAAAATCCAAAAAGTTACAATCAAATTTACAATGTATTGACTGAGAATTACAAGCTGTCAGAAATTGTAGGATTTATCCAAGAGAAGAAGAAAACAAATGTTGAATATGTGGATACGCCCCTTTTAAATCAATTCAGCTACTATGTGAACTTTGACAAGATCAAGAATCTTGGGTTTGCGCCAAAAGATAGCCTACGGGATGCAATTGGGGATGCTATGAAGTTGTTATCTGGAGGTCAGAGTTGAACATTGCGGTGTGCGCGGACAAGTGGGTTGGCTATGAACTGCTAGACTTTATCTTTAAGACAAAAAAAGATCCGGTTAGATTTGTCATAGCCCAGCAAGACTCACCCTATAAAGACAAAATCAAGACTCTTTGTTTAGAAAATGAGATCCCGTGTTACACCAACATAAGATGCAATACCCCTGAATTCAAATTCCTACTTCAAGAGGAAAATATTGACATCGGGATGCTCTTATGGTGGCCAACTATCCTTAAAAAAGAAATTATTGAAAGTGTCAACACAGGCTTTATCAATACGCATCCAAGTCTTATTCCGCTAAATCGAGGAAAACACCCATATTACTGGGCTACTGTAAACGAAAACCCTACAGGAAGCACACTTCACTTTATCAATGAGAACGTGGACGAAGGAAGCATCTTATTTCAAGAGCTTTATACCACAAATATCAGCGACACAGGTGACGAAATATATGAAAAATCTTTAAATCATATGGTATACTTGTTTAAGAAAAATTATGTCAATATATTAGAGGGCTCTTACGCGCTTAAGAAGCCAGATCTGGAAGCAGGCGATTTTCATTTATCTAAAGAAATTGAGACTCATTCTTGCATTGATCTGAATCGTTCTTATATTGGTAAAGATTTAATAAACATCATAAGAGCTAGAACGTTTAAAAATAACAAGTCTGCTTATTTTATTCACAATGAAAAGAAATATTTTGTCCGGCTTCAAATAGAGGAAGATCAGGGACAATACGATTAACTCCGAGGTAAAAAATGAACAAGAGATACACCCACCAAGAGGTTTTAGAAAAGTTTGGAAACAGTAACAATGAGCTTATCCAAATTGCCACACGCTATAATAGCACCAAGATCACCGACCCAGAATGTGTGCAGTATTGTCACTTCTATCATCGCCACTTGTCTCACTTAAAGACTCAAGCGCCGAGGGTCTTAGAAATTGGGGTCAAAGAGGGCGATTCTTTGAATATGTGGAAGGATTATTTTCCTATGGGACATATTTACGGCCTTGAATACAACGCCGATCCTCTAAGGGAATTTAAAGCAGAAAGAGTTAAAGTTTTTATTGGAGACCAAACAGATTTAAATTTGTTGCAAAGAGTCTGCGAAGAAGCTGGCCCATTCGATGTCATCATCGACGACGCCAGCCATATCGTAGAGCATCAAATCATTAGTTTTGAATACCTTTTTAAGAATGGCCTAAGAGACGGCGGCCTTTACATTATTGAGGACTTAGGTACATCTTACTGGCCCAAGTGGGGCGGCGGTTTAAAAAAGCCTACAACAGCTATTGAATATCTCAAAGACTTGATTGATGGTGTTAACTTCAGGTTCCACAAAGGTGGCCGCCAAGAATATGTAGGAATTCCTGACGATAGCGAAGTTAACGCTTCCTATTTTGATAGAAATGTGATAGGATTGTCTTTTTATAAGGGTACTTGTGTGGTAGAAAAAGGCGACAACCCTTTATCGGTGGATAGAAATGACTTTTAAAAAATATTACGTCAAATATTTGACTCTACATCAAAACAAATACAATCGCAGATTACACGTAATTGGAAACGTGATAACTTTGATGTTTGTGTTCTGGGCGATTTACAATCAGCATTGGTTTGCCTTGTTGTTGACCCCTTTTATTATTTATCCATTTGCGTGGACTGGCCACTTATTCTTCGAAAAGAACAAACCAGCAGCTTGGACAGATCCGATTCGAGCTAAGTTATCGGATTGGTTGATGATTTGGCATATCATTACAGGGAGGTTTCCGTGGTAGATGGCCCCATATACGCAGCAGGACCGGATATTACGCAACATGAAATTGATATCGTGATGGACGCTATGAAAAACGGCTGGTATGGCGACAAGGCGTATTATTATTGTGAGCTTTTTCAAGATAAATTTGCTGAATATCATGATCGCAAATACGGGATTATGACACCAAACTGCACAACAGCCATCCATCTTTTACTCAAGGCCCTCGGAATCGAAGAAGGGGACGAGGTTTTGGTTCCTGAATGTACTTGGATTGGAAGCACCGCAGGCATTTCTTGGCTTGGGGCCAAGCCGGTCTTCTGTGATATTGAAAAGGATTCTTGGTGCATTGATCCTGATTCTGTTCTTGAGAACATAACTCCAAAGACAAAGGCTATTATCACAGTTAATCTTTTTGGTAATATGAGCGATATGCAGCGATTAGAGAAGATCGCTGAAGATCACAACCTCTACCTTATCGAAGACGCAGCCGAGTCTTTAGGGTCCACGCTTGACGGCGTTAGGTCTGGCAAGTTTGGCGTAGGATCAACCTTTAGCTTTCATCGAACGAAGACTATTACAAGTGGCGAAGGGGGGATGCTTCTTATCGATAATCCTGAACTTTATGAAAGATGTATGTTTTTACGGGATCACGGAAGGTCTAATTCAATTCCTTATTACATTTTAGAGGTAGCTCATAAATATATGCCATTTAATGTTCAAGCTGCCCTTGGATATGCTCAGTTCTTAAGGCTTGACGAGTTGGTTGACAAGAAGAGACAACAATTTAATTTTTACAAAGAGAATTTAAAAGACATCCCAGATTTGGAATTCAACATTGAGCCCGAAAATGTTTTCAACAGTTATTGGATTACAGCTATGGTCCTGGGTAAATCTCACGGACTCACCAAGAACGAGTTCATAAACAAACTGGCGAAGGAAGGCGCTCCTGTACGGCCTTTCTTTTATCCTTTGTCAAAACTTCCGGCTTACAATGAGTTCAGCATATACGAAAATAAAAACGTAAATGCATACGACATCTCAAACAGAGGAGTTAACTTACCTGGCGCAGCTAATCTCACTGTAGACCAGATGAGCTTCGTTTGTGACAAAATAAAGAAGGTGCTAAGTGGCTAAATCCCATTTGGATACAAGCTTGACTATTCTAATGCCGCTAAAAGATAGGGCACACTATACGGCAAGGATGCTAGGATATTACAACACCTTACAGTGTCCTTTTAAATTTTTAATTGCTGATGGAGGTTCTCATGAGCCTCTTCGTGAGATTCTAAGAAAACAAGAATTTCTTGACTCATTGCACTATGGATATGTGGAATATCCATATGATGAAGACCTGACTGATTACCATACAAAGATGGCTGATGTAGTGGATAAAATTGACACGCCTTTTGCGCTTGTAATGGATAATGATGATTTCTTTTTTATTACAGCCGCTTATGAAAATATGAATTTCCTTATCAACAATCCTGGCTATGCGTCTTCTCGTGGAGCACTGAATCAAATTGGGGTTTCAGAAAAAGTTTATGGGAAGCTTAGGCTGGGGCCAGATCTATACACCCTTTATCCAGATTCAATTACAGGCACCACCGCCGCCGAAAGGATTTTAGATCAATCCAAACACTTTCATAGCAACTGGCACAATGTAACGCGAAGTGAATATATTCAAGTAGCGTACAAATTAAATGCTCTGGCCAATCCTTCCAATTTTAGATTTACAGAGCAAATTATATCTTATTTAAATATATTGTGGGGCAACGGTAACCGCCAAGGGGACTTGTTTCTTTTACATCAGATAGCAACTCCTCGAACCACCAAAGGAAATCACTTCCCACCGCAGAAAGAGTGGATAAACTCTGATTACTGGGTTAACGATTTTTCACGGATGACTGACGTTATAGCTGCGGCTATGAGTCATTGCGATGGCATAGACATCGCCACGGCTCAAGAAAGCTTTCGCTCGGCATATGTCCACAAGTTACCCAACCAAGAGGACCTGCTGCGCGAGAAGTATGAAGAGTGTAAAAAAATTGACAACAGTGATTTAATTGCTAAAACATTAGAGACGCTGGATAAATACGATTTAAAAAATCATTCATCACCTACACCCTTTCAGGTTCTCACCAAGAGCCATCAAGAATTGCAAATGGTATCACTATTTTTAGGAACTAATACAAATGATCAACCTGTTTCATCTGAATAATTATTCTGTAAACACAGCAGATTTCAAGCACATCTTACACGATCCTATCGTAACAGAGCTAGAACAAAAATTTGCTGAATATGTCGGCGCCAAATACGCTTGTTCGATTTGTAGTGCCACTAATGCTATCTTCTTGATATTATTAAATAAAAACACTACGGTTGATATCCCAAGCGTTATTCCGCCTGTGGTTCTTAACGCTGTTGTAAACGGCGGTAACAAGGTCAACTTTGTGGATAATGTTGATTGGGTGGGCGATTCTTACGTCTTGCATCGCTTTGACGACTACAAGGTCATCGACTCGGCCCAAAAAGTCGAGAAAGGTCAATTCAAGAAAGAAGCAAACCCAGAAGATCTTATGTTCTTTAGCTTCTACCCTACAAAGCCTGTTGGTGGAATCGACGGCGGAATGATTGTTTCAGACGATTATGATAAGATAGCTTATTATAAAGAGGCCGTTCTGAACGGGATGAGCTATGCTGACAATAATTGGGAAAGAAAAATTAAATTCCCTGGTTGGAAAATGTATCTGAACTCATTCCAGGCCACAGTGGTATCAGAAAACCTCAAGAAATTACCTGCAAAAATGCAAAGATTACAAGAGGTTAGAGAGATGTACAACGAGGCACTCGGATACAACAACACTAGCTCACATCTTTATCGCATTGTAACCAAAGATAACAAAGAAAAGATGAAAGAGTTAAAGGAAAAAGGAATTGTAACCGGCATTCATTATGAAGCCAGTCACCTCAATCCGGTCTATAACAACGGCCATAAGTTTGCGTGCCCTCTCTCCGAGGCCATCGCCACTACAACATTGAGCATTCCATTCAATGAAGCCTTAACAGATAAAGAGGTCAACTATATAATTGATTGTGTAAAATGAAAGGAATTATTTTAGCAGGTGGTCTAGGAACTCGTCTATATCCTTTGACCAAAATAACGACGAAGCAACTCTTACCAGTGTATGATAAACCAATGATTTATTATTCACTGTCTACTTTGATGCTTTCTGGAATCCGAGACATTCTTATCATCAGCCGTCCAGAACACCTATCTTTGTTTCAGTCCCTATTTGGCGACGGATCAAAGTTGGGCCTGCAAATAAGCTACGCTCCTCAAGAACAAGCCAATGGAATCGCTGAATGTTTTTTGATTGGCGAGGAATTCATTGGTGATGATGATGTGTGTTTGATTCTGGGTGATAACATTTTTTACGGAAACGAACTGATCGATCTTCTGCAAGAAGGTGTCAAAGAAACAACAGAAAATAATAACGCGGTTATCTTTGGATATTACGTCTCCGATCCTGAAAAATATGGCATCGTAGAATACGACGAACAAAAGAATGTCCTCAGTGTTGAAGAGAAGCCAGAGAACCCCCGCTCTAATTGTGCAGCAGTGGGACTTTATTATTATAATAATGACGTTATTCAACTTGCAAAGACCATTAAGCCATCACAGCGCGGAGAACTTGAGATAACCTCAATTAATGAAGAATATTTAAAGAAAAATCGCCTTAAATTGCAAATTATGGGCCGTGGGTATGCCTGGTTTGACGCTGGGTCCCATGATTCATTACTGGATGCGTCTCAATTCGTACAGACAGTTGAGAACCGTCAAGGTCTTAAAATAGCCTGTGTGGAGGAGATTGCCTATCGAATGGGTTACATAACTCAAGAAGAGCTAGTTGAGTTGGCCATCGACCTGGGCAAAACAAATTATAGTGACTATCTTTTCAAGCTAGCCAAAGGAGAACTAATTGAGTAAGCCAAACTTGTTGATTACTGGCTGCGCCGGGTTTATTGGAAGCCACGCCGTAGATTATTTTTTAGAAAAAGGATACAAGGTCGATGGCGTAGATTGTTTTACATATGCCGGAAGCGCCTCAAATATACGAGATCATTACGATAATCACAATTTTAAACTTTTTAATGCCAACATCTGCGATACTTCTAAGATGTTAGAAATTTGTCAATTGCGCGATATTAAGTGGATAATTAACTTTGCTGCTGAAACTCACGTTGATAATTCTATCCGCTCTTGTGATGCTTTCATCAAAAGTAATATTGACGGAGTTAGATCGCTTCTTGAAGTCTGCCGCCAAGCTGACACTCGCTTGTTCCACCTTTCGACGGATGAAGTTTATGGAGACATTAAAGCTGGGTCGTTTACCGAAACTGATCACCTTAATCCTAAGAATCCCTATTCAGCAACAAAAGCAGCAGCAGAACATATGATTAAAGCATATGCAAATACTTACGGAGTAGAATACTTAATGGTGCGGCCATCTAACAACTTTGGCCCCCGCCAGCACGAGGAAAAGTTTCTTCCTACCATTATGCGTAAATTATTAAATGATGAGAAAATACCAATCTATGGCACAGGTCGAAACATTCGTGAGTGGACTTATGTTAAAGATACGCCCCGAGCTATTGAACACATACTCCTCAATTCAGAATTTAACAAGATATACAACATTTCTTCCTCCAATGAGCAAGAAAACTTAGAAATTGTCAAAAAAATTACTGCGATCTTAAACAGGGATTTTAAATCATCAATAGAATTTGTCCCTGATCGCTTAGGACATGATTTCAGATATTCAGTGGATGCAAACAGACTAAGCAATTTAGGTTTTGCCCTGGATGGAAATCAAAGATTTGAAGAGAATTTAAAAGAAACTATTAGATATTTTATGGACAAGCAAAAAAGCAAGGAGAAATAAAATGGATTTTGAACTAGCTAAAGATGATTTTGAAAATAAAGCGGTGGAAACACTCCAAGAATATGGCTTCGCCGTTTGTAAAGGATACTTGGATGATGTTTCTTCCATAAAAAAAGAAGCAGAGAAGATTATCGAAGATACTGAAGAGTCCGATTACCTATTTGGAAAAGTAGCCAGAATCGGCTCGATTGATGGAAACAGAGTCCCAAATCCAGAACTCGCTGCGTTCTTTAGTCAACCTTGGATGTTTCAGCAGTTCCATGAATATACTGGCAAATATGTACGGTTTACTGAAATTTTTGTTCAAAATGATTTTCGTAATGATAAAGGTGTAAGTCGCAATGGTATCTTGCATTTTGACCGTATTCTTACTTTTAAATACATGCTTTATTTGACAGATGTGGAAAAAGAAGACGCACCCTTGAGTATTATTCCTGGCACACACATCGATGGTTCTTATTTAAGAACACAAGCTACCACCGATCCAAACGTCCCTTACGCAAGTATCAAAAACTGGCCACTTATTGATTACCCTGAACTAGGTTATTCTGAAGAAGATATCGTTCCTATATGCGGACCAGCAGGCACCTTGATTGTATTCGATACAGACGTTTTCCACCTTGGCGGTCGCGTTGAGGATAATCACAGTCGCTTGATGATTAGATCTCACCTAAGAGGGTTTAATGGATAGTAAAACAAGAAGTATTGCCAAGGCAATAACCTGGAAGTTGCTTGGCTTCATAATGCTACCCGTCGTCGCCATCGCGACTTTCTCACAGATAGAAAATGATTGTTTTTCTATGGAAACTGATTCGTTTGTGATTTTGTCACTTGCTTATCATATTTTAATGTTTACATTATTTATTGCTCACGAAAGAATATGGAATGGAATAAGATGGGGAAAGAAAGAGTAGCTCTCATAACAGGCATTACGGGTCAAGATGGCTCGTACTTGGCTGAGTTGTTGTTATCCAAGCAGTACAAGGTTGTTGGATGCAAACGCCGAACTTCGACCATTTGCACTGAAAGGATAGATCACATCTACGAAGATCCCAACCTTATCTTAGAATATTTTGATCTTAACGATTCTTCTTGTATGTGGAAGTTGCTTTCCAAACACAAGCCAACAGAAATTTACAATCTAGCTGCACAATCCCACGTTAGGGTCTCCTTTGATGTCCCAGAAAACACCGTAGACGGTGTTGCGTTAGGGACTTTGCGACTTCTTGAAGCAATGAGACACATTGTACCCAATGCAAGGTTCTATCAGGCCTCATCTTCTGAGATGTTTGGAGACAATCCTGAATACCCTTTTGATGAACATTCTCGACTAATGCCCGCTTCCCCATATGCTTGTGCCAAAGTCTTTGCTCACAACCTCATAAGAAATTATAGAGAGTCTTACGGCCTACACGTCTCCAGCGGTATTCTTTTTAATCACGAATCACCTCGACGTGGAGAAACGTTTGTAACACGAAAAATTACTTTGGCCGCCGCCCGAATCAAACTTGGCCTTCAAGACAAACTCTATTTAGGAAATTTAGAGGCTCACCGGGATTGGGGCTATGCCGCTGACTACGTTAAGGCGATGTGGTTAATGTTGCAACAAGATCATCCAGAAGATTATGTTATTTCTACAGGGGAAACTCACACGGTGGAAGAATTTTTGCATCATGTATTTGATGCAGCCAACCTAGACCCTCAAAAGTACGTGGAGACAGACGAGAGACTCTTTCGCCCCCACGAGGTTCCTTACCTTCTTGGTGACTCAACCAAGGCCCAAGAGAAGTTAGGATGGGAGCCTAAAACAAAATTTAAAAAACTTGCTGAATTAATGTATAATTCGGATTACGAAAAGGTAAAAGGAGAAACCAATGAAACTTTCTAATCAAGCACTCGGCGCACTAATGATGGCACTTCAAAAATCTTTAATGGAACAGAGTGATATTACAACAACTTTAAAAAACTTTGAATTTCAAAATACAAAAGACGGTCTTATGATTAAGAACCCGCCTACTGTTAAGTTCAATCATGACGATCTAGCTATGATCGATCTGGCTCAAAATCCTGAAGAATATGAATCCCTAGAGGAAAAATAAACAATGCCCCGTTATAATTACGAATGCTATAAATGCGAATGTATTATTTCCGTTTGGCATTCGGTGAAAGAGGTTAAGACAAAATGCACCTCTTGTGGTTCACAAGGACTCGTGCGCCTCCCTCCTAATTTTACGGTTAAAAAAGATCAAAAAACTAAAGATAAACAAAAGGTTGGAAGTGTTGTAAAATCAAACATCGAGCAATTTCGCGAAGACCTTAAAGAAGAAAAAGAACGCTTGAAAGAACAGGAGTATGAGAAAAAATGAGATGGGCACTCGGCGCTTCTGCCGTATTAAATTCAATTTTGATAATAACCGTTACAGGTGCCCTCCCGTTTTTCTTTTTTCTGTCGTTAACGGCCAACGTCACCTTGGTCTGGTATATCGTAGCAGCCTTCCGAGAATACCGTGAATTAGATGACGATCTTGAAGACTTGATGCGAAAAACTTTTGAGCTAGAAGAACATTTAATTTCTGTTCATCAAATGGAAATGTTTTATGGCGACCCAACTCTTCAAAGCATGATCGAACATACCAAGATGGTTGTTACGGATTTAGAAACTTGTAGACAAAAATATTCTCTTGATTCTCGGCCACTCTTAGCGGAAGAAGACGAAGAACAAGAGGAAATTTAGTTTGAAGAAGAAAATTTATTTTACCAAAGATCACGAAAATGCCATCGTTGCATATGCTAACACAACAGACAATAAAGTAAGAACACAATTATACGTTCAGTGGATTGAACCGGCTTTTAGTGAAATGGTGGATAAAATTGTATATACTTACAAATTCACCAACTTGCCAAACATTGATTCTTTAAAAGAAGAATGTAAGAGTTGGCTTACTACTATTTTAGACAAATTTGATCCTTCGAAGAAATCAAAAGCTTTTTCTTATTTTAGTGTTATTACCAAAAACTGGTTTATTCACAAGGTCAAGAAAAACTCTAGATCTATGAAGCGCGAAGTTCATCTAGACGACTTAAGCAATTCATCAGCAGATTATGAAAGAATCAACACTTATCTAACGATCGAGACTTCTTATGAAAACGATCGCGAAACTGCGGAGTTTTGGTATTTCCTATGGAAAGAAGTTAGATCTTGGGAGAAACTGAAGCTAAAAGAAAACGAGAAGAAAGTTTTGCAAGCAGTTAAAATACTTTTTGAAAGCGCTGATGACATTGAAATTTTTAATAAAAAAGCTATATACTTATACATTCGCGAGATTACTGGATTAAACACCAAACAAGTTGTAAACAATCTCAATAAAATGCGACTTAGATATAGGGAGTGGAAAAAAGAATGGCATCAAGGAAAGATATAGAAGGTTATGTAGAAGAAGCGATTGATAATATTCGCAACGACCGAGCCGTCGCGTCTAATTTGCTCGTTGACCTGATGAATCACATCAAGCAGGACGACGCTCGACATCAATATTCAGGTCAAGTTGCCGCTAAATATTTAGAAGTGTTGCAGCGTTCTAACGAGCAGCTTGTAAAAATTACTTCATTGTTATCTAAGAAGAAGGAAGCCGCCGCTGGCCTATCAGTTCAAGATAGAGAAGAGATATACGATATTATTAACGAGGGGTAAGTAATGGCCGAAGAAAGTGCTAAAGAACAAAAAAAACCTGCGTCTCCTCTAGCTGCAAGGCTCGCACAGCCAGAAAACATTTTTGCAATACCTCCAGGTATGTTAAACCCTACAACTCAGGTTGAAACATCTGGCCCAGTGCCAGATCCAAGGAATATAAGTAGCACATTTACATCGCTCCTCAAAAAGCAAGTAAGAGACTCCACTCAGACTAAGAGAAAGACAAGTAGCAATTTCTATAGAGCGATTGTCCTAAGTGTTGAAATAACAGAAACAGGAACTGATATACAGGCCATCACCCCCACCGTTTTAGGTGATTTAATGTCTATGGGACGACTGAATGTAAAAGATCCACTAAAGATTGTTACTGTCACGGCCAGAATACCAGAACTTCACCAGCTTCGGCCTATCCCGGCTGATCCTAACGATGTTGAAACTATTAAACTCTACCCTACTTTTACAACAATTGATAATATTTCTGGTAATGAAACTTACGAAGTAGGAGACATTGTTAACGTAACTTTTCAAGATCCTGAAAATCAAAAAGCAGGCGCTCTTTTGGGTCCGATTATTCGAGCTATCCCACAGAATATTACAAATATCACCTGTAACGCCACATACGTAGCAGCCCCAGGAGGTCAATCGCTTGGTACAACACCGAATGCAACTGGCCATACTGGTGAAAACGCCGTGTCATTACGTGCCCGCGATTCTAGGAAAAGCGTCGCCCTCATCGGCGGCCAAGGTATGGCGAGTAAATTTGGGGACATGATTCAAGAATATTTCTTTAGTCAAGGATACTCTCTGTTAGGCCCAGGTGGGTATTCCCCTGTTGATCTTAAAGAACCTACGAGTAAAAATTTTAGAACTCTTCAACTTGGCAAAACATTGCCTGATCAAGTTATGGGTTCAGAAGGGCCAGCCCTTAAAGAAATGTTTACTCAATTTGGGAAGCCTGATGTGGTGGTCTTTCAATTTGACAATGCGTTGCAGCAAGCAAGCGCCACCTTCCAGCGAACTTCTGAAAAAATAGACAACTTAGATAAGACAGCTTCACTCCTTAAGACTATGACAGGAGCCCAAAAAATATTTTTTATTGGTGCTGTTGAATTTATAGCGCCCGAAAAAGACGCAATAGTCAGTTCAGGAGCTAATCCAAACGACTGGATGGGCAACGCTTCAGTCAGAGAGAGACTGGAAGTGAGTATGGTCCTTGGAGGAGGCACCAGTATTGTAATTGATCCATTAAAGGGCATTTCAAGTACGAAACTTGACGGCGGCTTTAGTCAACCCACACAATCAACATTGGCAACAAAGGCTATTGATACATACATATCTAAAGGAGTTATCGATGTTAAAGGCCCCCCTCCTCCTGAACCTGAAAAATCGAATCCTGTACAACCCGAAGGACACGCTGCACTACAAGGCTTATTGCCAGAAATAAAAAGCGGAGAAGAAGGTCGCGACTATATTTTACAAGTAGCGTCCCGATTGGGCTACAACACATCGAATACACCTCCAACTGACGGATCTCTTCATTGGAAAAGCTTACTGACACGAAATTATTCCACCACCCCACTAACCAAAACTGAGTTGGGAACGTTGGCCGGTTTTGGACCACCCCCTATCGCTATGAGTAGCGAAGCAACCGAAAATACAACTTCATCGCCACCCAACGCGGTCCCTGCCGCATCAACGGATTTTCCCGACGAACAAACAACCAGCTTATTAATCCAACAACTAGGCGAACGCCTTGATCTTGCAGCCACTGCTGTCAAGAAACAAGAAGCGGCATCATCCGCTGCCAGCACCGCCGCCGCCGCCACCGCCGCAACGATGCCTTCGCCTGCAATGGGTCTCGCAGCCGGTTGTGGCTCCGCAGTTGGCTTCGGCGCTGCAATGGCAGGAGCGCCAGTTCCTCCTGGCTCTACATATGCAGGTCCAAAAGTTCTTCCAAGGACTCCTTTAAGCAAGGCCGTAAATCAACGCCCTGGAAATGTTAAAAGCATTTTAACTATCCACAAGGCGTCCGTTTATAAGGGTTCAGATCCTGGTTGGCAGTCGGCGCTATCTTCTATGGACGCGGTTTCTATCAAGGTCCTTGACGGATCCCGCTACTTCAAAGGCGGCGGCAACCATGAGTTTGTTAAATACGTTCAAGGCCTGGGGATACCTGTACACGGCTGGGGTTTTCATTATTGCAGAGATATTGTAGAAGCCACCAAAGAAGCCAAAGCGGCTGCGGCCATATGTAAAAAGATGGGTCTAAAAGCGTACTGGTGGAATGCAGAGAAAAACTGGTTTGGCTCCAGCAGTGTGCCACCAGTTATGGATCCATCAGGAGCCGGAATGCAATTTATGCATGTCTTTAAAAAGAATGCCCCCGGTATCCCTGTAATTGGCAACTGCTGGAGTTGGGAAAAAGTCCCTGGCAGACCTCATGTACCTGGCTTGATGCCTTTCTTGATTGCAGCGATGGATGCGTTCGCCCCAATGATTTATGCAACAACTCCAAAGACTGTGGTTAAAAAATGGGTCACAAGAGGAAAAAGATCAGCAGCCCAAGGGACTCCTTTTTGTCCAATGATTGGAACTGGTCGAATTCAAACCAAAAACGACAGCGGCCAGCCTATTGCAAAACATAATGTTTGGGGCTGGGCAAATGATGAGGCAGGACATCAAGGTGTGCTTTCACTATCTAAAGGTGAAGTTAAACCAACGTGGGTGGCTTATTACTATGGTAATGGAACAGGTCCAATGGCTTCTGTTGGAAACATGTATAACCCCCCTCTTAGCAAACTGGCACAAGCGCTGCGTGCAGGCCGGTCTACTCCCATGCCTGTTGGTACAGGCGGCCCACCAACAGTAGCCTCTGTTGGCCCACCTGCTCCTGGGTCTAATACATCTGGCGGCAAGGACTGGTTCACTCCTGCTTAAAACAAAGATGACAATATGACACAAAAATTATCACAAAAACTAAAAGATTTAAAGAAGCTAAAGCCCAAAAAGGTTGTGGACATCAGCAATCTTCCTCAGAAAGAAAAAGAAGCTATTGCTAAAAGTTCTGCCAAATTCACCAAAGGCGCTGGCTGCGGCAAATTATTTGAACCTATTCCGAAATACATTAAAGCAAAGTGTGAAAAAGTTGTTAAAGGCGATAACAACACCTTCCTTGTTTTTGGCCGCGACCGGCCTAAAAGTGTTTTTTCTGGTTATGGAGGTAAAGGACATACCGGCGCAGGCTCTATCGATATTGTAACAGGTCGTATGTCTTGTCTAACTCCAAGAACAGAAACTGACAATGGAGAAGCAGTGTTTATAGATCCAGATTTTGTTAACGATGCAGCAAGAGTCTATATTTCTCAGAAAACCAATGTAGATGATAATTTTAATATAGATGGAATCCCAAAGGTTCCTGATTCTGTAGCGAGATCTGCTGTGGCCCTTAAAGCCGATGACATACGTCTGCTCGCCCGAGAAACGATTAAGTTATGTACAGCTATGGACCCTTTGAATTCTCAAAATGGCTCCATACAATCTGTGGGCGGCATCTATTTGATTGCAGGCTCTGCTGGAGAAGAAGGTGACCAAGTTCAATCAATTGCTCGCGGAGAGAACACTGCGTCGGCAATTGACGCGCTCATAATTGAAGTCTTGGCTTTAAAAAATGCCTTCCACGGTTTCGTGGAGAAACAAAGTGAGTTTAATAGTAATGTTGCAAGTCACACACATCATTCTCCTTTCTTTGGAAAGCCTACATTGCCTTCTCAGGTGTTGACCATCAAAGGTCCAAAAACCGCTGCTTATCATTGGGAAAAAACAATAAATAGTCTTGTAGCGCTATCTAATAACATAGCCGTTGTACAAGATAACTATTTGCAAAAAAATGGACCACATTATGTTGGCAGTAGGCATAATAAAACTAATTAAATTATAAACTTATGGATAATTTTTACATAGAAGTCACAGGATATGGCATCACCGAAGATGATGCATTGAAAAACGCCAAACGCAGCGTCCTAGAGTCAGTTCTATACGACCAAGGTCTGGAGCATACTTCGAAGTTTGTGCAGCCCGGTGAAATATTTGATCGCATTGCATTCACTGCAAATAATACTTTTGATCCAAAAACCGGCTTTGTTAACGATTTAGCCATACAAAATTTACTTCAAATCACTGACATATTTGGGCCGACAGACATCTTAAGCACTAACATCTCGATGGAAGATGCCCAAGTATCGACCCAAATAACAGTTAAAATAGAAATACAGGCCGATACCCTGCGAGCTAAATTGATAGAGGACGCTGTTTTAACTTGTATAGACCCCTCTGCAACTGCTCCCTGCAAAGACGTGACTTCTGCATTAATTCCTTATCCAAATTTAAAATTTACAAAGCTTGTAAAAGAGCCTGAAAACTGGAAAGGACACCCCCTTTACCCACAACCTTGGAAAAACCCTCCTAATAAAGAAGATGAAAATACAATATACATTGCATCATCGGTACACTGCGTTCAGCTAGATGAGCGATTTGGCGCTAAAGAAGCCGAAGACAGCTTAACGGCGTCTGTTGCGGCCCTCGACCCCAATAACTATAAAGCGTGGTGGTATAAAGTAAAGATCCTCGAAGGTGATATGAAAGGACAAGTTGGTTGGGCACAAAGTCAATCCTCATATCATAATGAGTTAATCTTGGAGATTCTAAGTCCAGAACAATCACAAGACTGGATGATGAAACAGGACGGAACCCTCGCTGATGACGACCCAGAGCCGCCTGTATTGCTTGACAAAAGCGGAAAAAGAATCCCACCTACTCAGAAAATGAGGCCATCTTTAAGCCTTAACCCTGACGAATACCCCAAATATACGACTCATGTTGTAAGAACCCCGCAAAATTTTGCTGGCCTCCGAGACGTAAATCCGCAAGGAAAAGCCCTTATATACACTAAGCCAGGTTACGGACGCCAAATAGGCTTTTTAGACAACAACACGCCTATTGAAATTGTTGAGCCAAATGTGGGAAAAACCTGTGAATGGCATAAGATTCGATTAAGTAACACGTCGCCCATTAATGCTCTAAATTTACAAACACAAGGAAAAATAAAATCTCTTGATCAAGCAGTATATATATATGCTCCTTATACATTGATTTTAAGAGATTCGGTTTTTAAAAATGCCGACGATGTTGATATCCCATACTATAACTTGCCCTACGTTGTACCAACACCAGAGGACACTCAAGCACGCCAAACCGGCCAAGTGACAGGTGTCGAAAAACGTTGGACTAAGGTTGCGACTTGTGCCCCTTGGATTACCGAATACGCATCCGAAACCAATAGAAATTACTGGAGGAGCGCATATAACATTGTCGTTAGGATAAATCGACCAGGAGAAGAAAAGACAGTTTATAGTGTCTGGGCTGAACGCCTAGCAGATGTTGAAAATCCAACTCCTGAAGACGATGTACATCAGAAAAAAGACCCTGAAACCATAGAAGCCGAAGGAGCAACGCATCTGGCCGGCTTCGAATACGACGATGCTAATGCCACATGGCCAGCCCTTGGAGACACACCAGAAGAACAACAAACAACTTATGACGCCGGAAGATCGCTTGGTCTCTTGACTTTGTTAAAGTTCTACGACAAAGAATACGACTTGCTCACGGTGATGCACTTATCTAAGCTTCCTTATTTTGTAAAAGTAAGTGGAGTATATGTAGACGACGATATTCCAAGAGGCCCCATAAAATTCTTTATTAGCGTTCCAATGCGCTTCTTTGATGCTATACCACAGAAACAAGTCCCATTCCAGCTAGATCGAGACTCTCGTTTAGATGAGCATATTGACGAAATAAACTTGGAAAGAGAGGTTGCTGAATCCTTAGAAGACCTTAATAAGCTTGAAAAGAAATTGGGCACTGAAGGAATTGGTGCCTCGATATACAAAACGTTCCACGGAAAAGATTTAAACGAAGAGATACAAAAAGTTGTTAATAGAATAGAAATAAATAGGATGAAAGCCCTGGCCGTAGACAACCCTCGCTTTGAGGGTCAAAAGGTATTTTTCTCTTCTACCTTTTACGTTAAAAAGCTGCAAAAGGAACTTCGTTCTCTTAAACAAGTCTTCAAATATTATGGCAAGAAAATCAAGAATGCTAAGGAAAAGAGATCTTATATATTCCCAGGCTTTTCTGCTCCTCTTGATCTAAATCGTGAAGCTGAAATTCTTGACGAATTTTTTGGACAACTTCAAGAGTTCTTGGATCTTAACAATTACGCCTACAAGTCAAAAATACCTGCTAATCGCAACGATGAAGGTTCACCAAGCTCGCCAACAAAAAAGAGTATTATAGAAATTGGATGGAATGAAAAGTTTGAAATACTTTATGTTTTGTTTAATGGCCAGCATTTGAGGATTGGCTTTGAGTGCGCTACACAAGCAGAACCTTTCTCTCTACAAAGAACCAGTGCATTTGTTCATCGAATGCCTGCAATAAACAAGACTTACCTTTCCAGAAAAAGAAAAAAAGCCCCACCCGAAGAGTGGGTTAAGAAGAACGTTTATCCTGCTGCTGTCATTATTCCCTCTGTCATAACTCCCGAAGAGAAAAAAGAAAATGATTTAGAAACAAGAATAAAAAAAATGAATGCAACATCTGTGAAAATAACTCAAGATGTTCAAGGACAGGAAGTTCTCGAAGCAGATGAAGAAACTCACACAATAATAGCAAGTAAAGAAAAAGATAAAAAACAAGACAACAAAGATAACATCTTGTCACCAAGAAACATAGGTAAAGCCTTAAAGACGGTTAAAACAGTGAGCGATGCCTATGATTTTGTCCTCGATCAGCTAGGTAGTTTGCAACCAATGATCGACGAAATTGCTATTTGTTTAACCGGCGAAGCATTCGATATAGAAGAACAGATTTACAATATGATTCTTGAGCCTTTAATTGAAGAAATTACTGGCGAAGAAGCCATTGGCTTCGATGAACTAAGCCAGGATGCAAAAGATGCAAAACAATTTTTGATCGATGTCTTTACTTCTGTTGAGTACGATTGTTTACTGGACGTATTAAATTCAACGATTCAATTTAAAAACGAAGTTGAACCCATCCCTCAACCCATACCGGTGCCCGAAGAAGAACAAAGTGAAATTATAAATGGTCAAGGACCACCTGATTATACTAACGTTTCGGGAGACGAAATAGTTGCGGACTTCATAGTTGACGGAACCCTTGGTGGGAGCCCTCCTTATCTTCCTTTAAGCGAATCACCAACGGCAGGAGAGCCGGTTTACGAAATAATTTTACCAAAAGTGCCAAACGAAGGCACTCTAGCTTATATAACAGTTATAATGTACAAGAATGCAAGCGTAAATTCTGAACAGCTTGCACAAAGCGTTCAAGGAAACAAAGTTAAAGTTCTCTCAATTTCCCCTGACGGTTATTTTAGTGAAGTCCAGATTATATCTGATGGCAAATACAAAGATCTTAAGGGATTTGTAGACGCCCGAACAATTGTAGCCACGCAACCAAATTTAATTGGCTGCCTGAGAGATGGTTCTCAGGTAAATAAATTAAAAAATCCGAGTGATGACACCAAATATTTTGAAGATGGTACTTGGACCAAGGTAGAAGTAAAGGTTGCTTACGCTTCAAATCCAAGCAATCCGACAGAGTTGTGGCCTGACGAGACACTTGGTAAAAATCTGAATGGCAAACAAGGATGGGTCCCTACTGCATTTTTAAAGCCCCTTTCTGAAGAAGCAAAAAAATCTGTGAATGCATCCAAAATCCTCCTACAGAAAGGCGCAGCCGATAAGAAAAGCGGCTTGTTTAACGAGGTGTTTATCTGGCAAATGTATTTGATACACAGTGTCGAAGAAGGCGGCGTCCGCGACTTCCTGAAAGATATTCCCAAAGGCTCCACAAATTCAGCAGGCAAAAAACTACCAGCTAAATATAATAAGAAATTTTCGTGGGCTTTCTTTGGTGCCGCTGAAAAGAGTGGGAAATTATTCGGAGACAGAACGGAAAAATTAACTGAAATGTATTTTGCCAATAAAGACAGCGAAAAGAACGAAGGCCAACCGAATCCGACAAATAAAAAAGACTTTGTAACAAACGAAGATTTTGCTCCCGCAGCCGAATTCTTTAAGAATTTCAACACTAAAAAGTTTGAAAAAGAATTATCAGAGATTCAAGAAGAACTAAGCCTTCCAACGCCTATGACAGTGTTGGGGGCAGTTACATATCCACCTCCCGGCTTTTATACTGGAAAGAGATCCAAGTGTGATTGGAAATATGTGGCAGTTGTTCGAGCAGCTACTGAATATGAGATTGCTAAAAAGAAGAAAAACAAGGGCAAGATCGCTCGCCTGAAAAAGAAATTAAGCAAAAGACAACTTGCATATCAAACCTGTATGGGCAAAAATAAATCGAAGGTATACGGTGAGAAAAGAACCTTCTTGTCTGGCGGCGACCCAACAACTGAACAGATCCTCAGAACGGATGCATATTTGCTCAACAGTTCCAATGTCTCAGAAGAGTGCGATAAACTCTATAAAGATTTGGTTACGTCGCTTGGAGGAGATCCCAACACGCCCCCAGGCATACAAACAGGTCTTACGTGGCCTGGAGAAGCCAATGCCACAAAAGATCAAAAAGATGCATTTGAAAAGTGGAGAGGCTGTATTTCTAAAACAGTTAAAGAAAAAGAAAAAGCCCTTAAGAAAGCAGCAGAAAAAGATGCTTTAGCTGAACAGGAAGGCAAACCATCTACAATAACATCCACAAGCGAGCTTTACGCAAAAGAAAACACTGAGGCAAACCCGCCCGCGGACGAAGGAAAAGAATTTGCTTACTATCCAGTGCCTCAAAATTTTGACCAGCTTGTAACCCAACTGACACAGTGGGACGACTGGCCAGATAATATCGAGTTTATTCACGATGAACCAAAAGATACGGCTGCTGCTTTCTTGCAAGCTTTTAAAAGAATGCCTTGTTCAGTTGTATTCGACAAGCTTCTGGACATCATGTTAGATCAAACGGAAGAACGTTTTCCTTTGAGAGCCAAAGTTATTAGAACTACAATTGATGCAGCCCTTGCTTTGGCTGAGACGGCGTTAACTACTCCAAACTTCAAAGGTTTCACCACTCCAGAAATGCCACGACTTAAAACTGATTCAACAGGATCTGAATTCTCTAAGCAGATGAAGAACAGTTTTGAGAAGATAGCCAAGGAGACAATTTTAAATGCCGTTAAAGAGTGTCTTCGTCTCATAAAAGACAACTGTGTAGAGCCAGCAGATGACGGAACGCGCATAAGTCCGTTGGATTTGTTTGATGCTGATACTATTAATAAATTAAACAACTTAGGCAAAAAGTACGGCAGCTTACTGGACCCAAATTTATCTGGCAACATATCTGGCGATTTTGATTTTGTATTGTTTTTAAAGACTATAATGAGTGGTCTTTCCGTAGGTCAAAAATGCTCCATCTTGATCGGAGATCTATACCGTGATGATGTACTGGAATATATTCAAGCTCGAATTGCAACATTCTATCCAGCTTACTTCAAATTCTTTTCAAAGAAAGAAAATATGACAATGCTCTTCAATGCTATGACTGATATCGTAGACCCAGAGATTTGTGAAGATAACCGAGCACAAACAAAATCAGCAAACAACTTTCCTGCTAATACATCCATTCTTTATGGAGAGTGTGTCACAGATATCAATCGCTCCAACCGCATTCAAAGGCTTGTGAGTGCTGGCTTAACTGCTGACCAAGCTGAAAAACAAATTGCCAAAGAAATCGGAGACAACTTCAGATTACTCTCCCAGCTTCAAAACTTGCAAGATAATCTTGAAAACGCTATCAACAACAATACAGAGCCTCCTTGTAAACAATTAAATGAGGCTATGAAAAATAACAAAGGTGTCGAGCGTATGTTGGACCAAACTCTTGATGCTGTTTTTACCCCAATCGAAATGATGTTTAATGCAGAGTCCCGCCAGTTTATCCCTCAGTTGATGGATCCAAAAGCTTATCAAGTTCCGATTGACGAGGAAGGTCTTGTAAGCGCAGATGGAAAAATTGATCCTGCTGCAATGGCAAAACTAGCGAAGGCAGGACAAAATGCAGGAAATACCTCTTCCCAATCTACAAAACAAGCCGGTGCGTTTACAGAGGCTATGAGAACAATACCGGCCTATAAGATTCAAACAAAAAACAGCACCCATCTAAAACCCGAATACTTTAAAGATCCCGAAGATCCAGATAAAGACTGGCAGTTTAATGCTCGAAGCAAGGCAGAATACTATACTAAGCCGGTGACGGATCCGATGCCGCTGGCTTTTAGTCAAGCCCAAATGGATGCCGCAGAAAAACCCAAAGCCGTACAGGATGAACTCAAGAAATATTATGGCAGACCAGTTAAAGAAGTGCAAGTTCCTGCAAAAAAAGATTTTACCAATGACCTTGCTGAGAAAGCAACCCCTCCAGTAGCACCAGCATTAAGAGAGTCACTTCAATCACTTGAAACAATTGAAAGGAACAATGATTTGTACACTTTCAATATACCAGATATTAAAGATGCTAAAATGTCTTACCAGACACTGCGAACCAAGTCCAATTCGGATTCGTTCTATTTAAATTTTAGAACGTTCTCTAAAGATCAACGAGGGATTTTGCGTCTGTCCGCACCAATTACATTTACTAATAATGGAAAGGTTCCGACCAAGGCGGCCAAATATATGCAAGCATTGCAATATTTAAAATCTATTGATCAGGCACCAGGCGCTAATTCTCCTCAAAAAAGCTTCTTCACTCACTACATCGGCGCACGATTTAAAAGCGATTTTGGAGGCATTTTGAATGAAACAGATTCAGGAGCCCAACCTCAATTAGATTTAATCAACACCGCTTGTCCGAAATTGTTCGATGTAATGACTGAGCGAGCCCTTGAGAAAAGTCTCCATGTTGTTTCGCAATCCAAATACTTCGACGTAAAAGCATTGAAAAGCGTTAACTTTACACCTACAACATCTGATTTAATGAAAGACTGCGAAGCTTCTATGATGATGGGCTTTATTGATGCTAGTTTAATAAATTTAGCCGACATTAGGCAAAACGCCAAAGACTTAGTTTATGACTTGAACGATGTCTGCAATTTGGGCGCTCATTCAAGTGGCCTGCCTGGAGCCCTTGGGCCGGTGCAAGAAGCCGCTTGTGATGCATCGTTGTATATGTTTATGAGGGTTTCGATTGCTGAAAACATCCTTAATGGCTTCTTCGCTTTCACGCAATACAGTCCTCAATCTATCATGAAAAACAAACTTATGGAAAGCTTCTTGTTTAAGAAACTGAAAGACGATCTTTTAAGTTTGAACCTATATGCAAGCTTTAAAGATAGGGCCGCAAATATTGTAGACAGAAGAAGGCAAACCGGCGAGGCTATTGATGCTACGTCTAAAATGGAATGCTTAAGGTTCTTGTTTAGAGAGAGTATAAAACCAGTCAATGACAAGTTTAGTCTTCTTCTAAAAAACAAGGCAGACTCAGCAGAAATGAAGTTCCTCCGTAGTTTGAGGGTGCTGGGTTCGGCAAGTCGTTTTTTGAATGTTTTACAAATAAACACAAACCCTCGATTCTATAAAGATGGCAATTTTATACTTAACCCTGCTGGTGATTATTTTGTTGAACAGTTTATAAAAGTTGTAGATCATTATGATGAAGAAGGGAGTGCGTTGTTAGATAAACTTGTAGTTGAAAAAGGCATATTGCCATATCTTACCGGCCCCGATGCAAGCGACGATACTTTCTACAATGAAGATGGCACGCGGAAAGAACATTTGAGAGGATTTGTATCCGTTGCAGATTGGACTGCTTTCATAAGCCGTCTTCATAACCTTGCAGGAGATTTTCTTGGTCAAGGCGTTCACGAAATGGAAGTTTTTTACAAGCTCAAAGAATTGCTTGATAGTAATTTATACGAGTTGTTTAGTGAGATCTCTATTGGAATAAGAGTAAATTATGCAATAGGCCCAGAAGATGATAGCGCCGCCGCGACTGAGTATCGTAAAATTATTGATCAAACTATGGAAAAAATTGCCACAACAAAAAATGGCCGACCATCCGGCGGCGTCATCTCATATCGCAACTATGAGCAGGTAGATAATGGCGGCCGGTTTATTTACACAGTCCCGCTCGCAGCCTCGGAAATATCTTTTCAGAAAACAACAGGCCAAGCGACGAACCTTCTACAAACTGTAATTGGAAATGAAAATATCTTTGCCATTTACCGTAAAGATCTTTATAAACAACTTATTAAAAAAGACGAGTTCTCTGCTTTAATGAAATATGTATTTCCTATAAACAGATTTGCTTCTTTGTCTACCTTATACAGTATGATGGCTACAAAGGCAACGTTGCCATCAAAAGATGTATTCACTACAACAAAATATCTCATAAAAAGGTCTTATGACTTACACAGTGCAGGTAACGATAAGGCATACGAAGATCCCTGGTTAAAGCTAAGCGGTGGGAATGCTGCAAATCAAGGTTTTGATGAATTTAATCCATTCCGAGAGATGATCTTAAAGCTTATCAGAGAGACTCCTATGCTTATATTGAAAGCACTTACTGAAAAGATAGATCCTAATATTCAACAAACTAAAATGATTTACGACGGGATAAATATAGCTCTAAGGCTCACTAACGAATTAAGATTAGAAGTGATGGAGGCTGGTTATGAAGATGAAACTGAAGGTATGAGCGCAATGGATAAGCCAACCTTTGAACAGTGGGCTGCGGAAAACGATAGCGAGATTCCAGATACAAACATAAGTATCTCCCCAGCCATAGCTCCTGTCCTATCGATTATGATGTTGCCTTCTATGATGCCCTATGGAGTAGGGTTCCCACCTCCGTTTATGTTCGGGCCTGGAACCGGACCACCAATGACGCCATTGGCCATTCCTTATCTGGCGAGCGGCCTTATTTCTGATGATCTCATCCAGTACCGGCCAAGCGCGGCATCCTCTTCAGGTGCGTCACAAAAGAAGCGAAAGGCTGGTTGCCCTTCCCCGTTCCCAAATCCTACGGTGCTGTTACCGCCTCCTGAGAAGGATTATGATGAAGGACCAGATTCAGAGACAATAAATAACGATTAAAAAACTCACTAGCGATTATTTATTACACAGGAGGAGATAAAGATGGCCGGATATTCACCGCGTGTGCCGTTGGCATTAGATAGTTTAAACGGATTTGCACTGACTCAAACAATACAAGAAGTGGGAAAACAAAACTTGCGAATGATTGTCTTAACAAACCCAGGCGAACGGGTTATGATACCAGACTTTGGAGCCGGAATACGACAAATGTTGTTTGAGCAACAATCTCCTGGCGTCCTTGGGATGATCAAAGAAAGAATAATATCTCAAGTCAAAAAATATCTGCCCTATGTCAAAATCGCAAACGTTAGAATCTTCAACGCTTCTGATTCTAAATCACAAAATCAAAACTTTAATGCTGTGTCGATTATAATAGATTATAGCATTCCAAAGGTTCGAATAAACGATTCTTTAAGACTTAATGTATCTAGCGTTCAATTATAGCAATTATTAATATGTTCAACTATTTATCTTGGTAAGAGGTTACTTTCATGGCAATAAAACGTATCGTACCCGTTAACTATCTTAACAGGGATTTTGAAACTATCAAGCAAGGTCTAGTCGATCACGCTAAAAGATATTTCCCTGATACGTTCAAGGACTTCAATGAGGCATCTTTTGGAGCCTTAATGATTGATGCGGTCTCTTACATCGGAGACAATTTATCTTTTTACTTAGATTATCAAGTTAACGAGACGTTCATAGATTCAGCTATAGAATACTCTAATGTTACTCGGTTAGCGAGACAAATGGGTTTCAAACAAAAAGGCCGAGGAGCATCTTCAGGCCCTGTAGCGTTATTTGTCAAGGTCCCTCGCCTCACTAATGGCACCGGCCCAGACACGTCTTTAGTTCCTATATTAAAAGCAGGAACTACTTTTAGCTCACAGCAAGGTGTCAATTTTACTCTAGCAATTGACGTAGATTTTAGCGACCCTGAAAATGAAATTGTTGTAGCTACTGCTACGGACAATGTGGTCTTGGAGTACGCTATTAAAGCTTATGGAATTGTTATTTCTGGCGACATTGACAACGAAGAGATAGTTGTGGGAGAATATCAACCAAACCTTACAATAACCTTGAGTAATAGAAATGTTACGGAGGTGCTAAGCGTGTCAGACAATGAAGGTCATCGATACTATGAAGTTGAAAATTTATCTCAAGATACTATCTTTAGAAGAATTAGAAATAGAAGGGATGCCTCAACCAATGCTCCAATTTATGTTCTAAAGCCTTTATCAGTACCGCGCAGATACACTTGTGAAAGGTTTGAAGGTATTACTTACCTTCAGTTTGGAGCCGGGTCCGATTCTAGCCTAAAGAACGTCCCAGTTCCAGATCCAAGTAATGTCGTTTTGAAAGTAAGTGGAAAGAACTACATTACAACTTCTAATTTTGATCCGTCTCGTCTTAACGAAAACGACAAATTAGGAATTTCCCCATCAAACACAACTTTAAATATTAGATATCGAACCAATTCTCCTAACAATTCTAACGCTTTCGCTCGCACTATTGTTAATGTTGGAGCATCGGTGATGGAGTTTCCAAGCGAAACAGCCAGCACCTTGCAAGGTTCAAAAATACAAGTTAGACAAAGCCTAAGCGTTTTAAATGAAGATCCTATCATAGGTGACAGTTCGGGCTTGTCAGTCGAAGATCTTAAATCCAGGGCAATGGGAGCCTTTTCTGCTCAGAATAGAGCAGTTACAAAACAAGATTATGAATCAATAGCATACAGAATGCCCCCTGGCCTTGGATCTATTTATAGGTGCTGCATCGTGCAAGACCCTGATTCTACACGTCGAAATATGAATATGTATGTTGTTTCTAAACTGGACAACGTGACACAATCAGCCTTGCTAAACACGAATGTAGTGGTCAAAGAAAATTTAAAAACGTGGCTTGAAAGACATAAGATGCTTAGCGATACAATTGATATCCGCGATGCAAGAATCGTTAATTTTGGTTTACAATATAAAGTTACAACCACATCAGGAGTTTCTCCTGCTGCCATCTTGTCATCAGTTAGAGACTCCCTCAGAAGTTATCTTCAAATAGCTAACTTGGGAATCGGAGAACCATTCAATTGGACTAGTTTGTATCAAGTTATCAACAGGATTCCTGGTGTTTTAGACACAATAGACCTTGAGCTTACGCAAAAATTTAGCACCAACTATAGCTCCGCAACCATAAACTTCAAAGAAAATATGTCTATGGATGGAAGAACACTATACGTTCCAGAAGACGTAATATTAGAATTAAAATATTTTGACACAGACATTGTAGGTACAATTGTATAATGGGCATTAAAAGATACACAGCAACAAAAGATAATACGATAACAAATGCGTTTAAGCAAAACCTTATCACCAGAGGAACTGGCTCTAATATGGGATATTCCGATGTGGCAGAGGTTTTCTCTATTTATGGTCAAGCCGTCGTTCAAGGAACCGGCCCAAACGCAGGCAAGAACACACAAGAATTATCGCGTGTTTTGTACGAATTCCCAGTCAGTGGTTCTTCCACGGGGCAAATAAAATATGATCGTACTCAAGGAACATTACCGGCCAGCGGAAGTGTCAACTTTTACCTTAAAGTTTTTAATGCCCGCCACGGCCAAACGTTACCGCTGGACGCGAGCTACCTTATTCAGGCTGTTTCACAATCTTGGACCGAAGGTACTGGCCTCGATATGGAAGAGTACACCAATTTAGGATCTTCTAACTGGCTAACCCGAAGCGCCGGAAGAGGCTGGGGCGAAGTTGGCGGCTCTTATTGGTCTGGGTCGTATAACCCTGGAGTAACGTTTCCAACCTACACAGTTATTCAGCCAAATGGAACTGAAAACTTTGAAGTAGACATTACTTCAATGGTTGAAGAATGGGTTGCAGGAACCAAACAAAACTATGGTTTAGGTATCCGTCTAGCGGCAAACTTTGAAGCATATTTTTCTGCTTCTAAAAACACCGACAATTATGATACGGGCGAAATCAACAATCAAAGCGGCGCTCAAAGATCTTATTATACTAAGAAGATGTTTGCCCGTGGCACTCAATATTTCTTTAAAAGACCCGTAATCGAAGCCCGCTGGGATTCTTCTCGAAAAGACAACAGAGGTAATTTTTATTACAGCAGTTCTCTAGCAAATACGGCAGATAATCTTAATACGGTTTATCTATACAATTACATCGACGGGCAACTTAAAAACATTCCTGGCCTGACCAACAACCTTATATATGTGCAAATGTTCTCAGGCTCAGCAGATAATTCCGCTCCTGGTGGAACAAATTTGCTTATTACTACCGGCTCAATGATGAAAGAAGAAAAGTTTTACGTAACAGGCGGACTAGTGTCAACAGGAATCTACAGCGCTTCGGTGTGTATGACAGCCTCCGCAACAGGTAAACTGAGCAAGATTTTTGATGTCTGGTCAGGAGGCGCAGCCTCTAACATTCAATATGCCACAGGTGCTATCGGACCTATTACGCGATACGCATCGTCCATAGTCTCAACTCCAAAGTATGTTTCTAAAATTACAAATCTAAAAAGCGCCTACAATACTAACGAAGTTCCTGAGTTTAGGGTCTTTGTCCGAGATCAGAACTGGTCCCCTAACGTATACCTAAAAGCTACAGAGAATATTGAAACAAAAATCATTGAAGACGCTTATTATCGAGTATTCAGAGTTTCAGACCATACTGAAGCAGTTCAATATGGAACAGGAAGTTCAAATTTAGATTTTACGCGATTGTCTTATGATGTGTCTGGAAATTATTTTGAGCTTGACCTGTCCCTTCTGAAAGCCGATGCAATGTATGGAATTACCTTGGCTTACAATATTGGCGGCGAATATGTTGAACAACCCGAGTTGTTTAAGTTTAGAATAGAGAAATAATCATGTCCATTAGCGATTTATTTAACAAACCAGGCAAAAAAGTGCAGAAACTAGCTAATGCTAGTTTTTCTACATTCATATCTGCGTCTGAAATTGAATCGCAAAAGCAAGTTTCGGCTTTTATTCAAGAGCAGGAGACAGTAAGGCCTCCCGTAGACTATTATGATCCTTCCGCTTTTGCAAAATTTGGATCAGCAAAAAAATATTACACGGATAGTTTTGAATATATTTATGATGAATACCCGTATGATGGATCATCTTTCGAAAAGATTCAGTGGCACAACAGTGCATCTAATTTAGAGAACTGGGTATTTGAAAACATATACCCCCGCACCACAGGCTATGGTATGTTTTCACCATCAAGCATTGCTACCACCCAAGTATCAACTGATGGATACGGAAATCCGAGCACTAAAGAATATATTAATTTTTATGGTGGGCCACACAAAGATCGCAACAATACAGCCCTCGATAAAATCTTTCCGAGCGAAGGCGGCAATGCCAATGTCTACAACGTCACTCAAAACAGAAACAACAACTTAAAATTTGACTTATCAAACGACGGTGTGACGGTAGAATTTTGGCTCAATAAACCTTTTCTTTCCGGTTCTGACAAAGAAGTTATTTTTGATATGTGGAACCAGGCCACTTCCTCGGTAGCGGGCGCACAAAGGGCTGATTATGGACGCTTAAGAATTGAAATGACCGGCGCAGCAGGAACGAATAATCCTTTCTTGGTTACGGCATTGTCTGGAACCAGCGGATTTCAACGAGCGCCAATTGGTAACACGCTAACAGCCTTGACTGTCAACACGGGAGATTGGGCTCACTGGGCTTTTACTTTCAAAAATAACGGCTCGAATGTCGATGTTGAACTGTACAAAAATGGTGAATTACTTCAGACACTTACGACTGGCTCTTCGCTTGGAACTGTCACTGGTTCGATGAAAGCCAATGTCGGCGGTTTGGTTACAGAAGTTTCAGGAACTCACAGTTTCCCAGGTACGCCTACTTGGGCTGGATGGGGAAAGCTTTCGGGTTCTGTTGATGAGTTTCGTTATTGGAAAACAAAAAGAAACCCAAAACAAATTGGCCTTAATTGGTTTTCGCAAGTTAACGGCGGTACTAACACGGATACAGCCAATACTGATCTAGGTGTTTATTTCAAGTTTAATGAAGGTATTGTCGGTGCAACTAACAGCGATAAAAAAGTTCTAGACTATTCAGGCCGAATGTCTAACGGTACTTGGGTTGGTTATTCGTCGGATTCTCGTAATACCGGATCTGCAATTGTTTCAGCAGGATATCGAGAGACTAAGGACCCAATCATATATGCCACAAATCCGCTGGTTATTGCAGCTAAAGAATCTTATGAAAAATCTGGAAGTGTTCACGACGCCAATAACACGGCTCGCTTGAATAATATGATTCCTTCTTGGATCTTTGAAGACGAAGAAGTTACCGGAAATCCTCTATTATCGGACTTGACACATATATTGTCTTCTTACTTTGATGAGTTGACTTCTTACATTGAATATTTGCCTAAAATAAAAGACAAGAGTTATAACAGTGGAAGCAACAAACCGCTTCCTTTTGCGAGCCGTTTGCTGCGTAATTATGGCTTCAAATATGATGAACTTTTTACTGCTGCTACGATGATTGAACAAATCGGTGAGAAAAACGAAGACATCACTTATGCTAAAAAAGTAAGTGATATCAAAAACTTATTGTACAGTAACATATACAATAACCTAAACGAGATCAACAGGCTCAAAGGTACATCGACAGCTTTCAGAAACTTACTACATTGTCTTGGAATTAATGAAGATATTATCAGCATTAACACTTACGCTGATAATATTACATACGACATTAGAGACAATGTTTTAACAACTAACCAATATTCTCGCCTCGCTGACTTTGGCCGAGTCGAAAACCGCAGCGGTGTTATATTTCAGATGTCCGCTTCAAACGACGCCGACTCTGTTTCCTTTATTAGTGGATCTGGAACTGGAGTTAAAGAAGCCAATGGGCTAGCTTGGACTTTTGAATCAGAAGTTTTATTCCCACTCAAACCACAACTAGGCCAAAGAAATTACGATAAATTTGAGTTCCCTTACATCACCTCTTCTTTGTTTGGTATGCACACGGCAAAGATGCAGTTCCCTGGTGACACTACTTGGGCCGGCAATGGCACAATAGGAGACTATGCTAACTTCCAAGTATATGCCGTCCGTGATGATTATATGTCCAAGGACGCGGCCTTTGTTTTGACGGGAACTTCAGGAGGCCCGGTGCCTCTGTTGACAACAAGCACTTTTAAAGATGTTTACGACAACTCTAAGTGGAGCTTCGCAGTCAGAGTTAAGTCCGACAAATATCCTTACGCCAAAGAAGTTTCAGGAACTTCTGGCTCTTATGCTTGGGCCAGTAATCCTTATTGGGTTGAATTTTATGGAGTGAATTATATTGCAGGCCAGAAGAATTATGAATTCTCAGTGTCAGCCTCTGTTTCAGAAGGTAACATTACAAACTTTTTATCTGCCCCTAAAAGAACCTATGTTGGAGCACACAGAACTAACTTTACCTCTTCAGTGCTTCAACCTACTGACGTAAGGGTCAAATCTTTCAGGGTTTGGACTGACTATATTACAGACCCAGAAATCCAAGCTCATGCTAAAGACACAAATAACTTTGGCCGCCTGACACCTTATCGAAATACAGCATTGTTCAATTCAACTTTGCAAAACGTTAGCTATCCGCAAATAGCAAACCTTGCTTTGAACTGGCGTTTCGACAACCTTACTGGTTCTGATGAGAATGGCAAGTTTGACGTAGTTGACTTTTCTTCTGGTTCCACTGGCTTACAAACACGTTACGATTGGGCTGGCAACATCTCTCAGGCAAAACATTCTGGCTTGGGCTACGGTTTCGGAGTTTCCAACAACGATGCCATTGAAGTAGACTGGATCCCAACACAAAAGCAATTGCCTTTTGAAAGTGTCAATAGTGACGATGATGTCAAAGTTCTTACAGATGTCGAAGACAAGATGTTTATGCCGGATTCTCGCCCGGTAAATTATTATTATACTTTAGAAAAAAGTATGTATCGTGCCATCTCCGATGAGATGCTTGCATTCTTCTCAACAGTTAAAGATTTTAATAATTTAATAGGTGAGCCGGTAAACAGATACCGCCAAGAATATAAAGCCCTTGGCAAGTTGCGAGAGTTATTCTACGAGCGTGTCGAAAATATTCCTGACATTGAAAAATTTGTTAATTATTACAAATGGTTCGATGATGCAATCGGGGTGATGATTTCTAACCTTGTTCCTGCTTCTTCACGTTTTGACACTAATGTTAACACTGTTATTGAAAGCCACGTCTTGGAGAGAAATAAGTATTGGAACAAATTCCCAACCATAGACTCTAAACAAAGTATTCCAGAGGCTTCACTTAAAGGCGCTGGCGAGTTTAATTATAACTGGAAGTTTGGTCACGCTCCTATAGTTGAACCCTGGTCCACCAACTCAGTGTTGTTTACTAGCGGATCAAATGTGTCGCTTATGGTGTCTGACACTAGTTTACTAACTTTTGGTAACGGAACAAGTGACACTCCGTTTTCAATCAGTTTTTGGACAAAATTGAACTCCGCAGTTAGTTCAGATCAGTATATATTTTCTAAAGGCGACGGTACAAATGACGAATATAAAGTTTATTTTGACCACTCACTAAGTAAAATACAAGTTTACTTGGAAGACGACGACGCCGGAAGTGCTGGCAAACTGTTCCCATTTGCACCGGCCACTTATATTGACAAGTGGACTCACATTATAATTACATATAATGGCTCTGGGGCTTCTGGAATCAAGATGTACATCAACGGCTCAGAAGTTGCTGGGACTGTCACTGGCGGCGGGTATACAGCTATGCACAACACTGCAACAAGGTTCAGAATTTCTAGTAAACCTACCAATTCTGTTATTAACGGACTTGCGGGTTGGGACGGCTTCGTCGATGAATTTGCTGTATATAAAGACCGTATTCTATCGGCTACCCAAGTTACTGGAATCTATAATAGTGGTTGCCCGAGGGATGTAAGAAATTTATCAGGATATGATGCCCTTGTAGCTTATTGGCGTATGGGGGATTTATCTGTGGGTATTTCTGGCAGCGCAAGTGATAATTGGGTTGTTTATCAACAAGACTCTAGTGGCAACGGTCTCCTCGCTACAGGTGTTGGTGCTCACAGCCCCGCTGTGATCAAGAAGCCCACTCGTTCAACTGACGCTCCAGGCGACGGCCTATGTCGAATTGTCCAAGACACAAATGTCAATTGCCTTTGGTGGAAAGACAGGGCAGAAAGAACAAATACAAACTTGTCTTCTAGCAATAACACTGTACAAGCCGATCAACAATCCCTAACGACCATTATAACAACAGAAATAAGCGGCTCCGCTTACGCTAAGAGGGCCTTGAGCAGGCCATACAAGTTGGTTGCTGATGACCTTAACACTACCAAGAAGTACGGAAAGAAATACGAGAATCAAAAGAAGCATTATCAGAAACCTTTAACTGCGTTCGGTCATAGTGGTTCGATTACTGTCACGCCAAGCGACATCAGCCAACCTGAAGGCTGCACGGACGAATTGATGCCGCCACAGTTAAAGAAAGAAAAAGTCCACTACACAGCTAAGACCAGGGGCGACTTCTCTGGCAATCCTAACGAAAGCGGCTACCTGACAGCTAAAGGCTCGTTGTTAATGCCTTTCAGTCTTTACACTGGCTCCGTCGTTGGTGGCTACCAAGCGCTACTTAACACTAGCTTGCAAAGCAGCCTTCAAATCAACAATCTCCATCAAGACACTTACGAAAACAAGCCTGCTCCAATGCAGGGTCCGTTTACTGAGAAGTATGTGGGTGGAGCACAGCACCGACACATTGATTTAAATTATCGAAATGCCCAGAGCAAAACAGGCTCTTCCAATACAAATAACCTTGACGGCTATCTCACACGCCCCGAAGGCTTCTTCTTATTACCCGGCTCATCCAGATTCGATGTAATAGGAAACGACATTGTAAACGATATGGGCCATCAACGCCCACGAGCAAATTATTTTAGAGAGCCTTTCGCAAAGCGCCCCCTTAATATTAGAAATATTGAGATGACCACTTCGTCACCCACGAAGATGGGTAACTACTCACAGCGTTATGAATACTTCCAAACGATGGGGCGAAGTGTCAATAATTTGTGGTTCCGCTCAGGATCTGATGGTACTGGCGGCGTAAATGTCTCCACAACCGAATCAACAGCGCTGTCCTCTTCGGTGGACTTCAGATTACCAGGTCGAAACAGGCTTGAAGATGGAGAGAAAAATCAAACTGTATTTGCAGAAAGATTCTCTGCACCAGGCGGCCCTGAGACATTAGGTCGCGGATTCTTGGATACTGAAAGTGAAACCTTCTCAGTATACAACGCGCTGCCTTACCGTAATCTGATTGTAAGAAATAATTTAAACTTGTGGATGAAGCATCACGCAACTGATAATGCCAAGTATGATGCTGTCTATGCCTCGCCAACAGCTTCTTTTCATCACATAAGCAAGAACACAAAATACCGCATTGAAAAGCCAACTGGTCACGGTTCAGACGTTACATCCTCCGTTTTTGACAATGGATTTATAACGCATATGATTCCACAGAGTGATGCAAATTATTCTTGGATTTCAGCTTCCCTTGCAGGATTAGGCAAAAAAGTCACCGGCTTCTTTCATCAAGTAGGTGGTATGGGTCTTTTTGGTTATTTACCGTATGAGCCAGATATGGCACCAAGCTCATCATTTGGATACGATGAGCTAGTTACACTTGCCGCAGGTGAACTAGGAAGCACCACACTCAGCGGAAGAACAGGCCCAGTCCCAATCGATGGGCAATTCGTATACGGCACCACAACAGCCCAACTAAGAGATTTTGTTGTTAATGATTTTGTTGGAATTAACTCTAACATATATGAACCCACATCTCAAACTGAAAACGGCTTAGGATATCCGAGCACATTTACTGTATTTTCTTATATTAACGCTGGACCTCCTGGCAATGACCCGATAACAAACGATAACGTGGTACAAGAAGGTGGCTTTGTTAGAAGATGGCTCTTGTCAACAGCCACCGCTTATCCTGGCGCAGAGGGGGGATACCTCAATTCGCTGATTCATCACCGCCAAGGCCCCTACGGATGGCCTTCTTGGAAACAAATTAGAGGCGGTCAGCATCCTATTGTGAGAGCGCACAAGAAAACAAACACAATCAGTCAGCTATCTTTTACCACTGAAACTGGCAACAATAACACAAGTACAAAACAGGCAATCTTAAATAATTTTACAGAGTCTGCCGTTACGATAAACAGACCAATCCGACATAATGTTATAGCCAAGAAGCTACAGGGCGGCAAGTCGGTTGATCTAGTAGTGTTATCAGCATACTCCAATGCTCAGCAAGTATTCAACAATACCAAATTAAATAATCTTATTGGCATCTCTGATAACGCCAATAAAGACACAGTATACAACAACTTGCTCGCATTCTATAAGAATCCAGCAAATCTTGAAATGGATAGCACATCCAATCCAATCCAAGCATTCAACGCTCTTCGCTATGAAGAAATCATATTCCCTCGAAAGAAAAATATTTATCTGGATGTCATTCGAGGACGAAACACATTTAGCGTAGAATACTGGAAGAACTTGCGTGTTGATCGTGTTCAGAAGAACGTAAACAACTCTATGGAAAATGGACCTGTGTGGCAAAGCATTTGGCCACTTGACGGTCGCCAAAGCTCTGGTAGTTTTGCAAATGCATACACTGTTGTTTCATCATCGGCTGCTGGCGGAAGAAGAAACGAACCAACAGGTTCCAATGGAGAGCTACAAAACCAATACAGTATCTTCCATATGGGAGATAGAGGGATGGTATCAGGAAGCTCCTTGTTTGCAAGACCTCATCTTGATGAAGTCGTAGCTCTCGGAACAGCAGGGCAAGGTATATATGGAGTTGCTGGTGATGCTAAGTGGGAAGCTGCTGAACAAGCAAGCGGGTCAACCCCTGGTCCGTTCTATGAAACTTACAAAGAATACGCTGACGCTCTGCGAGCAGTTGGAAAGGGTCATTCACTAATTCCAGAATTTAGAATGTCTGAGAATATGGAATTTTATATCAACCAAAATTACGGTAACTTCCTTGTTGATAATCCTGGCTTCTTAAGCCTAACTGGCTCCACGTTGTCTTCTAGTGCCCAAGATGGGTTCTTTAAGACTTATTCTACGACAGACTTCTTGAAACATTTCAAGATGATCAAAGAAGATCACGATCAGTTTGCACCTCCTTCTTCCCTTAGACTTCAATGCAACGCTTTAATGAAGTTCTTGCCATACAAAGGATTTTATCCGGCCCAAAGATGCTTACAGTTGGGAACACTGTTCTCATCATCTTATGCATCTGCGATAAGCCTAAAGGGTGCTCAAAAGAATATTCGAACTGTTCTAAAGCCGTTGTTCGCTCCTGGCATTCTTTACAATTCAATTAAATCAGCAATTGCAGTTGATTACCCGATTTATACTGGTTCGTACAACAAGGTTACAACAATAAGCAACATTGGTACGCCACGAAATGCGGCCAATTACGACTTTAGAGTTCCTTTTGAAGCCTTAGTAGATCCTTCTTTTTACTTGGCAGGGAAGCAAATTGTTGACGACGAGCCCCACCCTTCCGCGTCCATTGATTCAACCGGATCACTTCCCGCAGGAGGTTCCGAGACATATCGACTTGCAATGCATAACTTCTTAGCAGAAGTTCCAAATTTCTTTTTGGAAAATCAAAAACTTACAACATTTGCTTCTAATGACGATAGGGTTCCATTTACTGTCGTTAATGCCAAAGATCCAGCTAGTGGTAAAGAATATGTTCCTGAGTATAGAATGCGAATTGTTATGTCTCATGCAAAACTTAGAACTCAAAAAGCTGTCAGAGATTTATTTCCACCAGTCTTTGATGGTGGCTCTGTTGGGTTATATACGTCTGCTTCTTACGCACAGAATCCGCAAACAATAACTATTCACAGAAGATATCCTTCTGATGCTGCTAGAAAGACACAGACAGGTGCAGGGTATGGAAAATTAATACCGTTACAAAATGCAAGATACGGTTCAGAATTTGGGCCACCAACAGGGCTCACAAACGGTGGCACAGCGTATACTTTAGCGTTTAAACAACGCAATAATGCTGGAGCCGCCAGTGGAATCGGTGAATATGCCCCGCACACACCTCCTTATTATGATGGGTATGCAGAAGTTGAACTTGTTTTTAAGCCTACTTATGCAGATTCTTATAGCATCAGCGAGATTTTGTCTAATCTTCAAGTTGATTATGTTAGAACAGTCACTGGAGCGAGATTCATAAAATCAAACTCCTTGATTCCAAGCACTAGCCCTGACGATTTCTTAGAAAGTGATTTTCCTTGGAAAAACGCAATGCAGCTTAGTTCAAGCTTGAATTTCTTGCAACAAGCGACTGTATTGAATACAAAGTATAATCAGAATGGCGAGCCAATTGAAGTGGACACCCCAGAAAACCCTGCAACTCAATGGGTTATTCAGCCTAAGTGGGAAACACCAGTTCTTGATTTCAGTAACGCACCAGTAACTTTGCCAAAACAAGGAACAGGGTCCGTACCTGTCGGAATTTGGCACCAGTACGGTGAGGTTCCAACAGCAAGCCCAACAACAGTAACTTCTGAGGACGGAACAGTTACATCCTTCAAGGGTTCTGAAAAGGGCCTGTTCATATCGCTTCAAGATCTAGACGAAAGTGAAAAGAAAATCCAAACCCTAACAGGCTCTCTTGCAGATCTTGTTGGATTCCCTAAAGAAGAAAAGAGAATTGGTCAAGTCGCTCGCGATCTTACTGTAAGCGAAGCCATTGTGGCAATACCGTTCATCAGAAAGCAAAACGGAGAAATGCAATTTTATCATTTCCCTAAATCACGCCTCAAGACCATTTTGGAAAAGACAATTGCAATTAACACGGTTGGCCAATCGGTAATCAGTATGGTTGATGCGATGCAGCGATACGTAATACCACCACAGCTTGATTTTGTTACTAACTTCCCGAAGATCAAACCATTCTATATGTATGTGTTTGAGTTTAGTCATCAATTTAAGCGAGAAGATTTGACGAACATTTGGCAAAACTTACCTCCTGAAAGCTTGATGAAAATTAAAGAACCACAAGATAGTGTCGCAGTTATTGAACATCCTTTGCTTATTAACGAAATGCTTGGCCTTAATGGTAACGGAAAGAAAAATGATTTTAAGCCTGAGACTCAGTGGATGGTTTTCAAGGTCAAACAAAAGGCCCAAAAGAATTACTATGCAATGACGGCAGATTCCAAAGATGACAGAAGATTTAAATTTAAATTTGATATTGGGGCTGGAAACTCAATAAAAGTTAGTGAGCCAAAATACAGTTACAATTGGCCATATGACTTCTTCTCAATGGTTGAACTCGCTGAGTTGGAAACGGCTGTTGACTTCCAGCCAACACAACCTGAACCTCCACCAGAACCAGGAGCAACAGAAGAAACAGAAGATACCGACTTCCAGGGCAGCGCTTTTACACAAGGTAATCCCTTCTTCGACTTATAATAAGCGTATGAAATATAAACATAATCTAATTAACATAAAGGAACAAAGCTAATGGCGAAGCTGTTTGATCCAAAACAAGATGTACTCGATATTCAACTGACCCAATACGGAAAGTATCTTCTTTCTAAGGGGCAGATGAGACCGCATTCCTATGCGTTCTTCGACAACGACATTATCTATGATGGACTATACGCTAACATTACAGAGTCCCAAAACGAAGCACAAGACAGAATTAAAAACAAAACTGTTCGTGTTCGACCACAATATGTTTTCCACGGAATTGAAACAGGGATAAAAAGAAATATTCAACAAACTTTAAATTCAAAAATAGATCTACACGCTCCCGCCTTACAAGTAACTGCGGACAAATTCTATTCCTTGAACGATCCTATTGGAACGTGTGACCCGAATACTGAAAACATTCCGGCCTGGACGGCCAAGTTCCTTAATGCGCCATTATCGGCATCTGCAATGTATATGACAGGCAATCACCAAAACATTAACATCCCCCAACTGGATACAGTCTACGAATTAAAAGTTAGGGCGATCCCTGGAACTCCTGGGATGGAAATCGGTGAAGAAACCAGTGAAGAAGACTCAGCCATAAACGAAATCATATCTAGCAATTATCTAGACGGTTCTTATTTTGTTGGAGAACACGGCTATCTCTTTTTAGATGTAAAAGAATTAAACACAATAATGGGCACCAGTAATTTTGATATTGAAGTGTTTGAAATTGAAACAGAAACTGATAGCAAAACAGGTGCCAATAAAGAGATTTTAAGATCACTTCAGTTTTTACCCGAGTCTAATGCCCGCATTGGAGTAGGAAGCGAAGAAGTTTTAGCACAAAACTTCCCAGTTTTAAATCCTAGCTATGCAGGGTATTATTTCGATATTCTTGTGGATGACGAGATTGATGATAAAATGTTTTGCGCTGCGAAAACTAAGTTCAAAAAGATCGACATCTTCTCAGATTCAGATCGAGTATTCGATTGTGTAGACGTTGAGAGAGTCACTCCATCGTTGTATAATGAAATTGTTGAAGGCGAAGAGGAGTGCAACACGTAATGGACTTAGATGTCAAAAGCGCTGTAGGAGAAATCATTCCCGATGTTACTCTGTCTAGAATAATACTGGAATCTGCTGCTCAAGAAATATATCAAGATAATCCTCACATCGAAGCCGAAGGTGATGTTAAAATACCATATAACCAAGCAGGCACAAAACCTTTAAAGGTAACCATAGATGTCAAAATGAAGGATATCGTAAATAATGATATGCTTTCCACTTGGGCCACCAATTTTGATTTTAATAAATACTTGCGCGTAGAGGTGATACAGGTTCGAGAAGCTCATGTAGCATCAAACTTGTTCCAAAAACTTTCTCTAGGGAAAAAACACTTTCTTGACGAACTACAGCTTTACAAAGAAGAGAATACTATCAGTTCAAATGACCTATTTCTTATTGACTTGAGACAAGATCAGATTGCTAACAACACAGCTAGAGTGCTGACTGAAAAAAAATATGTAAACTCTACGGGCCAAGAAATTCTCGAATTTGGGTTTACGGTTGTGTTTGGAGGAATGCCAAGTGACAAGCCAAATTTCTTACAGTATTTTGCATTTTCTTATTTGGACTTGCAAGAATTAAGTAACGACTTTAATCTTGATTTGGCCGATTGGAGCAACAATCCTAGCGCACTCTCTGAAGACTTCATCGTTCAAAGTATGGGTTCAGTTAAAACACTTGGTGTTATACGAAATGGTTCTCTTCTAAACTCTGCTTCTTATTATACACGTCAAGACGGCACTGTGTGGACAGGACAAATCTTTACCCAAGAAGACGGCACATTCTCAGGCAAACTAAATGGAGATATTCCTTTAACTGCCGTGCCAGTTCAAAACACCAAAATTCAAGATTTCCGCGCAAGAGATCGATATCTCGAAGCACCGATTGATATGAACTTTCTTGATCAAAAATTCTTTGCACCACTTACAAAAATGAAAATAAGTGGAGCAGATGATATCATCCCCTCAATTAAGCCTGCTTACTTTAGCGATATAATGGTTACAACAGATTGGGAGGGAAATAATCAATTATTTTTTACTGCCGATATGGAAACACTTTTTAGATACAATTCCAAATTTGGATCTTTTACAAATGCTTTCATTGGTAACCCTCTAAAAGAAATGTTGGCACTGAGCAGCATACAAACAATTAAGGTTTTCAAAAGAAGAGTTAGACTAGACAGTTCAGAACGCGACCCATTTAGCGGCAAAACGATATATGATTCAGAAGATCCCAACAGTTCTCCTGATCTTGTAGCTTTAGGGTCTTATGTAATAAGCAAGGGCAAGATCGCATTTTTAGATATAGAAGAATCTAAGAAACAAAAGAAATTTATATATTGCGGCGAAGAAGTTACCAATGTAAGTCTTTCAAATAATAATGTAAGAAACTTTACTTTGACCGATCTTCATAAAGCACCTGGATCACTAGATAAGCCATCTTTTCAATATCATGTTGAATTTGAGTTTAATGACGGTGGTCACGCATATTTCTCGCAGATTTATCAAGATATACTTTTTGAATATAGTTTCCTCGATATGTATTCCAATGCTGCCCAAATACCAAAAGCGTTTAACCACAAGACAAAAACCTTTAGTGAAGATTTTAAGCAAAAATATCAAGGTGTTTATTTGGACCATATCACAAATATTATTTCTCGACTAGTTCAGCTTGGCACAGCAATCGCAGCTAGTGGCCCCGAAAACAATAGTTTTAATTATGTGGAGTTAGCCAATCTTCTTGCCAATTATGTAAACCCTCAGTCTGGGACCATTACTGGCATTGAAGCTCTTAAGACTATGACACTTGAAGCACTTTACAACTTGGAACGTATTTTAGATTTGAAAAGTCAAAAGCCTAAGTCTACTGCCCAAGAGCCCGCTGAGCCTAATGGAACAACAGGCCAGCGTCGAATTAGTGTGACGAATTATTTTGGTAATGTTGCAAGCCCAACTGATAAACACTTTGGATATGATTTTTTATCTGTAGATAAGACTGATGCAACGCAAGTTATTCCCACTGGATTAACTGTGGTCCAATCGGCTGCTTTTGATTTGAGGCTAAACAAAGAAGTAGAGAAATATTTCAAACCAGATACAACTGAGTTTGACATATTTTTTAACGGACAGGATTCCTTAATAAGTTTGGAAAGTTACAAACATTCGTATCTAACACCAAGCTATGTGTTTTTGAAAGACATAGATCCAAATTCACTTACAATTGAGAGCATATCTTCTTTGCAAAGTCTACAGTTTTTAGAATTGGCTACGAAGCTGATTCTTAGAAAAAAGAACATCAATGGCCCACAAGCAGGATTTAACCTCAACAATCTTAAGGCCCTTTTGTCCGAAAAAGGCGCTATGCTCAAGGCAAAAACATTAGGGAAATATGTTCCCGAAGAGCAGCCAATAGCTAACAACCTTGGCCAAAACCAGGAAGATTTAGATGAAAATTGGGATTCTGATGTACAAGATCAACAAGCAGGTGAAGACTTGGACCAAGCGATGGAAGCGCTTATTGCGTCTTTGAATTCCCTGGAGGCTTTAAACACAATGATGGCTGACCAAGGCGATGCAACATCGTCCTCGTTTTCGCTTAATAAATATTTACTTTCATCCCCAGACAATGCGTTTGCTAAGGCACAATCTCTTCAGCCTGTTGCGCTTATGAGAAAGCTTCCGAACCAAATCAAATCTTTGTTTCTGGCTGGTGTGGACGGAATAGAGTCAACAAACGATAATTTATTATTTAATCCGTTCACTGAAGGCAATCCTATGATGGACGTGGTTAAAAGTTTTTTCTTTTTCTTTTACTATCAGAACATAGTAAGGGTAGAATATCTTGATAGATATGAGATATCCGCAGATGGAAAAAATAGAAATTTTGTTTCTAAGCCTGAGTTTCAATTGTTGACTCAAGCTGCTTATGAATCCTTGAGAGGAAAGACGGTTTTATGTCGCTTGGTGCGGCATACCGATTCTTTGTTCATCAGGCCATTTAAAAGCAACTTTATGGAGCTTCCTTTTATGAATGAATTCTTCCTTCTAAACATTACCAGCCAATCCGCAGTTGTTGTGGATCAGGCTGTAGCCCCAACTGTTTATGAAGCAGCAAACGCCACAGCTACTGCCGCAGGCCAAGCAGTAACGCCCGACGTCATAATCACAGCAGACCCCGAACCCACAGACATAACGCCAGAGCCGGATCCATTACCAAGTGCTGGAAATAGAGCCGGAGGAGGATATTGATGGAAAGTTTAGGAAAAAGATCGCTATACGTTCTGTCAGGCTCTTATACGAAAGGGGGCTTTTTTGGATTGTCTACCTTTGGAGAAAGCCCAGAGCAAGACCAATTCAGAAAAGATATGGAACTTGTGTGGTCAATTGCAACTTTAAACAAGGGACCATATGGCCTTCCTTACAACCAAAATGGAAAGCAAGGCATATTTGAATTTGTCAGTCTTGGAAAAAACCCTACACCTTTGGAAAACGGTGGAACAAGCCAGCAAATTAATTTTGCTTATAAAAATTACGAAGAGCAAGCATTTGATGTCCTGGCCAAGATGGGCACCCTTAACGAAAGTAAAAGCCCCACAGGAAACAAGCTAGCTAGACTATTGTTTCGTAAACAAATTATAGGCGAAGAACATTTTTCATATGTTGTTGCCGGTGAGAACAAAAATGGAATTATGGATGATTTTTACACCAATTTAGCTGGCCACAGTTTGGTAAATTATCCTGTCATCAATACTGAAAAAATGTTTGGTGATTACACTTTTGAACTAGTCTCGCCTTTTAGTAAAGAAGAAGCAAACACATTTGCTCAATTTACAAAGCCAAATTATGTTGATTATTCTTGCGATTATGTCTTTAGCGAAGTTGAATATGAATCAGTAATCAAGCGTTCTACTGTTCCAGAAACGTTGCTTCCTAATTTTTATTCATTTTTGACAAAAGAATTTGCAGAAGATCCGGCCACCATTCCTTTAGATCCGGCAGAATTGGATCCTGAAAGCGTTATACCTCTTTTGAAACAGACACCAAAAGAGGATATGGAAAATAAAAAGAACAAACCGTTCTTTTCTACTTACGCTAAAAACTTGGACCTGGTAACTCCTGAACAAAAATTAACTTTTCAAAAAGCGCAAGAAAACATTGTAATCACAGCAAAGAATTTTTCTTTTGCAAAAGACTACAACGACAAGGCAGTTATGTTTCCTATGCACAGTCGAATAGAGTGGTCCACGCCAAGCGTTGGCCCTCTGGGCTTAGCCATTAGAGACGCTAAGTTAGACCAGCAATTGATAAAGTGGTTGATCTCCAATCTTGCTGGTGGCCAAGCCCCAGTCCCGAATCGACCCGCCCTCTTTAGTCCTACCCCTTACATTGTCGATCGGACAGTGGTAGATGCCCAAACGGCGCAGATGACCAAGACTACTTCAAAAATCATAGCGCCAGATATAAACGCTCAGTCTGCTTTGGAAAACTTTAGCAAAGATGTAAGTGCTTGGTATACTCAAGAATTTATAGACCAGTATGCTACCATGATTGGTAACGTAGAAGACGCAGACATAAAACCCAACAATCCAATTTCTTTTAGTCAAGTTCTTATGTATCTTATCACCAAAGGGAAATTACAAAAAATACTCAAAGAAAAGTCACGAAGTTATCAAGAGATCATAGAAGGTAAACCTGCACATTCTGAAACAATATTTTATCGCGTTGCTAAACATCGTATCGACTCTAATGGCAATCCAACAGTGGCACCAATTCAAAATTACTGGGTTACTAATCCTGTGGATGCACAGAAGATTGTATTGTATGACACGCAAGTTAAATATGATAAGTCTTATCGTTATTTAATTTTTGCTTATGTGATGGTTATAGGCTCTGAATATCAATACAAGAACCTTGATCTTCAAGGAGTGGAAGACGACTTGTGGCAAACAAGCTGTGATGTAGAAACAACGCCTAACTTAAAGTTGATACAGGTTCCGTACTATGGTTTTGCCAACACTGAAGATAGTGACTTATTTATCTACGACGATCCACCTCCTGCACCTGATGCGTCTTTCTATCCGATTAGAGGAAACGACACGCGAATAAAAATCTTTTTAAATGGAAATGTTGATCGATATGAAATGTATCCCACTTTCTTGACAGAAGAAGACGAACAAAAGTATGATAAGGTGCGAAGATATCAAAAGAAAACAGTTGAAGAAAAAATAAAGTTTGAAGCTGATGATATGGCCGCCTCCTTTGAGATATTTCGTATCTCGCCCGATCCTACTACCGGAATAGTAACGCCACCAGAATCGTACAAAGATTTCGAGACTCATTTACATATGATAGTCAATGACGCGAATCCAAAGTCCACCGGCTTTACAATAGATCGATTGGCTCCTAATAAAAAATATTATTATTGTTTTAGGACTATCGATAGCAAAGGAAATGTATCAAACCCAAGCGCAGTATTCGAGGTCGAAATCCAGTCCCAACCGGGAATTTCCCTTGGATTTCCAATAATTAAAACATACGAAATGTCAGAAAAAGAGACAAAAGTGGCTACTAAACCTTTTAGAAGATACTTATATTTGAAGGCAACAACACCTCAAGTAACAATACCAACAACTGATGACGGCCCGTCAACAGCTATAGATACAAATATTAGTGATCTTGGAGTCGCAAATGAAAAAATATTTGCTTCAGAGAACAGCCAGGGCAATCCCAATGAAGCAAAAAAATTCAAAATTCGCTTAACATCTAGGCAAACTGGTAGGAAAATAGATGTTAATGTGCGCTTTGTGTATAAACAAACGGAATAATTTGGTTTTTTGACCTAATTATAAAGACGAGGAGTCAATATAAAATGGCATTTTTAGATAATTCAGGGGACATCATCCTTGACGCAGTGCTAACAGACACTGGAAGATTTAGATTGGCGAAGGGTGACGGAAGCTTTAAGATTGTGAAGTTTGCCTTTGCCGATGATGAAATTAATTATGGCAACTACGATAAGAACAATGCAAGCGGAAGTGCGTATTATGACTTGAGCATACTACAGACACCAGTTCTGGAAGCATTTACCAACAACACTTCCACGATGAAATCAAAGTTGGTTTCAATTCCCCGCACAAATTTGCTCTACTTGCCTGTTTTAGAAATTAATAATGTAGGAAAATCAAACAATACATATGGCACTACTGGTGCTTATGAAGTTTCTTGCAATGCTAACACTAGCACTTTGTTTACTGGCGGTAATACTACTAACACTAATGGTATTATGGACGGCATCGATCCAACCAGTAGCGATGTCTGGGTCCGCGTAGATCAAGGGCTTGACACCACTGAAATTTCTGCACTTAGTACGCTTGACTCCGACTTGTTAGAGACCCAATACGTTATTCAATTAGATAATCGCTTGGGCCAGATTACAGACAAGAACGGAGCCAAGACCAATCCCAGCTTTATTGACGATGACAACATTGCTCATTATTATGTTTCGCAAGGCGAAGGCGCATATGTTACCAACATTGAAGCCAAAACTGCGGCTACAATTAATCAAGGTATGGTTATTTCAGGCCCACGCGGAACAAAACTTGAATTAAAAATTAAGTCCAGTACAGAGCTTGAAGCAAGCAACTACCTCTTTACAAAGATTGGTAGCACTGGCACGCAAGCTGATAATCAAAGTCCAGCCGTAACACAAAATATCTATTTCATTGATACGATTATGCGGGTTATGGGCGCAACCACAGGCAACTCAATTGACATTCCATTAAGATTTATTAAGATTCAGTAAGGAAAACAAAAATGGCAACAACTTTTAAAACTTTTTTAAGCAACGATCAGGCATCGACAAGAACGATGCTCCACGAAGCAGTCCCCGTAACAGGAACAATTGTTTCTGGAACTTATGATACAACGGGAACTCCCGAGAATGTTAAAAATTATTCTCACGGAATGTTTCAGTCTGTTTACGACTACCCTTACTTGAGTTCTTCCGCAAATCATATTCTCGACATTACAATGGGGTATTCATCTAAATCCTATCTGTCCGGTGCATCTCCAACGGTATCAGGCTCAACTTTGGACCAACAAAAAAAGAAAATTAACATCTACAATGAAATGGCTCAAGTCCTAGTCGGATACGATACTGTTGGTAACATTCAAGAATTTGATGTAGATGGAGATATCCTAGCTGGTGGTGCCAAGATACAAGAAGCTTTCTTTATCAATTTTGCTCGTTTGCTTACAAAAGACGAAATTAAAAAAGGCAGCTTTTCTATGTCCTTTATAACTGGAGGCTATGATCCTTGCTGTGTTTCTGGTGGCGTTTTTACTATTGCGGACACAAATGCACAAAACGCTTACAAAGTAAACTCACCAGCAGGAGAATATGCGCTTCTTAAAGTTAGCGCTTGCGATGCTAATAAAGGCCACGCAGTTGGCGACACTGTTGGTCAAATATACTATCAGGCAGGTATTGCAGTTTTATCGGCCAGCGCGATTTTTGCATCCCAAAGAGCAGGAGCCGCCAAAGCTACAGAACGCCCTCATTGTTCTTTTTTCGCTCCGAACACAACTGCTGCAACAGGAACAGTGTGGCAAACAATGGGATCAGGAACCATTCAGCAAAACGCTGATGCTTTTAGAACACGTTTAAACAACATTAGCTTTAACAATACCACAGAACTTAATTCAACGATTTATTTCTGTAGAGCTAACAACACTGATTTCAACTACAGTACAAATCCGACATACACGAATGCAAGTAAGATTGTGGTGAAGAATAACACCTTTGATAATCCCGTCTCATACATTACAACGGTTGGTTTGTACTCGGCAGACAATGAGCTTCTAGCGGTTGCAAAATTGTCCGAGCCTATCAAGAAAGACCCAACAAACGAACTGACCTTCCGTGTACGACTGGACTACTAAAATGGATGTTAAAAAATGCCATACTATAAATTTGGACCAAATGATCTTCTCTACAACCAATTAAAGGCACATCCACAAACAGAGTTCATTATTTACAACAGAGCATCTTACTATAATAAGGTGCCGCAAATAACGGGATCTCATGTTGTTAACGTTGGTTGTATTGGGACTGGCAATGTAAGCCTTTATGAGCTTAATGTTGACAGAGCCTCTGATAATCTCATTTATCCTTTCGTAACGAAAGACAGTGGCTTAACTTCTTTCAACACAGTTTCAACTAGCCAGTACAATCAAGACTTTAATTATGGAGACGTGATTAGCTCAAGCTATCCAATGTCGTCTTCGTATCATCGAGAGTACTATGCAAGCACAACACTTAGTCGCCCGCGCCTAGATTCTATCAAGACGGCGATGAGGTCTTACACTCCATTGAGTCCGAACTTTAGAATTTCAAGTGATTTTGGAGATTATACAACAGGTTCTTTGAATATGTTCTCCATACCTTCTATCTTTTACGGATCGACAATCAAGAAGGGTACAATGGATTTAAATTTTTATGTCACTGGTACTTTAGTTGGCCGCGCCCAAGATTTAAATAGAAATGGTAACCTTGTACAAACATTGCCAGAAGCAAGCCCTGGAAGCGGCAGCACAATTGGCGTAGTTCTTTACGACGAAGGGATCGTTTTGCTTAATGGCATAACTGACTTATCTGCTGGAAAATTTAAAGCCCTTTACGATGGCTCACAGCTTGACGGCCCCCGCTGGATTTACTTTGGCGCATCAAAGGTTAGTAGCTCTCTTTACTCTATGTCGTTTAGTGGAACTGAATATGTTCCAACCATCACTATGTTTGCCAAGGCCCCACAAGGTCAATTAAACTCTTCGAACAATCCAACGTTTAAGTCTAAGACCTCGTTGACAAGTTCGCACACTACCTCGTCTTTGGGATTCTTTGAAGTCCCCACTCCTATAAAAAACATTAACACTAGCTCATTTGCGAATTATAATGAGAGATTCGAGAATGTGACTTATATTTCTTCGATTGGGATTTACGATAAAGAACAGAACTTAATTGCCGTGGCCAAAGTGGCTAACCCGATCAGAAAGTTAGAGTCAGAAGATTACACATTTAAATTAAAATTGGATATATGATTTTAGGACTAGATGTCAGTACGAGTATTACTGGCGCAACAATACTTGACAGCGAAGGAGAAGTTGTCTACAATGAAGCTTGGGACACGAGAAAGTTTAAAAATTTCTTTGCCAAGGCAAGCTACGTTGAGGAAAGGATTGTACACCTTAGTAAACTTCACGGAGGGTTCGAAAGAGTATTTATCGAAGAATCTCTCCAGACTTTCAGATCTGGATTCTCCTCGGCAAAAACTTTGTCAACTCTCGCTCGTTTTAATGGGGTTGTGTCATGGCTTGTATATCGAATATTGCAGACAGAGCCAGAATATATAGCAGCAACCTCTGCCCGTAAGCTATGTGGCATAAGAATACCAAAGGGCGTAAAGGCAAAAGGCGTCGTTATAAATTATGTTCTTGACAACGTACCCAACGTCACGATACAATATACAAAATTTGGTAATCCTAAACCTGAATGCTATGATAAAGCAGACAGTTGGGTTATCGCCACAGCAGGCCATACTTTATGTCAGAGGGAAAAAAGCTCCGAGTCTTAAAAGAAATCTTAGGGGGTTTCTATAATTCAAGCGACGAGTATCTTTTCTATTGTCCAAAGTGCGACCATCACAAGAAAAAGCTATCAGTCAATTTAGATAAGAACGCTTTTAAATGTTGGATCTGCGATTACTCTGGAACTTCTCTTCGCCGTCTAGTACGCAAATACGGAGATTACAACCACCTTTCTCGATGGTCCGAGCTTACCGATGAGGTCGATTTAAATTTATTTTCTGATGATCTCTTTGCGACAGAAGAAACAGACCCAGATCAGAGGTTAGATATACCAGGTGAATTCATATCATTAGCAAATAAAAATTTACCTCTCACTTCCAGAAACGCCCAAATATACCTCAGAGACCGTGGGCTTACAAAAAAAGATGTTATTTATTGGAAAATTGGATATTGCGATGGCGGCCAATACGATGGCCGCGTTCTTATTCCATCATTCAATAAAGATGGTTATTGTAATTATTTTGTTACAAGAACGTATGTTGGAGATTGGAGGAAGTATTTAAATCCGACAGCGAGTAAAGATATAATTTTTAACGAGTTGTATTTAGATTTTGACTCGGATTTGATCTTGGTCGAAGGAGTTTTTGATGCAATCGTCTCAGGCCCAAATTCAGTTCCTCTGCTCGGGTCAACACTTAAGGACACGTCCAAGCTGTTCCAAGAAATCGTCAGGAACGATACGTCGGTTTATATCGCGCTTGATCCTGATGCTTCAAAAAAGGAAGACAGTTTAATAAAAAAGTTTTTGAATTATGGTATTGAGGTTTACAAAATTGATATCTCGCCATATAATGATGTTGGCGAAATGACAAGAAAAGAGTTCAAGATCAGAAAGTCTCAAGCCGTCCACATTGAAGAAGGCACTTATATGTTGACTAAAGCCATTATGGCTATCTGATTAAAAACAGATTTTACTTGTATTTACGACTATTTATTGTGTCTCAAGAGGATTCCTAAATGAAACTTAAGAAATCAAGACTTAGAAAGATTATTAGCGAAGAGCTTGTTCGAGTAATGTTAGAGGGCGAAACAAAGCGCGTCCTGTCCCTGAAAGAAGGCCACGGCCAAGAACGGGATGAAGAAGGCAGAATGGCCCGAGCACAACTCATCAGAACAATGAAGAACGCAGAGATGCTCGCCACATCGATACAAGACGAGCAACAGTTGGACGGATGGGTTCAATCTAAGATCACGAAGGCGTCGGATTATTTGCAATCGGTTGCAAACCATCTCGAAGCAGAAGCGATGCTGGAAGATATGCAAGATCCTTCTGATACTACCTTGAGAAGAGATAGTGACTACGTTGTTACAAACAGTATGGGCTTGGCAGATCCTCACGCAAACGATGCAAACCAGGATGATTGGTTCAACAACATTCAAATTGCATCCCGTATCTTGGAAGACTTGCCATTAGAAAATTTGCCTGATCCTGTTACACTGGCAGCAAAAATGCTGAGAGACGCAGTAGATCTAATGACTAACCCGTTGGTGGAAGAAGAATAAAAAACTTCTTGACTTAGATTTTTAGGCTGCTATTATAAGAGTATCCTGTCACAATGCGGAGGTTCGCTTGAAAATAGCGCACATTAGCGACGTTCACATTAGGAACTATCGCTATCACAAAGAGTATCAAGATGTATTTGAACAACTTTACGAAAAGTTAAAAGAACTTAAGCCTGACATTATTGTCAACACAGGCGACACGGCTCATACCAAGCTAAATCTTAGTCCATCATATTTCGATATGACAGCTAAGATGTTTAAAAAGCTGGGAGACATTGCGCCTTATCACGTTATCTTGGGTAACCACGACTTGAATTTGAGAAATCTTTCTCGTGTCGATGCTATTACTCCGATCGTTGAAGCACTGGGCCACCCTGATATCTTCTTGCATAAAGACACTGCTCAGGTTGATGTAGGAAACGACTGCGTTCTAAACGTCCTTTCTATTATCGATCCTGAAAACTGGGAAGCTCCTATTGATAAAGACAAGATTAACATTGCGCTTTATCACGGTTGCGTCTCTGGTGTAACCACTGACGCCGGTTTTGTTTTGAGTCACGGCGACATTAGCTTATCCGAACTTATGGGATATGATTACGTCTTGCTTGGAGATATTCACAAGACAAATCAAAAAGTAGATAAGAAAGGAAAGATGCGATACCCTGGGTCACTCATCCAACAAAACTTTGGTGAAACCGGAGACAAGGGGTTTTTATTATGGGACATCAAGAATAAAGATGAGTTTACTTGCGACCACTACGTTTTAAATAATCCTAAACCGTTTGTCACAGTAGACCTAACCAGACAAGGCCGTCTGCCAAAGAACCTAGATTTGCAGCCAGACGCCCGCCTCCGGCTCGTATCTGAGAACACACTGCCTCTTGATGTGATTCGTCGCAGCATTGAAATTGCTAAGACCAAGTTTAAGCCTGAGTCTGTTACTTATATATGTCGCGCTAATGGCTCTAAAGGAACTTCTAACGAGATCATAGAGGGTTTAGAAAACGATGATCTTCGAGACATTGAAGTCCAAGAAGAACTCATCGATGAATATCTCAGTGAGTATCAAGTGGACTCAGAAACTCTTCAAAGGGTTTTCCACCTTAACCACAAATATAATGCTATAGCGGAAGAAGAAGAGGAGGTTAGAAGAAACATTAATTGGTCCCTTCGCTCTTTTAAATGGGACAATCTCTTCAATTATGGAGAGGGCAATTACATTAACTTTGAAAAGCTCAATGGAGTTGTTGGTGTGTTGGGCAAAAACTTTAGTGGTAAAAGCTCGATTATCGACAGTATGCTTTATACTCTCTTTAATTCAACATCGAAGAATGAAAGAAAAAATTTAAATCTTATGAACCAAAACAAAGAAGAAGCATCCGCTTCTGTTGAATTGGCGGTCGGCCATTCTGTTTATAGGATTGAACGCGAAAGCAAAAAATACGAACGTACTTTAAAGGGTAATACAACTCAAGAAGCCAAAACTGACGTGGAGTTTATTCGAAGCGATCAAGACACTGGAGAAGAGATTGTTCTAACAGGAGACAAAAGGTCAAGTACAGATAAGAGTATTCGTAGTATTTTTGGAACGCTAGACGATTTTCTATTAACCTCTATGGCATCCCAGCTTGGCTCTTTGAATTACATCAACGAGGGCTCGACCAAAAGGAAGGAGATACTTGCAAAGTTTCTTGACTTGGAGATCTTTGAGAAGAAATTTAAAAAGGCCAAGGATGACGCCTCGGATCTAAAGGCTTCACTCAAACGATTTGATGGAAAAGATTTCGAGAAGGAATTGACTGAGTTAAGAACAGAGCTTGCTCGAAATGAAACTTCTATCGAACACAAAGAGCGAATATGCGACGAAATAGAAAGCGCCATCTCTTCGCTTGTATCGAAGAAGAAGGACATCAAGGACGCCCTGTCATCCATCCCTGAAGAGATAATCGACATCAACGAAGTCTTGAAGGAGATAAAAACAAGCACAGAGACCCTGGAGAACACATTAGAGAAAAATAAAAAGAATAAAAAGTTGTTATCTGAGAAGCAGGAAACTAATTCAAAAATTGAACAGTTCATTGGTGAGTTTCCCCTTGACAACATTCAAGACGCTCGCAACAAGATCTCTAACAACGAAGAGAAAATAAACGATCTTGACAAAGAGCTTAACATCTTGTTACTTAAACTCAGGCAACAAGAAAAGAAGACAACGCTGTTAGATGAGGTTCCGTGTGGCGATGAGTATTCTCATTGTAAATTTATCAAAGATGCCCATAAGGCCTCGGAGATTTGTAAAACCACGAAGAAGTCGGTTGAGGACCTTAAGATTTCACGCAACAAAGTCCAGAGAGAACTGGATCAACTGGATGGGACCAAGGTTGAGCAAAGGTATGAAAAATATTTAAAAATACTAGAAAAAAAGAACACCATTGCCAACGAGATTAGCAGCACCTTGCTTTCCCTAGAAAAGAATAAAACTTTAATTATTAAAACACAAAATACTATTGATTTCTTAGAAGAAAAGAAAAGCCTCTATAACGAAAACAAAGAGGCCATTGAAAACTATGAATCCTTAGAAAAGGAATTTAAAGATATATCAAAACAGATTCTCTTAAAGACCGAGGATCATGAGTGCTGCAAGAAAGAAAGGCTTGAATTTTACAAGTTAAATGGCTCTCTTGAGCAAAAGCTCCTTCAGTTGAAAACCGAGCAGGATGAGAAAGAATTAATGCAGAAGCAATTCTCTGCTTATCATTTACTTATGACCTGTATGCACACTAACGGCGTTTCTTATGACATTATCAAAAAGAAACTTCCTGTTATCAATGAAGAGGTTTCTAAGATCTTAACAAACATTGTTTCCTTCGAGGCAATGTTCGTTACTGATGATAAAAAGCTTGATATTTTAATTAAGCACCCTGGTTATGACCCGCGCCCAATCGAAATGGGTTCAGGTGCAGAGAAGACTCTTGTCGCAATGGCCATAAGACTGGCGCTTTTAAATGTAACAACGATGCCAAAAGGTGATATATTTATCTTAGATGAGCCGGGAACTGCTCTTGATGAGGAAAATATGGAAGGTTTTGTGAGAATGCTTGAGATGATCAAGTCTCAGTTTAAGACCGTGCTACTCATTTCACACTTAGACGCTCTAAAAGATATTGTGGACAAGCAAATTATCATCGAGAAAGAAGATGGATTCGCAAAGGTATGTGAGGGATAAATGGATACAATCGGAATTATTGGACAAGGATTTGTAGGAACAGCGATACGTGAAGGAATGAAGCATCGCTTTCATGTTGAGACTTATGACAAGTTTAAGGAATCGACTTGCGACAGTATTCAAGAGTTGATGAAGAGAACTAAGATGTTTTTTGTTTGTTTGCCCACCCCAATGCGCCAAGACGGGTCGTGCGACCTTTCGATCATTGAAGATACGATACGCGAAGCAGATAATCACTCTGATGGTCATATCGCGATCATTAAATCAACTGTCGTCCCCACCACAACCAGGCGTCTTAACGATGAAACAAAAAATCTTTCAGTTACGTTTAGTCCTGAGTTCTTGACAGAGGCAAATTATATCGACGATTTCAAAAATCAGAACAGGATAATCATAGGAGGCCCAGAAGAGCCATCCAACTATGTGGCCAATATGTTCAAGAAAGTGTTCCCAAATGTTTTGATTGTCAAGACTGATCCTACAATTGCAGAGATGGTTAAATATTTTACGAATACGTTTCTTGCAACCAAGGTAAGCTTTGCCAATGAGATGAGAAAGGTTTGCGCCAACATCAATATCGATTACGACAAAGTCTTGGGTTACGCTCTGTACGACACCCGCATCGGAGGAACGCACCTATCTGTTCCAGGTCCAGATGGAAATCAAGGGTTCGGCGGATCTTGTTTCCCTAAAGATATCAATGCTTTAATACACTTTGCGAGAACTCTAGGCTTTGAGCCAACCATTTTATCATCGGTGTGGAAAAAGAATTTAGAAGTGAGGCCTGAAAGGGATTGGGAGAAGCTTAAAGGCCGAGCAGTCTCTGAAACAGAATAAGGAACTACTTATAATACGGAGACTTTCACAATGGAAAAAGTTAAATCATTTTTAGATAGAATGACTGAAAAAGCCATTAGCCGCAAATTTCTTGCTTGGGTTACGGCAACAGTTCTAGCCGCCTACGGGCACATTGATTCTAGCGACTGGGTTGCTGTTACTACTATGTACATCGGCTCTGAGGCGCTGGTAGACCTTGCTTCACGATGGAGGCACGGATCTTGATATGGCGCTTAAACTAAAAAAAGCCTGGGTCTGGCTCAAGAAGCACTGGTATGTGCCTGTAATGGCCATCGTGTTGTTGGTCTTCCTTATTTTATGTCCTTTGTGTGCATCGAAAGACAATAAGCTGCTTCAGATGTTTAAATTAAACAAAGAGAGTTATGAAAAGGAAATTGATGCTATTAACAAAGCCCAAGAAGAGAAAGATAAAAAACGAACAGAGCTTTATGAAAAGTATGTAGAAACGATGAAAGATTTGACCATCAAGCACAACGTCGATATGGACTCGCTCGAAGACAAACAGAAGAAAAAATTAGACACTTTAGTTAAAAAGTACAAAGGAACTCCTGATGAGTTAGCTCGCGAGCTAGGTGAAATGTTCGGTGTGGACTATGTGGAATAAACTTTTAGCACTCGTGTTAAGCGTTACTTTGATGTGCATACCTTTCTATGCGTATGCTGGAGAAGCAGATCCCGACGACAGTCTCAATATCAATGGCAAAGTTACGGCCCTTGGCAAAGGAGAAAAGGCTCCATACCAAGGAATCCTTTTTGACATCCAAGCTGCAACCAAATTGAAGCTTGACAAGGAGTTTGCTCAAAAAAAGTTCGAACTTGAATTAGACTACGAAAAGAAAAAGATTTCTGCCGACCTTACATTAAAACTGAATGCTCTGCAAATTCAGCACGATACCCTTAAAAGCAAGACTGATACACTGTTGACAATAAAAAATGATGAAATAAACAGACTTCAAGACCTAGTTAAAGATAGTCCGAATGATTACAACAACTGGTTCTTTGCCGGCGGCGTCGTTGCAGGCGTCCTGTTGTCTATCGGAATTTTTTATGCAACAGTGGAGATTAGAGATTAGTGGGTAGATCAAATGCAATTGGTAAATATAGTCGAGCGAAGTTAAACCATCTGATTGAGCAGGCCGCCATAGACGGCGCAGGCGACATCACTGCCGTCACTGCTGGAAATGGTTTATCTGGCGGCGGCACAACTGGTGCCCTCGCGATAGCTGTTGATATTAACGACGCAACTGATGGAACAACAATAGCGGTCGCCAGTGGCGACCTCTTGTTGATTGCCGACGCCAATGACTCCAACAATGTCAAGAAAATACAAGTGTCCCAGCTTCCCGCCGGGTCACCTGCCGGTTCTAATACTCAGATCCAGTTTAACAATGATGGCGCTCTGGGAGCCTCTGCTAACTTAGTTTTTGACGGGTCTACTTTATCAGTCACTGGCTCGGTGGAGTTGACTGGTTCTATGGGCCTTAATGTCAAAGGCGCGAGCGTCACGCACGGCCTTACACTCCCTAATGAGACGACTGACAACAGCGGAATGATAAAGGCCACGGCCTACCTTACTTATAGTTCAATTAAGTATAAGAAAAACGTACAGCCGATTGAAAATCCTCTGGAGAAGTTAAAGAACCTTCGAGGCGTAAGATTTGATTGGAAGGACAGCGGTAAAAAGGATATTGGATTTATTGTTGAAGAAGTTTTCGAGGAATTGCCAGAAGTGGTCGGATATGACAATGGCACTCCATCATCTATGGACTATGCAAAAATGACTTCGTTCCTACTACAGTGCGTTAAAGAACAACAAGCTGAGTTGAAAGAACAGAGAGAGAAGATCAATTTTTTAGAAAAACACATATGTAAATCATAGTTTACAGATTTGTTACTAAAAAAGATCTAAAAAGAGCAGACTGCTCCCTAGTTAAAGCGTCGGGCGAAAGCTCGACAGCACAATAAATTTTCAAAATTATAGGGGGAAAATATTATGGCTGCACCTTTTGACGCAAGTAATGCTAGTATTTACGGAGATTACATTCAGCTTAGTGGTTCTGGAACCGCTGCACCGACTGGATCTAGCCGTGGACTATCATTCTTATTCGCTTCTTCTTCCACAGGAAATGAAGCAGACACCAAAGTTTACCTTGTAAACGGAACCGGCTCGGCTTCTCCAGTTCTTACTGAGGGAGAGAGCTTTAACTTCTCGGTCGCTGGCGACGCGGGATCTGCACAATCCATCACTGATGGTAATACATTAACACTCGCAGGTGGCGACGGACTCGCTTCTACTGCTTCCGCAACTGATACTGTTACGTTTAACGTTAACATCACATCCGAGAGCGCTCTTGCTACGGTTGCTGACGGCGACACGATTCTTATCGATGACGGCGACGGCGGAACGATCAAAAAGATCACTCGTGCTAACTTCATCGAGTCTGCACCTCTTGATGCTATTGACATCGATGGTGGTGCGATTGACGGAACTGCAATTGGAGCCAATTCGCGTTCCACTATTCAGTGTACAACTCTTGACGCTAACGGCAACGTTACTCTTGGAGATGCTGCTACTGACGTAACAACGGTAACTGGACGGCTTACAGCTTCTGTTGGAATTGCGCTCGTTGATGATGCTTACATCGCTGACGATAAAAAACTTTACTTCGGTAATGGAGCCGATGCATCTATTGAATACGACGAGAACGGCACTGACGAACTTCGCTTTGCAGGAGCCGCTGTTACTTTTGAACAGGCCGTCTCGATGGACGCCAACGTTACTCTTGGTAACGCCAGTTCCGATGTAATTACAACAACTGGTATGCTTACAGCATCTAACGGCATCAACCTCGCTCTAGACAGTGTTGTTAACGATGACACTAGACTTTTCTTCGGATCCAACCTTGATGCATCCATCGAATACGATGAGAACGGTACTGACGAACTTCGTTTCGCAGGAGCCGCTGTTACTTTTGAACAGAATGTATCCTTTGACGAAGACGTTGCTCTTGGTCTTACAATGGCCGATGTTGTCACTGTTAACGGACAGCTTACAGCTTCTCAGGGACTTTTGTCTTCGCAGATTCTAAAGCTCGCTGACGACACCAAGCTTGTTTTTGGTACTGGAGATGACGCTTCTATTGAGTACGATGAGGACGGCACCGACGAACTTCGTTTCGCTGGCGCTGCCGTCACCTTCGAGCAGAACGTATCCTTCGACGAAGATGTTACTCTCGGCCTAAGTGACGCTGATGTTGCTACTGTTGCTGGACAGCTTACAGCTTCGCACGGTCTTTCGATCGCTGCCGGTAAGCCAATCCACGTCAGCACGGGCGACCTCATCTTGACTGATAACCAAGCTGCTGCTCTTGAAATCAAAGAAGGCGGTAACGTCTATATGGTTTTCAACACTGCTGACAGTGGTGGAGAAGTTGTGGGAATTGGTAAACACCTCGTCCCAACATCCGACGGCGCGGTTGACCTTGGAGCATCGGCTCTTCAGTACAAAGACATTTACATCAATGGCGCTGCTTACATCGACCAACTCGGTGAAGCTCTTGACGCTAACAGCCAGAACATTACTGGTGTTGGTAACTTAGCTGCTACTACGATTGGCGTCGCTGGCGCTACGGCATCCGGCGATGTTGCTCTTGCGCTTCCATCCGGCAAAGACGTTAAAGCTCGCTCTTTCGTCACTTACTCGGAAAGAAGCCTCAAGACTAACATTCAACCAATGAATGACGCTATTGACACTGTTAAAAAGATGCAAGGTGTTACCTACGATCTTAGAAACAGCGGAAAGAATGAAGTCGGTTTCATCGCTGATGAAATGGCTCAGGTTGTTCCAGAAGTTGTCTCCTTTAAGGAAGACGGCACGGCTGCTGGTCTTGACTACGGTCGCTTAACTTCGGTTCTTGTTGAAGCTATTAAAGCACAACAGGTTCAAATCGAAAACTTGATGAGCAAACTCAACAAGTAAATAAAATAACCTTTTAGGTTTTTTTGCCGGTCCCCTCTTCGTGGGGGGATCGGCTTTTCTTTTACATTAATAAGAAGATGTGTTATATTTATAATATGACCGAGACAAAAGATTGGAACTATATTGTTAAGTTGGAAAAGGCCATAGAACAAAAATATGGTAAAGAAGCTGTACACAATCCTAACTCTAGTTGGGACAGTACCAAAGAGAAAGAATACTTGGAGCAACTTAAGAAATTGGCTGATAAAGATACCATTATCGAGCAACAACAAGAAATGATTGAAGTTGATGGGTTTTTAGTTCCTAAAAAACTACTTAATAGAGACAAGAGTAAAAACTGTCCGGTTTGTGACAGTTATTTAAAAACAATTAAAGACGATATCTATATGGCAAAGTATGAGTGTTGCGACCCTTGTTTCATTCAGTATGTCGAAGATAGAGAAGAAAGATGGCTAACTGGCTGGAGGCCCAACAATGAAAATTAAAAAATCAAGACTTAAGCAGATCATTAAAGAAGAGCTAGATAATCTATCATTCGATACCGATGAAGAAGAAATGGATCTCAATGAGCCTATGTACCGCCTTCGCGATGAGATCCAAGACGCAGCAAGAGATGCAATGAGGACCATCGCCATTAGAGAGTTAAAAGGAAGAGTCAGTCAAGATAAACTAGCATCAACAGTCCAAGACATCGAGCATGAGTTTGAACAAGTCTTGATGGATGCTTTAACACCAGCGGCAGGAGGTCTTATGGCCATCATTGCTACCGCAAAAGGAAATTAAACAATGTCAGAGAAAACACTAACCATTATCCGAGGACTAGCTCAGGCAGCAGCAGGAGCATATGACGGAGCCAAAGATTCAGAAGGCAAGCCAGTGGAACTTGGCTTGAAAAGAGAAGATGGAAACATTATTGTAGATTCCCGTGTTATTGATGGGTTTAAATGCCGTTTCGCTGGCCCTATTATGATTGTTTCTTATCAGTCAGATATTCAACTCAAAGATGTGTACAGTGGAAGTTTCGAAAATGACATTGAAGCTACGTTTGGTGATATTATCAAATACATCAAAAAAGAATATCACAAGATCACTGGCAAAGCTTGCAACCTAAAGGCGCAAGGAGAGGCTGATATCCTAATCCAAGAGACATCTAGAGTCAGAGTCTTCGTGACAGCCCATAAAAACTACTTGATTGGCGATTTGGCTGATGTAAAAGATCCAGAAAAGGTTTTGTCCGAAAGGTTTGAGTCCAAATTTAGAACATTCCTTGATTTGTAAACTATGGCTTATAGCTTAACAAGAGAAGAAATTCTAAAAGAACTTGTTAAATGTGGCAAAAATCCGGCATATTTTATCAACAACTATGCTAAGATTTCACACCCACTGAAGGGCCTAATACCGTTCAAAATGTATCCCTTTCAGGAGCAGCTTGTACACGATTTTAGTGACCATCGTTTTAACATTATTTTAAAAGCTCGGCAGCTTGGCATATCAACCGTCTCAGCAGCTTATATCGCTTGGATGATGATGTTTCACCGAGATAAGAATGTTTTGGTTATTGCTACAAAGTTTGGTACAGCCGCCAACCTTGTTAAAAAGGTAAAAGCGATCCATCGTAACCTTCCCGAATGGATGCGTATCGCCAAGATATCCATTGACAACAGAACATCCTTTGAGTTGTCTAATGGTTCGCAAATCAAAGCGTCTTCAACATCTTCAGACGCCGGTCGTTCTGAAGCGCTATCCCTCCTCGTTATTGATGAGGCCGCCCACGTTGAGGGTCTCGATGAGTTATGGACTGGCCTTTACCCTACATTGTCAACTGGAGGCCGCTGTATCGCCCTTTCAACCCCAAACGGGTGTGGTAATTGGTTTCATCAAACGTATATTGATTCTGAAGAGAATCGTAACGATTTTTATCAAACACGGCTACCGTGGGATGTACATCCCGACAGAGATATGGTTTGGTTTGATAAAGAGACAAAGAATATGTCTCGAACTCAAATAGCCCAAGAGCTTGAGTGCAACTTCAATATGTCAGGTGAAACAGTATTTCATCCTGAAGATATGGAAAAACTAAGAGTTTTTGTCAAGGAGCCCAAGTATCGCACTGGATTCGATCGTAACTTTTGGATCTGGGAAGAATATCAAGAAGGCTTCACCTATATGGTCTCGGCTGATGTCGCCCGTGGCGACGGCAAAGATTATTCCACATTTCATATTTTTAAAATTGAGACAATGGAGGTCGTAGGAGAATACCAGGGCAAGCTAACCCCAGATATGTTTGCAAGAATGCTGCTGGATGTTGGCCGCCAATATGGTGAATGTATGGTGGTAGTAGAAAATAACACAATCGGATGGACAGTACTGGATAAAATACAAGAATCAGGATACCCTAATTTATTTTATTCCTACAAGTCTTCTCACGATTATGTAGATCCTCTAACTGCTGAAACAAAAAACAACACTGTTATGGGTTTTTCGATGACATCCAAGACAAGACCATTAGTTGTTGCAAAATTAGAAGAATTCGTTAGAAATAAACTAGTTACAGTGTATTCTAAGCGATTACTTAATGAAATGGAGACTTTTATTTGGCACAATGGCAAGCCCCAAGCTATGAAAAAGTACAATGATGATTTAATCATGGCTTTTGCAATTGGGTGTTGGGTCAAAGACACAGTATATACAACAAACCAAAGAGACGCAGAATATAGAAAAGCGTTTCTTTCTACAATGGCAAAATCATCATCAGAACTGAACACTTCTATCTCAGGTATGGTAGGATACAAGGTAAATAAGAAGACGCAGCAAATCGAACAAAACAAAGAATTCATCTGGCTTCTCAAGGGTTAACATAAATGGCAAAAAATCAGAACTACAATCCGCGCAATCCCAAAAACTCTCTTTATCGCAAGCTTACGCGCCTTTTATCTGGGCCACTAGCTGATTACAAGCAGCAACAGCCCAGACAGCTAAAGAGACGACAACTTAACAAATACAATTTCCAATCGTCCAGCGGCCAATCTTTTAAGCGTGGGCAATATAATCCTTATGAGTTTTTAACTCCTAACTTTATGTCGAATCAAAATCGTGCCGAGAGGTATGCCGATTTTGATCAAATGGAATACACACCAGAGATTGCTTCAGCGCTAGACATCTACGCTGATGAAATGACTACATCGACACCAATCAACCCTTTATTGGGGATCAAATGTCGAAATGAAGAAATAAAATTAGTTCTTGAGCACTTGTACCATGAAGTTTTAAACATTGATTTTAACTTGTTTGGATGGTGCCGAACAATGTGTAAGTATGGTGATTTCTTCCTGTACTTGGACATCGATGACAAAGAAGGCGTGCAATACGCCGTTGGCTTACCTTCTAGCGAAGTTGAAAGATTAGAGGGCCAAGATAAAACAAACCCTAACTACGTCACTTACCAATGGAACTCAGGCGGAATCACCTTTGAGAATTGGCAATTGGCTCACTTTCGTATTCTAGGCAACGACAAATACGCCCCCTATGGGACCTCGATCCTCGATGCTGCCCGTAGGATCTGGCGTCAGTTGACGTTGCTAGAAGATGCGATGATGTCTTATCGTATCGTCCGATCACCCGAACGACGAGTTTTTTATGTTGATGTCGGAAACATCCCGCCAGAAGACGTTGAGCAATATATGCAAAAGGTTATGACTCAGATGAAGCGTAACCAAGTTGTGGATGCTGACAATGGCCGCGTGGACCTGCGCTACAATCCAATGAGCGTTGAGGAAGATTATTTCATCCCCCAGCGAGGAAATCAATCCACTCGTGTTGAATCTCTTCCTGGCGGAACGTATACGGGTGACATCGACGATGTTAAGTACCTAAGAGATAAACTCTTCTCAGCCCTTAAAATCCCGGCTTCTTATCTGGCTCAGACTGAGGGGGGCAACGAAGACAAGACTACATTAGCTCAAAAAGATATTCGGTTTGCAAGGACGATACATAGATTACAAAGGTCTGTCGTTGCAGAGTTGGAGAAAATTGGAATTGTTCATCTGTTTACTATGGGATATCGAGGAAAAGACCTCGTATCGTTTGATCTATCTCTTAACAATCCATCCAAACTTGCTGAATTACAAGAGCTAGAATCTTGGAGGACCAAATTTGAAGTAGCCTCCAGCGCTACTGAAGGGTACTTCAGCAAGCGATGGGTTTTCAAAAACCTCTTTAACCTTCCTGAAGAAGAGATCGTGCGTATGCAAAGAGAATTATATTTCGATAAAAAGTTTGCTGCGGCCCTTGAGGGAGTTGCTGAAGAAATGGCGACCGACGAAGCTCCTGGCGGCGGCGGCCTAGACGCCGAATTTGGCGAAGAAGGCGACGATGCTGAGATGGAAGACATCTTAGACGAACCAGAAGGAGGCGCTCCCGAAGGCGAAGAAGATGTTCTTCTAGCTGAACCTGGAAAGCGAGATGTGGATAAAAAGACAGGCAAGACTACAGAAACTGATTGGATGGGCCGCCCAAAAACCACCACTCCTAAGTCTAAGGGAAAATGGTATATCCCAACAGAATGGGATGGAAGACGGGACCAGAAAAAGAAAAGTTACAAGTCCCTCTACGCCGACGAGACAGGCAGAGCCACTGACAGAAATGTCGTCGGCGCTGGCCACCAGGCGTTATTACGGCTAGGCAAAGGTGTGTTTACCGAAAATCAATCTAATTATAATACTGAAGAGAACAATTTGATGCGTCTTAACCATGAGTTGAAGATGCTGATCGAAAAAATGGAGTCGAAAAAAGATGAAGTTCAAACATAACAAGAAGAGGAACACGGCTCTGCTATATGAGTATCTTGTTAAAGAATTAACAAGATGTGTTTTAAAAGAAGACAAGTCTACAAAAAAGAAGATCGTCGCGATTCTAACTGAATTTTTTCAAAAAAATTCGATACTTGCAAAAGAGCTATCCATTTACAAATCCATCTCGGAGCCGTCGTTACTTCCAAAAGCTACGGCTGAAAAGATCGTTGCTGAATCTAAAAAGCAATTCAACTCTTTGGATAAGAAAGAGATTTTCAAGGAACAGACGCGACTCATAAAAGAGATTAAATCGTCGATCAAAAGTGACATCTTTTCTAATTTTGTTCCTCAATATAAAAGCCTCGCAACCATCTATCAACTTTTTAATTTAGACGCCTCACCGAAAAAAAGAGTTCTTTTGGAAGAAAAAGTTGTTGAATTGATGACGACCACCACTGAGTCCAACGAATTAGAAATTCCAGTTCATAACAATTTGGTCTTTAAAAAGTTTATTGAAGGATTTAATAAACAATATGATACTTCATTACTGCGAGAGCAGAAAGAGTTGCTTAATAAATACATTGTATCATCAGTTGATGAGAATAGTGTCGAGCTTAAATTGTTTGTTAATGAGGAACTCGGTCGGATTAGAGACGTTATAAATACTATCGACGAGAATAATCTCTTTAAATCTAAAACACAAAAGGTCTTTGACGCCATCGATTCTTTTAAAGAAGTTAAAATAGACTCCGCAGCTATTGAAAAAATACTTCACTTACAACAACTTGCAGGAGAGATTCAATCTAATGGTAATTAAGTTTACAGTCAGCGAAGGTCCCAAGGAAAACCCTAATACCGTAACCTTCAAATTAAATGCTCGCAAGACTTTGAACAATGATGTGATGATTTTTGATCATAATGAGATTGATATTATCCTAATGCCAGAAAAAAATAAGATTGTTGCTTTTGCCAAAGACGAAATTAATGAAGAAGTATATGAAGCTCAAGACAGATTGTTTAAATTTTTGTGTTCCAAAGGCGTCATCGCTTTTGATTCTGTGCAGGGAGGTAACATATACTCCTCTATGGAAGCAGCTATTTTAGAATCTCAAGAACTTAATCCTTACGATACGACGTTGCTTATGATTAATAAATTTATTGAAGCCGAACTTCCACTAATGGAATTTGAAAAAGCGTGGAACGAGGAAGAGGAAAAAAGGCTTACTGCTCCTGACCCTGAAGATTCAACCGAGTTTGATCCTGAGAAGTATCACGACAGCCGCCAAGGCTCTATTCCTCCTAATGGCCAAGCCTATGGAATCAGCAGCATCTATCGAATCTAGGAAGCGAATTGGATTTAATCTATTTTATACTTTGCTCATATGGACTAACACAGATTTTGATTTTCGGATCTATCTTTAATTCCATCCGACCATCCAAGTCTTGGCTGTCTGGATTTGGAAAATTGTTTCATTGTCCGATGTGTATGGGCTTTTGGGTAGGAGCTTTTCTTTTTGGAATTAATGACTTAACAGAACTATTTAATTTTGATTATAATATCGCTAATGCATTTTTACTAGGATGCTTGTCATCCGGTTCTGTCTATCTTCTTAGCACACTTGTTAATGACGATGGCATAAAAATTAAAATTTCGGAGATAAACAAATGAGAATAAAAAACATTCCTGAAGTAAGACGCTGCTGTAGCGGTAGCATAGCCAAGCAGGAGCGAGTCCTGCGACACATAAGGTTTTAAACAAATGTCCAAACAACTTTTGCGAGAATTTTTTGAGCTTTGTCCCGATGGCAACTGTGTCATCGACGTGCTCACTGAAAATGAAAGAAGACGCCTTTCAGAAGGTTCTGTCTTCCTCGTTGGCGTTTGTCAAAAAGCTGGCACTAAAAATGGCAATGGCCGAGTATACCCAAAGCCAATCCTCAGAAGAGAAATTGAAAACTATCAAAACGCTATTCGTGAACGCCGCGCTTTAGGCGAACTCGATCATCCTGACGATTCAGTTATTAATCTTAAAAATGCCTCCCACCTTGTTACCAAAATGTGGTGGGACGGCGACAACGTAATGGGTAAGATTGAAGTGTTGGACACACCTTCTGGAAGAATCTTAAAAGATCTTTTAAAGTCAGGCGTAAAGCTGGGAATTTCTTCCAGAGGTATGGGCTCGGTCACAGAATCGATGGGATCCTTGCAAGTCGAAGAAGACTTTCAACTCATTTGTTTCGATATGGTTTCCGAGCCATCAACTCCTGGTGCCTGGTTAAGTCCCGAGCAAAAAGCACAACTCAAAATGTCAACACCAGTGGCAATGGCAGAAAGCATCGAGAAAAAGTCTCTCACTGCCGAGGAAAAAATCAATTCCGCATTGGATGACGCACTAAAAGGTTTGGTATGAAGGTTTCAGAATTTAAAAAAGTAATTAAGCCTCTGATTAAAGAATGTATTAAGGAGGTGATCTTAGAAGAAGGCATTCTTTCAAATGTCGTTTCAGAAGTGGCAAAAGGCCTACAGGGCAATTTAGTCACCGAGAATCAGACTGACAAGGCGCGAGAAGAGGAATTACAACTCAAAAGAGAAGTTATGGAACAAGAACGGCAAGAGAGGATTAAACGCCTCAACGAGTCTGCGAAGGTAGGGCCTGTGAATGTCTTTGAAGGCACCAAGCAAGCCCCCGAGAGCAACCAGGCCTCCCCCTTGAGCGGCGTAGCACCTGATGATTCCGGCGTAGATATCTCTGGTATCTTGGGAATCGCTGGTAATAAATGGAAACACCTAGTATAAAGGAAATAAGATGGCAGGCAAATGTGTCAACGTACAAGTAAAGATATCTGATACTCGTGGAGATTTTAACCGAATGGTCAAAAGATTCATAAAAAAGGTAAAAAAAGAAAAAATTATAGATACTTATAAAGAAAGGCGTTTCTATGAAAAGCCTTCTGATCGCAAGAGAAGAGAAAAGCGAAGAGCCCAAAGAACCAAAAGGAGCTAGACAATGGCAACACAACCCGGCGATGTAAGAGACCTAAAAACTGGAGAATTAATTTATCCAGGCTATCAAAGAGGCCCCGGCCTTCACAATGCTGCTTCGTATCAAGTAAGCGCCATTCCCTTTCTAACAGGCAACATAACCGCACCAGCAAATGGCACAGGTCTGGTTGCAGAACTGCACTTTCCTGCTGTTACTTCTTGGTTCAAAATTGACAACCTCGACCCACTTCACGAGTTGAAGTTCTCTTTTTCTCAAACTGGCTTGGCCTCAAGTAGTTCTTATGGTGGAAATTATAACATTGTCCAAAGCTCAACAGGCTCTTGGAACACAACAGGACAACTATCATATAAGATTCGGAAAATCTATGTCCAGTCCAACAACAACCAAGCAGGGTGCAGCCTCCAGATTTCGGCTGGACTGACTCATGTCTTGCACGATTTATCTGCATCAGCAGGGTTAAATTGGTCTGGTTCAGTGGGCGTTGGTTAGAAGCATAATGGTAAATTTTCCTTTTTAGACAGTGGTTTACTATTTAGTATTAGACAAATTTGGGAGTTTTCATTATGTCTACAATTTTAGAACAAGCTATCGTTGACGCCGAAGCGTTAAAAGAGGTTGCACTCAAGAACGCAGAGTCAACTATTTTAGAGAAATATTCTGATAAAATAAAAGAAGCAGTTGAGAATTTATTAGAGCAAGACGAGATGCCAGAAACACAAGAAGAAGGCATCTCTTTAAAGGTTGCGGATCAAATTCCTTTAGCTGCCACAGATGGTGAGAACGCTTGTCCTTGTCCAGACGAAGACACCGATGTCGAAGTTACAATCGATTTCGATGAACTTCGAAAAGATATGAAAGACGAAGATGAAATTGATAATGATGAAATTGAAAGCTCCGAAGAAGCTGCCGAAGAAGTTTTGGGACTTGAAGAGTCTATTGATATTGATATAGATGAAGAAGACCTTGAATCAATCGTGGAAAAGCTTACCGTAGACATAAAGCCCCAGAAAAATGGCTGGGCCGGATCTGCCTCTCAAGAACACTACGAGTGGTCTGAAAAAGAATTGCTCGCTCTCGAACAAGACACAGAAGTCAAAGAAGAGCTTGCAGCAATGAGAAAGGCCGTTAAAGCTCTACAACAAGAAAGAAAACAGTTACGACTAAAGAATACAGGCCTTACAACAAAAATTAAAGAGGTTACTGGAATCTTTAGTGAGTTAAAAGAGAATCTTGCCGAAACTTCACTGATGAATGCAAGACTTCTTTACACAAATAAAGTTTTGGGTGACGCCTCCTTGAATGAGCGACAAAGAACTAAACTTGTCGAGTCCATTTCCAAAGCTGATTCAGTTGAAGAAGCTAAAGTTATATATGAAACGCTTCTAAGCACGGTGGGCTCTGCTCCTAAAAAGCAACCAAAATCACTTAGCGAGGCTGTTAATAAGACTACTTCAACGCTACTTCTTTCCCGTAACACGGAAGACAAGAAGTATGATCCTTCTACTGAAAGGTGGAAGATATTAGCAGGACTAAATAAAAAATAATTAAGGAGATTTTACTATGTCTGTTCTACAAAAATTGACTGAAGGCATCCACGAAAGATCACTTAAGCAGGAAGGAGCCGCACTTATGGATAAGTGGGAAGCTACCGGACTACTTGAGGGACTTGAGGGTGACGCTCAGAAAAACGGTATGGCCCGCCTTCTAGAAAACCAGGCCTCTCAGCTTCTTAAAGAAGCATCGTCGATGTCCGCAGGTGATGTCGAGGGATTCGCCGCAGTTGCTTTCCCACTCGTCCGTCGTGTTTTTGGACAACTTGTTGCCCAAGAGCTTGTTTCGGTTCAACCAATGAGCCTCCCATCGGGACTCATTTTCTTCTTGGATTTCCAAGCTTCCTCCACAGGCGGCCTCGCTCTTGACGTGAACGAGTCCATCTACGGTGGTGGAGTTGTTGGAGCCGAGCTTACTGGTGGTGTTACTGATATCACTGAAGCAGGTGGCGGATTCTACATGCTTAACAATGGATATGCTTCCCCGTCGAGTTCTGTCGATGCTGTAGTTTACCCAGAAATTGACGCTACAACTGACGCTCACGACCCATCGGTTAATAAGCTTATTCGCTTTGACCCTGATTTGGCTTCGGGTTCTTTTGTTAACGTTCTATCTTTGGACCTGGGTGCCACCGCTGGCGCTCAAATGAACTGGGACAACCTTATCGCTATCCAGCCTACTGGTGCTGTTGGAGCCACAACTGGTATTTCGATGATTCGTCGTCTTACTCAGCGTCCTTCCGGTAGTCAATCGAACCGAGTTCGTATTGTTATTCACTGCCCAACGACGTTTACTGCTCGTACTAATGCAACTGACTTTGAAGTTAGATACCCATTGGTTGATGCTTTTGCCGCAGGTTCCGGCCTCGGATCGGTTGTTGGTACTAACCCTTGGGGACTTGAAGAAGCAGGAGCTACTGCCGCAGGGTTGACAACCGCTTCTAAAGACTTTATCAAAGAAATTGATATTAAAGTTGATAGTATTGCTGTTACAGCCGTCACTAAGAAGCTCAAGGCTAAGTGGACCCCAGAACTTGGTCAGGACTTGAATGCTTACCACAACCTCGACGCCGAAGTTGAGCTTACAAGCATCCTTTCCGAGCAAGTTGCTCTTGAAATTGATCAAGAGATTCTCGAAGACCTTGTTTCTGGCGCAACTGCTGGTACATACTACTGGTCGCGTTCACCAGGACTTTTCGTTGATCGTACAACTGGTGTTGAAATCGGTGCTAGCTCTGCTGCTCCTGACTTCACTGGTACAGTTAGCGAATGGTATGAGACTCTTATCGAGACCATCAATGACGTGAGTGCTCAGATTCACCGCAAGACTCTTCGCGGTGGTGCAAACTTCATCGTTTGTGGCCCTGAGCTTGCCAACGTTCTTGAATTTACTTCCGGCTTCCGTGCCTCTGTTACTGCTGATGATAATCGCGGTAATATCGGTGCTGTTAAAGTTGGTAGTCTCTCCAAGAAATTTGATGTTTACGTTGATCCTTACTTCTTACGTAACGTCATTCTTGTTGGCCGTAAGGGTAGTAGCTTCCTCGAAAGTGGATATGTCTACGCTCCTTATGTACCACTTCAGGTAACACCTACTATCTTCGGAACCGAAGACTTCGTGCCTCGTAAAGGCGTGATGACTCGTTATGCGAAGAAGATGGTACGTCCTGATATGTACGGTCTTGTTGTTGTACGCGGTCTCCTCGGAGAAGCTGGCGCAACTAGCTAATAGACTCTAGGTGCTAAAAAAGACCCCGGTTGTTCATTCAGCCGGGGTTTTCTTTTCCCCGCAGTCTATATAAGATGTGGGTTTAACCCACAATAGTTTTTAATATGATTAAAAATGGTATAACCAAGGGAGGATTTTAAACTATGGGAACAAAAAGAGTAGGTCTTGCGAGGACGCAAGCATTAATACAAAACTTAAAAAGAGAATTACAAATGAACTCTTCAACGCTCACCGATGTGGCCGTGAAGAGACAGGTGGTTGACTTAGATGAAACGACGTATGCACCGACAGCCGCCGAAAGTGGAACAATATTTACTTTTGACGGTACAGCTTGTACGGTTACATTACCACAGGCCGCGGTAGGCCTGGAGTATACATTCGTTTTTGCTGCATCGGCAGTGTCTTCAGTTATCACGACTCAAACTGCTGACGGTTTGGCTGGAGCATTGCTCACTACAACTGCGGCAATCAACACCACCAACTTGTCGAATACGACAAGCATAGTTGATTCTTGGGCTACAACAATCGATACTCTGACGTTCAATGGAACGACACAGGGCGGATTAGTAGGTAGTAGAATTCATGTAGTTGCAGTATCTGCCACTATGTGGCAGGTCTCTGGAATCAACATCGGTTCTGGAACCCTCGTAACTGTAGCTTCTTAGGACTAGAAGTACAACAATTAAAAACTATGTTTTGCCCCCTTCTTCGGAAGGGGGTTTTTGTTTTTAAGCAACTATTTATACTATACAAGGAGTTTACCATGGGTAAGAAAAAAAGAACAAAGTTTAGCCCAAAGTTCGCATTCAATCCGGCTAATAGATTCTTCAAAGAAGAAACCACCACTACAACAACACCGGCCACTACGCCAAAGCCTACAGTTAAAAAAACAATTACTGAAGCACCGACGACGGCCACAACAACACCAGAGGTCACTGTAACAAATACAACAAAGCCTACAATCGAAAAAACAACCACCGATACAACCACGACGACGGTGACTGAAACAATTACGACCCCTAAGACTACTAAAGCTACTAAAACGTCAACAAAACCGCCTACTACTAAGGCAAAAAAGATGACTAGAAGGGCCAAAAGTACGAAGACAAATTCAAATAAAAAATAAAACTACCGTTTTCCTCCCCTTGAAAAACCCTTTGCGCTCAAACGCAAAGGGTTTTCCTTTATAAGAAACTATTTAGGTTGACAGGAGAACCTCCATAATGGCCTACCCAACTTTGACCCCGTCCAGTCAAACCAGCGCAATAAGATTACCAATTACCGGAACCCTTACAACCGCTGCTGCAACTGGATCTTATCCTTTTGGAGTATATGTTAAAACTTCTTCTGCTATGTACGATGCTAATTTTGTATCTGGCGCAGTTGAACAGGTGGCATACACTTATAAAAAGCTAGGAGGGGACGTTCTTGATATCGAACTTAAAGAAGAGAATGTATACTCAGCTTATGAAGAGGCGGTTTTAGAATATTCTTATATTCTCAACATTCACCAAGGTAAGAATGTATTGCACAATGTCCTTGGTGATTCCACTGGATCTTTTGATCACCACGGTAATATGCTGCCCGGCCCTTTGTCGTCCAGCTTAAGCGGAACTCATGTTAATCTTAAGTATCCACGTTTTGATTTCTCGTATTCAAAGAGAATTGGCCAAGCGGTCGCCACCGATGTAAACCTGGGAGGCACGCAACGCATTTATTCTGGATCTTTCACGGCTTCGGCAGGAGTCCAAGATTATGACCTAGCTCAGATTGTTCAATCTGCTTCAGCTAACGATCCACAGGAATCTTTTTACAATCAAGTGGGAGACAATAAGATTACAATTCGCAAGGTCTACTACAAGACACCTCATGCGATGTGGAGGTTCTATGGGTACTATGGCGGCATCAATACGGTAGGGAATCTTTCAACTTATGGAATGTACGCTGACGATTCTACGTTTCAAGTGATTCCTGTATGGCAAAACAAGGCCCAAGCTATGGCCTATGAAGATGCAATTTATACAAGAAATTCTCATTATTCATATGAAATTAGAGACAACCACCTCCGTATTTTCCCGGCTCCGATTCAATCATCGCCACGCTCTTTTTGGTTTGATTTTACGGTCGATAATGATGCGTGGACTCAAGTCAGTGGATCAACAGGCGTGGATCGAGATATAAGCGGAATTAACAACTTAGGCACAATGCCGTTTGGAAACGTCCCATATGGGAATATCAACGCAATTGGTAAACAATGGATTCGAAGATTTGCTATCGCATTGTCTAAAGAGATGCTGGGACAGATTCGCGGCAAGTTTGCGACAATACCAATACCGGGAGAGTCTGTAAACTTAAATGCAAACGAATTGCTTACTCAGGCCAAAGATGAACAGGACGGTCTAAGAGAAGAGCTTAAGACAGTTCTTGATGAATTAACGTATGCTAAGCTGGTCCAGCAAGAGGCCGATATGATGCAAAGCTCAAAAGATGCAATGGAAAAAGTGCCAACTGGCATCTTTGTCGGATAGATATATAGGGGACCAGCACAATGTCAAATTCAGATTCGGATAAATGGTCACAGCCTGTACAGCCTCCACCGCCTTTGTTTCTTGGACAGAAAGAAAGAAACTTAGTCAAGCAGGTAAACGACGAATTAATTGAACGAGTTATTGGCCAACAGGTGGCTTACTATCCTATCAGCGTAGAACATACCAACTTCCATTCGTTATATGGCGAGGCAATAAATAAGACCTTCCTTCCTCCTGTTCGAGTCTACGCTCTTGTTAATTGGGAAGGGATTGAAACAGGAACCCCAGCCTTCGGCTTGGACAAAAACAGTTCCATTATGATTCATTTCCACAAGAGACGACTAACCGAAGATCAGGACTTGTTTGTCCGCGAAGGAGACTTTGTGTGTTATGGTGATATTTACTATGAGATTGTCAAACTTGTGGAGCCCCGACAGTTGTTTGGACAAGTTCAACATAAGTTTGAGATTTCAGCTAAATGCGTAAGGGCACGCGAGGGATTGTTCGATGGCACGTAAAAAAGACGATTTTGCAGGTATAGATGATCCAAATATTCTGCACGAAGAAATTATCATGCCCTCAACCATTGAGAACATAGATTCGTCTCTGTTCGAGTTTGTTAATGATAAATTGGATATCTTTTGCACAACCAACAAGGGATTCGAGAAGGTTCCAGTGGTATGGGTTTCTGCTGAAAGAGCTTATCAAATAAAGAACGATAAAGGCTTGCGTGACAAAAATGGTTCTTTTATCCTCCCTGTCATTACAGTGGAGAGAGGGTCAATGGAAAAAAGCTTAACCCGTAAAGGCGGCGTCTTTGGAGGATCTACCGATCCCAATGCCTCCGTGGTGATAGCCCGCCGCATTAAACAAGATAAGACAAGGAATTTTGCCAACGCTGATGCAAAGCGTTATGACAAACAAAACAATTTTCCTCGTAAAAATAAAAAAGTAGTGTATGAAACGGCCACTATCCCGCTTCCAACGTACATCGATATCACTTATACGATCGGCATCAGCACACAGTATCAACAACAGTTAAACGAGATAACCACCCCGTTCTTAAATGTAGGCCGACCAGTGAATTATTTTACTCTTCGTAAGAACAAGCACACATATGAGGGATTTATAGATTCTGGTTTTGCACTAGACGCTAATATCAGCAATTTAGGTGAAGAAGAGAGAAAATATGAAACAAAAATTACCATCAAGGTATTGGGGTATTTGATTGGAGATGACAAAAACCAAGAAACGCCTAAAGTCGTATGGCGACAGAACGCCGTGGACGTGAAAATTGGTCGTGAAAGAGTGATCCTGGGCGATAAGCCTTGGAACATATCTCCAGAAAAACTTAAATATCGTGATTAGTTATCAATTATGGAGTTTAGAACTCCCTGTTACTATTTATAAAGGAAATACCTACCATTTTTTAATGGATAATGAATAACCAAGGAGACTTTACAAGATGTCGGTCAAAAAATACAAGTTTATCTCACCGGGAGTTTTTGTTAAAGAAATTGACAATTCTGCCCTCCCTAAAGAACCAAACAAAATTGGGCCTCTTATTATCGGACGCACAAATCGCGGACCAGCAATGAGGCCTGTTCAAATTAATTCCTTTGCGGAATTCGTTGATGTCTTTGGCGCACCAAATCCAGGTGGCCAAGGATCAGATGACGTATGGAGAAACAACGCTGTCCTCGCGCCAACGTATGCGGCATACGCTGCTCAAGCGTGGTTGGCCAACAGTTCACCGATTAATGTTATTCGTCTTTTAGGAAATGAACACACCAACTACACATCCCCTGCGGGAGCAGCCGGATGGATGACAAAGGATTCTGACGGAGCGGAGACTACTGTTGGAATCAAATACACCGATGGCGGCGCGTATGGCTTATTCTTGATTGCAAGTAGCTCTACCGGCGATGGTGGAGGTCACGTAGCCACAGGTGGTCCTGTGTATAGAGACTCGACCCCGGCGACAGGCGCTTTGGCCGCTGTGTTTTATATTAAAGAAGGAGCATTTGAATTGTCTGGCGCTGTTCGGGGTTCCGGCTCCGCAGCCACAGAGACAACGGCTTCTAACGCTACTCTTTTCCGAACCAACGCAGCAAACTACGAATTTATTGCACAGATCAAAAATAACTCTGGAACGGTTACAGACAAAATTACTTTTAACTTCAACAGAGCTTCGGAAAATTACATTCGTAAGGTATTCAACACGAACCCGACATTGACTAACGATGCTGTTACTCCAACAGACTCCAGAAAAACTTACTGGCTTGGTGAGACCTATGATCGCTGGGTTGCTAACGGAGATGGTGGCATCACATACGGTGGTGTCGGCGGCGGCGCAGCAGCCGGTGATGCTTACGGCCTGGTACTTGGACTTGAGCAAACTTCTGACTCTACGACGTTTGTGCAGTGGTCTAATCATCGCTATGGTTCGCAACAAGCTCAGTCTGGCTGGATTGTTGGCCAGGATCTGGGAGAATACACAGCATTCAATTCCTATGCACTGCCTAAGCTTTTCAAAGTTCACGCTCTCAAAAGCGGCCAGTGGGATATGCATAACCTCAAAGTTTCGATCTCCAATATCAAAGTAACGTCGAATAACATTGACGAATATGGCACTTTCGATCTTCTCTTGCGTAACGTAAGTGATACAGACGGAAGAGTTGAAATTGTAGAACGCTTCCCTAATTGTAACCTAAACCCTAACTCTTCGCAGTATGTTGCTAGAGTGGTTGGTGATAAGTACATTGCTTTCTCATCGACTGAACGAAGAAACATAGAGTACGGACAATATGATAACAATTCTAAATTTATTCGTATTGAAATGGATCAAGCAGCCGATGAAGGCTCCTTGGATGCAGCACTGCTTCCATTCGGTTACTACGGGCCTGCAAAATTCACAGGATTCACAGTTATCGGAACAGCTTCAGTAGCCTCCGACTTAGGAACAAACTACGAAGGTGGCCCATCTTCAACAACAGCCTTTTCTCAAGTAATGGCTCGCGGTGGTGCGAATATTACTGACTCACACGCCTTCTCATCAGCAGTAACTGGTGGGTTGATCCAGGTTGGATTTAACAACAATGCCAGCAGAAAAGCTGGCTTCGGAACTGCAACGCACTTCACTGGCTCGTTCCTATTCCCATCTTTGGGTCTTCGACTCTCTGGCAGCGATGGGGGACTTAAGAGCATCAAGCAGGCTTACTTTGGTCTAGATACAAATCGTGCCGCTTCAAGCAACTTGTTTGCAGGCGATGTTAAAGATATTGTAAGGCCACTACCAGGCACACTTAACAGCTTTACAAATGCCGCATCGTTGGCTGGAAGCAAAACACTACAGTTTAGTCACATCTTTACTCTCGACAACGTCCGTCGCGGCGCAGATGGAATTGGTGGACAATACATTTCAGGTTCACGCCGCGCAGGGACTTCCTACACGGCTACAACCGGATCTTACACTGGCGTTCTTGATGCAGATATCAACAACTTCACTCTCCCGCTTTTCGGTGGATTCGATGGATTCGACATTAACGAAAAAGATCCTTTCCGAAATACAGGTATGGGAACTTCAGCCACAGAGCTTAACAACTATGCTTATAACAGTATTAAAGAAAGTATCGATATCGTATCAGATCCTGAAACGCTTGATATGAACGCCGTCGCAATTCCAGGCATATATCAAAGCAAACTAACGCAACACCTCATCGACACTTGTGAAGATAGAGCCGATGCCTTGGCGATTATCGACCTTGAAGGCGATTATAAACCTGCTGCTGAAAACACTGAGACCTATAAAACCCGCGTGGACAACGCTACGGTAGCAACTACAGTGAATAACTTAAAAGATCGCAATTTGGACTCAAGCTATGGTGCGGCATACTTCCCTTGGGTGCAGATTCTTGATCCACTTGCAGACCGGCTGGTTTACACACCACCTTCGGTTGTAGCACTTGGAACAATCTCGAATTCGCAAAACAAATCCGAACTCTGGTTTGCTCCTGCTGGATTTAACCGAGGTGGATTAACTGGCGGCGCCGCAGGCGTTCCCGTCGTCGGCATCACACAGAAGCTAACTTCTAAGGATCGTGACACGCTTTATGAAGCTAACATTAACCCGATCGCTAGTTTCCCATCGGAAGGTATTGTGGTCTTCGGACAGAAGACTCTACAAATCACGCCTTCTGCACTGGACAGGATTAACGTGCGGAGATTGATGATCTTCCTTAAGAAAGAAATTTCTAGAATTGCAAACGGCATTCTTTTTGATCAAAATGTCCAAGTAACTTGGAACCGCTTCACTGGTAAGGTTGAACCTTTCTTGAGAAGTGTCCAGTCTGGCCTCGGACTCACTGAGTACAAGGTTGTTCTTGACAACTCCACTACAACACCAGATTTGATCGATCGGAACATTCTGTACGCGAAAATCTTCTTGAAACCAGCGCGAGCAATTGAATACATTGCAATTGATTTCAACATTTCGAACACAGGCGCTGCTTTCGACGACTAAAAGAGGGGGACTTTTATAAAGTCCCCACTATTTACAATACCACTATAGGAGAACTATTAAAATGGCATTTTGGTCTGACTCATCTTTAGGAACCCCTGAGCCTAAAAGAAGCTATCGCTGGCTTTTATACTTGGGCGATGTTCCACAATGGGTTGTCAAGAAAGTAACGAAGCCTAGCTTCAGTGTTACCGAGGCAACTCACACATATATTAATCATAACTTTTACTATCCCGGCAAGGTGGAATGGTCTGAAGTCAACGTAACCCTTGTCGATCCAGCTTCTCCTGATGCAGTTCAAACCATGTACAATGTCTTACGAGCTTCGGGTTACACTCCTCCTAGCAGTCCCAACGATACTCGTACCATTTCTAAGCAAAAAGCTGTTAACGCTTTAGGCCAAGTAAGAATCGTCCAACTCGGTGACACTTTCTCTGATACTAGCGATCAAGGTGCAATGAGTCAAGGACAGGAATTCGTTGAAGAATGGATTCTTTACAATGCTTGGGTCAAAGAAGCTAAATTTGGCGACTTGGATTACACAAGTGATGACTTAGTTGAAATCGAACTAACCCTTCGATATGACTACGCAAAACTTAATGGTGACAACGCTCAATCGCAAGTACCTAATCGTGAAGCTTTTGGCGGCGCAACAGAATAAACAGCTTAACAGTTAAACGTTTGTAGTTTATAATTTCCGAAAACAAGAGAGGTTTTATGTCTAGGAATAATAAAGATCGTATGGGCGGCCCAACGCCTCCTGACGACACTCCTGCGCCTGCTATTGCAGCAGAAACAGCTACAACAACACCTGCAAGCCCTGGCCCCACTTTGGGCCAAGGATCTGTAGGATTAAATTTTGTTGTACCTACCGAGTTTGTTGATCTTCCTTCGCAGGGGAAATTTTATGCAACAGACCATCCGCTACACCACCAAGAAACGGTCGAGATTCGTCATATGACGGCCAGAGAGGAAGATATCCTAACCTCCAGAACTCTACTTAAAAAAGGTTTGGCTCTGGATCGCCTGATTGAGAGCATTTTGGTCGATAAAAAGATTAAAGCAGATACCCTCTTGGTAGGTGATAAGAATAGTATTCTTGTTACATCCCGCATTGTGGCCTATGGCAATGAATATAACACCAAAGTCACTTGTCCCAGTTGCTATTCGCAAGTCAATTTCAATTTTGATCTTAATAATCACAAGGTTCGCCCACCTGGCGCTGCCGATGATTTAGAGTTTGAAGCTACCGATAACGGCACCTTCAAGGTCACGCTTCCTCGCACCAAAGTGGTGGCCGAGATGCGTATCCTTAACGGAGCCGACGAAAAATGGCTAACTCGTCAAGCAGAAAAAAAGAAAAAGATGAAGAATGCCACTGAAAGCACCCTGTCAGATCAGATAAGATTGTATACTGTTTCTCTTAATGGTGTTACCGATAAGAAAACAATCAATGATTTTGTCAATCATATGCCAGCCGGTGATTCACGCTTTTTAAGGAATGCCTATAACAAGCTCTCTCCTAACCTCGATATGACACAAGATTTTAGTTGTTATGAATGTGGTTACGACGGAGAATTGGAGGTCCCCTTTACTGCGGAGTTTTTTTGGCCTAAGCAGTGACTATATGGAGAAGGTTTATGAAATGGCCTTCTTGATGAAGTATCACGGCTCTTGGAGCTTTACAGAGTTTTACAGCTTGCCTGTGGGACTTAGAAAATGGTTTTTGGAAAGACTTCAGAAGCAATTTGATGAAGAGAAAAAACAATACCAACAAGCTCGAAGAAAAGCGAAGCGCTAATAAAAGGCCGGAATCACACATCCGGTCTTTTTTTTTGTAAATATAACTATTTATTTTTGTAATCAATACTTTAGGAGGGTTGCCCGTTGGAAGAAGTTATTAAAGAAGAAGAATTAACGTCCATTGTTATAGATTTGGGCGCACATCGGAGAGGAGAACTCACTGAGCAGACTCTTTTCCAATTAGGTGGTCAGATCAAGTGGATGTTGTCTCAAATGTTCAACGGCACTCCTATTGCTGCACAGTTTCGCGGAACCAAAAGAGAAATCGACGCATTTGGTCGTGCTCTTTACAGAGAAAAAAGGTATATGGACTCATATTTAAAATATGGCCTCAGTGATGCCCGTACATTTCGCGACAAAGCACGTCTAGCAAAGTCGATTAAAGGCTTTGAAGGTGCAACTGGCTTAAAATGGCCATTTAAATAGGAATCTTTTGAATGTCAGAAAGGATATTACAGGAAATCTTGAAAGAACTCAAGCGAGGCGGCAAAGGCGGTCGATCTGGAGTTAGAAGCAGTTCTGCATCTGGTATGGATGATGTAGGCGCTGCCCTCGCTGAGATTGACCCCAAGGCTTGGGCTGAAATCAAGCAGCATCAGGAAGATATAGCTAAACTTTCCAGGGATACTTTGGCCGCCAAGCGTGAAGAAGCAAAGATTCTTCGCGATATGCAGAACACCGCCTCCGCAAGACAGAAAGAACTTGTTACCGAGCTAACCAATCAGCAGCTTGCCCGCCAAGCCGCCGAGGATACCCTTGCGCTTGAGCAAGAAAAATACGATTTACTCTTAGAGGAAAACGAGGTAAAGCTTCAGAATGCTGACCTTACTGAAAATGAAAAATTGGAGATTCAAGTGAATCTTCATCACCAAAAGGAAATTGTCGAAGCAGCAAGGGCAGAAGCCGATGCCCGAGGAGAAGTTGTAGACAAGACAAAACAAGCATCAGACGCCCTTGACGAGATCACAGAAAGTACAGATGTTATCTTGCAGCAATTAGGATTATCTGGAAAAGCGTATGAGCGAAGTTTCTTTGGTCAAGTTAAAAAGGCAGGACTCGCCAACGCGGTCAAGCAAACAGGCTTTGCAATAGGACAAGCACTAAAACCTACTAATCTTATGGCAGCAGGCACGACGCAGTTGTGGCAAGCCACCGTTCAAATGGTGGGAGCGACTGACCGAGCAAAGGCTGGCTTTAACAGAGCAACAGGGGCTGGCGGCAAATTTAATGACGTTATTGATGAAACTTACCGTCAAAATACACAAGTCGGTATTTCCATTGAAGATACTGCCGGAGCTTTTCAGGACTTAACTATGGCCTTCGGTGGATTTGCGAAGCTTACTAACGAGACTCAAGCAGAGCTTGGCGGACTCGTCGCTGGATTTGAAAGATTGGGCGTATCTGGCGCAACCAGCGTTCAGTTCCTTGATACTTCTGTGAAAGCATTAGGAATGTCAGCACCACAAGCAGCAGAAGAGTTGAAAAAAACAGCCTTGGCTGCTGATGAGTTAGGAATTCCAATTGCTAAGTTTACTGCTGATTTGGCTGCGACTATGCCCAAGCTCGCCGCATTTGGACAAAGAGCCCCCGAGGTTTTTAGAAAAACTGCGGCTGTAGCTGATAAACTTGGCCTATCAACAAGTGAGCTAGTTGGAGCGATGGATCAATTCACCACTTTCCGTGGCGCAGCCGAAAGCGCTGGTAAGTTAAACGCTATGCTTGGCGGCACAATCAACAGTATGGAACTGGTTGCTGCATCTGCTAAAGGCCCCGATGAAGCCCTTAAGGTCTTAAGAAAGGGCGTGGACGCAAGTGGAAAAAGTTTTGAAGATCTTGGTTTCTTTGGCAAGAAAGCAATTGCTGACTCAATAGGCGTAGATGCTCAGACCGCAGCTAAATTGTTTAGCGGCGAGATCGGCTCTGTAGAAGATGCTCAAAAAGCCGCTACAGAAGCAGCTAAGAAGAAGGCAGATCAAGACGAAAGACTTAATGCGATGATAGGGAAAGGCATAGAACTTGGAGAAATGTTTTCCGAGATGTTCAAAAAGATGACTCCTTTCATTAAGGAAGTTGTTGGCGTTTTAAGGAGCCTTCTTCAACCACTAGCAGAGTTTCTGACGACAAACAAAGAATTAATTCCAATTCTTATTGCAGCGGTCGCTGCTTTTAAAACTATGAGTGTAATATCAGGAATAATGGGTGCTATCAGTGCATCTTCCACCGCGATGAATATGAGTATGGGTAAGACGGCGCTTATGATTGGAGGTATCGCGCTGGCATTTGGTGCTTTATATTATTACTTAGCTGTCCAAAGCAACTCCCCAGTTCTTTATCTGCTTCTTCCAATTGTTGCAGCAGGAATGTATGCGATAAGCGTAGCAGCAGGACCACTTACCACCGCTCTTGGCTTCCTAGCGCCTGCTGCCTCTGCCGTTGCACTTCCTTTAGCTAAAATTGCGCTGTCCGTTGGGTTGATTGGCGGCGCTCTGGGGCTTATGGCGCTTGGATTTTCAGAAATGTTTGAAGCTATTGATATTGAAAAAATGATTGCTTTTGTCGGATTTGCAACAGCTTTGGTTCTCGGTGCGAAATTTATGTTAATCGCTGCACTCGGATTAGGCGCAATGGCAATTGGTATGCTCGCTCTCGGGGTTGCTCTTCTCACGGTAAAAACCGAAGACCTGCAAGCTTTAGGACAAGCGATGGAAGGAATGGGCAAAGCAGCCGAAGCAGGCTCCGCGCCTGTTACTGAGATGATTAGATTCCTAGATCACCTGGAAGATGTCGCTGATGACATCGATGAAGATGGCCTTGAGGGGATTGCTTCTGTATTTAGAAACATAGCAAACATTCCTATGCCCGAAGGTGGCGCTGGCGGCATTATGAGCCTTCTAAGCGCCGTTGAAGAAAACTCAGGTGTTATCAACACTATCGTACAATTGACAGACGCCATCGAAGACTTAGCATTTGCAATGTCGCTATTAGGTATTTCAGGGCTTGTAGGTGGCCTATCGGTTTCCTATATGTTCGACTCTTTATCGGAGCTAGAAAACTTAGGACCTGATGCTGTAGCGGCAATCGATGGGACAGTAAGGCTAATAGAGAGCACTGCCGGTCTCGATGTTACTGCTGTTGAACAAGCTGAAACGTTGTTGGAAAACGCAGCAGACTTTCTTGATTCTGCTAATGATGCAGCCGAGGCCGGATCACTCCGAGGAGTCTTGGAAAAACTTGCTGGTGCGTTTGGAGGAGGAGACTCTTCAGGATCTACGCCTTCAGGCGGCACACAACAGCCTGTTGTTTTGGCGATGGATGCAGCAGGTCGAAAGATCTTAGCCAAGGGCATTATCGACGATTTAATGCCAGAAATTAATAGAAAACTTGATGCGAGGTTAAACTAAATGTCACTCAAACCACCAGAAATTGTAGACAATGCTTATATTCAAATAAGAGATTTAAAGGCCACGAACAACGCCTACAGTGTTGGAGGCCGGTTTAGTTATGTTTCAAAAGATTATTTTTTTCCTGGCTATCTTACAAGTTTTAGTGATGAATACACATCTAACTTTAACCAGCAGAGTGTATATGGTAGAATGGATCCTATCAACACTTTTCAAAACACACAACGTGTTATTTCACTTTCTTTTGTTTGTCCGTCAAAAGATGAGGCCGAAGCAGCCTTTTATCTGTCGTCTATTTCGGCCTTGATTCGATCAATGTATCCAAACTATGCTTCCATCGATACCGATGCTAGTAAGGGAAGAAATACCTCAATTATCACCGCACCTCCTATGTTTGGTATTCGCTTTGGAAATCTTATTCAAGGCGCTTGGCAAGAAAATGCTATGCTCAAAGGAGTGATACCCGCGCTAACGTTTACCCCTGTTCTAGAAGACGGAATGTTTATTGGAGATAGTGGCCAATCTTTTGCTGGGGGGAATGTTTCGACCATGTATCGGCCCAAAACTATTGAAATTAGCTTGACTTTCAATCCTCTTCACGATTTTAATATGGGGTTTGATGAACTAGGAAACGTAAAGGGAGAATTTGCTGGATTTCCTTATGAATCAAAAATAGAACAACCTCCCTCTGAAGGAATTGGTGTATTAACAAGTGAAGAATTTAACAGAAGGCAGGCATTAGGGGCAATGGATCAGCTTGGAGACCTCTTCGGACACGATATTAGAGGTGGATACGAACAGTCGGTTACGAACGACATCCTTGGCATCAGTTAAACTGATACAGAATAAATAAAGGAAAACAAACTATGGGTACAGCCGGAAGATATCAATCACGATCTTATTTTTATAATGACGACCCTCTTTATGCTCGTTATTTTGAGGATAGAGATGTGCCTTATATTAGTATGTACACAACTCCTGTGTTGTACTATCCATCAGTAAGGGAAATGTCTGACTTGGTGGTAGAAACAGTAATATGGAAAGTCGGGAGTAGCTATCAAAAGCTTGCATCTCAATATTATGGTGATCCAACTTTATGGTGGGTCATCGGATGGTTTAATAAAAAACCAGCAGAATTCATGATGAAAGTGGGCGAGACAGTTCTTGTCCCGCTTCCTGTTGAAAAGATTTTAGGATATTATGGAGTGTAAATAATGTCAACCAACGATACATCTCTAGGCTTCTTGGGCTTCGATGCTGCATCCGAAGATCCCCCTGACATTAAGGAGATCAAAACCAAACTCGCGGCGAATGCACTTAGGCGAAGAGAGGTCCTCAAAGACCAAGGCTACGATAGCGTCAGCGACGATTTCAACCTTGCGTTCAAGCAGTCGGTATTCGCTGACCCGCATGATACCAGAAACTTGGGCTCTTCCACTCGCGGCGAAGAAGCAGTCCTATTATCTTTATATTATAAATTTCCTGATCAACTTGGCAATCCTCGTTCGGGTAACACTAATATTTCTATGGTTATGGGTCAAACAGAATTGACAGACGCTCAGATAACCGCCCTTGGCGGTGGAAATGGGGGATCAAATTCTGACCCTGGTTATCAAGGCCCCAATTCCGGCCCATACAGAAACTTTTTTCAAATTAGTAATACAACGGCAACTCAAGTTGATGCTATTGTTAATAAATTTAACGCCAATAGAAACGCCCATTCGCTGCTCAATATTACAACCGGAGAGGCTTCTAGACTCACTCCTTATATTAAGCTCTACAAATCACAACCTATAGCTGACAACCCCAAAAGCTCCGACCGCAAAATTATCGAATTTCCTTTCAACAACCGAGCGTTTGATCTTGAACAAATATATGACAACACGGGAGATTTAAGCTTCAAGGATTTGCTTCTCGACCGTCGTTCGCGAGGGGCCGATGTAGGAGTTACTAGTGTCAAATGGTCTTTTGAAGGCACTGATCCTATCACGGCCAACAAATTTATCAAGCTAGAAGCTAATATCTTTTTTTCTAATATTGCTGGCCTTACTCTTCTGCGTGATGCAAAATACGGAGCAGGTAATGCATTTAAATATTCTGATCTAATAGCCCGCCAAGCTGATTTTAATATGCAACCTGGAATCCACGCCCAATTGGGCTGGTCTGTCCCTAGTAACAACGAAGCTTTTGAGAATAAAGGCGAGTTAAGAGGAGCTATTTATTTATCTAGGGTTAGCTTAGACTTAAATTTGATGGCTCACGAATTTTCTTTTAATGACGATGGCAGTTGCGACTTGAAAATTGAATATCAATCTTCTTTGTTTACAACACAAGACCAAAGCGGCGCTAGTAATCTTCTTACACCGAATATGCAACAGGCACTGCAAAGTCTTAATTGGAAAAAATCTGATGAAGCTAGGTTAAAAAGCATGCGAAGCGACTTGGCTAGAAAAAATGCTCAACAAAAAAGAATCGGTCGCGACACTTCCGGTCCTGAAGGGAAACTAAAAGTTCTGGAGGAAAAACGGAATGCTTTAAAGACTGCTGTTATCAGTATGTCAGGAAAACGATTAATAGAAAACATCCAAGCCAGCAAAGCGATAAGGACGCTGAGAATACCACGCGAACTATATTATCCAGAATATCAAATATGGGAGATTTTATGTCCAGATCTTAATTATGGCGAGGCTGCGTTCAAAAAATTCAATCTCAAGGGCGACAAAGGAATGGACAATTGGAATGCGATATTGACACCGGGCACTTTTGCAGCAATAAACAAAGGTTCGATGACGTATAGTAACAAGCGTCGCCTCAAAGGCGCGATTGATGCCATCAAAGGCCGCGCAGTTCCCAAGTCAGCCAGGGCAGAAGGGGACAAAGCACCCTCTCTTAAAACGGATGATGTATCGTCCGAAGGAACCTATATTGATCCTTCGGATGGCCCCCTAGCTAAAGCAGCCCTCGCCGCATTGGCAAAAGAGGGTTTTATGGGTCAAACAGCAATTCTAAATTATCTTTATGTGGGAGACTTGATTGACGCCGCTTGTGAACTTTTAAAGTCCAATGGGTTAAGAAGAGGGGACGTTGGATTTCCAAACATGGTTTTTGGAACAATGCCGGCTTTTAATCCTTGCGTCGGAGGCGACCCATCCTCTCAAGAGCACGCGACCAACAAACTCGTGAATATAGTAAACTTTCCTGTTGATATTGAGACTGCTTTTGAATTTTTAGACAAGAATATCATTGGAAAAGAGTTAAAAAACTACACTATTTTAGATTTTGTTCATGATATTTTTACACAAATTATTCCCGAAACTCTGCGTAAATTTGATAAGGAATCTGGAACTAATTTGCGGTTTGTTCCTAAAATTGAAATTGTTCATGCCAAAGGTCACAATTCTGGTAAAGGAAAAGGTCCTGGCCAAGATGGGTCTATGCATATCAAAAACCCCTTATCAACAATGCCAGGAGAAAAAGGAAAACCCCTTATGTTCCCTTTATCGAATGCAGACCAAATCATTGGATCGCAAAGCGATCAAAAGTTTATGAACGAAGGAGACATCAGAGGTTCTTATACGTTTGTATTGTGCAGAATGGACGTGATTGGCAATGAATGGTTGATGGGATCAAAAGAGCCCAATCAACAAAGAGATTTTAATAATGGTGTTTACTGGCTCGCCCTTGCTTCTAGAGATGGTCTGGTAAAAGGGTGGTCTTTTTCAAAAATAGATGCCCCTTACTTAGCAGAAAGCCGCATAAATGGTCAAGGTGATTTAGGCCGAGACATATCAGGCGGCAACCTCTATAACTTATCTATTGATATGGTTGGCAATAATTTATTCAAGCCTGGTAGCATTGTTTTTATCGATCCAATGGGCCTCGGTTTCGATAGCGCTTTGGCGGCAGAACTCTACATCGGAGGATATTACACAGTTGTTAAAATCGATCACGAGATTACTGATGGTGATTATACAACAACTATGGAACTAGTTTTCCTCAGACACGTTTTTAACAAGAAAGGGTCTGCCCGCCTTGAGCAGGTGGCCAACGACGCAACTCGACAAACAGCGATCACAGGACCAGCAGTGGACATCAGCGCCGAAACATCTACAATAATGAGAGCAAGTGCCAGCGCCTTCGCAGCAGGACGAGTAACGCAAAGTCAGTATCATGAGTTGCTTAGAATATTGGGCTCAGGCGACAGCAACGTCGAAACTCAGGTACAAGAAATCTATTCACAATGGAAGAAGCAAAACAAAAAAGTAAATGATAAAAAAGCATCGGCTTCCTCCGGCGATGCTTATGAAGATTTTAATGATAAAGAATGGGCCACAGGAACGGGTCACAAGAAAACATCCAAGGGTGAACAAAACCTTGTGGAATTGGCCATCCAAGCATATGACGCAGGCCGCCTCAAGCCATATGAAGCAGATATGAACGACGAACACTATTTTGTATATTCGTTCGATAGAGAGTAAAATTAAATGAGCTACGAAAAAAACACATATACAGACAATCCAAACCAACCTTCCCGCAATCCATTTGTTGACCCTCCTGGCGCTAACGGGACTGAGGGTTCAACTTCTGATTTGTTTGAAGAAAGAAAGTTCTATCGCGACGACGTTTTCAACGAATTTATTCTAGGAAATGATAACCTCATTGATTATTGGAATAAGGAAAATTTTTATGGTCGCATCAATAAAAAAGGAATGCCAATTATTTGCAACGAAAATGTTTTAAGGGCTGTAACCTCTGCCCAAGAAGGCTCCAATCCGCTGGCTCTTAATTTTGTTGCTGACGCATTTGATGATATGTCGGATTCTTTTGCTCGTTTAAGGCAACAAGGAGGAACCTCCGCTGTAAGTGACAGTTCGGTTCTTTATCCGCTCGAAGCGGTCAATGGTTGGCTTTCTGCCCGCGATGCGTATGCAGAATGGATATCAGGAATTTTTGACGCTTTTGTGAATGGGTATTTGCGAATCGACACTGAGGAAAACAGAAAAGTCGTGGATTTCTCTACTTTTTTGAATGCATTTTACAAGTTTACGCAGTTAACCACTGCCGGATCTCCTATAACTTTCTCTACCTTTGTCTTGTCTTCTACTTGCCCTGCCGCTTCTAATGGTATGATAATCGATGTATATGAAGGCGATTCTGATGATGATTTAAGTAAGTTTTTAGACTGTTTAAGTGACTCTAATTTTGAACTGTACCGAAAATTAGCGCAAAATCATGGATTCTTGGTGGATAAAAATATTCCTTGGCGCTTGGTGGCCAATCTAAATCATCCTTATATGCTTAAGAAACAAAAGCTTAATGGCTTTTTTGGAGAAAACAACAACTTAGACCAGATCTTTACTTTTGCTTTCACGCAACCTCACCGAGAAGATATAGATATGCTTCGCATTCATCTGGCTGGATTTTATAATTCTTTTATCGAAACTTTCCCCGAAGTGCGTCTCCCGGTGGACCAGCGCTGCGGTGGCCGCCGACAAGTAAAGACCAAAATTATTCCACGTAAACCCTTGAAAGATGCCTTTTATTCTAACGGCTCTTTAAACCCTAATAGCGCTTATATTAAAAATTATGGCGACTTGTTTTGGTTGCGATTTTATGTTTATCTCAAGAGAGCAGAGCTTTCTCGCGAGGCCATAAGTTTAAAAGAGCTTGACAAATCAGTCAAAACTCTCTATACTTATTACAATATACACGGTTTAACTAAAACAGTTGACTTAATAAATAAAAAGACCTTTAGTCGAACCACGCTGCGAATTCGCAGGCGCAGTTAAATCAGTAATAAGTAATACGGTGAAAATTGATATTTCAAACACTGGACTCTAAAAACGAATGCGTCGGGTTTTATGTGGATGGTAGGCTGTTCTTTGAAGAGACACCCCACGACTTAACTCATACGTGGTCATATGTTCCATATATCAAAGAACCTGTCGAGTTCGTGTCTCTTTATACAGAAGGCAAGAGGCTTTCAGAGGTGTGCCCCGAATCCTTGAAAGAGGAATACGAACGATCTGCTAGGAAACTAAAGGGTTATTTACGATCTCTAGAACTGGCCAGAATTAATCTTAACGAAGTGTGTTTTTACGACTTGATTCCTGAACGTTTCTTGTTGGAATATTATTCGACTCGAAACAAAATCACCAAGTATGTGTCCGAGACATATGACCGACCTCAAAATTACGATTTTTTGGTGTCTCTTTCCTCGGTCATGCACGATATACGCTATCGCAAGTTAAACGTGGATTATTCCCAATTCTCCTCGTTTCCCAACAGTGCCAAGACCAAGGCATTTTACAAAAAGCTCAAGAAGACGGCTCCTTATATCACATATAATATCTTTGGGACCGTAACAGGCCGCCTCACAGTGAATAAGAAAAGCTTCCCAATTCTTACTTTTCCTAAGAGTTATCGCCGCATCTTGAAGCCGAATAACGATCGTTTTGTGGAGTTTGACTACAATGCCGCCGAGCTTCGAACGCTCCTGGCCTTGTCAAATGTTCCACAACCAGAGGGAGACATTCACAAATGGATTGTTAAAAACGTTTTTAATAATTCCATTACTCGTGAGGAATCTAAAGTTAAAACATTCGCTTGGCTTTACAACTCTGAAGCTGAGAATTACAAATTACAGAAGATGTTTGACAAAGAGGCTCTCGTGGATAAATATTGGAGAGATGGCAAGGTTGCCAATCCGTTTGGCCGCGTGATGGAGTGTGAACGCAAAAATGCGCTCAATTATTTGATTCAGTCCACCACCAGTGATCTATTTCTTTACCAGATGGTCGAGGTTTCTAAATTGTTTGAAGACCGCAAATCCTACATCTCTTTTTGTATGCACGACTCCTTGGTGATTGACTTCGCTACAGAGGACAAAGATTTAATTTCTGACCTTCATAATCTATTTTCCCAAACGAAATTGGGGTTTTACAAGACTAACATATCTTTAGGAAGAGATTACGGGACTATGAGAAAAATGGATTTGTAGCACTAGTTACAACATATGGGCGCATTATTAAAAGGGATCATCATCTTGTCGATCCTCGCAATAACCTCTTGCGGGGATACCATGCTTGCTACGCCTGTGCTAGATATGACCACTGATGTCCCTCAAGCTCAAAACGAGGAACCCAAGTCAGTGGTCCCTTCTGAGCAGTACAAGCTTGATTGTTATCGTACAGAATATTATTTCTGCCCTGGAGTAAGTGGTCCTTTGTTCCGAGTTGAAGTGTTGAAGGATATTTGCAAAGATCCGCCAGAAGTTCTATACATTAGTGAATGTGAGGAGTTCTTGGAATGCAACCCCAGTAATTTTCATATGGGCGAAGAACCTTGCACAACTGATAACGGGTTACCTGGAACCAAAAAGATTTATTGTGACAAGGGACACATCAAAGAAGGTCAATGTGAAACCGACTGCGTGGAAGAAGTTTGTGACGGCCTCGACAACGACTGCGACGGAGAGATAGACGAAGACCAGCTTAACGCCTGCGGAGAATGTGGCATTGAACCTCTAGACGTGTGCGATGGCGTTGATAACGATTGCGACGGCGTCGTCGATGAAGATTTAGTTCGGCCTTGTTCCACAATATGTGAAGGCGGCTATGAAACTTGTGTCGAAGGGGATTGGGTTTCCTGTACTGCCAAACAGCCACAACCCGAAATGTGTGACGGCATCGACAACGATTGTGACGGCCAAATTGATGAAGGTCTGGACTGTCTATGTACCATACAACAAATTGGAACTCTTTTTCCTTGCGAAGAATCACCTCTCCTATGCGGTTCAGGATATAAATCTTGCGAATGCAAAAACGCTGATTGTACATCTTTAGGATTTACTCCTTGTTATGCCCCTTGCTACTGGATAGATGCTAACGATCCTAATTGCGATATTTATGGCGGCGACCCATTGCCTTATGAAATGTGCAACAACCATGATGATAATTGCAATCAACTGGTGGATGAAGACTTATATGATTTTTGTTACACAGGGCCACCTCAGACTCTTAACGTGGGTATTTGCATAGGCGGATCAGTAACTTGTAAACAAGGGCAGTGGGGAAATTATACGGATGATGGATATTTTGTCTTAGGATACTGCAAGGGTCAAGTGACTCCATTGCCTGACGACGAGTGCAATGGAGAAGATGAAGACTGCGATGGAAAAGTGGACCAGGATAAAGAAATGCAGGATACCGACATTTTGTTTATTGTCGATTGGTCTGGATCTATGGGATCTGAGATAGAAGCCGTTTTGATTGCTCTTAATGAATTCGCCAAGAACTATTCAGATGAAGAAGTTATTCAATGGGGGCTTATAGTTGGTCCCCGCACACCTAATGACTGGGGCCAATTAAATTACTTGGAGATTGTAAGCGACCTGGCTTCTTTTGAAGATTTTATGTATAGTTTTTCGTCATTAGACAAAGATTCTATGAACGGTCAGTTCGAAATGTTGTATGATGCAGTATATCTATCTTTGCTAGACCTTTCATCATCGGAACCTTGGCAGCTTGATGAGTTGACTTGGGCCACGATGGTGGGGAACGCGATTAAAGAGTCAAAACCTAAACTGGAAAACTTTAAACTCTCTTGGCGACCTAATGCCAAAAGAGTGCTAATCGTGTTTTCCGACGAACACGGACAAACCTATATGCTTCCAAAATCAACAGTCCTTAAAGGAACGTGGAACACCAACGAAGATGGAGTAACACAAGATATATTATTAAATATGATTGCAACCGCCCCAGACACCACTATATACACCTTCAGCACGAAGGGCAGCAAAAACTCTTCGATGCCCTACGGAGCAACTGGCTGGGAGCCTCTTTCTATAGCTTCCGGTGGTAAGTGGTTTCAATTGCTTCACAGTTCTACTGAGATGTACAACAATCTAATGGAAATTATCGATTCAGAAGTATGTGGCGAATAGAGGTTTAAATGGATACTGTTATTGGACTCGGCAGCGCCGGGTGTAATATTGCGGAAAAATTTGCAGACTATCCGCAATATAAGATTATAAAAATAGATTCAGAGCGACGAGCATTTGATTGGCTTAACAAGGATTTTAAACTAATCCCCAAGCAATCCTCTCCTGAAGCTTATGAGGAACACTGTCCTTTCTTAGATGATATGATCGAAGAATCAGGAGAAGATATCCTCTTTATTATAGGAGGAGGCGGCAAAATATCTGGTGCTGCCTTGCGTCTTTTACAACAATTAAGAGAAAAGAAGATAAGCATCCTGTATATTCAGCCTGATACAGATCTACTGGCCAAGACAGCCAAAATGCAGGAACGTCTGGTATACGGTGTTTTGCAACAATATGCTCGATCAGCTATTTTGGAGCGAATATACCTCGTTAAAAATACGGCCATTGAGACCATCCTGGGTGATGTATCTATTACAGAGTATCACGATAAGATTAATGATTTTTTGGTTTCTGCTATGCATATGACCAACATTTTTGAACACACGGACCCAGTGACATCGAATTTTGAAGACCTTAGCCCGGTTTGTCGCATTTCGACTTTCGGAATGGTCAATTTAGAGACTGGCGAAGAAAGCTTATTTTTCCCCTTGAAGTTTCCGCGAGAAAAGCTATATTATTATGCAATAAATGAGGAAAGCTTAAGGGAAGACAAGGCTCTCCATAAAAAGATAGTGCAACAGATAAAATCTAAAATAGATAATAAAGAAATTAGTGTAACTTATGGAATTTATTCCACTGAGTATGAGAACGATTACGTCTATTTGGTTTCTAATGCAAGTTTTATTCAAGAATAGAGAAAATCCTATTGACTCTTAAGTCACAGGCGGTATAATATGTTTATTCATGATCGCCAGAGTTACGAAGAATATCGTGATTCGGTGTTTTATTTTATTGAGAAGCTCGGAAAATTTGCTGAGCTTACTTTAGCTAAATTCAAAAGGAGAATATAATGGCTATTAATATGGACAAAATGAAGCAGAAACTCGAAAATCTGCAAGGAAATGGAAACAAGAAGAGTGCCTTTTGGCGTCCTCAAGACGGTGAACAAGTGATCCGTATTGTCCCGACCCCAGACGGTGACCCGTTCAAAGAATATTGGTTTCACTATAATTTAGGAAACAACCCCGGCTTTCTTAGCCCAAAGAAAAACTTTGGTGAGGACTGCCCATTGGACAACTATGTCCGCGATCTCTACCGCAACGGCGACGACGACAGCATTAAGATGGCCAAGAACCTCTCGGCCCGACAACGCTTCTTCTCCCCAGTGGTTGTTCGCGGAGAAGAAGACCAGGGCGTCCGTATTTGGGGATTCGGAAAGATGGCCTATCAAGAGCTTTTAAACCTGGTTCTTAATCCTGATTATGGCGACATTACTGATACCGATGAAGGAACTGATCTGGTTATCAAGTACGGAAAGCCTCCTGGTGCTCAATTCCCTCAGACCTCTATCACCCCACGTCGAAAAACTTCCAAGCTTTTTGATGATGATGAAAAGATCTCTGAGGCCTTAACTACCATTCCTGATTTCGATACTGTTTTCGAAAAGAAATCGCCTCAAGACGTTCAAGGAATGTTGGATGAGTTCATCGCAAGCCAGTTGAGTGACGATGATGTAGAAGAAGTTTCTACGGAAAGTCAAAAATATGGTGGAGATGCCATCGACAGTAAATTTGACGAATTGATGCAGGAATAATAGTCTGTCCGCAGGAAGGCATGGGGTTACAGATGCCTTATTTTTTTAAAAAGGAAAGAATAATGATTAAGAAAATTGTATTATGTATGCTGATTATTGGTACTACCATACCTACATACGCTCAAGCGCAGCCTCAACCTCCCCCCGATAAGACAGAAAGCGAATGGAAAAGCCGTTATGGCGTCCGCTTTGGTTATTCTTATTTGAACAAGGGAGAACAAGTTGAGAGCCTAAGCAGTCCTCACTCGTTCCTCTTGGGATATGAAATGCAACAAACCCTGGATGGGGGCGAATGGCTGGACATTTTATTTGTGGAGAATATCTCTGTAGGCGGCTTGGATCAAAGCGTCTTCTCTCCATCACTTAGCTTGTTGGTGGGTTTTGAATTTGCTGACCGTCTCCAAGTGGCTGTTGGTACAAATATTTCCCCTGTTGATCCCGCCGATGACGATAAATATATTCATCTCATTAGCGCGATTGGATACACAGCAGCAGTCGGGCGGTTCAGCCTGCCTATTCACCTTACCTTTATTCCAGATGTAAATGGATTTTGGCGATGTGCGGCTACTGCTGGCGTGAACTGGTAATTTTAAAACCGCAGGGAGGCACGGGTTTACAGGTGCCTCGTCTTTTTAAACAAAACAAGGATTTTAAATGAGTATGATTAAAGAGGGACATAATGTGAAGGTCCATTATAAAGGCACATTGACTGATGGCACTGAATTTGATAATTCAAAAAGTAGGGGAGAACCCATTGAATTTCAAGTTGGTACAGGACAGATGATTAAAGGGTTCGATAGCGCTGTTCAGGGAATGGGCCTCGGTGAAGTAAAAACGTTTACCGTCCCTTCTGGTGAAGCATACGGATCTGTAAATCCCGAAGCTATCAAAGAGTATCCTAAGACTGTCTTCCCACCTGACTTTACTTTCACTGTGGGAGGAATGGTACACGGGACAACGCCTACTGGGCAACCTGCAATGGCCACCATTGTTTCACACGCCGACGAGTCTGTGGTCTTAGACCACAATCATCCCTTGGCAGGTGAAGACCTCACTTTTGAGGTTGAAGTGATTGAGATCGAGGGCGAATAACCCTTGACGCGCAGGGAGGGCACGGCGATACAGGTGTCCTCCAGGTTTAAAGTGCCTGGATTAAGTCCATATTGGCCCGAAACTTTAAATTTTGATATTTTAATATAAGGAGAAAATAAAATGTCTGTAGAATTAATCGGGAACGCTATGTTCCCCGCTGAAGTTAAAGAACTTGGTAAACCTGGATGGTATGGCGAGATTGATGTGAACATCAAAAGTCTTGTCAATCGAGAGACCAAGGCGTCACACGTCAAAAAGCTACTTAAGAATGGCTTTGACTGGAAAAAGTTTACGCCTCCTCTTATCGCCGTATTTCCTGATAGGAGAGAATATCTTCTAGATGGAGACCATCGCCGTGCGATGTTTCGCATAACTTTTCCTGATAAAGAAAGCATACCATGCTTTAGAATCGAAGTAGAATCAGAGCAAGAGTATCACAGGCTCTTCGCTCAGATCAACTGGGAAAGTAGAAAAACGGCGACCAAAGATGAAGTTTTTGTACACAAGGTGCTGGCAGAGGATGCCACCGCCGTTGCAACTGCTTTAGCCTTGAGACGGTGTGGGCTTAGTGTTTACGGCTCCCCTGATGAATATGGGACCGTGGGTTGTTCACAAGCCAAGAGAACTACAGTTGGGTCTTTTATAAAGTCCTACAAGCACGGCGAGTCGAATGTCAGTATGGCAGCAAGCTTGCTAAGCAAAACTTGGGCTGATGATGAAAAGATTCAGGGCGAGTTGTTAGAAGCTGTAGCTATCTTATTTAAAGTTCACCCTAGCTTCAGTGATGGTTCAAAAATTGAAAAAGATTTCAAGGACTGGTTTTTAAATTATGTTTCAATGCGTACTCAATACGTTGCAGCAACAGATTATAAAACCAAAGGAGGCCGCATACACCATAAGCACGGTGAGTCTCTGGCTCACGGTATTATTATGGAATACCGCAACTCTAGAGTCCCTGGCGGATGTACTGTGAACTATAAGCGGAAAATCGTTAAGCTTCGCAATACTGCTGTCCTCTTAGAATAGCTTTTTCACCGCAGGGGGGCACGGGTTACAGGTGCCCCATTTCACACACAAAGGATTTAGAATGACCAAAAAAGCAACCAAAATAGGTCGATTAAGCCTAACCGAGATGAGAAACTTAATCAATAAAAAAGTTGGAATGAACGTCGCACACGACTTGACGAAAGACAATCCCACGGCAGTAAAGCAGTGGATCCCCACTGGCTCCCGCTATTTGGACTCTATCATATGTCGCGGCAAAAAAGCAGGAATCCCGGTTGGCAAAATTACAGAAATTGCTGGGCTAGAAGGCGCTGGAAAATCTTGGATGGCAGCCCAAGTCGCCACAAGTGCTCAAAAGATGGGCATTGATGTAGTTTATTTTGATTCTGAATCTGCTATTGACCCTGGTTATTTAGAAAGCTTAGGTGTTGACCTTGACCATTGTTTATATGTTCAGGCCACCTCTGTGGAGATGGTTCTTGAAACCATTGAAGAACTTTTAGGATCCAACGAGGGCCAGATGCTCTTTATTTGGGATTCTTTGGCACTGACGCCAGCCATCTCAGACGTTGAGGGGGATTTCAATCCTCAATCCTCTATGGCTGTAAAAGCTCGGATCTTGGCTAAAGGGATGTCAAAGTTGACAGTTCCGATTGCGAACACGCAGTCAACCTTTTTGGTTTTGAATCAGCTTAAAACCAATATTGCTTCTAATCCTGCCCAGAGAATTGAGGTAATGACCAATCCTTGGGTTACTCCTGGCGGAAAAGCAATGCATTATGCATATTCTTTGCGAATATGGTTGACTGGCCGAAAGTCTAAGTCCTCCTTTATTATGGACGGCGATGACAGGATTGGTTATCAAGTGCAGGTAAAACTTGAGAAATCACGTTTTGGAACAACAGGGAGAAAATGCCACTTTAACATACTATTTACTGGACAAAAACCTGGAATCCAAGATGAAGAAAGTTGGTTACACGCCTTAATGGGTTCCGATAACATTGTCCAATCAGGAGCCTGGTACACATTAATGTACAAAGACGGATCATCAGAAAAATTTCAAAGCAAGACGTGGCCTAAAAAGTTACAAAATGAAAAGTTTCGTCAAAGAGTTCTTGAATTAATGGACGATGAAATCGTCAAAAAGTATGACCGAAAAATGGAAAAGGTCGATTCAAAAGGAGAATAAAATGAGTGTTTGTGTGTTATATATTATGTTAAGTGGTGGGATCTTTTTGACCCCTGCTTGTCATTTGGAAACGGGTGTCGTATACCCTGAAAAGATTGTTTATACGGATGCTATTCCAAGCTCGTATTCATACGTACCCTATCGTATCCCCGCTTATGCGCCAACGGTAGTATATCGAGATTGGCGTCCACTTCCCAACCGCTACGGAAGGAAATGGCGTCCCAACCGCAAGAACCGTCGTAATATTACAATTAATCGTTATTATTACCAGGGAAACCGCACGGTAGTTCGGAAGCCTATCAACAAAGTAAAAGTTGCACGCCCCGTTCCACCAAAGAATAATAAAAAGAAAAAGAAATTTAAGAAGAAAAAACACTAATTATAGCAATATGCAATCAATTATTAATCTACGCCGCTTGGTCAAAGAACAACTAGAAGAAGCCGGTCACAAAGCGCTTGTCGAGATTCATTATGACTCTGAATTCAAAGTCTCAGACATCCTCGACCAAGTCCGTTCACTGTGTGGCATCATCATCGTTAATTCAGAACCATCGGAGAAGATAACAGACAGGAAGAACACGGTTTTAACTAAAATCAAGTTCTTTAACACGACTCAACAAATCAAGGTTTATGTCGCGAAACTTGTTGATCAGGCCCTGTCAATTGATGGCGTATATGCTTTTAGGATTAAAAAGATTAAAACTCTGACTACCCGAGCCTAAGAGGTTAAAGTGAAAAAAGATCGTTGTCTGGTGATAGATATGTTTAATATGTTCTATCGTGCGTGGATAGTTGACCCCTCGTTGTCTGTGAATGGACACCCCATCGGAGGACTAAAGGGTTCTTTAAAAATATTACAAAAGCTTATGAGAGAGACACAGCCCAACAGGGTATTCATATGTTGGGACGGCCCAGGCGGTTCGCAACGTCGTCGCTCAATTAACAAGAATTATAAAGAAGGAAGAAAACCAGCCAAGGTAAACTGGGATAGTTCGTTCTTATCCCCCGAGGCGAAGGAAGAGAACAGAAAATGGCAACAGATTCGACTGATGGAATATTTTAATTCTATGCCTGTGTGCCAACTACTTCTCCCCTCGGTCGAAGCGGATGACATTGTATCTTATGTGGCTAGCTCACCTCATTTGAAGGGTTGGCAGAAAATTATCGTTTCAAGCGATAAGGATTTCTTTCAGCTTCTTACTTCGGAGACGATTCTGTATCGCCCGATTCAGAAGCAACTTCTTAATGAGAAGGACATCTTGATCAACCACAAGATACACCCTCAGAATATGGCCCTTGCTCGGGCCATTGTAGGAGATAAGAGCGATAATCTTCCTGGGATTGCAGGCGTGGGCCTCACAACGGTGGCCAATAGATTTCCTTTCCTATCGGAAGAGAAATCTTACACAGTGAACGACATTGTAAAACATTGTGAAAATGCGAATTCTAAGGCCCGAGCTTATTCTAATATCATTGAAGGAGCCGACCTGATAAGAGAGAATTATAAAATGATGCAGTTATACAGCCCCAGCATCAGCGTCCAAGGCAAGCTATACTTGAAAGAAGCGATCCAAAATTGCGATGTTTCTTTTAACAAGACTGAGATAAAGAAGATGATGATTCAAGATGGGTTCGGAGAGTTTAACTGGATCGATCTTTACCAGATTTTTAATCGGATTTCGGTTGATAAGTAAGAGTCAACTTGCTATAATGGAAAGACACATATGGAACAATAATGCAAAAAGAAAACATAAGTTTCTCTAAATACGGCAAGAACTTTCAAGAGGTATTAGCCTATCTGATTCTGGAAGATAGGCCATTCTCAGAGCAGATTGAAGAAGTTCTTGACGTTAACTTTTTTGAGTTGAATTATCTTAAGGTCTTTGTATCGAAGATATTTGAATATCGACAGAAGTATAAGGTTCACCCCACTTCACAAATATTTGACTCTATTATTCGTACCGAGCTTGATGATGAGACAGAGGCTACCCGAGAACAGGTGCGTAGATATTTCGCACGATCTATTGTCCGAGCCTCTAACGATAGTGAATACATCAAGAGCACTGCTTTAGACTTCTGCAAGAAGCAGAAGCTAAAAGAAGCCATCTTAAAGTCTGTAAACCTCCTTCAGAACTCATCGTATGATGAGATAAGAAAACTTATTGACACTGCATTGAATTTGGGTCTCGACAGCGATTATGGCCATGACTTCCAGAAGGACTTTGAGCTTCGCTATGAGCTACGTGCCAGGAATCCTGTATCGACGGGATGGGAAAAGTTAGACGGACTTACTAAGAATGGAATTGGTAAGGGGGAACTAGGAGTCGTCATCGCGCCAACGGGCGCAGGCAAATCAATGGTCTTAGCCCATCTTGGATCAGAGGCAGTGAAAGCAGGCCACAACGTGGTTCACTACACACTGGAGCTTTCTGAAGAGGTAACCGGCTTGCGTTATGATAGTTGCATTAGCGGCGTCCGTCTTGGTGATCTTCACTCTATGAAAGATATGGTATACGATTCCATTAAAGATGTTGAAGGTCGATTAATTATCAAAGAGTACCCAACTAAGTCTGCAACAGTTAATACTTTGAAGGCTCATATAGAAAAATTACAAAAAAATAATACGAAAATCGGAATGATTATAGTAGATTACGGTGATCTGCTCAAACCAGTAGGAACTTATAGGGAGAAAAGGAACGAGTTAGAGTCTATTTATGAAGGACTACGTGCTTTAGCACAAGAATTCGAATGTCCCGTGTGGACAGCTTCCCAAACCAATAGGTCAGGTTTAAACGCCGAGGTGATCACAATGGAATCCATCTCAGAGGCGTTCAGTAAATGTTTTGTTGCAGATATGATATTTTCCGTTTCACGTACCATAGAAGACAAGAACACCAATCAAGGCCGCATCTTTGTGGCCAAGAACAGGAACGGCCCTGACGGCCTCGTTTTCCCTATTTTCATGGACACATCCAGAGTTAAGATTAAAATATTAGATGCTCCAATCGTTTCTGATGAGAAGAAACCTGTCAACAAGTTTGTAGAGATATATCAGAAGAGCAAGAAAGATTTTAACACGACTCAACAAGAAGGAAAAAACAAAAATGCTAACCCCTAATCAGATCTTATCAGACATCACTGTGCATATGAAATATGCCCGCTACCTTCCCAAGAAGGAACGTCGGGAGACGTGGAAAGAACTTGTTAATCGCAACAAGAAGATGCATATTAAGAAATATCCCGAATTGAAGGATGAAATTAATGCTGCATACAAGTTCGTTTATGATAAGAAGATTCTGCCATCTATGCGCTCGATGCAGTTTGGAGGAAAACCTATCGAGGTGGCCCCCAATCGTATTTATAACTGCGCTTATTTGCCTATCGACGACTGGCATTCCTTCTCAGAAGTTATGTTTCTCCTATTAGGCGGCACAGGCGTAGGGTATTCAGTTCAGAAGCATCATGTCGAACAGCTTCCCGAGATTCAAAAGCCAAGTTCAAAGAGATCTAAACGCTACTTGATTGGGGATTCTATTGAAGGATGGGCTGATTCGGTGAAGGCCCTGGTTCGTACTTACTTCAACGGCGGCTCCAGGTTAAGATTTGATTTTTCTGATATTCGCCCCAAGGGTTCCAGGTTAGTTACTTCTGGAGGCAAAGCCCCTGGCCCACAGCCTCTCAAAGAATGCTTGTTGAAAATCGAGGGAATACTTGAATCAAAAGAGAACGGCGATAAATTGGAGCCCGTGGAAGTTCACGATATTGTATGTCATGTTGCGGACGCTGTACTTGCCGGTGGCATTCGTCGCGCTGCTCTTATTTCTCTTTTTAGTGCCGACGATGAAGAAATGCTCGCTGCAAAAACGGGTAATTGGTGGGAGAAAAACCCCCAAAGAGGCCGCGCCAACAACTCGATCGTCCTTATGCGCCACCGAATGACTAAAGAATACTTTGCGGAGTTATGGGACCGCGTCAAAGCTTCTGGTTGCGGAGAGCCCGGTTTTTATTTAACTAACGATAAAGATTGGGGCACTAATCCTTGCTGTGAAATCGCCCTGCGCCCTTATCAATTCTGCAACCTTACAGAGGTTAATGTTAGTGATGTAAAAACCCAGGAAGAATATGAAAACCGCGCCAAAGCTGCTGCCTTTGTTGCCACGTTACAAGCTGGCTACACGGATTTCCATTATCTGCGAGACATCTGGCAGCGTCACACCGAAAAAGATGGCCTAATTGGCGTCTCTATGACAGGCATCGCATCTGGTAAAGTCCTGGGCCTCAATATGGGTAAAGCTGCGAGCGTGGTTAAAAAAGAAAACCAACGAGTCGCAAAAATGATTGGCATCAAGGCAGCCAGCCGCACAACTTGTGTAAAGCCAGCAGGCACCACATCCCTTACACTCGGAACCTCTAGTGGCATTCATGCGTGGCACAATGACCATTACATTCGACGAATCCGCGTGGGAAAGAATGAACCTATTTACTCTTATTTGTCGATAAACCATCCAGATTTGGTTGAAGACGAATACTTTCGCCCTCACGACACGGCAGTTATTTCAGTCCCTCAAAAGGCTCCTGAGAATTCGATTACGCGCCACGAGAGCGCTCTTCAACTTCTAAAACGAGTCAAGGCTGTAAGCCAGGAGTGGATTAAAGCTGGTCACCGTCGAGGGCAAAACACTCACAATGTTTCAGCTACCATCTCTATTAAAGAATCCGAATGGATTGATGTAGGTGAGTGGATGTGGGAAAATCGTGATCACTACAATGGGCTTTCTGTACTGCCACACGACGGTGGAAGTTATGTGCAAGCTCCTTTTGAAGATTGTTCCTCAGAGAAATATGAGAAGATGGTTGAATCCCTTCAGGCTGTAGATCTCACTCGCGTTGTCGAGCTAGAAGATAACACAGATCTTAAAAGTGAAGTCGCCTGCGCTGGCGGCAAATGCGAAGTGACATAAAGCTTGACTTAATTCTTTTGGTTGCTATAATATAAAGCATAACAGATCAAGGAGGATCCTGTGAGCGAAACAGAAAAGAACAAAGATGATTACATTGTTGACTTTATTAAAGCATTTAAGGCCGTAGAAGATGAGATGGAGCCATACAAAGAACATAAGCGTGATCTAAAGAAGAACTATGTAGATAACGGATGGCTGTCGAAAGATGAACTTCGTTTCGCCGTCAAGGCATATCGAATGTTAAAATCTGACGAAAGTTTTGAACACTTCTCTGAGATCTATGATAAGATTTCTCACACACTAGGAAGTTAGTATGAAGCCAACCCCTTTTAATCGTCACATTCTTGTTTCTAAAGAAGAAACAGAAACGGAGAATAAGAGCCTAGTTCTTGTACCAGAGGAGTACAAGGAGCAAGAACCTTTTGCTATGGTGCGAGTCATCACAGCATCTCAAGATTGCTCACGGCAGTGGTCTGGTGGCGATCGACTGATTGTCCCCATCCACACGATTGAGACTCTTTCTTACGGAGCCGAAAAATATTCCTTAGTTTTAGAGAATCACGTTTTGATGGGGTTTTGTGATAAGACAAAAAAATAAAGATTGAAGAACTTAAACCGAGCAGCCCTTATCAAATGGGCTTTGTTAAAAGGCAACAACAAGCCCCGTCTAACTAACGACGGGGCTTTAGTTGTTGAAACAGCGCCTCACACTGGACGCTCCCCTGACGCCAAGTTTATTGTAAAAGATTCCATTACGAAGGATCTGGTAGACTGGGACAACAACCAGAGTGTAAGCGAAGAAGAATTCGATAAACACGAAGAAGAGTTTATGGATCGTATATCAAATCGAATTCTTTATGAACAGGATTTGTATGCTGGTTATGATCCCGAACATCGCCTTCCGGTAAGAATTCACACGTCTAAAGCGTGGCATTCCCTGTTCGCACGGAATATGTTTTTTCATCCGAAGTGGAATGAAGTTGACTCATTCGAGCCCGAATTTAATGTCTATTCTGTCCCTTCGGCATCCACGAAGCCAAGGGTATTGATCTCTTTTAAAAAGAAGCTCGTTCTCATTAGCGGCACCGATTATGCAGGAGAAATTAAAAAGAGTGTTTTCACTGTTCTGAATTTCTCACTCCCCCAGAAAGGAATTCTTCCTATGCATTGCTCGGTCAACGTGAACCCAACCGGCCCTACGTCTACTATCTTTTTTGGACTTTCTGGAACTGGCAAGACAACGCTGTCCTCGGATGAAGAGAATTGTTTAGTGGGAGATGATGAGCACGGCTGGTCTGACACGAGTCTTTTTAATTTCGAAGGCGGCTGTTATGCAAAAACTGTCAGGTTGTCAGCGACACAGGAACCTCTCATATACAAGGCGTGTCACAGATTTGGGACTATCTTAGAGAATGTTGTAACGCAAGATGGTCAAGTTGACTTCGAAGATACTCGCATTACTGAGAACTCTCGCGCCTCATATCCCTTGGAATTTATTGACAACATATGGGGAGAACCCTGGTGCAACCACCCTGCCAACATAATTATGTTGACGTGCGACGCCTATGGCGTCCTCCCGCCAGTTGCACGCCTTGATGAAGACAAGGCAGTTGAACAGTTCTTACTTGGCTACACAGCCAAAGTGGCCGGAACGGAAAAGGGTATCACGAAGCCCGAGCCCACATTCTCTTATTGCTTCGGGTCGCCCTTTATGCCTTTGCGGCCTAAGCAATATGCTGCCTTGTTGAGAGAGAAGATCAAGAAGCACGGAGTTAATTGCTGGCTTGTTAACACGGGTTGGACCGGAGGCCCCCACGGAGAGGGTTCTCGCATCTCTATTGACCTCACTCGCAAGATAGTCAAGGGAATCCAAAGTGGCGCTTTTTTAAGTGACGAATGCCAATATCAAAAGCACCTGTACACTAATTTAGAAATCCCTGTTCTACCGGGCTACATCCCGCAAGAAGTCCTATTCCCAGAAAAGGGTTGGTCGTCTCTTGAGGGTTATAAAAAAAGCGCTAGAATACTTATGAGCAAGTTTATTAATCGTTTAAAAACGATGACTTTATAAATAAAAAAGTCTTTTTTGAGTTGGCATTTCTAGTTAAGTGGAATTATGATGAGGGTTTATACCACATAAAGGATCCACTAGATCTAACACACCGCCACCTTCTATAATCGGAGATAAATTATGACAAGCTTAACGATCGCAATCGCGACCATCTTATTAACCGCACCTCTAGAGGATGCCCCTACCTATCAAGACTTGGTATTCGAGGCACAACACTACTGCCACAATGCAGATCCACAAAACGTGGACGACAAGGTGCTATGGGATTTGGTCAAGGTTGAGAAAAAATACAATGTACCTTCCTCCCACAAGGGAATGATTTTAGCAGCTTCTTGCTCTGAATCAGGCCACAACCCCCAAGCCAAGGGAGATTGGCGTGTAATTAATAACAAAAAATTACCAATGGCACTTGGAATACTCCAGCAGTGGCCTTGGTATGAAAAGGCGTATGACATTGATCGAACTAATCATATCCAAGCCGCAGACGCCTGGATGAAACATATCCACAAGAGAGTGCATCGCGTGGGTAAGTCCTGCGGGTTTAAAACTAAAGCTCGCAGATGGACTGCTGCCTGGGTTACAGCGATTAGATACCCCAAGGCAGGCGGTCGTTGCTACGAGAAGCCACTTCATTTGCGTGTCTTGAAGAAATGGCACAGAAATATTAAGAAATCTTACGAGAAGGGAGATGGATGCTAAGGGAACATTCGTATCATTGGAAAGAACTAGTAATAGGAGAAAATCTAAATGCTATCATATATGCAAACCAAAACAGCGCTAAAATACTCAGCTTACACGAGCCTACTATATTACCTTTCAACCAGTTTCATACTGAATTTGATTTGGGGTTGAGGAACGTCAAACTTGGCGATTCTAAATATGATGTTAATCGACACCTTACATTCGATGCCGCCTTATCAGGGCGCATTCCTTTTACCGATAACTTGGTTTCTGTTCAGATCGATTCGGAAAGCAATCTCGTCAAAGCGATAACAAAGAACCATTCGGTGGTTTCGATCCGCTATGACAAGCTGCGAATTTTTAATACAGATGGCGTCCGTGGCTTGCCCTTTGAAGTCCCGATGGTCATCAATGACTACACTGTTGTGGATTGGTTCGATGTAAAGTCAGGGGCCAAGCACCAACACGATTTTATTATAGACCCTGAAAATTCTTTTGTACAAAAGATATATTTCTATTTGTCTGAGAGAACCGATGGGAATGTCCACTATAAAGATCTGATATCAAAATCTATTCTAACAAAAGAAGAATTGCATAGCCCTGATTATTCTGACGCGGTTGCTAGGCTCAAGACGATATCGATGATGAAAGAAGCTGGCATCAAGGGAACATCCAACGGCAAGAAACAATTCCTCCCAATCAAATTAGAGTTTTATCGAAGAGAAGTCATACCCAACAAAACATTTGACTTTATCGAGAATGGAGATATAATAATTGATAACCGGACGGAAGAGCAGATTTTAAATGAGTGGATTTCATCTTGCGGGAATAGTGCCAGTAGCAGGTCAGTCGCTTGACTTTCAGATGCCCTGGCACGACTGCTTGATGCCAATCTCTCAGAACTATCTTGCCGTGGAAAGAGCCGTCTTGGAATGTGCTTATGCAGGATGCGAGACGATATGGCTTGTCTGTCATGACGATATGCAGCCTCTTATACGTCACCGTCTTGGTGATTACATACAAGATCCTGTCTGGGTGAACCGACAATTCTCGCTTGAGCAACGCGGCTATCGAAAGCCTGTCCCCATCCACTACGTCCCTATCCATCCTCGTGACCGCAAGAAGAGAGATTGCTTAAGCTGGAGTGTTATCCACGGCGGCTGGATGTCTCAAAAGGTGTGCGGCAATCTGAGCAGCTACCTGAAGCCAGATATGTATTATGTGGCCTTTCCTTACGGAGTTTATCATGTCTCCAAGGTTCGAGAGCACCGGAAGGACATTTCTTCGGTAAGACCTTTTTTCTTGTCCTACGAAGGCAAGACTGTGCGCGACGGGGAGTATCTAGGCTTTTCTTTATCACCTGAGTCGATGAGCATCTTGAGCGCCGAGGTGGCCAAAAAGTCCACGGGGCTCTATGAAGACGAGGAGAGGACTAAAAAATTATCCATTAATGAAAGATATTCATATAGACACTTTAAACTTGAGCAGGTTTTTGATACACTCGGGTTAACTGATGCAAAGATACACGAACTTGAGAGGTATTGGAGGATCGATTCCTGGGAAGGATACAAAAATTATATGGCCGTCGAAAAATCCCACATTCGACGCCCGAGCAACGCACTTATGTCATACAAAGAATGGCACGGAATAGGAGTAGACGAAATTGAATGATTTGACTGAGCTAATTGGCAACACCCCTTTTATTCAACTTGGCCCCAAGCTATATGCCAAGCTGGAAACCTATAACCCTTCAGGTTCTATCAAGGATAGGATGGCGAATTACATTTTACAAAAGGCGATTGAGAGAGGAGAGTTGGAAGGAAAGGATACCATAGTTGTAGCCTCTTCAGGAAACACAGGAATCGCCTTTGCGATGCTCGCCGCAGCCCACAGCTTGAAGGCTTTTATTTTGATGCCTTGTAATATGAGTGAAGAGCGAAAGCAAATGATTCGAGCTTTCGGGGCAGAAGTAGTCGAGGTAGGACCAAGCGCCTTCAAGGATGCTATTGCTCTGCGCGATAAGATGTTGCAGGAGAATCCCACCTATTGGTCCCCTATGCAGTTCAGCAATCCCGACAACATCGAATGTCATTTTCGCACTACTGCTTCGGAAATAGCGCGATCTGTTTTGGAAATACCAGCCCGCTTGTCTGCCGTCGTAAGTGGCGCAGGGACTGGTGGCACAATTATGGGATGTCAAAAATATTTGCCCCGCCTATGGAAAGAGGCCAAGATTCTTATGATAACTCCAGCCGAAGACGCTGCTACACATGGCATTCAGGGCATTAATGACGGCGCAGATTTCTTAGTCGATAAGACCCTGATCGATGGAGAGCTAATCGTCGCCACTGAAGACGCGAAAGCCCGCGCTAAACTGCTTGCATCGGAACACGGACTTCTAGTGGGCATTAGCTCGGGAGCCAACGTCCTTGCCGCCGAGCGTTGGATCGAGGAGAACAAGCCCGAAGGCGTAGTAGTAACCTTTCTTTGCGATAGGGGTGAAAGATATTTAAGTTAACTACTTAATATTATGGGAGCGTATTGGATATTTGCCGCTATAGCATTACCGATAATTATCGGATACTTATACCGCACAACTGGAGAAGATAAATGATGAAATATAATGATTTAAAAAACGTTATCAAAGAAGTCCTAAACGAAACAAACGCTTGGGAAGAATTCCTTGCAAAGCAGAGATTGGCAAAGCCAACAAAGTTGGTTCCCTGGTCAACATCACCAGAGGAAAAAGATCTAAAGTTCGATCTTGAAAAGGGGGATAGACGCATCAAGGCAGATACGGAAGAAGACGCCCGCAAGATATTGCGAGATATGTTCCCTTCAACTGCGGGAGCATCGGGCGACCTTGGGAGAGACGAAGAAGGTTATTTCGTCCGCACCATCACAAGCACTAAAGGAACCTGATTATTTCCTTGACTTTTCGAAACAAGAAACTATAATATAATTGTTTAGAAAGTGAGGAATTATGCAACGCACCAAATCATCTATCCCTTTTGTCGGCCTGCACGCTCATAGCGTAGCAGGCTCTCCTTTTGATGCTCTGGGTTATCCCCAAGCTCATATGGACTTTGCGTACCAAAATGGCAGCGAAGCCCTAGCATTAACTGACCACGGTAATATGAATGGTCTTGCATATCAGATTATTCATGCTAAAAAGATGAAGGCAGAAGGCAGGGACTTCAAGCCTATTTATGGCGTCGAGGCTTATTTTGTCCCTTCTGTTAAAGAGTGGAGAGAAGAATACGATAGGGCACGGGAAGATAAGAAGGCTGCCAGCAAAGATAAAAAGGAGGCAGAAAAGAATAACGCTGAGAACGAAGGTGAGTCTAAAGGGAAGAGCAATAAGCTCCGAACACGTAGCCATCTTATCCTTCTGGCTCAAAACCAAGAGGGACTCAACAATATCTATACTCTGATTTCAGAGTCCTTTCAAGGCGACAATTTCTATCGAAACCCTCGGGTAGACCTGGATCTTCTCAAGAAATACAACAAGGGAATCATCGCCTCAAGCGCGTGTCTTGGAGGGGTTTACGCCACCATTTATTGGAACAACAAAGATAAGGGTGAGCAGGCCGTTCTTGATGGAATGCGCGATATGACAAAAAAAATGTTAGATATTTTTGGGGACCGCTGGTATGGAGAGCTTCAGTGGATTAAGTCCAAAGATCAGCATAAGCTTAATCACTATGTCCTCCAAATGAAAGAGGAATTCGGAATACAAGTAATTTCGACTGCTGACAGTCATTACCCAACACCTAGATCTTGGAAGGACCGGGAGCTTTACAAGCGCCTGGGAATTCTGCCTCTCATAACTAAGTACAAAGACAAACCAGACGAACTGCCAGACTGGCTATCGCCAGAACTGCCAGAACAATTGGAGGAAGTCGGTTATGAGTTATATCCAAAAAATGGCGATCAAATGTGGGAATCATATAAAGAATACAGCAGGTATTCTGACAGACCTTATAATGATTCTGACATTCTTTCTTCTATTAGTCTTACCCATGAGATTGCTTTCAATCGCATCGAAGACTTTGTACCAGATAATAAAGTGCGCTTGCCGTCCTTTGTTGTACCTGAAGGAGAAACTGCTACCAACGCGCTCATAGCTCAGTGTATTAGCGGACTGAAAGAATTCAAGCTCCACAAAGATAACGAGTACGTGGATCGATTACGCCACGAACTTCGTGTCATTGACGAGCGAGGGTTCAGTAAGTATTTCCTTACAATGAAAGCTATCTCTGACAAAGCGAACGAACATATGTTATCAGGCCCAGGTCGTGGCTCAGCCGCTGGTTCCCTGGTAGCATATGTTCTTGGTATTACCCAGGTTGACCCAATCAAATATGGCCTCCTCTTCAGCCGCTTCTTGCGGTCAGACGCTAAGGACTATCCTGATATTGATTATGATGTATCAGACGCCTTCGGCCTTAAGGAGATCCTCGCTGATGAGTGGGGCAACAAAACTGTCATTCCTATTTCAAATTTTAACACGCTGCAACTGCGTTCTCTCATCAAGGACATCAGCAAATTCTATGATGTCCCGTTCAAGGAAGTGAACTCTGTTACTTCGGTAATGGAGAAAGAGGCGATGCCCAAGGCCAAGGCCAAGCACGGCATCAAGGCAGGTGTCTATACTCCTACGTTTGAAGAGGTAATGGAATATTCCGAGTCCCTTCAAAAATTTCTAAGAAAATATCCTCAGATTAAAACACACGTTGAGGCCCTGTTTGGCCAGCGTCGCTCGACTAGCAGGCACGCAGGTGGAGTGGTGATTGGGGAGGACCTTGATAAGCATATGCCCCTGATCAGTTCAGGAGGTATCCTTCAGACTCCTTGGTCGGAGGGTATGAATGTGCGTCACTTAGAGCCGCTAGGCTTTATTAAGTTTGATTTGTTGGGACTGTCAACGTTGGAGATGATTGAATCCTGTATTAAACATATGCTACGTAGAGAGGTCGGGATTGAAAACCCAACCTATGCTGACGTGGCCCAGTGGTATAGTAAAAACTTACACCCTGATGTTATCGACCTTGAAGATAAGAACGTTTACAAACACGTATTTCACAAGGGCAACTTTGTTGGGGTCTTCCAGTTTACGAACGATGGAGCGCAGAAGTTCTGTAAGAGCGCAAAGCCCAACAACATCATTGACATTTCAGCAATCACCTCCATCTATCGACCAGGGCCTCTGTCGGCCAAGGTAGACCAGGAGTATACTAAGGCTAAAAGAAATCCTAACGGCATTCATTATGTTAATAACATTGTCAAAGAGGTTACTGAGGAGACAGCAGGCTTCCTTATCTTCCAAGAACAGATTGCGCTCCTTGCCCACAAGCTCGGCAAGGACATCAACTTGGATGAGGCCAATCTTCTACGGAAGCTCTTGACAAAGAAGGGCACAGGTAAAGGGGCGAGAGAGAAAGAAAGAATCAAAGTTAAGTTTGTCGAGGGTTGTGTCGAGAAAGGCATCGACCGCACCACCGCAGCCGCGATGTGGAAGAAATTCGAATACTTCTCAGGTTACGGCTTTAATAAAAGTCACGCCGTCTCGTATTCCATCCTGTCTTACCAATGTGCGTGGTTGTATTACTACTATCCTGAATGCTGGGCCGCAGCCTTCCTTGACAAAGAGCCCGAATCGCGGAAAGAGGCTGCTGTGAACCTTGTTCAGCAATATGGTTTCAGTGTCCAGAAGGTAGACGTGAACGCCTCTACTGCACAATGGGAGATCACTAAAGATGGCAACACGCTCATTCAACCTCTAAGCTCCATCAAGGGTATGGGAGATAAGGCGATTGAACAGATCATCAACAACCGACCCTTTAACAGTCCAGAGGAACTTTTGTTTAATGACAACGTTGTCTACTCCAAGCTCAACAAGAAAGCCCTTCAGGCTATGGCCGAGAGTGGCGCATTAGATTCTTTGGTGGATGAAAGATTTACGGGATTAAAACACTTTACAGAGTCTTGTGTTATGAACCGTCCAAAGACCAAGAAGAAAATGATTCAGCACATCGACGAGTATAGGATGGAGGAGGACTACACTCCAGAAGAGAGGATTGAACACATCTCTTCTCGCACGGGCATCTATCCTTTTGACCTTGTTATGACTCCTGAGATTCAAGAGATGATTGATCGCTACAAGGTTCCACCACTTGGAAACTGGGACCAGGCACTCAAGGCTGCTTGGTTTATTCCTCGCTTAATTACGAAGCGCAAAACCAAGACAGGCCGAGAGTATTGGATTGTAAAGGTTATTGACGAGACATCTACTATCTCGACAATCCGCTGCTGGGGCATTGTACCAGGGTCAGATGTGTTGCACCTGGACCGTGTCTATGCTTCTGCTCTTGAGTATCATCCTATCTGGGGATACTCTACCAAATCTATTAGGCAAAATTTTAAATTATTAGGATAAAATGTATACTAAGATTTGTAAAAAGTGTGGCGAGGAGAAGCCCCTAACTTCAGAGAACTTCAACAAAAACCGCCGATCAAAAGACGGCTTCCGGCCACGATGCAGTACTTGTACTAAACAATATGATAAATCATACAATGAAAGAAGACGCGAGTCTCGGAGATTATATCAAATAGAATATCGCAAAAAGAACAAAGAAAAGGTTGGCGACTATCAGAGACGGTACAATAAAACCCTTTCGTCAGGGATATATTTAATAAAAAACAAGGAAAACGAAAAGATTTATGTTGGTGCGAGCACCAGGCTTAAAATCCGATTGCGAAATCATAAAAACCATCTAAGAAAACGAAAGCACTGCAACAAATTACTTCAGGAAGATTATAACAAATACGGCTTGAATGCTTTTGAGTTTGAAGTTCTGGAAGAACATCCTCCTGATGTGGACATTCGAGTGTTAGAAAAAATAGAATCAGAAAAAATTAAGCACTTTTTTGCGGAGGGAAAGGTTTTTTACAATACACCCAAAAGCCGCGATAAAGAAATAAATGAACTTTTAGGTTGACTTATACACAAAAGGAAGGTATCTTATGGGAAGCTTTGATAAAAAAATGAGACGTAAGAAGTATAAAGAAAGTAAAAAAGAAATACAAGAAAAGATGGCTCTCTTCGGGAAGCTAGGCGACTCTTGCGAAACTTGTCAGAAACCCTTTGACAAAAAAGATCCTGTGCAGGTAAAGAGTTGGAGCGTCGTTGTAAAGGAAGAGAAGGAAACAGTGCGGTTGTATTGTCCTGAGTGTTGGGACAAGGCCGTTAGTATTATTAGTGACTTTAAAAAACGTGTGGAGACTCGTAATGATAATTGAATATGCCCGCGTTCGAGAGAACGTAGTACCGCCCACAAGAGGCAACCCCAGCGATGCTGGGCTTGATGTTTACTTTAACCCAGAGGGTGGAAAGTCAGCGTATCTGTTACCTGGAAGAAGCACACGACTTCAAACGGGATTGCGCTTTGGAATCCCTCATGGCTATATGCTTCAAGTAATGAATCGCTCCTCTGTCGCCGCCAAGAAAGACTTGATTGTCGGCGCTCATGTGGTCGATTCGGGGTATGACGGGGAAGTATTCATCGACATACATAACATTGGAAACATCCAACATTCAGTCACCCCAGGCGCAAAGATAGCACAAGTCGTATTGATACCAGTAGTTTCATTCCGAGCGCTGGAATCAGTATCTGGAGATCTTTACGATTGGTATCCCATTGCAATCTCTGAAAGAGGCGAAGGGACACTGGGAAGCACAGGAGATTAAAATGGAAGAACCTAAAAAGAAAAAGAAAGGATGTGGCAAGTGCCCAAACGCACCGGAAGGCCAAGGATGCGGCCCTACCCCTGAAAAGGTAGACCACCCACCTCATTACAACAAGGGCAAGATTGAAGTTATCGACGCCATTGAGGCTTGGGATCTCAACTTCAATTGTGGAAACGTTGTAAAATACGTTGTGCGACACAAGCACAAGGGATCCCCTATCGAGGATATAGAGAAGGCGGTTTGGTATCTGAGCCGTTATCTTGTGCAACTAAAGGAGCAAGCACGTCATGCAAATTCATCGTCCTAAAAGCTGGTCTCACGGAGACAGCCTAACTGAAACATTGTCATACGATGATGTACTGCTCGTCCCACAATACAGTGATCTCAACACACGCAAGGCTGTGGACTTAACGTCGGATCTTGATGACGTGTTGAAATTTAAGCTACCTGTTGTGTCCAGTCCGATGGATACCATTACGGAAACAGATATGGCCCTCGCTATGCATCAAGCTGGAGGGTTGGGCATAATTCATCGCTACAATACCATTGATGAGCAGTTGAAGCTCGTTCGTGATGTCTTTCGAGAAGATCCCGATGCCAGAGTTTCAGCAGCCATAGGTGTTACCGGGGATTACTTTGAGCGTGCTATGTCTTTATGTGAGTCAGGAGTGCAAGTATTGTGCCTTGATGTCGCCCACGGCCATCACATTCTTGTTAAGAAGGCCCTGCGAGAACTAAAGAATACTTTTGCAGAGTCTGTTCACGTAATGGCTGGCAACGTCGCCACCCTTGAGGCATTCGACGCATTAGCTGAATGGGGTGCCGACAGTATCCGTGTTGGAATCGGAGGCGGTTCAATTTGTTCTACTAGACTAGTTACTGGTCATGGGATACCAACTTTACAGAGTGTCCTTGATTGTGCGCGAAGCACATACGATGCAAAAATCATAGCCGACGGAGGCATAAAAACTACAGGCGATATGGTAAAGGCGTTCGCTGCCGGTGCAGACTTTGTAATGGTGGGCTCGCTTTTAGCAGGCACTAAGGAAACACCAGGAGATGTCCTTAAAAACAACGAAGGAATCAAATACAAAGTCTTCAGAGGAATGGCTTCGCGCAACGCGCAAAAAGCTTATCGTGGAAGATCCTCAACTCCAGAAGGAATTTCTACTACAGTCCCTTACCGGGGCGGTGTTGAGCAAATCCTTGAAGATTTTCACGGTGGGATTGCTAGTGGGCTATCTTATACGGGCGCTTCTTGCCTAAAAGATTTCCGTTTTAAGAGCCGCTTTATAAAGCAAAGCAGCGCTGGCCGCAGTGAAAGCAGCACCCACATCTTAGGGCGGTATAAGTGAGGGTACTAATATTAACAGCAGTTTTTTTATTAACCTGCGCCGAGCCAGTTACTTACGATTGTGAAGGGTGGGAGAAACGCTCGTGCGTATGTCCCGATGGTGTCGAAGGGATTCAGAGATGTTCTCGCGGAGAACATTTTGGCGACCCCGTGAAGGCACGCACCTGGCAGTTCTGTAGTTGCTGTTTCGATACCAAGCAAGATCAGTACGGCGTCTATCGCTACAGTGTTGATCCTGACTCGGGGTGCTGGGATGATGTTTACGACCCATCCATAGCTGATGTTGAGGAGGCACCGTGAAAGACCCAACGATACCGACACCGGAAGAGCGTAAAAAGTTTATGTTCTACGATTCAGGCAAGAGACAAACAGACCTAAAAATTCGTTTAAGAACTGATAATTTAAATCAATCAATGTTCTTTCGGATGATGATCACGGGCTACCTGGAAAGAGATGAAAATCTCATTATGTTTATTGAGAATTTTAAGCAAGAAAACCGCTTAGAAGGCCGATCACACACAAAAACAATAGTGAAGAGCGCCAAAGCGTCCCAAGACACGCGCAACAAGTTTGGACTTGACACAACAGACATCGAAAGTTTTTTCGACATTATGGAAGAGGAGCATCCAGATCTATGAAATGTATTAAGAAGTGCCGAGAGTCCAAAAGGGCTTGTAAACAAAAAGATTGCCGAATGTGGGTAGACTATCCCGCAGATTTGAACTGTACTTATGAAGCAGTTAATAAAAACAACAGTCTTTCCTTGCGCGAAGTGGCCAAGAGACTTGGCATTAGTTTCGTGCGCGTCAAGCAATTAGAAGACAAGGCGCTTGATAAGTTACTCAGGGCACTCAGAAAAGAAACGTCCCTCTCCGAAGACTATTTAAGGGAGATGCTTCTTTGTGAATAAAAAACAGCATCTTACCACTCTAATGAACTATATATTGTGAAAGATAAAATATCTTTTATTACTACTTTTAAACAATCGCAAGGAGATTACCCCATGAAAAAGCAAATGCTTAATGAAGGCGAAATTCGTAAGATGATGAAATTTGCTAACATCCAGAAACTTACAGAGAACTTCCTCGACACTCAGATCGCAGAAGAAGAAGAACTCGAACTTGGCGCTGAAGAGGAAGAAGAGCTTCCACTTGGTGATGACGAAGGCGCTCTTGAGCTTGACGCTGAAGAAGAAATTGAGATTGAGCCTGAAGGCCCCAAGAGCAACGAAGAAATTGCTCAACAACTCGCCGCTGGGGTCGCTGACTTGCTCAGCCAAGTCCTCGATGTTAATGTTGAGTCCGAGACAGATGATAGTCTCGAAGATGATGGTTTGGGAGAACCCGAAGCAGAAGTCGAAGTCGAAGACGAGCTTGACGTAGATGTTGAAGAGCCAGGTGCCCGCAATATGTACGAAGAAGAAGACACCGACTCCCCCGGCTTAGAAAAACTCGACGAAGAAGACGCTGAAGAACTCGACAAAGAAGACGCTGAAGAACTCGACGAAGGTGGAGAAACCCACAAGGGCAAAAAGAAAAAGACCAGTGGCCCCAAGCGCGGAGAGAAGAAAGGTGATGAAGCCTTCAAAAACGAAGACCTCGTTAACGAGATTACTCGTCGCGTAGCCTCCAGGCTTCTAGCCCTTAAAAACAAGTAGTATAGAAGAAAGTATTAAAAAAGCCCGATACCTCCTTGTATCGGGCTTTTTTATTGCTATAATATAGTTATTATTACAAGGAGATACCATGGATACTCAACTTATTATGGCGGCACTTTGGTTTGGCTTGGGCGTACTATCTTATAGATTACTGTCTTACTTGATGGAATACGGACGTTCAGCCCTAATGGTGCAACATACTGTCTTTGGATTACTGCTAATGCTAAAGTATTACGACAAAGTCTTCCAAGGAGAGAAAGAAAAGATCATCAAAAAGATCAAAGAAGACAACCCAGAGGCCACCGCGAGCCATAAGTTACTAGATTTAACCCTAGATGCGTGGAGACTTCAGAGCATTCGGTCTATTAAAAACTACTTACCTAAGAAGCTGCAACCTTTAGTCCATTTTAATACGTGGAATGAAGCGATGCGCTTTCTAAACAAAATTGAAAAAGGATTAGGAAAATGAAAAGACTCTCGTTCGGCCCCAAAAAGAAAAAGAATTCCAAAGCATCTGATGCCGAAGAGTCACAAGAAACTCCAGAAGAAAAGGACTCATCGTTTGATCCTCTCACGCTACTCCCAGCGCTTTTTGGAGCAGGTGGAGACAAGGGGAAGAAGGAAGAGCTACGACTTACTGGTATCTATGGTTCCATCAATGAGGAAAGATGCCTTGAGGCAATTTACTCCTTACATATGCTGTATGTGTCAGGAAAACATCTCGTCCCCCAGAACCCTACCGACGAAGATTCCCCTTTGGTCGAGGCCATCGACCCCATCGATTTCTTGGTGTCAAGCTATGGCGGCGCTGCCGCAGAGATGTTCGGCGTCTATGATACCATTAGTGAAATGAAGCAAAAGTGTGAAATCCGCACCATCGGCTTGGGCAAAGTAATGTCTGCTGGCGTCCTCCTCTTAGCTTGTGGAACCAAAGGCACGCGAAAGATTGGCGCTAACTGTCGAGTGATGATCCACGGAGTTATCTCAGGCCAACACGGCCATCTCCACGATGTTGAGAATGAATTTGAAGAGGCCAAGCTGACTCAAGAGTCTTATATTAAAGCCCTGGCCAAAGAAACGAATATGAAGCCTGCCTATATTAAAAAGCTCATCCAAAGAAAAACAAATGTTTATTTAAACGCTAAGGAAGCAGTTGAATTAGGTATCGCTGATATTATCATTTAAGAGTATGTGTATGAATTGGTGGAAAATACGTTACAATAAGAAGTCCGCAAAAAAATATGGCTGGGCTCCCTTTTGGTTTAGAGCAACCCAATTCGACCAATTTTTGATTGAATCAATTAAAGGATTTCAACGCGACCACGGTCTAGAGGTCGATGGTATGTGCGGCCCTGCAACATACAGAAGAGCTTATACTGTTGTGGAAAATAGAATTGCTAATCAGGACAAGGCTCCGAACTGTCTCCAACTTAAAGGGCCATCAATCCCTGTGACGAACCATATTCTATGCAACGGCAAAGAGACAGTGATTGAGTGGCACAAGGTAAAGATCGACCCCATCAAGTCAGGATGTTATAAGGAAGTGAAGAAGGAGCGCCACCCCGCTATGATTGTAACACACTGGGACGCCGCCCTGTCCGCAGCATCATGCAAGAGTATACTTGAAAAAAGAAAAATCTCCACTCATTTTGTCATTGACAACGATGGGACAATAGTCCAACTCCTCGACACCAACCATATTGGCTGGCACGCGGGGATCCGTGCCGTCAACAATGTTTCCATTGGTATTGACTTTAGCAACGCTGTTTACGAAAAATATAACAAGACATACGAGAAGAGAGGCTTTGGCCCCCGACCTGTTATCGAGGGTTGGAAAGTTCACGGACGCACCGTAAAGCCTTTCTTGGGTTATTATTCAGTACAGATCTCGGCTTACAAAGCATTGCTTAAAGCTCTATGTTCGCATCACGGTATCGAGCTAGAGTGTCCCCTAAACGAAGACGGCTCGCTGAATACTACCGTGGACAAGAACGCTTCTAAAGGGAAATTCAAGGGCATCGTGAACCATTATAATCTTACCAAGAAAAAATGGGACACCCTTGGGCTGGAACTGGACAAAATAACGGAGGAACTAAAGAATGTTTGATTACGATTCTCTTCTGAAAGAGATTAAACAAGTGATGGGTGATAAAAAAGTTATCACAATTACAGAAAAGAAGGTAAAAGCACGGAAGGAATCTAAGACCATTGCGCTTCCAGTTTTCAAGATTTCGGAGAACTGGGGAAAGCCTGGTAATGAAGACAGAAAAGCAGTGGCTTCTTTCTTAGGGAATATTAAAGGAGGCACGCTGAGAGAGAAGGTGGAAAATTTGGAAAACTTTGTCTCTGAGTGCAAGGCAGATTGTATCGCGGCCAAAGATGTTCCTGAGATATTGGGTAACCTCGTTTTCTTGGATGTCCTTTCTTCCATCATCTATGATTATAATGCAAAGACGGCTGGTTTTTTGTGGGAATCACTGCTTGCTGTGTTGATAAAGGGAGAACAACAACAAGCAGAGATGGGCAGAAACACTCCTATCGAAGATGTGATAGACGCCGAGGGAGCCGCCCTTAGTTTAAAACTTGTAAAAGGCGACGCGCCTGATATTGGGGGAAGCTTGGCTGGTCTAGAACGTGCATTCAAAAAGTTTGGCCAAGTTACATATATTGTTGTAACAAAAACAAATGCACCTGACACCAAGTTAACATTTTACAAGACTATTCTTACTCCTGATAACGTGGAAGACAAGATCAAGCCAGTTTCGGGAGGTAATCGGTGGAAGATGTCTGGTGAATCCTATAAGGAAGAAGTACTGGGATCTCTTTCTCTAGGTTCTCCTGAGAACCTGAAGGCGGTCGCGTCGCAGTATGTGTCCCGCTTAGGCGAAGGTGTTACGGAGATCTTCAACACCCTTGATGCTTTGACCAAGAATATTAACATATATTTTTCTGGAGCAGAAGGTGCAATAGACGCTGGGTCCGATGCCAAGGACCAGGCCGCACTTCTTAAATTAAAAGTTGATCAAGAATTTTAAATAACTCTTTACAAACTGTGATTCTGTGACTATAATATAAGTTGATATGAACGGAGGTACAAGTGACTAAACAATATCAACACGGCAATCAATTACACGAGAAGATTCTAAAGGGAGTCAACGTACTCGCTGACAACGTAGCAACCACACTCGGCCCAAAGGGTCGCAATGTAATCTTGCACAAGAAAGGCGGAAAGCCAATCGTTACCAAAGATGGGGTAACTGTAGCTAAATTTGTAGAGTTTGAGGACCACTTTGAAAACGTAGGTGCTCAGATAATCAAACAAGCTGCCGACCAAACGAACACTAATGCAGGAGATGGAACTACTACCTCTACTGTGTTGGCCCGCGATATCCTTAACAAGGCGCAGAAATATTTAGCTGCCGGGACATCTCCTGTAGAGTTGAAAAGGGGGATGGATAAGGCCGTGAAGCAGATAACTCAAAACTTGGCCGACCTTTCAACCCCAGTGCGTAGCCGAGATGATATCGAACATATCGCCACCATCTCAGCCAATGGCGATACCACGATCGGAAAGCTTATTGCGATGGCTGTAGACAGCGCCGGAAACGATGGGTCTGTCACGGTCGAGGAAGGCAAATCAGTGGACACCACTCTTGATGTTGTAGAAGGCTTCAGGTTTGATGCTGGTTATTTTGCGAATGCTTTTATTAATAATGAAAAGCGACAGTGTGTTACCTACGAAGATTCTTTAATTTTGGTAACTGATCACAAACTTGAGAGTGTTCAAACGCTACTCCCCCTTCTTGAGCAGACAGCCAAATATGGTCGCCCCCTTATCATCGTCGCAGAGCAAGTTGAAGGGCAGGCACTAGCTGCCTTGATTATGAATACTGTCCGTGGCACGATGAAAATTGCTGCCGTCAAGGCCCCGCGCTATGGTAACGAACGCCGCAACATAATGAAAGACCTGTGCCTCGCGGTTGGCGCCACATTTGTGAGCCGCGAGTCTGGTATTAAAATGGAAGATGTCAAACTCGAACACCTTGGCCGATGCAAGAAGGTAGAGATTTTGAAAAACTTTACCACCATTGTAGACGGCCAGGCCAATTATGAAAAGGTCGAGGAAAGAATAAACCAACTCAAGGAAGAGATTAAACAAACAGAGTCAGAATCTGAATGTGTATCTATTCAAGACCGAATTACACGCCTCGCTAGCGGCGTCGCTGTCATTCGAGTTGGCGGCGCAACTGAAGTGGAAATGACTGAAAAAAGGCACAGGATTGAAGATGCCCTGGAAGCAGTTAGATCTGCTCAGCTTGAAGGCATAGTACCAGGCGGTGGCACGGCACTCCTCCGCGCTGCTCAAAATCTAAAGATTGATACAGACAATGATGAGCAACAACTAGGTGTTCAACTTATTAGACAATCACTCACGGCCCCAATCCGACAGATGGCCTTGAACGCTGGCGAGTCCCCTGATTTGGTGGTGCAAATGGTGACCAAGACAAAAAAGAAAAATCAAGGCTGGGACTTTTCCACAGGCAAAATGGTGGATGTCTATGAGTGTGGCATTTTAGATCCGGCCAAGGTAACGCGCAATGCAATAGAGAATGCTACGTCTGTCGCATCCACTCTCTTGACCACCTCTTATGCAATAATTGAGGATTAAAGATGAAAGTAAAAATAAGCTACAATATTGAATTAGATGATGTTCCTGAACATATCTCGGAGTTGTTAAATAACATTGGCACCAGGCTTGAGGCTGTAGCCCAGGCAACTTCTAATACGGCGATAAAAGTGAAGAGTAAGCAATTTCCCGCCTCAGCCCTCTTAGGCACCCTGGGAGGTTTGAGGGAGGAGTTGGAAAAGATAGACACATTGTTTGCCGACTTTGGAGCCATATTGGCAGGGTATGAACAGGCCCTCCTTGCCCCCGAAGCATTGATAGAGCAACAAGAGGCCGCAGCAAACGCCGAGAGCACTGATGAAGAATAAATATTCCAAAGGGGACCTTGTTTATATTCCGCAAGCAGTAAGTCTTTTTACTTACAAGGGACCTGAAAGATTTTATTCGACCAATATGAGATTAAAAATCCCACGTAATTGCTTAGTTGTTGACATAGACGAAGAGAATCAGTTCGCTTCTGTTTTATACGATGGAGAGACGTGGTTTGTTAAGTTAGCCGATATTTACCCAGCCACACGAGATGAAGGAGAAAAAGCAAGTGTTTGATAGCTATGTTTTATATGTGAAAATTGAATGTCCGTTTTGTATTCGAGCAGTCGAAACAATTGAAGAAAAAGGATTTGAATATAAGATAGTAGAAGTAGATGATTGTTCTGAAGGCTTCATAGGACAACTTAAAGACGCTTTCAGTCATGATACTTTCCCGATGATTATGGGTTATGATGATACCTATGAATCATACAACTGGATCGGCGGCTTTGATAATCTGATAGAGAGCTTGCATGAGTAAAAAAGGCTCAAAAAAAGGGAAAGCTTTGACGATGGATCTCGTGACTCTAATGGAATACGAGAGAGAAGCGCTCCAAGAGCGATCGTTATACGTCAACCTGCTGGGAGAAAAATTGGCAGCAGAAGATTTAGATTATAGGCTGCTAGAAATGTTGAGCGATGGACTTTCCATCTCCAACAAGCTCTTAAGAGAAATAAATTTAATTGTCTCAACGAATCCTATTATGATTCCTGAAGAAAAAAAGATAGAACAAGTGGTACTCTTCCCAGAAGACCGTACTATCTTAGAGGCCATCATCGTCACGCGGGCTCACCTGAGACAAGATATGAGAAGAATCAAAAATATTTCAAGCTATTATCATTAATCGCTTGACTTTAAAAAAAGGGTTATTAATATAAGAGAGAGTCGCTTTATGGGCTCAGAAATTAACTCGCTTATAAAAGGAGAAAATACTATGACGAATACAATTTCATTATTTAATAACCGTGTGCCTAATTTAATTGGGCGGACAGTTTGGGACGACCTTTTCAATTCCATTTTCAACGAACCAGAGGTTCTTGTCCGCCGTTCTACTGAGGGGTATCCCGTAACAGACATCTACCGCGACGAAACCGGCAATCAGATCATCGAATTGGCTCTGGCTGGATTTCGTCGCGATGACCTCGCAATTGAGATCAAAGATAATCAGATTACGGTAAGTGCCCACAAGCAAGAAGACGAAAGCGTTCAGCCTAGTCGTCGGATTGCACGGCGGTCTTTCAAGAAGACTTTTATTGATCACAGTAATAAGTTGAACTTGGCAAGCAGCGACGCATCGTTTGAAGATGGGCTGTTAAAGATCAGCGTCCCCCCGCTGATTGAAGCCACTCCACTAGCTATTGAGATTAAATAGGGTTTTCGGAGAAGGAAATTAGGGCACCCTTCGTGGGTGCCCTTTTTATTTTTTGTAATAAAAATTTGATTTTATACAATCAGATGGTATACTTATAATGAAAGGTGCGAAAGGTGTTTCGCATTAAGCCTTTTAATTCTACTCAAGGGAAGACAAAGATGTCTGCTAAGTTGAAAACTACCTACATGGCTTTGTTGGGGGTATTTTCCCTAGTGACTTACTTTGCGGTCCAGCAGCTTGTGTCGCACCAGTACGAATTCTTAACCTCTTTTGACGAAGCTATACCTTTTATTCCCTGGACAGTCTGGATTTATCATTCGATAATCCCAGTGATTGTAGCTACGATGTTCTTACTTGTCCAGTCGCGCCGTCTGTTTTTTACAACTTTCTGGGCCTGCGCCACAGCCACGATTATTATCAATCTTTTTTATATTATGTTCCCTTCTTTTTACCCCCGGCCTGAATTTGCGGTGACAGGTGTCAGTGAATACTTGGTGGAGTTTTCTTATATTATTGATAACTCTTCTAACACTTTCCCGTCAGGCCACGTAGCATTCGCGTGGATTATGTATTGGGGATCGACCTTCTCAAAGAAGACACGACAAACGCTCGGATTAAATCGCTTATATCTTCTTTGGGCTCTCGCCTTATCTTTGTCTACTTTGACTTTAAAAATGCATTATATCATCGATATCTTGGGTGGCTTCACCGTCGCAACTTTCTGCTTTTTCGTAGTAAAATCATATATTAAGAGGCATTCTTTGTATTCTGAAGAAACTCAGCCCTAGTTACTGTATGGTGTGGGAAAATATTATTCAAGATAGAAACTTTTTATCGATACCTTGTATCGATGCCACGGATGACGAAGCAAAGGAGATAGGCTCCCGATTAGTGCGCGTACTTCTTGAAAGTCGCGATGGAATAGGCTTGGCTGCCAACCAGATCGGCATCCAAAAAAAGGTTTGCCTCGTCCGCGTCGAAGGCCCGGTGCTGTTGGTTAACCCTGTGATAATTGCTGCCTCTGGGGAAATTGAATTCGAAGAAGGTTGTCTGTCATTCCCTGGTGAGCTTATTAAAACCAGGAGATTCACTGATATTAAAGTAATGACTACCAACCATCCAGAGGCACTACGATTCAGCCGCGAAAAGAACTTGCTTGAATGTGTATGTGTCCAGCACGAAATTGACCATTTAAATGGAATAACTATGCACACACGAGGGAGGGGGAAAGATGGCTCGATCGATCAGGAACACATCAGCACGTAAGCCAACAGCAAAGAAGAAAACGTCTATAGGGACTGGCACCTTTACCAAAACACACAACAAGGGCGGCGGACCAAACGGTTCCACCACAAGTAAAAATTACAAAAAGAAACAACGAGGCCAAGGAGCCAGGAGGCGAAGATGAATGACTGGGAGATTGTAGGCGTATTTTTCGCCTGTATAATATCTTTAGTAGCGGTGCCAGCGTTTATAGCACATTGGACAATTAAAAAGTGAGCGAGCTTGGGATAGGATTCGGGGCCATTGCAGACGATCTAAAGGACGACGACCGATGGATTCCCACCACTGAAACAGTTATCGAATGCACCGAGTGCGAAGATAAATTATATTACAAAGACTTCACCCCTCAGAACAACGCTTTTTCTTGCAGTTGTCAGAACGTGCGCGTAGGGTCGCTACCCGCGCCGCCCGCTCCATATCCGAGCTTCATGACAATTACCTATCATACTGAACCACTTATGTATGAAATTCCTTACGAAGAATATTGTAAAATTAAAGGAATAGAATGGCATAACGAATAGGTGTAACTATTTAAAGGTAATATGTCAGACGAACACTTTAAAGATTCCGCTAAAAAATCCACTCTCTCTCTTCAAATTGAAGTGGTTGAGTTGGAAAACAAGTTAGATCGCGTGGCCGATGGCATCGATCATCTCAAAGAACGACAAGAAGAAATGATGTCTCATATCTCTAAAATTAAAGATTCGGTTTATGATCCCGAACACGGTATCTATACTCGCTTAAAAGACTTAGAGACGTGGAAGAAAACCCACTCCAAGCTAATGTGGATGCTTGTGTCGAGCCTCGTAGGTCTTATCACGGCCACAGTGTACGCCAGCTTTATCGGATAAATGCCTTGACAATTGCTCGCCAAGGTGTATAATCTTAACATCGCAGCTTTAAGGAGTTATAATGTTTGCAGATGTTGTAATTGGTCTTCAACATGGAGACGAAGCAAAAGGTAAAGTAACCCACCACCTTTGTAAGAGTGGGGACTACACGCACGTACTAAGGTTCAACGGAGGTTGCAATGCAGGTCATACAATTTATCACGAGGGAAGAAAATTTGTTACCCACCACATTCCTGCTGGCGTCTTTTATGGGATTAAGTCTGTAATTGGCTCTGGTTGCGTCGTAAGCAAGGAACAATTTTTTAAAGAGATTGGCGAATTAGAAAAAGGCGGCGTAAACACTGACGGCCTGGTTTTCATTGCAAAAAACACGCACGTCATTACTGATACGCATCTGACAGAGGACGGAAAAGATACAAAAATCGGCACGACCAAGCGAGGGAATGGCCCAGCATACCGAGATAAATATGACCGTTCAGGCGTCCTCGCCAAAGATGACCCTGATCTTAAGCCATACACAATAGATTTATATGAAGAGTTTCACGAAAATGAAGAAGTTAAAATTTTATGCGAAGGAGCCCAAGGGGTGGAGTTGGATATTGATTGGGGAGATTATCCTTATGTCACTTCTAGTCATTGCACAACGGCTGGGGCACTCCTAAATGCGATTCCACCCTCTTGGGTAAGGGACGTGTGGGGTGTCGGCAAAGTCTACGAAACTTACGTTGGCAGCAAGCAGTTCGAACCACCTCATCCTCATTTTCCTAAACTCCGTGAGTTGGGGGAAGAATACGGTGCCACGACTGGTCGCCCTCGACAGTGTAACTGGCTAGATTTGACACGCCTCAAGAGAGCCATCCGTATTAATGAAGTAAACAACTTGGTGCTTAACAAGACGGATGTTTTGAGAAGTTTGGGTGTTTACCGACTAATTAATAATGGAGCGCATGCGGGGTTTCACAACCTAGAAGAGATGCGCTCATTTATCGAGGAAGAATTAAATGATGTAAATCCCAGCCTAAAGATACACTTCTCAGGCCGAAAGGATGCAATTTAATCGATTGACGAACAAGGGGAAAGGCACCGATGACAAAAGAACTAGAAAGCCTTGGATTGACAGCCACTCCTAAAGAGATCAAGATTAGAAAACTAGAGAAAAAACTCGCATTCTATCAGATTTACACGAAAAAATTACAAGAGAAATTACAGAAATGCGAAGACAAGCTCAGAGCCACTCAGAAAAATGAGAGTGGTCATTCCAAATAAGTCAAAGGAAAAGATTAAAGAAGCTCTGACCGAGCTTTATCTATTTCGACAGGCTATCGAATCAGGAATACTTCAGGATACAGAAAAGATTCTCAAGCGGATTGAAAAGATTCGCAAGTTACTTCAGGATTAAGGGGGCCTAGTGATAGAGTATTATTTAAGACCAGGAGACCTGATAATAACCGAGAAGACTTATGGGATCCTTCTTAAAAAAACCTCTACCCAATGGAAGTATGCATCGCGACCCCACGACCATCCCACGTCAGAGTGGTTTATAAATGTTATCCGCGTGAAAGACCTTTATCATCACCTAGACAAAAAGACGGCAGATGCTACCGTGGTGTATGCACCCGCTAAACGCCGCCGTCGTCGCAAAAAAATTGATTGACTTTGTTTTAACTTCTTGGTAGAATAGGCGTTATGAATGATATTATACTTGAAAACCTTGAAGCGCTTGAGTTCCTCTCAACGCTTGAAGACAACTCTATTGATTTAATCCTCACTGATCCTCCTTATGAGATCTCAAGGCCAACCGGATTCCTTGCCAGCAAGGGAGCCAAAACCATTGAAAGGTTCAGGATGAGCTACGAGTTTGGAGATTGGGATAAGCAACAGATGAACCTCTATCCTTTTGTGGAAGAAATGTACCGTGTTCTAAAGCCACACGGCACTTGCATTATCTTTTACGACCTGTGGAAGATTACATCACTCGCTCAAATACTTGAGGCGACCCGGTTCAAACAACTGCGCTTTCTTGAGTGGCTTAAGACAAATCCAGTCCCCATTAACAGCAAACGCAATTACCTGACAAATTCTCGTGAGATTGCTATCTCTGCTGTGAAGAAGTCTAAGCCCACATTCAACAGCGAATATGACAATGGGATCTACAAGTACCCTATTTATCACGGCTCGGATCGTTTCCACACGGCCCAGAAGAGTTTAAAGTTATTCGACGATCTGGTTAAGAAACATTCGAACGAGGGAGATGTCGTTTTGGATTGCTTTGCAGGATCCTCTACAACTGCTATTTCTTGTATTAATACTAACAGAAGTTTCATTGGGTGCGAGGTGGATAAGGACTACTATGCCAAATCCCTCGACCGTATAGAAAACGCTATTAATAATAGGAAAAAGAAGGACAAGATAAATGCCATTAACGGCTGAAGCGTTAAGAGGACGAGCGTACTATTTATATAGATGAAATTATTACTTGAAAATTGGCGCGAATACACCAGACAGGTGGAATTAGAAGAAGGCATTGGCGCACTCGTTCCTGGCTCTTCTGAGTGGAAGATGAACAAAGCCATCAAAAAATTAAAGAGAGAATTGGAGGATGGCAAGCATAAGAGCACTTGGCAAGCGATAGCTCAGGAGCTAAAAGAAACGCAGCAAGCGTGGGAGTTGCTCAAGAAATGGAAAACCCTTGACGACTCTGAAAAAGAAATCCTATGGGATCAAATCAAAGACGTTGCCAAGACTACGACTTTGGCCGCCGCATTTGCAGCCCCCATCGGAGGGTCGGTGTGGATTCCTTTAATAATGCCTTATCTAAAGAAGCATGGTCTTGTGGCTTCTGCCTTTATGAATGAAAATGTCTTCTATGTTGATGTAAACCTTCTTGTCCCTTCCGAAGAGATGGGGCACGGGAAAGAACACGATTGCCCTGGGGCTGAATGCGATGCCATAGTCCAGCAAAAGATGAACTTGATTAGCCAAGGTAATTTGGAACCTATTGAGGTATGCAACCAGAAGCCCGTGAACTCTTACCGCGTTCAAGACCAAGAGGTGGCACCTAAAAGCGGAGTTAGCGAGCCTTTCTACCATGTATTGAACGGGCACCATCGTCTAGAAGCGGCAAAGCGTCTGGGGGTTAAGAAGGTTCCCGTCTATCTCACCCCCAAGGAGCAAGAATGAAACTCCTACTTGAAAATTGGCGAAAATATATCTCAGAGGCAAGCAAGATACGCCGAATCAAATCCAACATTCTGACTGAAGTCACTGAGGAAGAACTACGTGACTTCCCGCTATCGGACGAGGAACTTGCTAAGATTAAAAAATGGGCTGGCCTCTCTGGCGACCCTCTCTTCTTAGGCTCAGGCACAATGGGGTCTGCTTATCAATTTGGCGATGAGGTGCTCAAGATCACCAAAGACTTTGCCGAAGCGTCTGCTACGCAATCTATCGCAGGCCAAGAGCATCCCAATGTTTACAATGTGAAGAAGGTTGGCCGCCGCTTTGTGAAGGGCGACGAACAACCTGGTGAAATGCCGCAGCACCCTTTTTTGATTGTATACGACTTGGTGGGTGAAGAGGTTGGAGGTTCAGACTTGCCGACACCAAAACAACAAGAAATTATCAAAACCATTCACGCAAGGCCAGATGAAATTTACTATCAGTGGCTCGCCAACTTTGACGAGGTGCGCCGCAAATTTGCCACCTGGATTAAAAAGAATGGTGCCAAGGTGGAAGAAAATCCTATGTCCAGGTTTCAAAACCACTCCAGCAAGCTTCGAGGACTTATGGCCGAAGCTGGCTTAAACGAACTAGAGCGAGAAGCCCTTACCAAAGCCTGGGCCACTGGCGTTGGAGTCTATTCAGCCGACAACATTAACACCGCTGAAGGTGCTCTCAAGGCCCTGGCATCTCCTATGCTTGATTATGTAAATGATATCTCCAGTGGCTTAACATTTTTGGAACAAAATGGTATACATTTTAGAGACCTTAAGACAACCAACGTTATGAACGACCGAGGTCGCTTGGTTATCATTGACATCGGCAAGTCAGATGTCAAGCAAAGAGAACCGATTGAGAAAATCTAAAGTGAAGAAAGTCTATCAATATTTAACGCATCACTTGACGGAACAGCGCGAGTCATATTTTGTCCATATGTGGAACGCTTGGAAGCTCGCAGCAAATCTTTTGCTTGTGACTTCAAAATGTTTTGTCCACTCTTTCTTTCCCTTCCTATTTACTAAGGCGGTATCGAGTAAAATTGAATACTTAGACAAGCTGGCAAGGAGAATGAAGTGACCAAGTTTCAGGACAAATGGCGCACGTTTTTGAGCGAAGAGCGAATCGAGGAAAAGACCCGCGCCGAAAAAGAGGGAGTGAAGCTGCCCTCCACCGCCGAACAACTCGAAAAATACGTAGCCAAAGATTTTACAAAGCCTGAATATTACATGCAGTTCAGTAACGTCAACAAGCTAGGGATCAACCCAAAGTCTGGCTACAGAACTCCGCTTGGTATCTATTCTTATCCAGTAACCCAACAGATTTATCGCCTGTTCATTAACGGAAGACTTCCGTTTGCCCAAGATAGAAAGTACATCATTGTATTCAAGCCAAGAGAAGATAAAAACATCATTGTTTCTCTTGGGAAAAAGAACAACGGGGGCTTAGACGACAAGGCTTATGCCGAAGCGATTGAAAATTTGCTCAGCAAAGAGCTTGCCGATGGGGAGACCAGGCGCGGTGCGTATGTGGTTTTCCGAAGATTTACACAAGGTGAAGGCTTTAAACCCGAACAAATACAAGAGATAGCCGCCGCATACACTAGAAAAAAAGATTTTATACAAAGGGTTTACAATAACGGAGCTATCACACAGTTCACTGAACTCATCGCAGATGAGTTTTTAAATGAGAAGCCTTATGGTGAAGTGCCATCGTATGAAAAAATGCTTGACAAGATTAAAAAGAATTACAGTTGGGCTGTCGGTGACTCCTACTTTATAGAGGACGTGAAAAATTTACAAAAAGATTTCACAGAGGAAGATTACAGAAAGTTTGTCGATTGGCTCGATACGCAGGATCTAAGTCCAGAGTTATCCGCTGAAGTCAACCTTAAAAAACTAACTGATTATCTTAATTACGATCCGACCAATTCCGCCGAGGCCATCCAGCAGACACAATATTGGACTAACTTAAAGGATGACGCTCGCAGCAAAACCAATCTTGGCTTGATATGGGCGCTTAGTTACAGAATGCAGAATAATCCTCGTGTCTGGAGGACGCTTTTTCAAAAGCACCTTGGAATCGATGGGGTTGTGGATGCTGGAGGCGAAGGGCTTATTCACCTATCGGAAAAGATCCAGGCGGTTTTCTTTTCCAAGGACGCAGTTGAGCAGGTGACAACCATTAGAAACACCGAAACACCAGATGCGATTAACCGGCGCAAAGATTACCTTATGAAATCTACGGTTCAGCGCGCCGCCACTGAATTTTATACGGATACGCTTGGCGTGAACCCGACTCAAAAAATGATAAAACATGCACTTCAAGACTTTCGCAAGGTTCAAGAATCTCACGCCTGGAAAATAGATGGAGTAAATAATTTAGCTGTTTTTATTAAGTGGCTTTTTGGGCAGGATATTTTCCCACCTCAACAGATTCCAGGCGAGTTTGATGGTCAAGAGAAAAGGTATAAGCATGTAAAGAAAAAAAGCCTTAATCAATTCCACGCGATTTTAACAGAGAAATGGATAAATAATTACTTCCACGCCGTCATCGGTGAAAAGCACAAAAATGCAAGAAGCGCAGCTTGGACAACTGAAGAGCCGTTACAGACCCAGTTGGCTATGGAGATACAATCTCTTCGCCACGAAGCGGCAGACTTGAGTTATGAAGTAGACGAGGCCCTGGAGCAAGGTAAGATCTCCCCGAGAGAAGCAAAAGAAAGAATAGAGAAAGAGCTTGAAGAATACCTTGAGGCGTATGATGTCATCATCGAAACGGTTCGCCGCGCTACGGCAGAGAAGCGGTCTGGTCCCTCTGTTGATATAGCTAAAACAGATGTTCAGTTTGAAGGATGGCGCAGATTCAAAAGGGTAGATAAATGAAACTCCTACTTGAAAACTGGCGACAGTATTTAGCTGAATCTAAAGGAATGAAAACTCTTAAACATCTTATAGATGAAGATCTTTATATTGGTATGGAGAGAGACGACGATGCCGTAAAGTTTTATTATTCTAATAGCGATGGCGAAGAAATAGGTCGAGGCTTTATTGAAATAAATCCTGCCGGCGGAGAACTGGCAGGGGAAAAAGAGGAAGGACCCTGCGACGGGGCATGGGTTGTTTTGCGGTCAGAGGCAGACAAATACTGGGGACCTCTCTTATATGATGTTGCGATTGAGTGGGCAACGGAAAATGGCGGACAAGGATTGACGCCGGATCGCACTAGGGTATCTGAACCGGCACTTGCAGTTTGGGACTTCTATTTAAAAAATAGAAGCGGTGTTAATGATGTTAATAATAGTCAGCTTGATAACTTGAAAAACAAGCTAACACGGCGTAACAAGCAAGATAATTGTAACCAAACGGCTGCGGTGAAAGCTGCGGGACGTGATTGGCAAAACTCTTCTCTAAGCAAAAGATACACGAAAGCTCCTGATACACTACGAATGTTAAGGGATGCGGGGAGATTGATTGAAAAATGAAACTATTACTTGAAAACTGGCGTCAATATTTGGATGAGGTTGAGGCTTTTGATGACATAGCAACAACCCCAGAGCAAACTCAGCAAAGCATTGATTCGTTTTTTGGTCCAGACTTTGACAAAGGAAAACAAAAGGGAGAAGAGACTTGGAAAGTGCGCGGGAAAGAGCACCAGATTATCACTTATGACAAGGGGGGAGACGAGCTTCACTTTGTTTTAAAAGACGGCAATCCTGTCGCTTATGTTGCAGTCGCCCCATTTAGAGATGGTTATGCTATCGGGAATGTAAGAAAAAACACCAAGGATTTTTTTGCAAGTGATCTGTATACCTGGCTAGTAAACAAGTATGGTGTTCTTTACAGTGACAAAGCACAAACAACTGCTGGTGCAAAAACGTGGACGCGCTTGCCTGGAGCAGAACAAGTAGACACGAGCCAAGAAGATGGTAAAGACAAGGAAGGTAAGCCTAGATGGCGATGGAGATTGAGTAAATGAATGACATATTTGAAAATTGGAACAAGTTTGTTCTTAACGAGTCATCGCTAAGCAGGCTTCACAGGCACATCTCAGAGCACGAGACAGCCATTATAACAGCGTTTAGGAATGACCCAACAGATGCTAGCGACTGCACTGGCAACG
>Ga0080013_1000027_pt1 | contig 184913 bp, 226 predicted proteins | sample ETNvirenome_6_85_FD_69236 | JGI IMG/M metagenome (GOLD analysis project Ga0080013, IMG submission 69236) | Marine viral communities from the Pacific Ocean - ETNP_6_85 (SPADES assembly) (version 2) | ecosystem: Environmental > Aquatic > Marine > Oceanic | place: Pacific Ocean | collected...
TTGCAGAGCATGTCCGTCCAGTTGTTCCATGCCTCACATCGGGCGGGCCAGTCAGGTTGACCGTCCTGCTCATGCGCCTCTTGGATCATTGGAAGGATCTCGTCTGTGAACAAGTCGCATGCTTGTGCGAACGTCATTACATGGGGAAGGTTAGCAGCCATTGATATATCTCCTTACTTGATATGCCATCATTATACCACCTGTGCGGGTGAGAGTCAAGAGGAAAGTTGTCAAGAAGATGTCAAGAGTGCAAGATACGACATGTGCTCGGTCGTGACTCTCTGATCGGCCCATATCACTCGGAAGTGACGGGCGCGTCGATGATGCGGACGCGAAACATCTTCAAGGATTATACCGGGATTCGCATATTCAGCAGCGGTAGCACTAAAAAATGAAGATTCAAACTTTACTAAATCACCGACTTTCATTGATCAACTCCATCTGATCAAGGGGGGTTGAGTAAACTTCGCCTTCCCACAGCACATATGCGCGAGTGAGAATAATGTCACCATTCTCGTCCTGCCCGGTAGCAACAGTATCATCACGAATAAAAATACCAACCGTAGCCTCTTCGCTGTGGCCAAAGGTTACTTTTACCAAATCACCGACTTTCACCGATCACCTCCACTTCTCCGCGAGCTTCTTCAAAATCATCTAGTCGCCACATTCCTGTGTCAAACATGACGTGCCAACTATTTCGGGGGGCTGGACCAGTTACAAATCCAATACGATTTGATCCAGTCGTGCAGAAAAAACATTCACATGCAAAATCCAGATAAGCGCCTGCCATGGTATCAAGCTGGGGAGTACAGTCTTTTACTTTTACCAAATCACCGACTTTCATTGATCTCTCCCTTTTTACCCCTGTATTATACCACCTGTGCGGGTGAGAGTCAAGAGGAAAGTTGTCAAGAAGATGTCAAGACTCACTGATGATCTCAAATCTGGTGAGTTCAAAGTCGGACACCGTAGCTGGCCCGTGAAACTTATAGTGTTCAGTGTGCGTAGCGTAATGGACCGGCTTGACCCAGCGCACACGGACGGACCATGGCTTGCTGTGCTTGATCACCATGCCGATAGCACCATGAAACTCAGGGTAGTTGCCCTCGCATCGGAATCGCAGCAGCGAACCGACAAGGCTTTTATAGTTTTCTTGGTTGACTTCTCTATCTACCATTATGTTTCTCCCTCGGTGTTACAGCAGACACAACCTTTAATCTTGTACGGTTGTGCCAGCCTCTCGGTGCTGATGGAGAGGCCCATGTTATGAAGCACTGGATACCCCTGCATACCAAGACAAGGCCGATACAGGTGATACCACGCTCCTCATCAAGTTTGTGGACTACAAGGTCGCCAACGCTCGGTGCGCCGGTTCGCTTCACGCTTCCGCTGCCATTTGCCCAGCAACGAGCGCAGCAGCATAAGACTCCAAAACTAGCTCTCGCGCCTGTGGCGTTGATTCGGCCAAGCCCTCTGCTTCACGCAGAGAGGCGAAGATAGAAATACAAGCGATAACACTCTCACATACCAGAGCAGCTTGATCAAAAGGATTGTTTTCGTTGGTCAAGTTCATAGTCTTTCTCCTTTAAGACATATATAATATAGCACAGGCTGATGCGACTTGCAAGCACAATCTTGTCAAGAAAATGTCAAGCCTCCATCAATCCCGGCGCTCATCAAACAAATCCTCGACCTTTCCGTCAAAGTGATTCGGGGTCATGGCAGCAAGATTCGCTGCCGTCCGTGTGCGAATCACCCTGCGAGCGGATCGATCTCCGCAGCGAAGGCATGTTCGATAGCCGAGAGCTAGACGTTTATCATTATATTCTTCTTCACATTCGATGCATGTAGCCATATCATTTCTCCTTATTTTTTGATTTTGCTAACAAACTTTAGATCCTTGCGATAAAACCCTGACGAGCCCCATCGTCCATCGCGGCCAACGGGCGGATCTTCGTCAATAAACCATGTAACATGGAACATTGTTTTATCTCTATTATAATATGAGTCGCCCGTTGCCTTGTGGGTAACGATGCCGACCATGGGCTTGGGAGTCTCCGCCTTAAACGTGCCATCTTCGGCCCAATGGCCAGCACAATATCTTCGACCACTGGGTGTCCAGCGAGCCAGTTGATTAAGGCCGCACGCATACGACGAAAGTGTTACTAGATCCCCTATTTTCATTTTATTCCCTCTCCTTTGTTGGGCTTACAAGTTCTATGTAGACAGCCCACTCTACAGTTTTTTCCCCAGTTTCATACCACAAAATCGTATAACATTTATTTCCCCACAGGTCATTCTTTTTCGCAACCTCTAGTATAATACCGACTCCGGTACGACTATTTGGGGATGGGATCGGTTGGCGAAACCTAACCAGATCCCCTATGTTAAACTCTTTGCTCCCCTGTTTCATACCTTAGTCAATCGGCGTAAAGTTATCAATAGTATCTTCTACAATACCACCGACAGCCATGATAAAGACATGAGCCAGTTGATCAGTCATAGCAACAATGACACCCTCATGTCCTGATGTGTGTTTTACTTGAATCCCAATAGCCATTTTTCCCTCTCTTTATTTAATGGTTTTGTTTTCTGGTTGTTCAGCGAACAGTTGATCCGCAAAGACTTTGTTGAACCTTAGACCCTGACCGTCTTCTCCGTGCTCTGCCGCTTCAATCACTTCCTTCGCGTGTTTCCGTAGCATCTTAACGAGCGGAATCTTGGTATACTTGACGTGACGACCCTTCTGCACACCCGTTAGACTGGCTGGCAACTTCATAAAGAAGTGATTGACAATCTTATAAGTGTCCAAGATGCCTTCCTCGTCTTCGGTATCAACAACAATCGTGAACTTCATTTTGCACTCCTAAAATGGAATCTTATCAGCAAAGTTGGTCGTTTCCCAAACCCTAGGATGAAAAATGCACATTGTTGGCACCTCTCGCTTTGCCAAGTTGACATGGCACGATGTAGTCTGAGACTGAAACGAATCACTACCCGCAGTGTAGTCAGCTACTAGTGCCGTCTTCTCAGTGCGGTGCCCGATCTTAAGATGGTAGGACCATAGCTCGATGCCGTTAGTCCAGAGTGATTTCCCATGGTTCGTGGCGCAGCTTCCCTTTAGCCATGCCGCGATTACCTGTCTGTTTGTATTTTTTCCCAACTTGGTTCCCTCCTCGTTGAGTGATGGTTATTAGTATTAAAAACGCTCTCTTTAATGCTCGCTGTCTTCGCCGCGACTGCCTCGCTATCCTTTCGTTAACTCCCCGTAGGGTTTATGTGACACAAAACTCCAGTGCTCCAATGTCAACATGGTGAGTTCGTTAAAGACATAGAACCCACAGTAATCCTCTTATAGTTAGTTAAAAGAGAGCGTGTAAGTATTCTCTATAATCGCTTGTTCATTTATCATCCCCCGTGGACTTGTCGCTAACGACTTTATGTAGGAAATAACTGTTAAACTTCATTCGATTGCCGTTGGTCATCAATATAGTCCAGTCGGATCCGCTGTCGCCAAGCCTCTCAACAATAACGCCCATGCGACTTTCTGGCATAGCTTCATCGTGTACGCCATCAGCGATCACTACAAGATCCCCTACACAGAATGGACCACCCACCCGGTTAGATTTCATGTTAGAAAAGGCATTGTCGTCAATCATGATCATAATATAGCACACATAGGCATCGACTGTCAAGCATTATTTGTCAAGAAAATGTAAAGACCTTGAAACTACGCGCAGGCTTTCCAAATGAGAGCTAACCGTATTGCGATCTCCGGTGTTAAACCACTGAATCGTTGCTGGATCCCATCCCGACTCCGACTTTTCCACTTTGATCACAACGCCCAGTCCACCCAGCACCCCGATTTCGACTAGATCCCCTACGCGCAAAGTTCTGCGATAGTTGACTTGTTTATAGTATGGAAATCGCCCCTTGTGGCTCATGCTTGTGCCGTGCTTCGCGGAATCAAAGTTTCAAGCTGCTCGCCAATAGAAGATAACTCGACGGCTTCGTCGTGAAGTCCTAAACTTTTAGCTCGTTCGATCTTCTCGTCATTCTCTATCAACAGCGGATAAAGCTGCTGGAACAGATACCCGGCAAACATATTTTCTGCTAGTTTAAGTTTTGGTTTGTCATTTCGCATACACAACTCCATAAGGTGTAACTGAGTTCATTCCGTTTGAGTGTCCAGTGACGTATCCTCTGATAGCACTGGGGCCTTTAGTAAATGGGGCGTTCCATGATGCGGGCTTAAACATAGCGCCGTCTTCCTTCCGTACAAATCCCCAGACAGTCCATCCAGACTCGTCTGTGCCCTTGATAATCTTCCAGTATTTTCGACCCGATCTTACTACCAAGTCAGGCAACTCCAAACTCGTATAGTGATCAGTATAGTAATCTTTTACCATCGCCTCCGCCCTTTTGACAAAACTGTTAAAGGCGTATTCAATCTCGATGGGTTCGTATGCTTCTTCGACCATTTTTTTTCCTCACCCATATAATATATCGGATTTAGGTCGTGTTGTCAAGCATTTTTTTCAAATATCGGACAGGTCAATCATAATCCAGCTTGTACCGCGTGAAATTTGTAACGAGCCAGCTTCGACCAACAATCGAATCGGCAACCATATCCCTCGGCCAGATGGATCCTTGTTGTCGAGTATCTTTAGGGATGGTTCCGCGCCGTGTTCCGCACCGGATAAAATAGAGTCCAAGACCAAGCCATAGACATACTCGCGGTCGGTCGCGTTTCCCATAGGTTTAAGCCATCGGACATAATCCCCGGCGCGAATGTTATTTATTGAAATCGTTTTGCCTATATTCTTCATGGTGCCTCTTACCTCACCTTACTAACTAGTTGTATGCAGTAGTCTTCGTCATCAACGGATGCAACTAACCAACGCTCATCGTCACCACTATTAACATTGTACGCGATGATGACATCGGAACCAATATCTATTGCCTCTGCAACAGCAATAACTATCCCGTATGCATACTCCTTTTCTATAGGATAAACTTCCCCTTGTGACGATGCAGCAAATGTCGTTATTCCTGTCACCCACTTAATGTAGTCACCTTTGCATATACTCAACAACCATCGTTCCCCCCGTTGTCTATGTCTTAAGCCCCTGCCAACTCCCCGATGTGTGAAAAATTTTCCGCGAAAAAACCCCTCAAAATAAACCTTCCGGCGGCCCGCGCTGCCACACTAACTAGGCTGAATCACGATTAAATCCTCTGGAAACTCCCACCTTTCCAGACCCGGCTTCGACCAAAACACTTTAACAATGCTGATCATCTCAAGTTGTTCTACCCCATCTTCACGCAAAATAGTCTGTTCTTCGATGCGTTCGACAATCATTCCAATGCCAAGTTCTTCACCCGGTGATATAGTTTCTATTTCCTCTAAGGCTTTCAAGTCTTTAAGACTTAAGCGCCTACAATGAGGAGCAACGGGGTATGCCATTGGCTCTGGGACCAGCCTAACTAAATCGCCAACCTTGATGTTGTCTTGATTCGCCAAAGCATGTCACCCCCTATAAATAAACCTTTGTCCTGGTGTCGCATCATACCAGCATAGTCGTGCTAAGAACTAGCTGGCTCTGCTGGATAAGTAGATGTTAAACCATCTTGAAAAGTTATAATAGTCTTGTTGTCGGGGTGAGGATGGACGTGAACTTTTAGGAAGTCTTCCATCGAATCAAATATAGCAATACCACCTCTGGGCGGCGGGTACAGCCAATGAACTATACACTGTCCTGTTCCCAAAACGGCTCCTTCTATGACTATGCCTTCTCCTGACACTCCCGACTCATCTGCACTGCGGCAGACAGTAAAGGTCGTGATGCCCTGCGGCGCTAATCTCGATGGTGGCTTGGGCTTCAAATCTTCAGCCGTGATTTCGTCTTTACTCATTTATTTTAATACTCTCCTCATCTAGATAGACGACTGTATCGCGATTATCGTCGCCAGTCTCTATGATTTGTGAATCTTCTAATGCCTCTAACTGATACGGGCAACAACTCTGCACGCACAAAATCTCGCCAGTAGTAAAAGTGCGTTGCTGCATAGGGCTAATGACAGGATCTTGCAAAGATATTTCGCTACCATATGTAGCCAATATCTTGCCAGACAAAATATAGAAAACCTCATTTTTTAGAGGGTGCATCTTAAATGAAGTCTTGCCGCCTTTCTCCATAATCAACAGCTTGGCACCGATGGAACCAAAACATCCCCATCTATGCTCCACACCCCAAGATTTATCCACCTTGGAGGAGTGGCTAGCCCACGAAGACTTAACGTGCTTCTTGCTCTTAATATCAGACATTACCTATATGTTACCTCAATAATGATAATTAGTTAACAAAATAGTATTACGTCAATAATGATGCTATGCCGCATGCAATCAACGCGCCGAGACAGATAAAGGCAGCAGACACATAAACCAAGTCCCTCACCTCAATACCTCGCCACCAGAGCCAGCGTCTAAATTTCTGAATCATCTCATTGTCCCTCCTCATCGCAAGGACACGCTTGGCCTTCAGCACTCATTATGGATGAATACGCATATACCATATAACAGTCGCCTTTGCCTTCTTCATAAATAAGCTCATACTTATCAGAAATCAGCACAGAATCTGTTCCCGTCCTCTCCCAATCTGCCACAAAATAACTACCTTCTTCAAGACTATCTCTACCATATAGTTTGCGATAGTCGCCATAGTATTCGCTAGTGAATTCATAAAACTTATAACAACTGCCTTTGGCGACAACTTGGTTCAAAGCTATGTTGTTAGTTTCTAGTGATAGCCAGTTATTCACAAACATATCGTCTTCTTCTGGCTCGTAATGTGCTGTGTCTTGTGGCGAGACTGCGCACGATGTGAGCGCAAGCATGAAACTCAAGTATAGCTTTAGTTTCCTGTATCCCAACCTGTATCTCCAGTATCTCCCTGTTCGGGGAAATATCTATAACCTATCTCAACCCAAGCATTAGCCGGTGGGATTACATCAAAATAAACCTTTTGAGATGAAGTGTCATAATGCCAATCCCAATTTAATTGTTGGTTGATAAACACCCTGATCGAATCTTCGATAGGTTCATATGTAAGTTCCCATTCTTCGTGTGGCTCCAATTGGTTCGATGCATCGGCCACACCGGGCGACCAATCTTCGGCACAAATGTCCACAATGATGCCACTGAAATAGTTTGTCGCATCCATGTATCTGTCGCCAACATTCATAGCACTTGGCGTTCTCTCGCACACCGAAACTGATGGATCCTGTGTCACGATGCTAGACATAAATGCAGATCCGTTCCTCTGCATACCGTACCAGCTTTTGAAATCATCGACGTTCGCAAAGTGATCATCGCTTTGGTCCTCTTCGTCAGAGACTTGGACTATTAACAAAGCGGCATCGGAACGGAGCCACGTTTGTGCATAAGAGTTGTTAACAATGTACTCATATGCGGCATCCAGACCTTCTTCTCTGTGACCTCTGCCCATAGCCTCATACATATCTTTAGCATCTTCGGCATCATCGCCTGGAACAAGCGGGAATTGTGATTCAATAGAGGCAGCAGTGGGATCGTTAGATGTCATCGCCAAGCGCCAACCAGAAGCAGGTAGCGCATTTATCATAGCTTCAATCCCGGCCAGCAACTCATCATCATATATATTCATGGAGCCAGAAGTATCAATAACCCATAAAATATCAACGCCATCAACACTCATAGGCTGAACAAAGGAGTCGATCCATATCTCACCGGGATCGGAAGGCACCTCTGTTTCTACATAGACCGGGACTTCGACTTCGACGTATACTGTTTCTGAAGATCCTCCGGTTATAATTCCATAGTCGGGGGAGCAACCCACCGCCATGATAGCCATCATTATTAAGGCAAACAACCTCTTCATAAACACATACTCCTTACAAGGCTTCTCGTAGTCTCTCCTCGTCTAGTCTCCATATTGGTGCTACATGCACCACGTCTTCTATTATTTGTGGAGGCAGCATACCATAGGGATCATAGGGTGTTCTTCTGGCATCTACAGCCACTAAGACCCCGACAAGTCTGCCTCGTCGGTCATACACACCTGAACCAGAAGCTCCCATCCAAGCGTATGAATGCATCAATATATCACCGCTCGATGATGCACCGATGACTCTACCATCAACAGTTAAAGCATCGTGACCAGCCGGAAAGCCGGTATAATAAACTTCCTCTCCCACTAGACTTTCTACTTCGTCATGTGGAGTTTCTCTGTACTTGATTGAACTTCTTGATTCTAATTCTGGGGTGAGTAAAACGGCAATATCATTTTCATGATCTGTATAGATAACTTTGGCAAATTCGGCATCGCTGCCTTCTCCGTATGCGACCATTACACTGCTATCACGAACAACATGCGCAGCAGTCAAAATAATATAGTTGTCGCCATATTTTAGGTAAGTCCCAGAACCGCTTACGGAGCGTGTTAAGTCTGTAATCTTTACAGCCGCATCGCGTGTATAGTCAGCGTTCCGTGAGAGGTTAACCGCGTCGAAGCCGTCGAGACTGTCTTGTTGTCCACACGCTATGGTTTGAGCGTCCGTCGCTGGTACGCTGATTTGCGTGCATCCGGCTAATAGGAAAGCTACAATCAAAAGCAAATTTTTAAGCATATACGTCCTGCCCCCCTCTAAAAGTAACTAGGGAGCTTTTCAGTAATTCGGCTTTTTGTGCAGTGTGACGCGCTTTTGGGCCATCTCAAAGGTTAATTTATTACCGTTACAGCCTTTGAGTTGGCAAAAAAATAATTTGATCTTTTTTCAAATAAATTGAATTATTTGCTCTTAGGGCCTTTAGGCTTAAGATCGCGGCGGGCTTGACCCGGCAACTGTCCGAGTTGGTTTCCGTCACTTCTTGTAGTCGGAAGCGAGGGTTTTGCACCACCAGAATCAGTATATTTATTCGCACCTGTTCCTAGGTAGGCATGCCGGTCTTTGTTATAATTTTTAATCTTCTCGGACTCTTTTTGATAATCTCTTTCGTTCAATGGATCTCCCTCCATCGCTTGTTGCAAAGACTCTAGAGTTGCACCGAGATTACTATCTCTGTGGAGTATCGCGATGCCGCCAGAGTTGGCCCATGGGACGGTGTTTTTTGTCCAATCATCAATTAAGATATTCGGTCGTCCATCCTCCTTGGCCCATCTATATTTTTGATGGTGCATATGAATTCTCTCTGGCTTGTATATCGGATCAAGGTTAATCTTAATCCACATTTCTTTCCCTCGTTCGGAACCTTTTTGCATCGGTGATGTCAATATATAAGGCTTGAATTGTGATATGTAACTCCACAACTCCCTCCCGTTTTCAGTCCAAGGCAGGTTAGCCCAAAACTCTTCATCATCTCCAACGCGAGCATACATATAATTTCTCAATGACTTGACTGCCATGGACTTTCCACGCAAGTCATCTATAGTAACGTAATCTCTTCCAAGTTCACTTAGTGCGGCTCGCAAGGCTTCCAACTTTTTATCGCTGCCGCGTGCCTCAAGCATCTTTAGGTCGCTGTTAATCTGCTGAACGATCCCCTGTTCAAAGTCTACCAGTACGCCATCCATATCACAATATATCTGTGGCATGTCCCCAGCGTCCTCGGATAAATACTTCTTCCATTTGTCGTTCATGAATACTCCTCCACCTTCTTAACGGTCCTGATCTTAATGTTAGAAAGGCCGCGAACTGTCTTGAGTTTGGGCACTAACGAAGACGCCATAAACTTATACGGACCCAAGCGATCAGCCCGTACAAACTTTATCTTTAACATTGTCGCCCACTGCTGGGGAGTTTCTTTCCCCGGCACAGGCTCTGAGGCCACTGTTGTGACATAAGGGATCCCTCTAATGTCGGACAAAGTTTGTGCTAGGTTGCCTCCCTTGACCTTATCGACAATACAATCTATGATCAACTCATAGGTATATTGTGAATAGTGAGGATCTTGCTTTTCGTTAACTACTGAGATGGCTTTTTGTATAGCTTCGCGAACCTTGTCCTCGTCTTCCTCGTCCACCCATCGCTCCTGCTGTGTAGGCTCATCTTCCTCATCTTTCATGGCATCATCCCACGACTGGCGTTCTGCGTCGATTGCTTGCTGTTGTATTGCGTCATCAATGCTTTTCGATAGCCCTATGACATTGCTCGCATCTGGACCGGGATTTCGGGCCGTAGGATTGGCCGGTCTGTGACCCAGAAACCCTCCGAGAATGTCTGTGTTTGCACGATCAATCCAATAGGATTTGTCACCTTGTTCTAGATCGGATTCTTTAATCTTGGTAATCAGAGCCTCATACTTTCTTTTAATATCACCGACATGGGCGCGATCCTCGCGGCCTATCGAAACTGCTTGGGCTGTCATGTCTTCGACCGACTCGACCATTGCTTTATGAACCATATCGGCATGTTTATCAACAAACCTTACAAATTCAAATGCGCCCAGCAATTCTTCGCGGCTGTTGGCTTGGCTAACTACAATCTTCATGCCATAGCCAATGTTTACGGGGCTGGCGGGTATATACCCCACGTCCTGAACAAACCTGTTCTCTTCCATATGGAAGCCGATTGTTAGTTTTGTATCTTTTGCAAGATCAACTCCTTTGAACGCTGGCGCTTTATATTTCTCACCAAAGTCCAAAGCCATTTGACTTGAAGCCCAATCTCCCGCAGCTTTCTCAAGTGCGTGCAGCTTCTCCATGAACAAGACTTTCAGCTTGGAACCTTCTAGGTTTTGATACCCTCTGTTAACATGATCGCCAGTAATCCCAAATACTGTTCTGGTCATATGTCGCAGATCGCCGGTCGTTATATGCGGCGGGTCAAATGCCCTGGCAAACCATCCTCGATTATGATGACGAGTGCCCCAAAGTGTCTTCCATGGAAACTCAGCACCTGTGGTTATGTGAGAATCTGGTGTGCCACTAAACCCTTCGCCTTGTAATGTGAACCACGCCTCGCCGTCTGGACTGTCTGGATCATCACCGATAACAGTAAAGTTCTTTAGCTGCTCTCCCATCTCTTCAATCTCATCTTGAAGATTGTCCCAGTCGTCAGGTGGTATATAAGTTTCTTCTACCAAGGAGCGTCGAATCTTCTCTCTTATCTCGTCATAGTTGGAATCAATATCATTTTCAATATAATCGATAAAGCTTTCATATGAATCTGGATCGTCGCAGTCGTCGCAATTGAACTGCATGGTGATCTCTAGAATATATGTTTTATCTGGCTCTCCTCTAGCTCCACCTTTTTGTTCGCGAATCTCCCAGTTAGTTTCTTCGGAGTATACATCAATCTTATCTTCGATTGCCCTCTCAAATGCTCTTTTGGATTGATAATCTGAGCCCCAAGACTTTGGAATGATGGCCATGTCGCGGTCATCCTTGTGCCAATAATATCCATTGGGCTCGTCGCTCATTGGTCCATCCCATTTTATTGGAATCTCAATCGTAACGTCGCCGCTGGCATAGACATAGGGCATGCCTTCACCATTGTCTTCAACAGATCCATGACAACTGGAATGTTGCAAGGTTGAATTGGCATGATCATTAAGCTCGTCGATGCGCTCTTCATATTCATTGAATAACTGCTCGGCCTCGTCTTCTTCGACCTCTTCATCATGATGGACATTTCTGAGGGTATTATAATTTGTGAAATCTGGAATTCCCTTTCCAAAAAACTTTCTTAGTAACTCGCCGTCTGGATTGTCTTCCCATGAGCCACCATATCTTGTAAGATCATATGGGTTTGGAGCACCATAGACATCGGTACCAAGCTCAAACATTTTCTTTTGATTGTCCCACGCCCAGTTTAAAACGGCATCAGTAAAGCCAGGGGGGGCAGCGCCATATGTTCTTAATTCTGGAACCGCAAAGGCTTCATCGGGTTCTGAGGGGGAGTATGAGTGTACAAACTTTCTAAGACGGACACGGGCTTTAGGCGTGATACCTCGGACTTGTCTTTGTCTGTCTCTAAAAATCTCTTCGTCGTCAAAGTCTGATAATTTTTTCTTTGACGGCTCCTCGGCTGGGGCATCCACATCATATGCAGCCTCTGGATCGTCTGCTGTTTGGTACTCTTTGTGCTCTTCGCGGAGCAATCTTTCATACTCGACCTCGGGCACCACATATGCGATTGGGCCATGACCCTTAGCCTCGGCTACTGCACACTTAAAATAGCTCGATCCTTCAGAATGACACGAACGAATACTTCCCATGTCGCTCATTCGCAAAACATCAACTGGGTGGCGAGAAACAATAACTACATCATTGTCTATGTCGCCAGAAAACATGCCTTCGATGTCTTGCCAGTTATTATCCTTGGTGTAGAATACTTGAGTCTTCTGCCACCAATCATATATCTCTTGTTCAAGCTTGCCCCCTTTGACGAGTTTGGCCAGGGCTTTGCTCATGCTGGTCTTGTCTGTGCGCTGAATCTCTTCGCCTTTGCGGGGTCCAGCAGGGATAACCTTTGTGTATGTTCGCGAAAGGACCAGATCGGCTATTTCGATTTCTTCCTCATACTCTCCACCGCCAGCGTCAGCCAGCCGGGTACGCTTTTGTTTGACTTTCTTGATGGGGAACTTCTTTGAACTGTGCATTCCTCCATCCCACGGCACCATTTCACCAACTGACCAGCCGGAATCTGCAAGGGCTGTGACAGCTTTTTTGAGCTTGCGCTGATCGTCAGTAGCTAGCGGAAAGGCGATACGCATGGCACCACCGAATAGATCATTAAATGAGTAATCGCTAGCGCCAGCAGAAGCCATCCAGTCATAGATTTTGTCTGCTGATTCGCGAGAGATTTCGTTTAGTAATTCAGTTCTTTCAAGGATGGCCTCCTTGGCAGATTCTCGTAGCTCAACTTGGCTCACAAATGTGCGCCACTTCTCATAAAAGTTCATTGTAATATACTCCAATTCATTAAATAATTAGTTATCAAAAAACAAAAGGGGCACTTTAATAAGAACCCCTCTGATATAGCTACTTTTATATTCATTTTCTACTGTAGTCGTCCTCAATTCTGACTACATCTTCCATCTCTGGCGTACTAACTTCAATCAATGTCACGTCTTTCGACAAAGCGCAAAACCGATGCACGACACCGGGACGGATCCGCTGGGCCTGTCCCTTAGTGAGCGTGAACTTGACACTTTCGGTGATGCCAATCTCTTCGACTGTGGGGCCTAACTCTATCATGAGCGAGCCATCGAGCACATAGATAGCCTCATCTTTCTGTTCGTGATATTGTTTTGAAAGTCTGTGTCCCTTCTTTATAAAAAGGATCTTGCCTATGTACTTCTCGTTCGCGGCCCATCTAATTTCGTGACCCCATGGTTTCTCAACTGTCATCATGTTCTCCATAAAAGTTGTATCGCAACGATTGCGAATGAGAGTATGACACACACCAACGTCTTCGGCGTAAACATGCTCTCATTCATATAATACCACGTTAATAGTGGAAAAGTTAAGTAAGACATGCCAAATATAAGCAGTCTCGGTCCCCAAAGCTCATTCATTTCTCCAACGACCATTCTCACTCCGTACCAAAAACAAAAGCTAGCGGGTACTGAAAAGATTATAATTGCTGGGACGGGTCTATCTTTCCACCAATCCCAAACAAACTGAGAGTTTAGTTGGAACCAAACTAGCGTTTGGCCAAGTATGAAAAGCAGGCAACCAATAAGTATATTATACAATGCCGCTCCTAACAAAACACGTTAATTGCTTTGTTTGGCACATATGTGGAGGTCTTGTGCGTACCCTTAATCAAAGCCACGATTACCGAGTTAGGTAATGCACTTTGTGCCTGCGTGTAAGCTGCCTCTCCGTCATGAGGAAAGGAATCAAACACATGATACTCTGCTCTTTGGAGAGCAGGGTTAATTGTAACAACTGTCCAAATCATTTCTTTGCCTTTTTTCTTTTTCGTTTTCTAGGAGCATAGTTTATCTGACCTTCGCTCCAAAAGTGTTTATTTTTTCTTCTGTCCGTAAACAATAGAACTTCATAACATTGATTGCCTTCGTTCTCTTCTGCCGGCACCTTGCTTCTGCACCGGTGCAGACTTAATGTTCCGTAAAGGGGCTGGCTTACTCGGCGCTGATATTTCTTTCGTGGTGGCGGCTTGTTCAAGTACTCCAAGCAAGCCTCGACAATTTGTTCATCAGTTAGCTCCTGCTCAATATATTTATTGTACTCAGGTACAACCAGATAGGCACCAACAGCCCAACACGTTACCCCGAAACCATCTATAGGATAGTAGGAGCCATGGTAGCGGCCAAGTTTTGTCTTTTTAGCCTCGGGAACAAGATCGCCATACTCTCGCATGTCCTTAAAATGACAAATAATTTCCATACTTACCCCTTTAGAAGTACGCGCTGCATGGATGTCATCATCTTGGTTTCAATAACCCCAGGATCCCCTATTACTGTTATATCCAGTCCATTCTGACCGCGCTGCAAATGCAGCTTTGTAAACCCTTGACGAGCATCCAGGCCGGAAGGCATTAGTCCTTCTCTTAGATGCTGTAGTGCTCGTTCATCTTCTCTGATTGCTACCACATGAGATGGGTTAATGTATACCTCATGCAGCGTATATTGTTCTTCGTTAGCTTTATTATTTGTGTACCTGTTGTTTCTTCGTACTTCAACTAGTTTAATCACCGTTTCTCCGTTAAGTTATATGTGTGTGTTTTATCGACGTGCCATTGTTCTCCGTTATAAAGAACAATACATGAACTTACGTCTGGCATCTTTTCCAGTATTAAGACGCTTCGGGGCCTTTTGATAGTTATTGTTTTAGTTGGCACACCCTGCGGGTCTGTCTGGTATAAGCGAACCTCCGATGGGAGATATGCTAATTCGCCCTTTGCCATGTTCATCATGTTGTTCTCCTTTCTTCAACCATTAGTCATTAGATAAATCTTCTCCGCTGTTAATCTCATAAACGTCAATCTCTGACAATTCAGGCTCTCTCTCTGTCAGTCTTATGTTTGGCTCGATGGAAGGCAATTGAGAGGGAGGTACGGCCCTAGTCTTTTCAATTATTGGTTGACTGGGCGCTGGAACATCTTCGGATGCAGCTTCAGCCGCGAGCATGGCCTTGTAGTAACTATATAAAATAGCATCATGATCATCGAGTCTAAAACATATTTCTTTTAGTGTCTCTCGGGTGACAGCGTTTTGTCTAAGCACTTCTCCTAATTTTTGTGTTTCTCCCAACAAGGTCGCGCTTGCATCTTGCAAGTCCTTGGCAGTGCTAGCACACTGTTGAGCCACGTCTTGTATCATGCGGTAAACTTCCCGTGGAACATCCTGCAAAGCAACAGAGTATTGTAGAGTCACTCTGGTTAGCCCGTCAACGGACGGCTGTTGCTCATTTTCTTCTGACATGTTTTCTCCTATACTGTCATTATATACTATAACAGAAATGCCATAGTTTGTCAAATAAATTTAATTTCCTGTTGCGGTGCCGACTAATGATATAATATCCCATACTTGTTTGAGCACAAGAGCCGTCACGCCTGTGAACACGATCCACATAGCCTTGGAGTGTGTCTCTTTCCACTGTTCTAGGGTTTTAATCCTAGCATATATACCCTGATCAGGATTGTAAACAGCCTCTTTGATTTTAGATATATGTTCAGCCATTTCGTCTTGCTTTTCTTTGACTGAATCAATAGCCGACATCAGCAACTCTAGCTTGCCATTAAGTTCGACTATGTTTTGATTCAGTTTAATTACTTGGTTTTCATTGTTATCCATGACGTTAATATATAGTGCGACAATTATGATTATTCCTGCACAATAGCATAATTTGTTGTTATCAGTGTTGATGATACCGATGCAGCGTTCTGTATAGCAGATCGTGTAACTTTAACCGGATCGATTACTCCTATCTCATACATATCTTCAACTTCTCTAGTGACAAAATTATACCCTCGGCTTCCTGTTTCGCCGGAAAGCATTGAAACAATCATGTCAGGAGATTCGCCAGCATTGGCAGCCATTTGTCTCAATGGAGCCTGAACAGATTGTTTAATAATCTCTACACCTAATTCTTGATCACGATTTGATGTGACCACATCTAAGTCTTCTATTGCTCGTATCAGGGCTACGCCGCCACCGGGCACAATCCCCTCTTCTTGAGCAGACTTAACTGCTTCCAAAGCGTCTTCAATTCTGTGTCTCTTCTCAACCATTTCTATCTCTGTAGCTGCGCCGACACGAATGATGGCAATCCCGCTGGCCAGTCTAGTGATTCTGTCTTGTAACATTTCACACTCATGAAGATTTTCAGTCTGTTGAATCTCTGTCTTCAGTGCTTCAATCTTTTCTTCTATCTTTTCGTGGTTGCCTTTACCGCCGACAATTGTAGTGTGATTCTTGATAATGTTTATCTTTTTGGCTTGCCCAAAATCTACAAGTTTAATATCCGATAAGTTGCGACCAGATTCTCTCGTAAAGAAGCAGCCGCCTGTCGCGAGGGATAAATCTTTCAGTGTGTTCCTACGCTCTTCTCCATACCTCGGAGCCTTAACTGCTGCCACCTTAAGAGTACCGCGAGTCGTATTCATAATCAGCGCAGCAAGGGCTTGGCCAGAAATCTCTTCTGCTATAATAACCAGCGGCCTCGCTTCTCGTGAAACAAGCTCCAAGACTGGCAAAAGCTCATCAATCGTGTCCACTTTATAGTCTGTTATCAACAGATATGGTTTGTCGTATTCAACCATGCCTCTTCGCTGGTCAGTAATAAACGATGGCGATACATACCCCGACTTAAACTGAAAGCCTTCCACCAACTCTAGCGAAGTTTGTAGCGACCGGGCTTCCTCCACTGTTATTGCACCATCTTTGCCAACCTGATCGACTGCCATAGATATGATGTTACCAATCCTCTCATCCCCATTTGCTGATATTGTGGCGATGTGTTCGATGTCTTCGACACTCATAATCGGCCGGGCCATTTCTTTCAGCTTATCGGCTATGGCCTCAACAGCTTTATCAATTCCACGTTTAAGTTCTACCGGCGATGAGCCGGCTAAAATATATCTCTGGGATTGATTCAAAATTTCTCTGGCTAAAACTGTAGCGGTGGTTGTTCCATCGCCGGCTGTATTTGCTGTCTTGGCTGCAGCTTGCTTGACAATCTGCGCTCCAGCATTCTCAATTGGATCATCCAAATCGACAAACATGGCAACAGTTACACCGTCTTTAGTTATGATGGGCCTCGCATCGTTTCTCTTAAGTATCACGTTTCGACCGCGTGGGCCTAAAGTGGATGCAACATTATCAGCTAATATGTTAACACCCTTCAAAATCTTCTGGCTTAGTTCAGTACCAGATTCATAATGTTTTGTCAATTTTCCTCCATTGTGTTTATAGTATAATCAAGTTTGTGTAACTTGTCAAGTTATTTATCGGTCATTCCTTTAACCGATGCTGACACTGCGTCTTCTAGAACCCGCGCATCTCTTATCGCTTGGCCACCTGCTGTGTTTCTGGCAGCTTCATCTGCTGGGGAGCAAGCAGTATCCTCACCAGTGCCGCCACTACAATCAGTCAAAAAGAACCTGCCGATATTGTCTGTCAAATCAGCTAAAGCATTAAACATTGTTATCAAATCTTCGTTCAATTGTTGCGCAGAGAGAGTAAAGAAGTCCTCGACTGCACCCGGCGTGATCTTAAGAGTACCTAGATTTGTACCAAGTCTGGTATAGTGCGCTGGCTTAATATGGAATTGCTTTCCGCCTGATCCTTCGTCACCCTCAGACAGCACCTCTTCATCTGTTTCTATTGCGCTAGCGCCTGTGGAATATCCCGGTGCGTTGCCCGATAGGCCAAGCTCGGCAGCGGCTGATTCTATTCCAGAAAAGTCTCCTGCTACAGCTTTAAAAAATCTTTTGCCGCCGTCGAGATCGCCCAGCTGTTCTCTTAATTTCTGTGCAAGAACACTCCACGCATTCAATTGTTCGGCTCCACCCCAAAGAGCGTCCGTGTCCTTAGTGCCGGCACCAAACATATCGTCTTCAGTGCCACCAGTCTTTTTGTAAGAAGCTCTAACTTTAGCACCGGGTGTCTTTCCACCTGCTTTGCCGCCTGCCTTGTACGCTGAAATTTCTGCGGACAACTTTGCTGAAGGATCAGCTATGTCTCCCTGTAGGTTAATCTGCTCAAATGCATCTGCTGGCTTTGGCATGGGCCTAACTCCCTTATCGATAATCTGTGCGAGGCGTAACCACGAAGCCCGTGCTGGTTGTGGACTTCTACCTCCAAGTTTGCCTGGGGTTGCATGACGAATCCAAACATAATTACCTTCGGCTCCTGGCTTTGCGTTGGAGCCCGTCTTTAACCATGGCTTCTTGTCTGCATCTTGAAGTGAGAAACTTGTCTGTACCGATTCAACAGTCTCAAGATAATGAACATTTCCAATCCAATCAAAGAAACTATCCGCGTTAATATTGAATTCCCAAAAAACAGCAGCCGATACAGTTTTTTGCTCGGAACTTTGTGTCTTAACGACAACAATATACCTCATCTCGGCCGGGCCGCTGCCCCACGATGAATCCTTAGAAAAATGATCTACCAAGTCAGTAAAGCTACCTTTTACGGCACCGGATTTATTTAGAATCTTTAAGCTAATTGGCGCATCGCCTTCGCCTGTATCAATTCTAATGTCGGCAATATCACCTTCACTGGTCGGCACCTGTCTAGACTTGCCACCAAACAAAGAAGCCAAGAAGGGCTCCCACAAGAACCCAGCAACGGAAGCATTGAACTCTTTAAGCATCCATACGAACTGATTTAAAAACATCAAGTAAGAAAGCGTCTGTGCGATTGTTGCATCTCGTAAGTTGGCTTCTGGACTGTCAAAGAACTGAGTGATCGCTTTTAGCTTTTGTGCCACTGCGCTACTGTCTGTCCCGCTATCCATTCCGATGTTCTGCATCCACAATTCAAATTGTGCGCGGTCTTCACTATCGGGTCTTTGTCCAACTGAAATTTCGGTCGGAACTACGTTGGGGAGTCGCAAGATTCGTTCTCTGGCCTTTGCCCCCTTTGGTGTAAATTTGCGTTCTGCGAGGCTTTTCTCTTGTGCCTCTGAAATAATTTTATCAAGAGCAGGATCATCTAAAATCTCCTCAATAATCTGGCAAATTTGCGAAAATCCAACCTTTTCGCTATCCTTCGTATAAAATTCAGTTATTAATGTGTCTAATTCTTTTTTCATTTTTTTCCCTCAGTAGTCGGAGTCGTAAACGTCACCTTCTGTCAAAAGCGTATAAGTAAAGCAATTTCCAAACTTCTTAGCTGCCCTCTTACACGCTCTTATAAATTCATTATAATCAGTCGAGCGTTTAAAAAGCTGATTTCCAGCACACCAACGATCCACTATTTTTACCTCGGCGTCTGGAGCGTCAAGATCGATACCAAAATGGCCTTGCGATATTGCGGAAGCCTGTTCATCGTCAAGACTCTCTTTGTTCGCTTCTCTGTAGATTTCCACAGACTTATCAGAAACTTGTACAAACCTGTCGTCAACAATTTTATATGCATCCTGATATTGATCTGGTATCAAAACTGCTGTCCCTTTAGAGTTTGCTTTGTTTGCGTAAAATGCGCTCGGATCGGTCGTGATAGGATACGACAGTATCTCCCAATCTCTAGTTGGATTTCGGTAAATTACCAGCAGCATATCATCATATTTATTCACTGTTCTAACATCACTTCTTACAGCTATTACATTAACGTTGTATGCCTGTTCGGTGTCATAAAACCTATATCCTTTTTCTGCCATTATCTTCATATAGCGTTCCTTGATAAAAAATGCATGCAACCCCGTTACTTTTGCCATTTTAACTCCTTGCAATAAATAGTTTCAAATAATTTTATCGGCAATACCAAGTTCAACTGCTTCGGCAGCAGTTAAATAAACATTAACTTTTCTAGCTAACAATTTTTTGATATACGCCTTCGTCATATCTGTCTCGCGAGATAAAGCTTTAATATACTGCTCCTGACACCATCTCACTTCGTCCATCTCGTTTTCCAAGTTATGAATTGCGCCAGCATGACCACCAATAACACTATGAATCATAATTCGACAATTCTCGCCCACTCTTCGCTCACCTTTGGTTCCAGCGGCTAATAAGATGACGCCGGCCGACATTACCTTGCCCATGCCCAAAGTCTTGATTGTGCAATCTTGACGAATACTTCTCATCATATCGTAAATCGCAAACATTTCATGAGCACCGCCGCCGGCTGTTGAAATTAAAAATTCAAATGGCTCACAAATCGTTTTTGTCCCTTTACTTAAATCCTTCGGATTAACTGGTACCTCTTGTTTGCCGTTCTCGTGTAACAGCAACATTGTGTACAATATGTCTGCTGTCTTTTCTTCATCCAGATCCCCGCAAAGACCGAAGGTTCTCAAATCTGGCTCTTGTGTTACTGCTATCAGTTGAGAGGGCTCGTTTCCCTCATCGGACTCTTCCTCTGTTTTACCATTGAACTTCATTTGTTTTTCCTGTCTAGTATTGTTTTAGAATGACTTTCTATGGCCGTTGACCAGTCATAGTACTCTATTGTAGAACGCAATGCGGGGGGATACATAGAAATCAACTTCTTGATGATTGAATCTTTCCACATACCTGTTGCATGCTCGTCCATATTCTTTGTTATTTTTTGCATGTTTTCGTCAACGCCAAATTGCTCCATGTGTAAATATTTGAGCGTTCGCATGTATGCCACATCTTCTTCAAGACTAACTATCATAGCTAAAATGTCAGCTTCTAGTTGCTTGTATATCTTAATTCTATTGCCCAAAAGAAACAATCTGCCAAATATTGAACTTATGATTATTCCCGTTAAAATCCATAGACTTATTTCCATTCACCACTCCCATTAAAATAAAACCACAGCTAAATGTTATCATAGCTGTGGCCCCATTTTAATGTTTATTGTTATTTATTATCTGTTGATTTTCATCAGGCGGGCTGCTACTCGACGGGTGACCTCGTTGATAACGTCATCGGTAAGTTGACCCTCGTACATGCCGCCGCCTCTATTGGCTGGCTCTTCTTCGGCTGCGCCAAGATCTGCGCCCCCTTCGGGTGGAAGTCCTTCGTCGCCCATGGGCGCTTCTGCGCCGAGTTCGGCGGGCTCTTCCAGACCAGCTTCAGGCTCTTCGGCGGGCAGTTCCTCACCCCCTTCGCCGCCTTCGACCCCAACTTCTACGCCGGTCACGCTTTGGATAGCATCGGCAATAGCGGACACCAACTCCTCGACGCCTTCTTCACTCATTGGATCGGCAGCTGGTTCATCTCCAACGGGATCCGCCAATTCGTCTTCTGGCATCTCTGCTTCGGGTTCTCCCAGTTCCATGGGCTCCAGTGCGGCATCTTCCTCACCTTCGCCGGGTAGGGGCTCCTCATCTTCTTGCTCATAAATTGATGTATACCACTCTTCATTGATGGGCTTAACATCAGCAAGCTTTAAGAACCTACGAACCACGCTCTCATTTAGTAACGGTTTTTTGGTGCTCATTCTATTGTCTACTCCTAAAAATATAATTTTGCAAAACGGTACTTGGTACGTTCAAAGTAAATAGTATTTAAGTTTGGTAAATGACCTTTTTTTGTCATGGCGAGTGGAAAAGCTCTAAATTTTTCTTCTTAAGCTTCTCTAAGGCTTTTTGCTCTATTTGTTTTATTCGAACAAAGCTAACGCCTTCTCGCACCGCTACCTCTCTCAAAGTTAAATTACCGTGCTTCCTGACAGTAATTAGTGTGCAATTCAAATCTTCCTCATAATCTATCCACATTCTACAATCCTTGTTTGGGCACGAAACATTCTTGTCCAAACACATCTTCTCACACAGCCTCATAATTCTGGATACTCCTTTTCAATAATGTCAAATATATTCGACACTTCTCCTTCATCTAAAACAAACTTGTCTTTTATGTGCTTCCCTTCTTCTCGCAAAGATTTACTCTTCGCCCTTTGAGCTTTACTTTTAATATAACTGTTGGGATATAAGTGCTCATCGGCCCACTGCATAAAGCTGTCATCTTCCTGCAAGTAGGACGCAACAGCGGTGCGCATAAACTTGCTCAGTGTCAAACCATCGGAATGAAGCTTAATCTTTAAATCAGCCTTTTCACGTTCCGTAATTCGGACAACAATTCTCTCTTTAGCCTCAGTCTCGTCATTCTTGCCCATTATAGTTCTCTCAAAATGTGAGTTGAACTTTCAACCTGAGCCGAGTGAGTCTGTCTAATAAATTTAACTTTGGCCTGGAACTGCTTCACCGTTCTCGCTCCCGAATAGGAAAACCCGCTCCGAATGCCATTTGCTAGTTGTTCCATTATTGGCTTTACGCTGCCCTTGTAAGGAATGGTCGTAGAAATACCCTCCAAGGAGGAAGCCTTGCCTCTCCAATCAACTTGTGCGGCTGCGCTGGCCATGCCTCGATATTGTTTCCGTGGCTCTCCAGTAGGCGAACGGTGTACCTCACCGGGTGATTCCATTGTGCCAGCCAGCAGTGAGCCAACCATAACAAAATCTGCGCCGGCTGCAAGAGACTTGACTATATCTCCTGAGTTTTTAATACCGCCATCAGCGATCAAAACCACATCGCGATCTGTTTTTGCACAATCGTAGACTGATTGAAAGGTGGGGATACCATGACCAGTTTGAACCCTAGTGGAGCAGATGGATCCTCCTCCAATGCCAATGCGAACACTGTTTGCTCCCCAGTCAGCCAAATCATTAGTGGCCTGTAGCGTAGCTACGTTGCCAGCCATAATATGCACCTCGTCGCCAAGAACGCGTCTTATATTCTCAATCCCTTGCTTCATAAGAACGTGGTGTCCATGAGCTACGTCAATACAAAGAACCCTAGCGCCGGCGTCATAGAGAGCCCATGCGCGTTCTTCATAGTCACCAGTGACCCCGATAGCTGCGGCAGCAACCGCTTTAGGGTCTTCAGCTACAAGGCGATCAATTATATCAACTTGTTTTTCGATTGTGTTGTATCTGTGAATGATGCCTAAGCCTCCCGAGTTACGCATAGCAACAGCCATGGCCGTCTCGGTTACTGTATCCATTGGGCTGGATATAACTGGCACCTGTAAATGGTGGCGAGCATCTAAATCTGCTCCAATATCAACCTCGCTTCTGGTTTGAATAGTAGAAAACTGTGGCTCAATCAGCACATCATCAAAACTTAATCCCATCTTCGTCCATGTCATCATTCTTCTCCTTCTTCTTCATTGTATTTGCTGTTCATATGATCATAAAATTCTTTTATAAGACTTTGGGCTGTCTCCCAGCACGTTGGACAATATAAATTTACCTTTTGTTCTTTTTCTCGCACAGCAACGAACCATGTAGTGACCTGTTCTTTATCAGTCTTATCAAAATCTAGACCACAAGTTAAGCAGCGGTCTGGTATCTTGTCGAATAGTCCTATTTTTTCTTCCAATTCTTTGTTACCTTTCTTTTCTTGCTGCTTCTTTAATCTTCTTCGCTCTTTTCGGTTCATCTGCCCAGTGCTCCCATAAGCGGGTTGCCGCCCGTGTTTGTGTGCTTCCTAAAAACAACAACTGCCGATGGAAAAGGGGCACTGTTTTCGCTGTCGCCAAACTTTAATCTTCCCTTGACAAAAAATACAAGTTCGGCCTTCATAACATAGTCGTGCCAGTATTTTGTATCTGTTCTGGCAGGAATTAGCATGACGACTTTCGTATCCACATCTTGTTGAGTTTCTTCGTGAGCCTTTTTAATCCACTTGCCAATGTCTCGACCATACGGAGGATTAACAAATACTGTATGACCCTGCCAACTCTTTGAGAGGCCGTCTTCAGCTTCGGTATAAAAATTGGCACACTTTGTGTTATGCGGAGTCGCACAAGGATCCAAATCAAAAGGTCCAAATCTCCAATTCAATTTATCAAAAAAATCTTTCGGGGTTTCCCACAGATTAGTTTTGCTGGAAAACAATACTGCCTGCGTTGCCTTATTCATCTGTGCTCCCCAGTGCGCCAGTGCCCCTTTCACTGATGGTGATCGGGTACCAACCATATAGATTTCCGTTTTGTGTCTCCATCGCCCTAAAGGGCACCACTGGTACGAGAACTGCTTGGGCAATCTTATCTTTGGGGCTTAGAACCTGCGGCTCTTGCCCAACATTGTGAAGGTTTACGAAGACCTCCCCGTCGTATCCACTATCGACCACACAGGCCCCTACAAGCAAAGAACGCTTGTAGGCAACGCTAGATCTGTTTTTGATCTCTAGCATATACCCATGAGGCACACCAAATCTGTAGCCAGTTGGAACCAACACGCTCTGTCCAGGCTCAATTGTAATACTGTCGTTTAACTCGTGAACGATGATGCTCTCAGGCTCAGGGTTAAAAAACAAGTCCAACCCTGCATCACTGGGGTTTGCCCTTGTTGGTGGCACCACGTCTTCTCTTACTCTGCTATATTCAAGAATCATTTAATTTCTCCTTTAATTTTCCAATTTGTTTGTTTCTTTTTTGCACTTCTGCCAATATCTCTTCTACATTATAAACTAAATCCGCACCTTTTGCAACATTACATTCACTACAACTGGTAACTAAATTATCAATAGTGTCGGCACCGCCTTTACTAGCTGGGTGAATATGATCAGCATGTAATATTAAATTGTCCGTATTCCAAGTGGCCCTGCCACAATAGATGCAGCAAAAATTATCTCTGTTAAAAACTAGAAACCTTAATTTACCTGCGCTATATTCCGAAAACCCTCTTGCCTTCCTTTTATCCTTCATGCTCTGACGGGAACACGCCTTACTGCAATATTTATGTGTTGCTGATTTTATCCTGTATTCTTGCCCGCAATGTTCGCAACTGCCAGATAGGGAACCTCTACTTCTTATAATGAATTCGTCATCATTTAGTCTTTTCGTAGCCCATGCCGACTTATCTGTATGATCAAAGCTTTCAAAGAAGCTCATCTTAGATTTTTTACTCACATCTTATCCTAGAAGTTTAAAATTGTGCCTCAGTGATCTTGTTGAAAATCCCCACTCTGGATTGTAATCAAGCTTGGCCATATATGGCCTATTTATATGCAAGTTGTCCCGGCCCGGTCGGATTCCCCAACATCGGATTTTTGTCAATTTACTTGTCGAATCAATAACCTCTACAATCCAGTAGTCTTTACCGTTTTTTGTTTTTCGCGGAATAATATTTCTTGGAACAAACCACGCGATATGTAAATCTGGATCATATTCCGCCAACGGAGGAACACACATCTGTTCTAGCCTTTCTTGTACCTCAAGTGTGATAACCTTATTCAAGGGGAACACTCCAGTCAAATCAACGAGGTACTGAATTTTTTCAGCCTCTGTGAAATCGCCTTCGGGGGAGTAGAGTTCAATATTTTCGACTAGATTCTTCTCCTTCCTAGGGCGGTCCACGGCGACAGCAGACCAGAAGTGCCTCGCGCCAGTAAACCTACCATCAATGAGGCAGTCTGTTGCGCCGCTTCTAATCAACACATCCAGCGCCTTCTTGTTTAGTTTGCTGTAAACTATCTCTTCGTTAAAGATGAAACTTTCAACACTCTGGAACGGACGATTGTTAATAATCTGCTCAATTGCCGCGATGCCCAAACCCTTTATCGAAGTTAGTGGCTGAATTAGTGTTTTCTGATCCTGATCGATTTCCCAAACTACACCAGAAGTGTTGACGTTGAGAGGGGCGATATCGAAACCAAAGCGCTTAGCTATGTTAATGGCCTTTTCCTTTCTAGACTCTGGCTCTTTGTCGAGAAAGGCTGCCATCCACTCAGCAGGATAATAATTCATCAACCATGCGCATTGGTACGACAGGATTGAGTACGACACTGCGTGTGACTTATTAAAGCCATAGCCAGAAAAGTACTCAAAAGTATCCCACAATCTTTGACTGTTCGACTTTGTGACGCCCTTATCTTGACAACCTTGCATAAACTTTTTATAAATAATCGTTTTCTTATCATTGCCTTTTCCTGTACCCTTCTTAGTAAGTAGTTTACGAAGCGCGTTACCTTCATCAAGGCTCAAATCCTTACCAAGCTTATGAGCGAGTAGTGCAATTTGCTCCTGAAAGATTAAGAACCCATACGTTTCTTCGGTGATCTCCTGAACAATTGGATGAATATATTTAATATATTGTGGACTCCTCTTGGCCTCTACATAGTCCTTATCGACATTGGCGCTAAGGGGGCCCGGTCGAAAAATAGATGTGATAGCAGCAATATCAATAATGCTTGTTGGCTTTGCACGGGTGCAAAACTGCTGCGCTCCATTTTCAGTAAACTGAAAGATGCCAGCCCATGTGCCGGCATGAAAAATATTCTCGTACACAGACTGATCACTCATGTCTAATACATCAGGATGCAGATTTTGATTATAGTAATCCTTAATGTGCTCAAATGTGCAGTCCTCAATTCCATGATGTCTTCGTAAAATATGTTGAACCGCTCCGTCAATCATTCTCAATGTGGAGAGTCCTAAAATATCGAACTTAATAAACCCCATTGGCTCAAGATGTCTGACGTTCTGGCCTTCTGACCACGGTGTTTGACGAACGCCACCAGAGTTAATCAGCGGCATATACTGATCTAGGTTTTCCGCTACAACGATCCCGCCGGCATGCCGAGAGCATGAACGAACTTGGCCAACCAGAGCTTCGACGTGAGTCTTTACAAATGGATACTGATTCAAAAAGGCTTGCAGCGTTGTACTGAATTCCATCACCTCTTCAAACGTGGGACTGTATACCCCGGCCTTGATCCCATGTCGCTTCTTGGCAGGGCCAATGGCCTCATGGATCATCTTACTAGTCACAGAATTAACTTGCGTAAACTCGATTCCATAAAACTTGGAAATGTCTTTGATTAAGCTTCTGAGCTTGAGTGTGTTCCAGTTAGAAATCGGTGCAACAGTATCTTCTCCCCACTCCTCGATCAAGCGCTCTTTGAGCACCATCGGGTCAGCCACATCGTAATCAATATCGGGATAGTCTGTTGCGTCTGAGCGCAAGAAACGCGAGAACAGCAAACCATATTTAATAGGATCTACCTGAGTAATTCCCAAAACATAGGCTACTAACGATCCCGCTGCGCTGCCTCGGCCGGGGCCAGTGAGCATGTTGTCTGCTGCTCGATCTGAAATGGCTTTCATCGTAAGGAAGTATTTGCTGAACCCTCTGTCAGCAATAACGTCAAGCTCTCGCTTTAGACGATCACGATAAACCTCTTCTTGGAGGAGATTTAAATTCTTTAGCCCCTCCAGGCTTAGTTTAATAAGAGCGGCATCAGCAGTCATGTCTTCAGGCACCACAAAATCGGGCAAACGAACAGTATTGTCAGGAATAAAGTTATCAATTCTTTCGTGCGCAATCATGTGTGTGTTGGTGATCGAGCGCATAACAAGACCGTCATCATATTCGAAATTACAATCAGACGAATACTTCTTGTAAGACTCCCAAATCTGATCTCCGTTTTTAGGATATAGTTCATACCCGATCTCTTCGACCCCAGGCGGCAACTCATTTGTTTCGTAATCTGGTTTACTCTTACCTAGCCAACCTAGACGCTTATAAAGTTCGCGGTCTTTCCACGCGGTGGGATTTGGATAATGACTGTCAGCAGTTGTAACAAGCTCTACGCCATACTCTTCGGCAACCTTAATAATATATTGGTTTAAACGATGCTGATCGTCAATGTTGTTCCACTGCAATTCTCCATACCACCTATCTCCAAAAATATCTACCATCTTCTCTGTAGTAATCCGCATTCGCCGCATACACTCTTGTTCGTTAAAGTGGCGCTCGCCATCCTCATTCTGTTCCCAGCTTTGCCAATAATCTTGGGCATACACACCGCCTAGGCACGCTGAAGATGCGATAATTCCTTCGCCATATTTCTTAAGCATGGCATAATCCATTCGAGGATAACGATAATAATTCTCTGGCTGGTAAGATTCCGAAATCAATTTAAACAGGTTATTTAGGCCAGTCTGGTTTTGAGCCACCAGTACCAAGTGTGCTCTGCGTCGGATGATGTCTTTAATAGCCGTCTTGCTAGCGTTTTCATCTTCAATGGTCGCACCAGATTGAGATGATTTTTTTAGAGAACGTGCGCGTTTCTTGTCGGCCATGGCTTGATCATATTCTTCACGCCATTGGGCCAGATCCGGTATAAAATACGCTTCGACGCCAAAAATTGGTTTAAAGTTTTTACCCTCTGCCTGCATTCTTTTAGCATGCAGTACCTGATACGGAAGCCCATTCATGTTACCATGGTCAGTCAGGGCTAGTGCATCACAGCCATTTTGATATGCAAAATCCATATGTTCCTGTGGGAACCCTATTGCATCAAAAATAGATCCAGCAACACTATGTGCGTGTAATCCAACAAATTTAATCTTCGATATCGTATCCAACTTCGTTAAACTCCCTATAACTCAAAATTTTATTGTACGGTTTTTTTATGTTTTCTCGGTCACTAGAACCAATAAATTTACAGTAGCCTTCCCACGATCCTATATCATAGAACCATGACAACTCTGCCTTATTTGCTCCCTCTAATATAACATTTTTAAATACTTTGTCAAGAGAAAAATACCTTGCCGAGTATCTTTCTTCGACTGGTAATTTTTTAGTCGGGTATTTGCCGTCTTTTAACTCGTCTCCCGACCACATGCCCGTGCCATCTTTACGAAGCTGGGCCCTTATTTTCTTAAAATCCTCGGCATCGAATGTGAAGCCCAAATATTGACCTTGCTGCACAGATTCGCCCTGATATGTCAGAAAGAACTTTTCATGGGACGATATCTGCTTTCGATGTTGTCGGAGTTCTTTAAGTGAAAAAACTCCATAGGGAAAGGCTGTGTAATACATATCAGGTATTACCCATTTGCTCATCTTGCGACTTACCCAGTATGCACAGTTGGCACCGTAAAGAACGCTCCACCCAAGACAGTCTCTTCTATCTCTATCTTTTGGGTGTATTGGTATATAATATATTGGAATAGTCTTTCTCTCTTCCGATGCAAATGGTGAAGGACGGCCAAACCACACTGGGTCTTGAACATGTTCTCCAACTTCGTGCCGAATAAGCGGCTGCATATCCCGATGACAAATAATCCAAATCGTTTCGCAGCCGGCTGTCGCGCATTGCATCACAGCTTGATGAATTGCAAGATAGCCCGGCGCCAGAGGCTGCATACAATCATGCCATGGCATCTCAAAATCAAGTGGTTGGCCGGCGACTGGGATTATGCCCGCTAAATGAAAAGAAGACATGTTCTTTTTACCTTGTTCCATTTTCTAAAAACATCCTTTGAAGCTTGTCTATATAACTGTATTTATTGTTTTCATCATCACTCTCTGCAAAAATCTCATCTGCTGTTTGATAATTATGAAAAACTGTTTCTGTATCTTCATACTTGTCTCTAGTGATTGGTATCTTTTCACGATAATCATGCTGAATCGATACGGCATAATATTTATACTCTTGCGAAGAACGTTCTGGATACAGGGGATTCCTTCCATTCCTTGTTCCCCTTATTCCTGCCTCTTTCATCATCTTTAATATTTTGAGTCGGGCGTGAGCTTCTGAGCCTTCCCATACATCAATCTCTTCCTGCGTCATCGTTGAAAAGGCGACCAAATCCTTTTTATCAGGGTGGTGGCCGTCTAGCCTCATTGTCGGATAAAACCTTACATACTCAACGAAGTTAGAATCAGACCGTAACAAGTCATGCGAGTGCGTCATGCCACGACGAACATTAAACCAATCCAGAACTTGATACTTTTTAACTTCTTGGTTTATGGGTGGCTCAAAGCCCTGCAAGCCCTCTTCATCAAAAACAGTAAGTTTATTAAATTTAGCCTTAATCACGGTCGTTTCGCCAACAACTATATTTAGCACATTATTTTCTGATAGCCTTATTGAAGTGACCATGTTTGAAAACGGAGCCAGCCCTGACAGCGATAGGAGAAAAATCATCTCCTCGTACATATCTCGTTTAAGCCTTGTACCGGCTGTCTCAAATATAATTGGTGGTCTATACACTACGCCAACTATTGGCAACTCGTTTAAGTACGAATACAACACAGCATTATAGGTAAACCCTATAACTAACTCATCATATTCATAAACCGAGTCCCTCACGACTGTAGTAGCCCAACGACATGATTTTCTAGCACAACGTGAAATGTCTTGCCAGCGTAAGTAATCTCCTCAACCATCGACTCCAATACGACGACATACATTCCAGACGTGCGCAAGCGGGCCGATGAGTCAAATACCGATAACTTGCAGTCAGGGGCCACATCAATGACCCTCGCAAGCGCGTACTCTGACTTTGGCTTATAGTCCTCGGGCAGTAAAAGGCCAGATTCTGTTGTATGCTCATCCTCAGAGGATTTCAATTCAATATGAATATTTCTGTTTAGCGGCGAAAATCTCATCACTACTCCTGTTTAAGTTGTTTTTTATAAGTATTGTATTGTGCTTTGGTTAAAAACTCTGTTATGCGCTTATCACAATATTTGCAATAAAAATCAACAGAGACATTATCTCCAACCATCGCCCTAACAGTTCCGGTTGGAAGATAATAATGATCTCCTGCAATAACAGAACACCTATCTGTAATGTTTATTTTAGACAACAAGTGGCTGTATGGCTGTTGACGCATTTTTACACCTTACCATTTCTAGCCTTCTTGATGGTTTCATAAAAGTCCATTAGCTGCTCTAAATCAGTCTCGTCTTTAACAAGCCGATAAGCCTTAGTTACCATGCGCTGTTCGTCAGCATCAAGCCAGCCCTGATCTTTAAATTCCTTACGGAGATCTCGCTTTTGCTCTTTATAGGGTTCCATGGCATCTTCGATTGTCTTTAAAGAGCGAATATATTCAACAATACGCTGCTCCTTCTCAGACTCTTCATCATCAATTTCTGCGACCTCAGCATATTCTGGGGCCAATGTTAGGTTTTTAATCATACCTACCTCCTTTATATTAATATTATATCACATTCTGGTTGGATGTCAACCACATTTTGAATATCCGCATTCTTTACATAAAACGCATCCATCCATGTAAACCAATCCTTCTGCACTGCATGAAGGGCAAGTTTTATCTGAGGCTTCTGCCCCGTCTTCAATATAGTTTTTGAGCACACGGGCTACACACTTCACAAACGAAAACATATCGCTGTCACGGTCCTTCTGCATCTGCTCTACAACATATTGTACATTGGCTCCATGGCGGAGGCCCAAAGAAATCATTCTGGTAAATGCAGAATGGTTTGGATTGTCAAAAACTTTAACAATGTCCTTTACGACAAATTCGTCTTCATTTTCACCAAAGCGCAAATCATACTTTGAATTCATTGACTTTCTGGGGTGCTTTACTAGAATACCCTCAGTGTATTTTGTTGGAATTTCAACATAGGTAGCAAGACCTCCCATAACCTCATAAGGCTTTCCTTCTAGTAGGCCAACTAGGATAGTCCACTTTTCTCCTTGAATCGTCGCGTGATGGATCTTACATGAAAGCTCGGTGGGACGCTTTGGTGCTTTATGGTGTGGAAATGGCTCTGCTGACTCTTCGGATTCTTCGTTTGTTACTAGAACACCAGAGCGTGAACCATCAACATAAACCGTAATTCCCTTTAGGCCGGCTGCCCAACCTTTAAAATACAACTCTCCTACCGTGTCTGGATTTGTATCTTTGGGTAAATTAATAGTAGAGCTAATTGAGTGATCAATATGCCTTTGGATTGCTGCCTGAATGTCTATGCGGCGAACCCAATCAATTTGATCACTTTCAACAAAGAAGTCTGGCAGTTCTTTTTCCTCACCATGCATATCTCTCCAGCGCTGGACATTATGATGAAATACTGCATATTCAAGCCATTTGTCTCCAAGCTCATCAACAAAATCTGCCTTGACTTCTGTGTCATTGTGACTCAGCTTTCGACGGCGTGTATAAGAGTTCCTAAATACAGGCTCCAAACCAGAACTGGTCTGCGACATAATTGATACTGAGCCTGTTGGGGCGTTTGTCAAAATAGAGATATTTCTTCGGCCGACATGAGCCATCATCAACTGTAATTCTTCTGGTAGCGATTTGATAAAGGAGTTATCCTTTTCCATCTCCCAATCAAATATTGGAAATGCGCCGCGCTCTTCAGCGAGTCTGGAGCTTTCTGTGTATGCTGCAAGCTTCAAGGCACCATATATCTTGTCAATTACCTCTAGCGCAGCAGTGGAGTCATAGGCCATGCTGAGGCATGCAATCGCGTCGGCCAACCCATGAGTTCCTAAGCCGGTTCTGCGGCCACCGATACATGCGTCCATCAATTTGCCCCAAAGTACCATTTCGTCTTCAGTATCACATGCAGAAACAATCTTCTGTAGCTTTTCTATTTCCAGTTCAACCAAGTCGTCAGACAATCTCATTGCCTTTGCGGCTACATCACTAAATTTGTCAAAATCAAAATAGGCCGATTTAGAAAAAGGTTTAATAACAAAGTTCTTAAGGTTGATGGAAGTCAGGCGACAGCTATCGTATGCAGACAGCGGGATCTCTCCGCACGGGTTGGTGGTTAACGTCTTGAAGCCAAATGCGGCATAACTTTCTGCGGGCAAATTCTTTGTGATGTTGTCCCACATGAGAAGGCCCGGTTCCGCCGTCTTTGTGGCAGATTCTACAATCTTACTCCACAACTCTTCTGCGTTAATCTTCTTTGTGTGGCTAGGGTTCTCTGAGCCTATGGGGAAATGCAGGGTGAATGTTTCCTTATTCTCGACTGCTCGCATAAAATCATCGCTTATCTTAACCGATACATTTGCTCCCGTTACCTTGGTCAAATCTTGCTTCATTGTAACGAAGTTCTCAATGTCAGGATGGCGCACATCCATTGTAATCATTAATGCCCCTCTGCGACCATTTTGGCCAATCATTCTACATACATAAGAATAAAAATCTGCGAAACTCCAAGCACCAGAAGTTGTGCCGGCAGAATTATTAACAGGCGCCCCTTCAGGGCGTAGTGTAGATACGTCAATGCCCACGCCGCAACGGCGTTTAAAAAGGTTTGCTAAACTTTTTCCAGAATCAAGGATAGAAGAAATGTTGTCGTCTGGGCTAGCGACCACCACGCAATTAGACAATGACACGTTTACATGATCATTGCCGATTCCCATCATCGGGGAACCTTGCGGCACAATGTATTTAAAATCTTTTAGCAACTCGTAGATCTCGCTCTCACTTAAAGCTCTGTCGCCAGCATAATGTGTCTCAACACGAGCAAACTCGCTAGCCAAACGGCGATGCATGGCATCCGGCGTTTTTTCCAACAGGTTGCCAGCCTTATCCTTAAGAGCGTATTTGGTTACCCAAACGTTTGCTGCTAAATCATCATCATCAAAATACTCTAACGTAGAGGCCATAACCTCTTGTTGTGTATACACCTTCATTCTTCTTTACTCCTATATTTCTTGTATTTTTCTTTGAGAAGTGCAGACTGATCTCTTGCAGTCTTAGCTGCAACCTCTCCAGGGGTTTCACCGGTCGGAGGTAGCACTTCAATTTTAACTCGGCCGGGATCCATAAAAATCGGATATATTAATCCATCGGGTCCATTTCTGTTCTTGGCAATAAAAATTCTTCCTGTATTGTTAGTCTTATCTTCAATCGTTCTAGACACAGAAAATATAAAGTCTGAAACAAAGCATTTGTTAAAAGCTTCGCTAATAGACTCCATCGTGATCACCTCCGCATTCAACCCTGAACGATTAGTTTGAGATGCTGTCCAAACAGGGCAGTTATTCTCCTGCGATATTGCGCGGAGTTCTTCGTAAATAGATTCCAAGTTCATTCTTTTTTCTTTAAAAGCGGTAACTGGCTTTAAAAGATCGCCATAATCAACAATGATCATGTCTGGGGTTATATCTCTTTGTCTTAGTTTTTCTAGATGCATTTTAATAGTTTGAGTAGACGCCGATTTGGTTGGATACTCTTTAATAATAAGACTACCGGGGATGTCCTGCACTGCTTCATAAATTTGTTCTTTGAAAGAAAAAATTGTCTGTAGCGGAACAGATGTCAGGCAGCTATCATATCTAGTTCCAATAGTTGTATCTGCCAACTCCAAAGTATAGTGTATAACAGTTTTGCCAGCTTTTAGTGCTTCTGTGCCGATATGGACCAGTACCATTGATTTTCCTGCACCAGTAGGCGCAATAACAACTCCAAGTTCGCCGCTGCCTAGGCCACCTTTACAGATTTCATCTATCTCTTTCCATCCTGTTGTAACGGGTGAGCGAGCTTTAATTTGGAACCTTTCCTCAAAATCGACAATATAATCATAACCAAAGTTGGTATCACTGCCCAATTTTAAAGCCTTATCAATTTCGGCCGCAATCTCATCATACGACGAATTCTTCAAAAGTTTAACCGATTTTATCATAGCGGCCTTAAGAACTTGCTTCTTGCAGAAGTCTAAAGCGGTTTCCTTAATATAATCAGCACCTTCTACCTCTGTGTTATAAATACGAGTAAAGAAGTCCCTAACTTGAATCTTGCTAGCTTCGTTCTCTTCTTCAAGACCGGAGCGCAAAATCGTAGTCATGATCTTGTAGCTTGGGTGGACAGAGTACTTTTCCCTGTACTCAAAAATCTTTTTCGTGAAAATCTGAAGATACTTTAACTCCAGAAAATCAATATCCAATACCTCGGTTATCTGATCTGCAAAAGGCCGATCTTGTAAAATTAGCTGGCATAGCCCTTCTTGGAAGTTTTTTCCGTAATGACCAAAGTTGAGTCCTTCTGCCATGTATCCCTCGTATTAAAGATTGTTATTTATTATAAGCGGTTTATATCGCTTTGTCAAGCTAAAATGTCTTTTAGCGCATATCTAATTGCCTTTAAATATTTATCAGGCAATTCATAAGATTCTATCTCGTCTGGTGTGGCGTAAACATACTCTTCGTGCTCATTGCTTAATCGAACTTCTTGCTCGCTGTTAACAATTACTTTATAATATGCTTCTCTACCATCACTGTAAAGTTTTTCGGGATTAGATAACACAAACCCTGTCTCTTCCCATACCTCTCTCAAAACACCGTCGAGTGGATCCTCTCCCTCGATAGTGTGGCCACCAGCTAAGTCCCATTCACCTGGGAACTTTTCTAATTGCATAGATCTTTTTAAAATCAGCACATGTGGCCATTTTATAATCACTGCTTTGCCTATTTGATCTGTGTCTGTTTGCATAATTACTACTATATTACTCAATCTCCACCATGTTCATATGCATCAACCTGTTCCTCCACCAAGAGAGGCTTGTTATCGACATTATACTTGCTCTTCACTTTATCGCTAATAGGAATTGCTTCTCCATCACCATCAATTCGAACAAAAGTCATGTCAGTGGTCAAAACAGTTCTCTGAGAACCGTTGTACACGCTATGTCGCCGGGCTTCCAGCCGAATCACGATAGAACGGTTTCCAACCATTTTAACTTCACCATAGATTTTAATGATTTGGCCAGGACGAACAGGCTTGTTAAACACTACTTCGGAAATCCGTTTAGTCACCATCCGTGGTGTGTCGCATGCTTGGCAGGCAAATATTGCACCGGCCTCGTCCAGCCAAGCGAGCATTGTGCCGCCAAATAAATTACCATGATAGCCAACATTTGCAGCCTTGCAAAAGTGAGTAGAAATAAGTTCCATTAGTTTAAGATTCCTCGTCTAATAAGTCTTGTTCTTCCGGTGATGCTGTATCGTCCTGTTCTGCCTCTGGCAAAGAATCAAATGCATCTTCGTTTAAAGATTCTAATACGTCATCTCTTATTATATATGTTTCGGGCTCCGTTGCTGCTTTCTTATGACATGCAGACAAGATGAGCAACGGCAATATCAACTTAGCCATTTAAAAACTTTCTCCAACTGTTCATTACTTTATGAGACTCGGAAAGTCCTTGGGGTTCCTCTTTGGGATCCGCGTATCGATCACGAACCTGATCTCTCATTATACCCTTTATAGTTTGGTTGGCGAGATCATAAAATTCGCCTTCATCGTCCATATACTCAACAGTCCGTGCAAAAACCTTAGTTAATATCTCGGGATCGTCTTGTGTAACCTTAATAACAAAGTCGAAGTCAACAGCATTAGACATCTTGCTGGTCCGTCCAGATCCATCGGCGCTGACCTGACGGCCTACACTAGCTTTGGTGTCATCGTGAAGGGATAAGAACATTTCTGTGCCCACATATTTCATAGGCTCTTTTAGTACTTCTGTGCGGAACTTGGTTCTGAACTCTCGGGAGTTCAATACATTTACCATATCTTCGGGTGTCATTGGAAACCCAGATGCCATCACATACAAGCCGGGATCCAATTCCAAGTTTACTTTTGCCATGGCTTCATATGCTTCTTCTGGATCATATGGATCGTCAAGCTCAACTTCCCAGAAATCTGGATCAAGGTCACCATGTTCAATATTCAATGCCAGCTTCATGAATTGACCGCCAGCCATATAGCCCTCGCGCTTATAATAGCGCTCAAGGTATTCTTTAATGCCATCGTACATGTCATCAATTTTGTTAACCTCGACACAGAAATCCTCAAACCCATCGGGGTCATAAGCATAGGCTTGCTGCGCCATTTCAGGTATCATTTCAGCTTCGATGTCCATTTTCTGCATAATGTATGTCTTGTGGAAGTCCTCACCTTGGGAACGTTTATAAGAAACTTGGGATCTGATACCCTTGTCTTCAAACCAACTGTATCCTATATCATTTAGTTCGCCAACTGCATATTGCGAGTCCATATAATTTGGCAGTCCGATAAAATCGTCTTCGTCCCACTTGATAATCATGGAAGCATATAGGGCAATGTAAACGCTGCCGCCACCATCGTCTTCGACTCTAGCTTCAACCTCGCAAGCCTGCATTCTATTGTTCCACTCATCTGTTATCTCTGCGCAGGCTTGTTCATACTGTTCTAAGATGCCGCCAACAAGATTAACATCCAAATTGTCTTCGGTGCGAGTATCTTTAATAATATTGCCAATAAATACCTGTTTCTGTGCCGCCGGCGGAAGCCTTCCGTGTCCATACAAATCTCCGAGAAGAGTAGCAATTTGGTTGTCCTCTTGTGAGCCACCAAACTTAATGAATCGGCCCAGATCAATTCTGCCATCTCTTTTAGGGGCGTTGGCGAGTGCCTGCTCTTGGTTCTCTCTCGCCCATTTCATGATGCGTTGCCTGAAACCAGGAATCTTCTCACCATAGATACGCATTTCAGGCACGGCTATCTGCGTGCCCATACCCATTTGAGAGTTAAGAACATCATCTGATGCGTAATGTCTAACTTGTCTTAGCCGCAAACGAGATATTGGTGTTAGATCCATGCTGGCTCCAACGTGGCTACCTCTGACATCATCTGCAAAAAGTTCACCATCTTGGATCTCCTGTTCTGCGCTGTCTATATTACTAGTATTTGTAGCGTGCAACAAGTCTTCTGTGTTGAGCACATAAGCCACAGCGCCATGGCCATGAGCTTCGGCTACTGCACATTTGTAATACTCATAGTGTGCTCCACCTCCTCTAGATGGTGGCGAATGACAAGATTGGATGGCGTTAAAGTCGCTCATGCGCAAAATATCAACAGGGTGCCTAGTGACAACAATAGAGTATTCATTACTTGTGGCTTTGTCTATATTCTTCTTGATGTATCCGGCATTCTTTTGCCAGTACTCCATATAATTCTTTGCTCTGGATGGATCTCTTACAAAAGCATTTCCATAGTCAATGCCAACGTACATATTCAACTGATCGTATAGCTGATAGTGCCTAGCTGCCAACTCTTCTCCTAAGCCAGCCTCGATGTGGTTGCCTGTCAGGTGCCTTGCTTGTTTATTTTTCCACCAGTCCATTTCGCCTGTTACGGTGGTTGAATATTGAGCCTTGAGGCTCGCTGCTTCTTTAGAATTGAAAACCTGATCAACTAGTTTCTTTTGTTTTGTGGCTAAATCATAAATCTTTGCGAAGAACTTTCCGATCTTCATCTGGATCTTTCGTTGTCTATCCTCCTTGCCACCAGTACCACCATGTGTCATGGCGAGCATGCGGTCGGACATACCTCCTGGGCTTGTGTTTTGCAATGTTTTTGTCGCTGATATTAGTCCTTTCTGCCAATCGACTTCGTATCCAAGCACGTCAAAAAGGTTAATAAATCTTCCCAACTCGCTTTCGCTATCTGCTGTTTTAAAGTCGAGAACAATTCTTGTCCTGTCGCCAAACAACTCTGAAAAAGCTAAGTCTTCGCCGCTGTCCATATTGTCGAGAGCGTCACGAATATGTTCCATCTCGTCTTCTGTAATTTCTCTTAGGAGGCGCTCCTTCTTTTCATTCAGGAAATTACGCCATTTGTTAATATTCATATTTATCCTACCTTTGGCTTTCCAAGCATAATCTTCATGTGACTAACCTTGCCGCTCAACTTACGAACATACCACCCGGTGTGCTCTGGGTATTTACCCTCTGGGTGAGGGCCGACCCAATCGACCGATTTGCCTAAAACTTTCTCGACTGTTTCTTTATCGTTGACCGACTCGATATTGTATCTGGTAATCATAATGTGCGCGATGGCGTCAGACATCTCCGCGAAATATCCATCCTTCTTAAGCATGTCTGCAGTTTTGTCAGTGTAGGCATTTTTTGCTATACGAGTACCATCGTGGCCCGAAACCGTAAGTTTTGTTCCGGCCGGCTTGGTTGATGCCACTCGCAAAGCGTCAGGTTCAGGATCACCATCCAAATCGACCGCTGACCACTGATCATATTTATCTGGAACATCTGCTGGGCCTTTAATATTTACATGACCGCCGATTTTAGCATATGCTGTGGCAATTAGGTTATACATTTCGTCAGTTAAATCATATTCATCGGGATCGTGTTCAAGATCTGATAATGGTACGTCTTTCCATTGACCTTTGGGCTCTTCGTAATCGGCCCAAACTTTTTCATTAATGAAGTTTTTCCACTTTTTATTCATCCTGCATCCTCCCCAACTAATATGGTTATCATTTCGGGATGTAGAGACATCAATTCATCATATGACGCAATTCTCAAATCCGATAGTTTACCTAAATACCCATTTCTTCGTAAAGCTTTAAATGCTAAATTTTCTATAGAGTATTCGCCACCATTATTTAAACCAGAGGTTCTAAATTTCTTAATTTTTTCTCGCAATTTTTCAACATACTCAATAACCTTTTTGTACGCGCCGTCATTGAACATTTCTTGTGCTGTGTCTATCTGATCCATCAAGGCAGCTGCTTTAACCTTTATATTTGTGTGATCGATAACGGGGTCTTGTTTTTGCGGCGTATTGATCCATTCATCAAAGTATACGGAGTATAAGCCGGATGCCGTATGTGGTTCGTTGGAATCTTGAACGTATATTTCCACTTCGAAGTCATGCATCATAATCGCGTGCTTCATGTTCCAATACGCTCTCTTAGCATTAAAGTAATTATTGAGTAACTCTTGGTCACCCTCAAGGGCTGAAAAATCAACAATTATGTGCAAGTCTATATCTGAATATTTAGACCAGTTGTAGTTCGCTAGTGATCCTGTAAATGTCAGGTCTTCTATCTCAAGTTCGGAAAGTTCCAAGTCCTTAATAAAGTTCTTAGCTATTCTGATTAGTCGTTTTCGAACTTTTGGGTCCAGTTTGCCCTCAGTTGACCAAAAAGCGGAATGTAGACTATCCTGTACCTCAAAGGACGAGGTAGCTACCGATTCAGGGTCTACAAGTTCTTTCAGTTCGAAGTCGGCAGTTTTATATGATTTCCATTTATCTAGAAAAGCGTCCATCATGATAATAATTAGTTTGTTTTTTTGCTCTCAGCCACAATTCTTTTCATGGCTGTAAACAAATCAGTTAGATCTAGAGCGCCGAAACCATCTTCTATCATCATCTTCTTGATTTCTGTCTGATTCAATTCAAAAACAAAATTTTCAACATCATACTTTACCTTGTTTTTGCCCTGTGGACTGATAGAGGGTGCGTACAGTTGCATAATTTTGTAATTGTCATGAATCAAATCTCTTTTTTCAAGAATGGTGCTGTATACCTTAAGATTGCTTTCGACTTCCTTACAGTAATTAGTAATGTCATCAATTGTGTAAGTTTTATTTTCTTTTAGAAATGGAAGCCTCTTAGCGATAGTTGGCAAGCCAACACCACCGACTCCAGGGAGGTTGTCAGACTTATCTCCAGCAATGGCGCGGGCCATGGCAAAATTAACTGGATGTATTCCATAATCTTCAACAATCCGAGTGGAGTTCAGAACCTGCTTCTGGATTGGCCGATAGAGAACAGTAGTGTCGTCACAAAGTTGGATAAAGTCTTTATCTGAAGACACAATCACTTTTTGCCAATCTGCATAATGCGGCATCTGGCAGACATAGCTAATGATGTCATCGGCCTCTACCCCCGGTAACATCAACTGAATAATGGACAAGTTGTTCAAATATTCAATGAGCCTTGTCTGCTGCCAAACTTTGTTTGCGACTTCTTCATTCTCAGAAAGGTTTCTAATTTCGCGATTAAGGCGAATTGGCTTTCGGCCTTCTTTATAGCCCTTGTTTTGAGCCTTCCTCCTTTGAGAGCCGCCTTGGCCATCCCAACATATAATCACTTCGTCAGGCTTGCTTTCACGAATCTGTTTTTGTAGAATCTTAGTAAACCCTTTAATGCCGCCAATTGGTTGGCCATTTGTAGACAAACTTGGATCTACAATATACGCTCTGAAATACATGTTCAAAGCATCAATAATCAAAAGTCTTTTCATTTTCTCCCTCCGAGAATAGTATTAAATCTGTAGTTGTAAATACGCCAATATTCTTAGCAAATGGGTACCACCATATCTTATATACCTGTTCGTGCGGCGACATTTCCATGGAGTGTAATTGATGAGATTCATAAACATCCATAGCAAGAGATTTCTCTAAAATAATGCCCCAATAAGACGGGTCAATACTCCATTTAACTAAGTCACCAACTTTCATAATTTTTCACAATCAATTTGCCCCTCTGAGATAGAATAGACTACTTTTCTCACGCCCATGTTCTTTAGAATTTCAGTACACATGGGGCAAGGTTTAGACATCCTCAAATCGCCTTTCTTGCCTATCCTAGCTACATAAATTGTAGAGCCTTTTATGTTTGCTCTATCTACGCCAAGAATACATCCCAACTCTGCGTGATGGGTAGCGTGGCCACTAAATCGATCTCTGAATCGTGTCGCCCACCCCTTATACGAATTCTTGTTGTAGGAACTGTTAATCACTTGGCCGCCTTTTACCAGCAAAGCGCCATGGCGATAATCAGGGGACTGGGATTTCTCTGCAATCCGTCTAGCATATTCAATATATCTTTTGTTGCGGCCAGTATACAAAACACTCGGCTCTATTTCTCTTTCAGACACAAAAACCTCCCATGGTGCTAATATAATAACACATGGGAGGCTCTAAGTCAAGAATTATTTTATATTACCGCCTATGACATCGCCACGGATCGCTAGTATTATTATAGCGGGTGGCACACACAGAGATATATCGCCCATGTACCCACCGACGATGGTGGCCTCGGCCAACATAATGTCCCGGCACCCAAGTTTGTCGTCTACAGTTCTGGGCGTTGTTGGGCCTGTGGGTGCGAGTAGGCGCACGGTATACCCAGCCGGTACCGGAACGCCACACATAATTGGGTCCAGGCCGCTGAGGTCTAGCTTGGTGGTTGTGAGTACCAACGTGCGCTGTTCCATGGGTTGTTGTAACACCAACATGTGCGGTTACCACCGGATGGGCATGCGCTGTCGCGCATCCTGTTGAGCCGATGAGTCCCACTGCCAATCCAACAATACAGATAAGTCTATTCATGATATTCTCTCCTTTTATCATATGTAATAATTAGACGCTTGGGAGCCTAATATATTCATTTTTTATTTAATTTATTTTGAATTTTCTTCAGATTCGTAAAAATCAGAAGCATTTCCCACACGCTTATCAAACTTCATGATCACTTCTTCGTCCATGATCTCCATGACATTCTTTCTAAATGTCTCGTCCTCAAGTCTCTCTACCCATTTAGCGGCCTGAAACTTTGGGCCAATTGTCTCGCCTTGCTTGTCTAGCAATTCGTACCAAGCGCCGGAACGTTTAAGTCTGTGCGAACCACCAATGGCGTCAAACCAACTTTCTTCGTCCTGCACTCCAATTGAGTCTCCCCATAGAATGCGAAAATTACATTGTCTACCCTGCGTTCCAAAGCGAGATTTTTCAAGCTTTACTTTGACCTCTGAGCCGATACGGAACCCTTTATCATCCAACACAAAGCTAGCTTTAGCTTTGCGACCAGTCAGCCAAATTCGAAGTGAGTAGGCATAGATCATAGCCTTCCCTCCAGGCGTCATATAAGGCGTTGTAAGCGCTTCTGATGGAGATCGGGTAATATTGGTCTTAAGCTGGTTAAGGACAAGGAACGTGCTCTGAGAGTTCGCAATGGGCACTGTAAGCTTAGACATGCCCTTTGCCAAGATTCTTGCCTTGACAGCCATCGATGAAAGTGGATTAAAGTCGCCTTCAACGTCAGATACCGATGGAGTGAGGGCTAGCGAATCCCATACAAATAGCATGCGATTGTCGTTAGAACCCAGCAACTCTTCGATAGTCTCTAGAACAAACTCAACTGAAGTTGCTTGAACATACAAAAGTTTGTCTAGATCGCAGCCGGCCCTCTCAAGGAAGGTTGGATCAATAGCAGACTCGCTATCAAAATAAATAACGTCGATTCCCAGCTTCTGTGCATTGGCTGCAACCTGCGCGGCCATATAACTTTTACCAGTTGCTTCTAAGCCGGCAATCTCAACAACCTTACCAACTGGGATCCCGGCTAGTTTACCTCTACAGACAATAGAGTCCAGCCAGCGCGAGCCAGTTGGGATCCATTCTTTAACCTCAGTAGGATTCTCATCTTTTAGATCGTGGGCAACATTTTGGCCGGCCTTCTTGTTAATTAGATCTCGCATTTGCGTGATTGAAAGTTTGCCTGCTCCGTTTGATTTCTTAGCTCTTGCCATTTTAGTGAACTCCTTGATGTGGGTGCGGGTGTGGATGTGGGGTCGCACTAGCAACAATAACGATGGTCGCCAATACTACAACCGTCACCACAATAGGCGCCACAGCGGCTCTCGGTGGATGCTGACGTGGATGCGGCCTAGGTCGTGGTGGTGGCGGTCTGTGATGAAGCTGCAGCCCAGTGGCTCGCTCGATCACCTTAAGCCTGTCTCCAGGGTTAAATCCGTCTGCCATGGCTGGACCACTGGTCGCACACATGAGCATAAGTGCTGTAATAATATTCTTAAACATAAAACCTCCTATACCAAATTATGTTATTTGTTCCCCCGAAAAAGTGAGGCACCTGTAATCCCGTGCCTCCCTGCGGACCCCCCAAGGGGGGAAGGGTACTATGAGCCCGAAGCAACACCAAGTTGAGTGGACAATTCTTCAAAAGCGCGGTCTACGCTTGAAGCAGTTGTCACGTTAGAGGTGTCGGTTTTAGTACCGGCGTACTTCGTGGTTTCTCCACCAGCCTCTGGTGAGTCCATGAACTCATCCAGAACCGCTTGAACGTCTTCAGCGGTTCGACGTTCAAACAAGGTGTCGAAATCAGGAATACTCTCTAGCAATTCGGCACATCGCTCGGGGCCTCCAACCGCTTCATCGCATAACGTTGATGTTCGGCGGCGAGGCTGAATCTTAGTTTGAGGGAATTGAGCACCGGCGGGCCGGCCATAATGGATGTTTAGGTCAGTACCGTCATCAACATCCGTAATGTCTCCGTAGTCTGGATTCAGAACAAGATTTAGGAGGGATTCGTATGCCATCTTGCCATACCCCCAGACACGGACACCAGATTCCTCTTCACCTCGTACAAGTACTGGGCTAAAGAAACGCTGGCGTGCAAAAAGAGTTTTCGCCATTTTGATACTATCGGGAGTACCCTCTTGAAAAAGCTGTGTAGCAAAATTACAAATGGGACACTTCTCTCCAAAGTTCTTCTTTGGACAAAGGACAGATTGGCGCTTGCCATCTACCTCTAGATAGTGGAAATGGAAATCCTTGAAAGGATCGCCATCAGCAGTTGGTACAATTCGTACCGTTTGTTCGCCTTCCTGTGGACGCCAAAAAGTATTGCGCTCCCCAGATCCGCGATTTTGGAGGTTTTCTAGTTTAGACCTCATTTTCTTCATATCAAGTGACATTTTCATTTTCTCCTTATTTGTTTATGTGGCTGTCGTGCCTATAGTCAAAACGACAAATATCTCGTTTTGCTTCTTATAATATATCGTATTCTGTTCTTGTTGTCAAGCATTTTTTTTAAATTTCTGGTACCGGTGCGATGAAAACCTCTTCGTTTTCTATCGGGACACACCAGCAAATCCCGTCGTCATCAACGCTGTCTAGCTGTCCGTCCATTATCAAACATCCCGCCTCGCATTGACCAACTCTGCGGCCTTTCTCATATCCAGAGATATAAGCGTGATATACTGTCCAACAGAGGACACCCAACAACGCCAATCTAATAGTAATAGAAAGCACCTTAAGGACGCGACTCCAAGAAGGTAGCCTATCCCGCAGATTCTGTATTAAATTCTTCAATTTCATTTTCTTCAATATTTCCTTGGACGGAATCCCAATTAAAAACCCTAAAGCCATTACTGTCGATGTCCCACACAAGTTCTGAACCTTCGGACAGTTTTGACTTTTTGTTTGATCCGCCTTTTAGTTTAGAGTCGAGAAATTCTTTTGGCAAATCACTTAGCCTTAGAAATCTCATCTCTCTCGTTTCCCCATTCTTTTTTAAAAATGTTCCTTTGTATTGCTTCATTGTACCACCTATTCTAGTTGAATTTCAGAAGAATTAGCAATTAAATACCCATAATTTTGATCATACTCTGTTGAATAAATAGAGTAGCCAATATTAAGTTCTTCTGTAGTTTTCTCTTTGATTTGCTCTGTTATCTTCCTATGCAGTGTCGCATCGGTATTAAGTGATTCATCACTTATAGCATAATAATAACACTTCTCCGTAACCGAGTCAAGTGGAAAAAACAACTTTTCTTCGCCAGTGTTCACATCTAGTAGTCCAATTGTAGCTATACGAGCTTTGGTGTCATCTTCGACAGGATAATCATACACTGGCTCGACATGACTATATACGTTAACCATATGCACTGTGGATGTGATTAGCTCGTTTATTCTATCGTGGTGTTCTGTTAGTGGAACATCGCCAACAATTTTCTCTAAATCGACATTGTTGATTATGTACATTTTATTGAAAACACCCGATCTGGTGTATTGCTGCAAAACATTGAAGGTTATTCTTTCGATTAACTTTCTTTCTCCGCGCAACAAAGTTGTATCTGGCCGAATATACAGAATACTAACATTGTGCCTCCTAAGATGTTCAAGAACTCTCAATGATGCACCTGAAATGTGTCCAGAGCCCGCAAGAATGAATAAGACATCGCCTGACACATTCTTAAAAAACGTCTTTGTGGATGGAAAGCTTTCCTCATACGCTTCAGCGCCAGATAGCTTGGGAACATTAAAAATGCCATCTTTTTTAGCACCCTTTATCCCGGCATCGATTTGATAAACGCTATATTGAGGATAATTAGCAAATTTCCTCGCAACTGCGCAACCGGCCTGACCTAAACCAACAATATTCATAAATTTAACCTCTTTAAATTTCCAAAATTTTTACCAGCACTAATATTAACTTTAAAGTTGCCAAGATCGGTATTCGAAAATAATTTAATTAATTCTGGGATGAGTCCTCTTTCGGCATTGGGGACATCAAGGACGATGGAGTCGTGTAGGGTGAATGCAACTCTTGTTGTATTGTTAGCAAGTCTATCGTGGATTTTGATGAGTTGCCGATTGACGTTATCGACACAACTACTTTGAATAATATAAGAGAGAGCATGATGGTTATCGCTAGGAATGGTCCGACCGAATCGTGTTCTGACATGTGAGCCGGTCCAATGCTTGCTAACAATTCCCTCTCTTTGGTACGTTTGTCTAAGTATTTCTTTAGCATCTATAGTAGATAGGCGCTTACTTTCTTTTTCGGACCCATAAAGCCAAGCAAAAATTCTTGTCTTAGCTTCGTCTCTTGTGATATTTTCTTTAAACACGTTTTTTATATTCCATTCATGAATATCTTCTTGTGGCTGCTGTAATCCCGATAGCGCCAACATAGTTCTCAACTCCGCAGCATTAAAATCCAGTTCTACAAACCAATCGTTTGCTGGTTTTAATATTCTACGATATTCCTTATCTAATGTTAATATTGGAAAGGTATTTTTCTTTGTCGTTAGTCGGCCTGTTTTTGTCCCGAAAATATTATACTCAACATAAGGTCGTACAATGTCCAACTTTTTCATAAAATTTCGAACCTTTAATTTGTACATCAACGGTCGAAGACTGCTCTTATCAATATTTAATTTATTAGTAGCAATCTGATTGGTTACTCTCGTCAAGTTAGCTAAAAATTCATAATTATCAGGACGCTCGTAATTATTTAAAACGTAGTTTGTAATCTTGTTTCTGCATTCGTAATATTCCATCAAAAACTGATCTGGTACCAAATCGTAAAAACAGTTATCGTCTAATGAAAGCTTGGCTTCGTGAAATGAGCGCAAAAATGCTCTTAACTTCTGTTTTGAATCTTCCCAAAGAGTATCTAAGTGTTCTGGACATGCCTCGTCTAGAGTTTTTCCACAATACAGGTGTGCGTATTCTATTTGTTCTTGATTTTCCAAAAGTTGAGAATAGTCCCATGTCGCGGTCAATGCAGACATTTGCAAATCTGAGAAGAGAAGCTCTCCGTTACAATATATCCCTACACATTCTTTCTTATTATCAAGTGCCTGAAAAAGCATTAATACCCTCCAGAAGCACCTCCAGCACCACCGCCGCCAATATTGGTCGATTCTCGTGAACCACCAGTCGTAAAATTGCCATTGGCACTAGTTGCGGGTCGAGCGCTCGCATCTTGCAGTGCCTCTTCTGCGTTGTTGCTATAATATTTATCGTTGAAATCATGTTCTTCAAGATGATACTCCGCAAATGTAGTATTAATATACTGCATTCCTTGCGTGATGTCAAGTGCTTTCCACAATTGTTCTGCAACATCGGCAACATAATGCATTTTTATATCATCAAAAGGATATCCTAATTCAATATTTCTAATTTGAATATAAAGCTGCATCCAGTCACTATCAGTATATTGAAGCTCAAGTTCTTGCTGTGATGTGGGAGTGCGATATATTAACTGTGGAAGTATTTCATATTTTATTGACGTGGCAGCGGGAGTTGGCCAAACTCCCGAAATCATATCCATATTAGTATAAACGCCAGATTTTCCAATCCATGTTGTATCTGTCTTCTTTATATAGGGATATTGGGCCACATAATTGTTATACGCTAGCGACAATTGTGCTTTAAGCGTAGTTAAGTCGCCTGCATAAACTCGATCATAGTGCGTGTACCACAATAAATCTATATTCGTTTCATACATATCCATATACTCAGCCATAGGCTGGGAACCTAAATCCGCTATAAATCTCCATGGGATATTTTTATCTACAACAAACCCATATCTAGCGGCTAATTTCATAAACATTTCCCAATTTGGATCTTCTAGCCACATATATTTGATATTATCATCTCCAACTTTGCCAGCACCTATATCAAACATCAAGGCAGTGTTTCTGGGCTCTGAATCTTCGCATATCGCGAACGCAGTTTTTGTTATCTTTGTTGGAAATCTAGGATCGTCTATACTGCGTAAAAATTCCTTAACAAAATGGTCGAAAGTGCTGATATTTAGTGCGCGGTGCTTGTAGGGGGTTGTTATAGATGTAAGATAGTCACCGGTGAAATAGGACATTTGTGTGGTGATGTGCTCTTGATACTGTACGACAAAATCTGCTGCGCCGCGAGCAACTGTGGGGTTAACAAAAAGTCCCTCTTTCGTTTTTGTTTTGCCGGCTTTTACTGCATCATTCCACTCTCTAAAGAAATCTTTTTGTGCATGCGCAATAAAATCAAGAGCTAGTGGCACATTTCCAGAAAAATCGCCATGGGTTCCTCCACCCATCCAAAGCATGGCTAATTTTGACTTTATCGGCTGTATAGCATTTCCTTCAGGATCTACTTTGCCATAAAGCGGCTTTTCATATATTAAATCTATAGCCGGCTGATATTGGACTATGCTTTCTGGCACTTGCATAGTGTGATCCTTGCCTACGCGCTGATCATATGGGTGTCCGTAGCGGCGATATCGCTTCCGGTTAAGAAAAAGCGTGCGCGTTGATTTCTCTTTGTTATCAACAGACGATTTGTTTGAATATTTACTTCCCATGAAAATCCTTCCTATTCACCAGCAACCCCTGTGGCCCCGCCCTCAAAAGTGCCAGCGCCAAATGCGTCCACCACGCTATTAAACTGTCCAGAGCCATGTGCTGTGCCGGTATACACCAATTCTAAGTATCCCTTAATTTTAGTTTCAAACTTTCCAGCCTCTAAAAAGCTTTCACACGATGTAATAAAATAGTAACCTCCCAAGCCAAGATCTGCAATAATACCAGAATCCATCGGAGTGCCTGGGTATTCAGGCTTGAGGTATATTTTACACCCAGGATGGAAAAGTACATTGCCGAAAAGCGTTGCTTCCAACCTGTATACATACTTTAGCAAGCTCGGGGCAGAGCCGGCTCGTATCTGAGTGGTTATCGAACTATCGGCCGTATTGTCTCCAAAAGCCGCCTGGATTACACCCTCTTGAAAATACTTTGTGTCTTCCCGTGTAAATTTTATATTTTTAACGATTCCATTCTCTCTGCCATAGCGTAAATGATAAATTGGCACCAACTGATCTGCGTCTTCATCGCCCGTACAGTTTTCTGCTCTGTTGGAGGCTGCAAACATGTAATAATAACTCTGAACGTCCTGTACATGATGACTAAAGATCATCGGGATATCTGTGGTGGGGCTGAGGTTTGTTCTTACGCCCTCATCGAAGAGATACGTTCCATCATCGAAGGGAACCGTCATGAATGTCATAACATCTACTTGCAAGATGCCATCACTGCTATGATCTGCCGATGCGCGGATTCCACTGGCGCCGTCTGCGGCGGCACCGAGGCGCTTAACGATTACATCATGAAAAAGATCCTGAACAAAAGTTTTCACTGTCAGAGGCCCTTGAACCACAGATTGGCCTCTAGCGTTTCCACCTCCTCTGCGCTCCATTTGGCGCTGCATGAAAACCATGAACGAAGGAAGGTTTACGGGTATATCGGCTAAATTTATAGCAACGGGAACAGGTGACTCTCCTGCCTTATGAACTGCTAGTGTTAGCGGCCCGACAAGAGCGTGAAAATGCTGCGCATCTCTTGCCCAGAATCGTCTGTCAAAAGCATAATCAAGGACATCACCCATATAAAACCACATTGCGCGGACGGTCCTGTCCTCGGCGTTAACTTTAGCATATTGAGTCAAGTTAGCATCCCATGCGGCACCATAAGTGTCGCCGCGACGAGATTCTTCATTTACCTCAATGGTGTCTCCAATCGCCTCCAGGGCCCCGTCGAACATGGCCTCCGAGTGGGTGCCTAGGCCGGTTACCTTGCTTACCTCAATAGAATCTATGTAATCAGGATCACTCAGGGTGCCCTGGTTTAATTCTACTAAATGATCGATGTCAAGATCGGCCATGTAGATCTTACCGTTCTCATGAAGATAATTAATGATAGCCGAATACGCTGCGGCCATGCGATTTCGATATCCTGAACGAAATGTTTGACCTTGAAAGTGTTGTACCGCTTCGACTGATCTGACTATCGACTCTAGATCAGCTGCGGTTGTGCCTCCTTTAAGTTGTCCGTCAAGGGTGAAGAGATCGCCGGCGCGTTGAAGAACAAGACCGGCCAATGCACGAGGATCACCATCATAAGTTTCGTTAAGACCTGGAGCCGGATAGGTGCCGTCATCGTTTGTCGTTTCACTGCCCATAATGGCGTTGATTGAGTCCGACGAGAGCCCGGCGATGGCGCTCGAATCGCCGCCGGCAAGGTGTGGCTGAAAGTAGCCGGATATCTCCTGCAAGCGTGCTACGTTTGCGCGGGTTGCGCCGGATTGTTCTGCGCCGCGAAGGCCATCTGAGCCCGCAGTGGATGCGAGCGCTCTAAGGATAGTTATTACTTCTTCAGTGCCGCCCTCTCCGCTGCCCATAGTGAGGCCAGCATCCTCTCTCGTTTTGTCATGATCTTCTTGACGATCCTCATAGGTTTGACTTACTCTAGTGAGCAGATCGTTTCCCGGCTCTGCGTTTGCCTTATCAATGCCGGCTATGTATTTAACTTCTACTTCAATAGTTCCATTTTCTTTAAAATCAATGTTATAGCCGGTCATGTTGCAATCAAATATTTTTTGCATATTTTGAATTGCGTCTGATAGATCCCCATCGATAATATCTGTCTCTATAGGCGGCGACCATCCGACCTGTATTCGGCAACCGACTGCGGTTCCTGGGTTCACCGGCCTTAGAAGTTCTTTAAAGTTAGTTCTAGGATTAGTTGGATCTTGCGGTGCGTCGAGGGCCGCCAAGCTCTCACAACCAAATTTAAGCGTGCAATCAAACATGGTATTTTCCATGGTCGGTGTATTGCCAATGTCCTTCCAGTCAAACGATATAAACCACACTCCACTTGGTCGAGTTTGTTCACCGTCAAGAATTGCCTCTATGTCGGACGGCGCTAAACGATCTGGAAACTTCAACTGCACATAGTTTCCATCCGGGGGGTCATTAGCTGCCCCACCAGCCCAGGATTGCATGGTTTGCCACGCTTGTCCTAGAGTATATCCCTGCCCAGGCGAAGGCGCAGCAAGATTGGCTGGAGATATTATCGACGCGTCAACCCATATTCGAAACATCGGCTGCAGCAAAGACATTTGTACGGGTGTAAGAGTCATAAACTCTTTTACACCTCGTTGGCTTATTTGATCAATTATAGTGCCGGGCGACTCAGACTCCACTATTCCAAAATTTTCCCACATGCCTTGCCAGCCACCTTGTCGATGCCAGCGAGAGGATATGTCAGACATTTCTTTAATATAAACGTTTAGAAATCTTTGAACTTTTCTACGGTTTCCTTCAGCTTGGCCCAGATCGCTTTGGGCCGCATCCATTCGAGCTTGGGCTTCTGCTCGTTCTGCTTCGCGGGCGGCTGCGATTCTGGCTCTCTCTTCTGCTTCCTCATACGCTTCATAAGCGTTATGGCCCTCGTAGGCTGCGTAGCCGGTGGTTCCTATGCCGCCGAGGATGACAACGCCGGCGAGGAGGGGGTGCGCAAGCTGAACATCTCCCGATTGCTCGGGGAAGAAGATGACAAACAAAATAAACAGGCACCAAGACCATACCATGTCGGCTTTTGTTCCCGGCTTCGTGAAGGGGTGGAACAAAAGCCGATGTGTAGCGACTATATCCCACCAGAAACGTTTGATTGTGTTTTTTATCGATTTTAACATTTTGATTTAAGTATAGGGCTTATACACCCATATATTGTAGAATTTTATCGAGAGGGTGAGGCACTATTATTGGACAACCAATGTGGACATGTGCTTCTGTGGGCTTTCTATTAAATGCTGCTATAACCCACCAGTAGCCTGGGTTTCCATAGTGTTCTTGTGCTAATTTCCAATATTTATCCCCAATTGCCCAGTGGTGAACTTTCAGTTTTAGTTTGGCTACCTGTTGCGCACTGGGCTGTAGCAAAATGGGCGTTTGAAATTGCGTAATTCTGCCAGATCCTGGGGCTCCAGAATAAATGCGGCGATTCTGTTGAGTGCTGCCGCCGGTGTTAGTGATTTTTTTTCTTCTATTATATCTATTTGATTTAGAATTGTTAACAGCCATGTTTGTGTCCTCTTTTATTAATCATTGTCATCACCGCCTAGGCCAAGAAGTCCTCCAATGGCGGACACGCCCGGGCTAGCCATCTCCGCACCACCCTCAATGAGCGACACAAGATCATCCGATATATCACCAAGCTCGTTCCCCAGATAATTGCTCAGCCCGCCGGCTTCTTCAATATCATCGCCAATAGAACTGGCCGCTTCCAAGAAGTCTTCTATTGCAGCGCGGGCTTTGCTGCCATCTGGGTCTGCATAGGGCATACCTGACATCATGGGGAAGTTGCCGGCGCCAAAGTAACTGTTAGTCTCGGTTTCTATCCGGGGAGTCTTGTCTTCATTCCATCCCAACTTGTGTGTGTGCAGCACAGTAAGTTCCGTGCTCATTTTAATATATTTAGGGGCCATGGCCGGATAACCCTCATCTCCATCGGTTGCGTGGCCCTCAACAAAGCCCATTTCCATGTCTGGCTCCCATGTAAATCCACTCATTGTGCAAACTAGACCGTAAGTATCTCCGCCAACTCCGCCGTTATTCGGGCCGGGGTGGCCACTGGTTCCACCACCACCGTCAGTCGAGCCATGGCCGGCATTTTTAATCATATTTATCCACCTAACCCTTATTAGGGGTGCAGCCTGCATAATTCCATCTTCACTGTACATGGGATATTGAAGATGCGCTAGCGCGTTGCAGCGATCTATATTTCTAAAAGCATCGTCGCGGGATTCAGCAACAACAGACCACTGAAGGCTAATTTTTCTTCCAGTCCTTGTAAAAGTCTTAATTGGATCCATTCGACCATAAGAGTTAGTTTCTTCCCAAACTTGTTCAAATGTTTGAGTGAATCCTGTCACAAATGCTTTAAAACTAACAACGTTGCCAGTAGGTACATGCCCAAAATGGAGCCAAGTCCAATGCCTGTTGGATACAGCCAATGTGGTGCTGCCATCTGAGACTCGTTGATTATCCCAGCCTCCAGCAAAATCTTCTTTTACTTCCCAAAATTGTTTACCTAAGATATCGAAATGACCACGACCTGATGACATTAGTATATTCTCTCCTGTCCTAACTAGTTATTGGCTAAACTTTTCACTAAGTCTGCACATTTAGAACTTGGCTTCTTCTAATTGCGTCGATAACTACGCGGCCAACTTCTCGATCACTCATCTGTAGTATAACCGTGGTTGGGCCTGCTGGTGCTTGCGGGCCTGCGGGGGCTGCCCCTTGTCCTGCGGCGGCGGCTGCAACTGGGGCAGCTGCTCGGTTTTGCGTAGCATTGGCCATCTTTTCAGTGTTTTGATTGTTGATAACTGCCGAATGTGGTGGTAGAACTACCATTTCTGCGCCCCTTTCACCGACCACGGCCGCGCCGCCTTCTGCGAAATCATCGGTACCTGCTGCAAATTTAGGAAGGGCGAGGTAGTCTAACTTCCAGCCAGACTGATCGCCTGGCATGACCTTATCGGCAGCCGCAACTGCGGTATTGGCCATTGCAATGAGAAGATTAAACGGTGAGAGGATGACAGCGGCCATGACCTTGGCCACTGCTTTCATGCCAGTCACCATCGCATCCCAGGCCGCTTCTACGTTACCAAACCACATTACCAAACCAACAAGTGCAGCAACAAGTAGCGCAACGCCGGCAACGACCCATCCAATTGGGCTGGCCAAGAACGCGACGGTCGAGGCCCAGGTAGCGGTGACCACGCCCCAAGTTGCGGTGATGAGCCCGCCCTTTGCAAGTGTAAGACCGCCTATTGCTGCCCCTTCAGCGCCTGTGAGGAGTGTGGAAATTCCAACGAGTACATTCTTTACTTTTCTCGCAGCGATGCCAGCCCACTCTGCGGCGGTAGAGGCTGTCTTTGCAACCCAGCCAGCGTTTTCCACGATATTTTCACCTGCCTTAACACCGGTGTAGCCGGCGGAGAGTCCGATAGAGACAGCTTTGATAGAATTCGAGATACCGGTAGTAACATTATCCTTCAGCCTGAGTAGCCAACCGAAACGTGCGACGGCATTTTGTTTAATTTCCGCAGCGGTCAGGGCCCAAGTTAAGCCCTTGACCGATGCCTTCGTGGTACCAGTCGCGATCAGGATAGCTTTGTAGGCCATCCAAGCGCCGATGCTGGTGCGAACGGCAACCGTTACAAGACCGGTAGAGTTTTCGACTGCGGAAGCGCCACGGGCTAAAGCTCCAAAAAATTCTATTAATGGACGAATTGCAACTGCCAGTTCCTGCATAGTGAGCATGACTTGGTTCATCATTGTAACATTTTCCTTTTGCATGCGATTCTGTTCTTCTTGTGCAAGGGCCTCAGCTTCAACGGCAGCTTGGTGCTCTCGTAAGCCCGCTGCGCCTCGGGAAAACATAGCTTCTGCTTGTGCCATGTCAGTAATTCCAGCAGCGTTTGCAACAGCCTTCTTTTGGAAACGATTCATCTGATTCCATTGCAATTCGCCAGCTTCCATCGACTGAGCAAGCATATCAATTCTCTCGGAGTCTGTAGCCAGCAACATTTCTGTTGTATTCAGGAGAGGGCCTCCCATAATAGCGTTTAGCTGACCAACTGATTGGGCTGCTGATTCATATGTGTCAAAACTTTGGGCAATACCAATTAATGAATTTACCTCTACTCCTGTGGCTTTCGCCTGTGCCGCCAACTCCTTAAAAACCTTTTCGCCTTCGGCGCCAAATTCCGCCAAGCGAGGGGTGGCCTGGATAAAAGCTGCCATCATGTCTTCGCCGGCAACACCAAGCGCGTCAGCAAAACCCAATATGCTCTCCTGCATCTCCATAGCCTCTGCGCCAGTTTTGCCAAAAGTCAGCATTGCATTATCTAGGAAAGCCGCTGTGGTGCCGCCCGCTACGCCGGCCACTTCCATCCCTATAGCAAAATCAGCCATTTCCTGCTTCGCCCCCGTGCTCATGAGCGAAAATCGACTCATTTCTAAATGTAGGGTTTGAGTAGTGTCGGCAACATCCTGCATTGAAGCGCCAATTTGTCTATTTGAGTCAGCCAAGTCCTGTATCATGGTGTTATAGCTGCCTCCAGCCATAGTGGCCTTGTTAAAGCCGGCTAATACGTCATCCTCCATCAGCGCAAAGGATACTGATTGCTCAACCACAGCCATGGTTAGGGAGCCCATCATCTTGTCTACATCACCGAAAGTTGACTTAAGCGTATCACCAAATTGTGATAAACCGTCCTCGGCGCTGATTATTGAGCCCCAGACGGTATCTTCCCACGCATCACTAATTCCTAGGGTTGAACCTATGACTCTTTCGGTAGCCTTTTCAACATTCGACACCGCTTGGGCTGTCTTTTTTGTCTCGGCGGTGATGTCTCGTTGAAACTGGAGTTCTGCTGTTTTCTTTGCGATCAACTCTTCATTGATATCATCGGCCTCATAAAGAGCCTCTAATTCGGTCTGCAAAAGCTGTAATTTGTTTCTTTGTAAATCGTATTCTGCTTCGGCAACGTCAATGCGGCCGGCAATCCGCTCAGCAGCGTTATCTGCAACGCTTAATAACTCTTTTTCGATGGCCAGTTGTTTTTCTGAATCAGCCACCAACTCTCGTTTGGATCTTGCAATATCAGCACCCAATTTTCTCTGAAGCTCTCGTAACTGTTGGGCTTCGGATTCATTGAGTCGTTGACGACGGGACAGCGCTTCTAGCTGCTCCATCTGGTTTTTCATACTGGCTAACTGTTCAGGAGTGTATTCTGCCATTATTTATACCTCCTAGTCAAAAGGCCATTTTAACTTTGTAGCTTGTTCAAATTTTCTCACAGCTTTAGATAAACTGGCTTTGGTCTTGTACGTTCTTGGATCATCTAATCCATATCTGTGATAAGCTTTAATAAACTTGGCCTCTCCTTGAACAGCATTAGCGAAAGAGTCTATTTGGGCCCTATTGCCTCTAATTCGTACATTTCTAAGCCTCTGGCTTCTGCTAGGGGTCTTATCAAACATTCTTCCCAATATAAGCTCAATCCACGAACCAAGCATTTTTAGAACACTTTCATTAATTTCTTGCTTTGCGGCAATATTTAGATCAATAATAATTGGCGCTATTTTGTCTTCTTTAATAGGATTCATATATAGTTCCCCTAGTAATAAATAGGTATGTAGTAAAAAAAAAGAAAAGCCAGAAAGAGTTTTTCTGGCTCACCTCTCATCGGCTTCTGTTGTTCTTCTTGCTGGCTTTCTGAATCGCTTCTGATTCTTTTTCTATTTCTTGTATTAAGCGCTCCACAAACCACTTTCTTAGCCCTAGCGGCAAATTATAAGCCTCAATAAAACTCCAGCCACCGTGATACTTCAGCGCAAAAAACTGTTCGTACACAGATTTCATATATTTAAGACTGAGGCCAAAAAAACTCCGCCTGAAGCGGAACCTCCAGGTCTGACTCGTAGTCGCATTGCGGGCAAACATGATCGTGCATCAATCTAACTGAGGGAGTGGCTTTTTGATAAGCTTTTCGAAAATATCTTGCGTCCAAAGCTGGCATTTTACTGATAAAATCAGAAATTCTAGCCCTGTCTGTGATGTCGTTTACGGATACTGTAACCCTCTTCATTTGATCACTTAGTGTCGAAACTGCCAATTTGTGCTTCTTTTGTTTTTTGGCTTCTTCCACAATTCTAGCTTCGTCATGGCCATTCATTAGACGGACCTGTTGGCGAACGCCAGTTTTAGGTAAAGTTATAATAAAAGTGTTGTTTTCACCATTTTCAATAGCTAATTCGCCCCAATCGGTACCATCCACTACAGTGATGCTTTGCTGTAAGTCTACAGCCGCTTCGCCAACATGATTACAGCTAGGGCACGTCAATTGAACTTTATAATCAGGCCCGTAACCACTAATTCTGGCTGCTACGGTTAGGGCGTTCTTATCTCCAATTAACAGATCTTTAACGTCAAGTTCTGGAGTGACCAAAAGAGACTGCAACATTCGGTTGATCGCAACGCCTTTTTTTAACAACGTTTGTGAAGTAAGAATATCTTCTTGCTTTGTTGTCATATATTTAATTTCAATAGTGTCTTGCCCGTGTAGTGGATGCCCTTCTCCGTAAAATCTACCTCCACTGGGAAGCTCTACAAACTCTGTAGGTGCAACAAAGTCTAGTCCAGAGGCTGTAGGTGCGGAGCCTTCTGGTTGCTTGCGATCAGGCATTTCATCCGGTAATCCGGTGCGTGATCTATTATTTCTTGGCATTTATACCTCTTGTGTTTTATTTGTTATATATTTAAAGGGTGCCCAAATTATCAGGGACTTTCCCCTTCAGGCTTTTCAAATACAGCCCAATCATACCTTATTTCTATCTCAATGTTAACCAAATCATCAGAATCATAATCTAATTCTCCAAAATCAACACTTGTAATGAAACAATTCTTTAAAGTCCACTTTTCAATTACTGTTGACTGAGGATTTCCGACTTCTCCGCCACTAATTTGTCTAATAATAACCTGACCACCGAGAGCTTGATAAGCTTCATTTTTGGTAATCGTGGTTGAGAGTGCATCAGCTTCTGTTTCTGGAAACACATAGCCAGCTGCTGAGAGGATTGACATCAAATTCTGAGTTGCGTCAGGAGAGATGGGATCTACAATTGTAAGTGAGATCTTGTCCCACTCAACGCGGCCAGGATAGTAAAATTTATGATTAATGAAAGAATGCTCTGCTTCAGTAACCGTAAAAGAAGGCTTCTTGACCTTTTTTACAATCCATTTGGCACCATCCAATTCGGGGATTTCTAGAGTGTATCTATACGCTCTTTTTGGTTCTAGTTCAGGGTTGCCCCAAAAGTTTGCTGACATTAGTTTGTTGTTCTCCTCTTAATCTTAATTAGTGTCTTAGTTTCAAAAATCATCTATTAATCTTCGAAAGAAGCTCCGGTATTCGTGATAACAAAGTCAATCGCGATAAATTCAATTGCTCTAGCTGGCTTCAAGAAAATCTTGGCATATAGAACGTTTCTGTCAATCAAGTCTGGCGTTGTCGTTGTACTATCAAGCACCACCTTGTATTCGGTTAGTCCTAGTCTAGACTTGACACTATCCAAGAATGGGTTCACCTTTCCGGTAAATCTATCCCATGTAGTTTGGACGTTCTGATCGAACAGGATCTCAGCCGCGAATCTTGAAATTTGCTTCTTCAAGTAGATCATCAATCGGCGCACATTAACTCTATCTAGAGCGGAAGGAGTCACTTGTAGAGTCTTCTGACCAAAGATAACAATTCCTTCTGCTGGGAATGTAGCAATTGGGTTAATATTCGCTTCGTATAGATCATCTCTCTGCTTCGAAGTTAGCCTTTCACGCACACCCACAACTGGGATGCCGGCTGAACCTTCAGTCAACCCTCCGCGATTGAAGCCTGCTGGTGCGAACCAAATCTCGCTTCTTCTCTGAGAGCTACCAAAAGTACCAAGAGCTACTACAGATGGAGGACAGAACAATAGCTTGCTGCTCTCAGTGTCTCTGATTTGTACCCATGGATAGTAGGAACAACCGTAGCTGCTGTTAATTCCACGCTGCTTAAGATTTAGAATCGTGGTGGTCACATTTCCAACTCTAGAAGCTTCAGAATTGCTGTTTTCGGTGAAAGGTTTATAATCACCCTTCAAGTCGATAACTGCCAATGCGTCGGCCCGGTCTTCACATGTGTCAAGCAGATGCTTGGTCATGGTTTCATTTGTAACACCGGGCATGGCCATTAAGTTACACTCTATCACCTCTGGATCTGCGACTGCGTAAATTGCGCGGCGCAAAGTGTGAAATGCATAGTTGTCAACTTGACTTTCAGATGCATCTAGCACTCGGTTGGCGAAAGGTTCTGCTTCCTTAATGTTCAAGCCGTCGAAGCCGCCGAAGAAGACAGAAGTAAATCTGTTATAATCATTATCAATAATTTCTTGATATGTTCCACTGACAGCGGTAGCTGATGTTCCAGCAACACGGGATCCAGAGCTATAATGCGCCTGACTTCCCGAAATAATAACGTCATCTAGAGAGAATACCCAAGAGTACTCGGTCGCCAAGTTATCTGGAGTAAAGCTGTAAGTTTCTCCCAAACTAACTGGCAACGGGCGGACGACATCTGAAACACTCTCTTCGTGTCGGGATACGGTTGCACCGTATTTGGTTGTATCGGCACCAAAGTACTCAGTTGTAGCTGAAGCGGTCTGGCGCAATGGAATCTCTGGCCACCTAAAAGAGCCCGTGAAGGACAATCTTGGTGCAGCGGCCGTTCCTACTCCGCCAACGTTCACAAACACATCTGAAGCTATACTTCCTGTCTCTGTGGCACCTAGGGAGTTCACGATATCGTCTGAACCTCTGACCCAATGGTTTCCTAACGCTGTACTAGCTGTGTCGCTTCCATAAGTAGACAGGCTGTCTGAGCCACTGAGGACCGTGAATCCTGTGGGTCGAACTGGGCCATAAATACCATATGGGAGGTATGTTGCGTCCGTTGTTCCATTATCAACATCTTGGTTCATGACGATTCTGAGGAATCTAGAGCGGTTCTGGTAAATTCCATGCCAGATATACCTATTCTCGGTATCGCTCCAAGATGCATACTGATCACCGATCTTTCTTGCAACATAATCAATCGAATTAGGGTTTAAGTTGCAGCTTGAAAATCTTTCTACGATTTGGACGGCGCCGTCGTGGTCATTTACTCTACGAAGTACAACTGAAAATGAGCCATATTGCGTTGAGGAGTTGCTAGAAGCTTTAATATCCTCAATCGACACTTTAAGGTTGTCTTGCAACCATGCTCCATGATCAAGTCCGACAAAGTAGAACAGCTTCTGCATAGCTTCGGGGCTATAGCTGCCACTATTTGTGGTAATGTCCTGACTAATAAAATAGCCTGTTCTTGCATTCTGAAACGGACCTCTGTTGTCCTTCCATTCATAACTTCCGCTTTCGAGGCCGAGAAGTACACCGTAGTTTTCGCCGGCGGCGGATCCAGTAACATATTCGTCAAGGTGTCTTTCAAAAGTTTCACCAAGCCAATAAGTCTTCTGATCTGTAGCAATACTAGAGTTGCAAAGTTGCGGATTTGTATTGAATCTTTTACGAACGTATTTGTCAGAATCAGGGTCGAAGTTGAACGCTGTTGTGTGTACAACTGCGCCGGATGAATTCTTAATAATGGCCTTGAATTCTTTAGAAGTCCCAATTGATTCGATTAGAACACCGGTGCCTTGAACGCTAGTGCCACCCATTGTCGAGGAGCCATGGCCTGCGGCTTGGCCGCGAATTGTCCCTGTAAGTTCAATAGAGCCCTGATCTAAGTACCAAACAGCAGCTAGAGAGCCAGTAACTCCGTTTGTGGTCGAACCAGAGTTAACAACCCAGAGTCCATAGGCTCCACCAGCAGATTGATCTGGCGAAACGCCGGCGCTAGTTTCCCAGCCAGCACGGCCACTATTTGTTTTATCGGCATTTTCGGTTCCAAGAAGACGAACCATGGTAACTGGTCCTGTATTGGCTCTAAGCCACGCTTGAGCCGCGTATGCAGCATATGTGGGCCCAACTCTGTTTCCATCTCGCCACACATCACCGCCGGCCTTGCCACCGACTGGTGTCCCAAAAGTTTCCACAAATTCCGAAAAGGAATTGACTTTAACTGGCCTCATTCCTGGGCCTCTCGTTGTTCTTCCGATAATCACCGGTCCAAAAGCTCTTTCGGGCGCTGGTAATTGGGAATTATCAACTTCGTTAATAAAAATTCCTGGTGATACAAAGCGAAATTTCTTTACTGACATTATTTGTATTCTCCTCGTTGATACTAGTAACTAAAAATAATATGTTTTTTTAGCAAACACACTTACATATTGTTCGATAGTAAATAGTCTATAGAAAGTCAAAAATCCAAAATTACTATTTTTACTCTCGATAAAAGCCGCCTTTCCAATCATCTGGGTGTTCGTCCTCTAAAAGTACATGTTCTCTGGGGATTCTAACGTGGACTGCGTTCTCTCTGACAACAATTTTTGGCTTCTCTTGGTTGTTTTCGTCTCCAATAATATGGCCCAAAACTTTGATAGTAATCGTTGACTTGTAAGTCCTTTCTTCTTCACCAAGATCCGATGTGTTGTTGTCTTGAGAGATATCCTCGTCAATAAACCCTTCATAAAGGTGCCCGTTCTTCCTAAGAGTGAAATAATTAATTGAACCTGTTCTGGTCAGAAATGGTGTTAAGACCTCATTCATTTGTTGTTGATATTCAGTCTGGATCGTGACTTCATACGTCAAATCAATATATTTCGGCAATGGTATTGATAATGTCTCATATACAACCTTTTTGCTTTTTCTAGGAAAGTTAATTTGTCCTCTTTTATATTTTGCGTCGGCATTTTGGAAATTAGCAGTCTTGTCCTGCTTTATTCTCCTACCTATTGTAATCGCGCCGCCCTCTGGGCCATATTCTGGCACATTCGCATACAGGGCACCCTTTCTGGTTAAGCTTTTAGAAACTGCTGTTCTTTCAACAGTTATTAAAGGCAACTTTAATACCCCTTTGGAGTCTCTAAGCTCTTTGTTGTGCTTAATTTGATATGCACGCTCGGCTGAAGCCCATAAAACAGGGACTTTTTTCCATCCATCGTTAGTAGTTGAGAAAATACGCATTGTCTCATCAATTAGTTCAAATAAAGCTTCATCAATCGTTTGCAACGAGGATGGTTGAAGTTCTATTTCTTTAGCCGGCATTGAAAAGACCCTCTCTAGCTCTAATACACTTAGCCGATATTTCCATTCTGTGGTCTATTTGACCGAACATCTGTTTTGGTTCAGCTAATGTTACTATCTCATAATATGTATCTCCGTAAAGAACAAAATCACCCTCGCGGACAAATAAATCTTGATCTTCGGTTAATCTTCTCTTGTGAAAATGCACTGTAATTGACATTTCCTTGTCCAAACCTATCTTATTACTGTATTTGGTGCTAATGCCATCAAATTCAATCAAGGCGTATACTCTAACTGGTGGCAAAAAGCTCTTATTAATAGCTTCACCATAAACTGAGTGAAAGTTGGTGCTGCCCATATCAATAGGATAGTAAATTACCTGCTGGCCAATCACTCTTTCTATTAGCTCATCATTGACCTGTTTTACTAAATCACGCTCTTTTTTGCCAACAAACATTGGTGGCGGCGGCGCTGCGGGCTGGGACCATTTATTATTGTCGTCTTGTGACATGCTCTATCCCTCCCTATCCTACAAAGATCGCCAATGGCACTTTTTCCTGTATCTTTCCAGCAGAATCCATCATTTGGGCATCTGTTTCCATAATCTTTGCATAAGTAAGTTCATCCAATACTGTCTTAAGCTCTTCTCGGAGCTTTTCTTGCTCCTCTTTTGCTTGAGATAACAATTCTGCTGCATTGAGAGTGACGGATTCGCCGGGTATGGGGATAGTTGCAAATTTTCCTCTAACTTGACCTAACATTTCCTTTGTTAATGATAGAGCAAATCGCCTAATCCATTGCTTTCCGATTGAGTTGATATTCCCATAAGGTATATTTTCAAATGGCATAGTGTTCATATTGTTGATTCCGCTAATACCATGATCTACATCAGAATCATCTACGAAAGGATCTTCGGGGATCGTAAACGTCACCCAAAATGTATCAGCAGTGGGCCCCTGGGGCGTTGGAAACAACCTTAATTTGTTATTGACAATCTCATACGAATAGTGCGACACCCTAGTGAAGATATTATCCTCATATGTTATCGCCTGCATCTTGTTCTGCCAAGACGGAATAATCTGGAACGTTGAGTCGTCCGAAAACATACCATAATTACCAAGATTTCCAACCGTGTTAACGCCGCCATAATACCCGAAGAATCTCCACATAACATTTGGAGTTTTATAATAGACTTTGTGAATTTTAACCTTTTTGGAACCCACTTTTCCTGCGTATGGCACTGTTTTGCCAGTTCCATCGTCATAATTGGACTCAGCAGCGCCAGAAATGATATTCTGTAGATCATAATCCTGACGACTGGCCGTAATACTGAACGAGGCAGAATACATTGTCTGACTTCCACCAACGGCGGCCTCTCCTGAGAATGCGTCAGAAACTCTTCTTGCATACGATATCTCGTATTTTGGATATTTAAGTGCAGCGTGGGTTCCACTTAAGCTAGAAGACAAAGTTCCTGATTTAAGCTCTCCATTATGATTAAATGTACCTGTTGTGTGGCCTAAATAAGTGGAAAGAGTGTTTTTGGTCTGGTGTATGTTTACGATGTATGAATATTCTAATACGGCCTCTTCATATGCCGCATAAACTTGTGAAGAAGACAACTCTATATCTAATACATCTCCGCCTAATTTCTTGTATGTGTATGCAATCTGATCCGTTGCACCGGATAGAAAATCAGCAGAACCTGTGTAGATTCCAAACGGACAAGCAGAAGCAACTTCCGTTACAGAGCCCGTAATGGGCAAAACAATGGTATTAGTGTCACTTGAGGGGCTTAGGGTTGTTGGCATTTATATAGAATCTCCTACATTAAGTAGTTTCAATAAACAGAAAGCCCCCACATTAAAACTAATGTGGGGGCTTAAATGATTTGCTGTTCAAATCGTGTTTCGGACTAGCCTAACAAGTTCTGGACAACGACTACACCATACATATCTGGACGTACCATCTTCTTGGCATAGCGAGTCATCACGCCCTTACGGGGCACGAAGTCCTCTGGTCCAAAGATGGTGGGAGTCATCTGTAGTGGTACATATGGAGCGTAAACATAGCCGCTTTCTAGGAAGCTGCTTCCGCGACGACCAACAAGGATCACATTGCGGGGGAAGTATGGGTCAACCCAAACGTCCCACTTCTTAGAAATAGAGCCAGCCTTAACTGCTCCAACAGAGCCCTTATCATCATCATGGGTTACGCTAGCGCGGAATCCACTTGTGAACTCAAGGATGTTAGCAACTTCTGGGGAAACCACCAAGAAGTTAGCTCCACCGCGTAGAGTCTTACGATGAATTTGAGCGGAAACATCGTTGATTGTCTCAACAAGTGTCTCATACCACTCAGACACATTACCAGTGAACTCAGGTCCACCGACATCCGTAGCTGAAGTACCTTCACCTAGGACATTAATGTGTCTACCAGTAACACGGTCGGTGAATCGACCGGGGCGGCGTGACCAGTAATAAGTTCCGGCAGCAGCACCCTGAACAAGATCGTTGAGAATCTCACGATCAATTTCAAGAGCAACTTGCTCAGAAAGAATACCAGTTAGCTCAACCTCTGCATCCAAGTTGTGGTAGGCGTTAAGATCCTGCCCCAACTCTGGTGACCACTTAGCCTTGAGCTTCTTGGTCATCGCAGTGATAGCCACCGAACTAACGTCGATGTCAATCTCTGGGATGTCTGGATTGGCTTCCAGTCCCCATGTAGCATCACCAACAACCGAACCAACGGATGGACCTGCAATGAAGTCATCATCAATTGGGAAATCGACCGTCATGGTACCAGTTGTCTCACCAGCAACTGCGCCCTCGTTCAGACCTGTTCCACCTTCGAAAACGAACACAAGAGATGTGTCGGTTGCGTTGATTAGAGACAGACCTTCAGGTGAAGTTGTAGCTGCAGCAGCAGACTTACCACGAAGGTGAGTCAGACGACGAACCAACTTAGCCTTACCAACATCAATCTCATCACCCTGAGCGGGTTGCATTGCGATTAAGTTGAGGCGGTTCATCTGGCTTAAGCCAGCAACACCGGGTGCTGTACAAACTGTGACGACGGAACCAGAAAGATCTGGATCGTATCGGCAAAGCTCCTCAAGAGAGGTTGTAACGGTGCTAGCACCAATAGAAGCATGTGTCAAGGACACCATGTTACTAGAAGTAACTGCTCCGAGAGTACCGGATGCGATACAAGTGATGGTCAAGTCAACCGAAGCCGTTGGGCTAGAGTAACCTGAACCTAAGTTGTAGAAACTGTGATCGCGTGAAGCGCCAGCACCTGCAACTGTTGAACCAGATGGAGTTAGATCAACACCACCTGTGATCTGAGCACCAACTCGGCCACCACCATAAAGTGATGTATCCTCATTGACACCGACACGGGGGAAATCACCACCACTGGCGTTGCCACCAGCATCTGGGGAATACTTAAAATCTAGGAAGAAGATAAGTCCCGATGGGAGGCTCATTGGCTGAACACTAACGAGATCGTTAGCAATCAAGCCACCGAATACACGCCGAACAATCGGAAATGCAACGGCTGCAAAACCTTCAACATCGCCAGCGGCCATGGTAGAAGATTCGCGTAGAAGCTCTCTAGCTTGATTTTCAAGCAAGCGAGCCATTGTTTGTTTTTCATGATCGTTACGAACACCCTCAAGCAGTCCGGTTCTTTCCCACTTCTTAAGTAGAGCAGCACCTTCCTGGCCAAGATTGCGTTCAACGATACCTTCTGTCAAACGTTCTAATACAGACATATTTTGTTTTCTCCTTTTTATTTTTCGATCCCGGCTAGTTGTCTCCATCTAGTCGTTGTTGGATCGTTAACATTTTGTCTTTTTTGCCTTCTAGGCAGCATGGTTGAGGCTCCTCTTGTCACAGCTTCGCTCAGTGATTGTGGAGTTTTCTTAGTAGAAGCTCCCACTGTGCTTTGAAGTGTTTCAAAAATAACCTTCGCCTCGCTAATCGAACTGGCATTTGAAAGAGTTTCGACAATTTGTTCTTTTTGTCGCTCATTCAAGGAGGTGCTTTCCAATACTCGGTTCGTATATAGTAGTTTTGCATTTGAAAGATTCACTTCGTCAAATTTATCCTTTAATTGCAAAACAGTATCTTTATATCTCTTGTTTTCAGTTTTTAAATCTTTAATATTTTCCTCAAGTTCTTTTACAGCTTTCTTGAGTTCGTCGTTTTCTTCAGCTAACTCGTCATCTTGCTGAGCGGCCAATTCTAAGTCGGCTGCATGCTCTTGTTCGCCAGATGGTGTAAACTGAGCGGCTGCATTTGGTGCATTTGGCACAACTTTAATATCTACAGCTAGCTTTTCTGCTATTTCTTTAACCTTGTCGTCATCTAGTTCAACATTTTCGTCTTCAGTGAGTTCAAAAATAACACTTTTTAATAGCTCCTCTGAGATTTCGACATTTTCGTCGCCTTCTTCGACTAATTCTTCTTCGACAACTTCTTCTTCCTTCTTATTGCCCTCTCCTAGAGGTGTAGGGGGCGCGGCTTGTGGAATGCCGCCGGCTAACTCTTCATGAGACTTGCCAACATCCTGTTCTGCAGCAAATTGGCTTGCCAACTCATCAAAAACAATCTCCACTTCCTCCTCATCTTCTGGGCAGGGGCAAAGATTTTCTCCCTCGGTGTGCGCCGCTGGGGCTTCGGGAACTGCGGCAGGAGCTTCTTCGGCTCCAGGCTCTTCCATAGCCAAAGGATCTTCTTCTAGCCCTAATTCTTCCTCTTGTTCCAAAAGGGAATCTACGGCATTCTTAATTTCGTGTGTGTACTTTTCAATAATAGCGGCTTCTGCGTTTTTAACGGCGGCCTCTCTTAAGGCCGATGCGTCTATAATAGCCTGCTGTAACATTGATGACATCTATAATCTCCTAAAAATAAAAAAAAACACTATTACTCAAAAAAATGGTTTTCTGTCAAAAATAAATAGTAACTTAAATCTTTTAAAGCCGTTTTTGATGTAAAAAAGAGGGCACCCATAGAAGGTGCCCTCAGAAGTGTATCTATCTTTGATTTACCAGATAAGCCATGCAGAGCCATTACACCATAATGATACAGCACCATAGGCTGAATCAATAGTGATGCTAGCTTGACCATCGATGGTTTCGGAACTTTCTCCATCAACTGTCAGAGCGTTGCTAGCGGCGTGGCCACTACCATCTTTAACGATAATAACACGACCTAGGTTATCAGCCGCAGTTGGCAAAGTGATGGTGTGTGATCCACCAGATGTGTTGACTACCCAGATTGTGTAGTAGTTGTTATCAGCAATTGTTGTATCGCCAGAAACCGAAGCACCACGCAATTTTGCCTGAGAGATAATTGCACTCTCAACCATATCAACGGTACCACTCATAGCAAGTCCGCCTGCTGGAATAGCAAAACGCATAATGTTTGCGCCGGTTTCATCATACCAGATCTGACCATCATCGTTGCTACCAAACCCAAGCTTGATGTCGTCTTTGATAGAAAGACCAGCAGAAGCTGATGCCTGTCCCTTGATGTCAATTGTGTCTGCTCCAGCATTACCTAGTTCGACATCACCATCAAATTCTGCGGCTCCAGCAACTTCAAAAGTTGATGAACACTTGACACCAGCAGAAGCAGTTACCTGTGCAGTTAACGTAACAACATCAGCAGCAGCATTACCAAACTTGATGTCTGGGCCTGTGAACAACACGCCAGCAGAAGCTGTCATCTGTCCGACCACTGAAACAACATCAGCAGCAGCATTACCAAACTTGATGTCTGGGCCTGTGAACAACACGCCAGCAGAAGCTGTCATCTGTCCGACCACTGAAACAACATCAGCAGCGGCATTACCAAAAATAGCCGATCCTGAACATCTCAAAACCCCTTCAGATACCATGAAGTCGTCTGCGTGAATATTGGCAGAACCAGAACCACCGCCAGCAGGCAGATTTGTAAGCTGAGAACCGTCGCCCTTAAAGAACGATGCAGTAATAGCTGTGAAGCCAGTAATTTCTTTGTTGGCGTCCACTACGACTGCTTTAGAAGCAGCAACAGTACCAACAGACACACCGGTGTCCACATAGTTAAGCTCGCCAGTTGTTCCACTGTAGCCGTCAAGCTTGTTTAGTTCAGCAGCGGTCGCTGAGACGAGCACGCCGCCAAGCTTAAGACCATTGCTAGTATCGTGAGACGCAATATCAACGTCAAATGATCCATCTGCAAAACTAACATTCCCCGAAAGCCATAATCCGGCTGTTGGAATAGTCCAACGAACCGCATTAGCCCCATTTTCATCATACTCAATCGTAGAGTCCTCGTTTGCTCCGAGAACAATCTTTTGATCGTCTGCGATCATTATGCCAGCGGAAGCTGTTATTTGCCCAACACTGTCAAATGATCCTATATTTACTTTATAAGCCATTTATTTGTTTCCCTCCATTATTTAAATAAAAAACCCGAATGAACGAGCGGCACTCGCGAAAGCACCCCCACTCTCTTCACTTATATTTAGTCGCATCTCTATGAAATATCCGATCTACTTTTCAGCTTTTTTTACACAATTTAAAAAGATTCCAAGAGTCGCCACTATATAGCGATTAATTGAATAAAATATTTTTTAGAGAATATACCACTTATTAGAACCGTCACAGTACAGCGTCAAGGCCGCATATGCGGATTCTAAATCAACATACTGAGAGCCGTCAATCAAGTCTCCGTCATTAGAGCCTGTAATTCGAATTCTATTGGATGCTGACGATCCGCCCTCATCTTTAATTACAAGAGTTCGTCCTGCAGCAGTACTACCAGCAGAAGGGATTGTAATATCCACAGTGCCGCCGGCGGAATTAACTCCAATCAAATAATCAGTGGCGCCGGCGCTATAATTTGATGTTTTTGCGACTCTTTTGATGATCTGATGACCATTTAAGAACGTTCCTGCAGAAGCGGTAACTTGACCGGTTAGTGTAACAACGTCTGAGGCAGCGTCACCCAATGTGGCTGAACCTGAACACCTCAAGGCCCCTTGGGTCACCATAAATGTGGTAGAATGAACTTCGGCGGACCCAGAGGCTGAGCCTCCTCCGCCGGCCGTGAGATCTGTCTCCGCTACATCATCAGAGATCCAATACAGTTTTCCGTTTGCCTTAACATATAGAATACCACCATCGCCGGCGGAGGGAGCAGATGGAGCAGTCACTTCGCTGGAAAGATGTATGTTCCCCCCTACTTCAAGCTGTTGATCTGGATCTGAAACACCGATACCGAGTTTGCCCTCACCAGTTATTTTGAGGAATGATGTTGTTCCAGTGGCATTTTCTACTATCAATGCAGCATCGGAAGAGTTCGTACCTCCGCGCACATAAGGGCCATAGGATTTTCCTGTGGTTGTATTCGCCCTAAAACTGGCAACATATTGGTTCTGGGCGCCATTAACTTGCAGGCCCTCTACCCCAGAATTCGAATCAACTTGTAAAGTGTGAGAAGGGCTGTCCGTCCCAATCCCCACTGACCCCATAAGAACAGAAGAACCAGATACGCCTAGGGCACCTTCAGTCACCATATGAGTAGTAGAATGCAATAAAGCAGAGCCAGAAGTACCAACAGCACTAACATTTGTAAGCTGGGAACCATCTCCCTTAAAGTATGACGCTGTAACAAAGCTGGCTGAGATGTGGGAATTTAACAACATCCCTGCTGAAGAGGTAACTTGGCCCGTTAGAGTGATAACATCGGATGCGGCATTACCCAAGGTTGTATTGCCAGCAACATCTAAAGTGCTATTAAGGAGAACACCGTTAGAAGCAGTAACTTGGCCCGTTATAGTAATAACGTCGGCTGCTGTGTTGCCGATAGTATGATTGCCATTGCCGCCGACAGCAAATAGGTTGTTGCCGCTATTATCCCTAACTGCAAACTTAGTATCGGCGGTATCGGTACCCAGAATAAGTCTAATATCTTTATCAACTGCTCTGTTATCAACAATAAAGTGTCCAGTGGAGTTATCAAAAACAAGATTGGTCCCATTATGCCTCAAGTCGGCGTCGGAATCTGTACCAAGAGCTAGTCTTACATCATCGTTTAAACGAATCCCGGTAGATGCAGTGAGTTGGCTTGTCAATGTGACGATATCAGAAACAGCATTACCAAGAGTCACATTGCCCTGGAAATCTGTAGGCCCGGAAAACTGAACTCCATTTGATGCCGTGACCTGACTAGTTATTGTAACAACATCTGAAGCAGCATTGCCAAGAGTTGCATTACCTTGAAAATCTACAGGGCCCGTGAATTGAACTCCATTAGAGGCTGTCATTTGGCCTGTTAGTGTAATAACATCTGAGGCCGCATTTCCAAAATTAATATCTGGCCCGGTGAAAGAAACTCCATTGGAGGCAGTTAGTTGACCCACCATCGTAATAACATCTGCGGCGGCGTTACCAAGAGTGGCTGAACCAGAAACTCTTAAGTCTCCCTCAGTCACCATGAGTGCAGTAGAGTGAACCAAGGCAGAGCCTGAATTGTCCGTATCAGCGATTGTCTCCCAAGTTCCGCCAGAACTCTTAAATTCAATTACACCACTGTTATCTCTGATTCCATATCCATTTGTTCCGAATAGGGCTCCAAAGTTTAAGTACTGGCTAGCATTTAGAGCCACTGAGCCGCTAATTGCGGTTCCCACGGTTGGTCCAGAGATTCTTAAGATGTCTGCGCCGTCTTCGTCATATTCAATGTGGGCATCTTTTCCGATTCCAAAATAAAGCTTTTTGTCGTCGTTCATTATAAAGTTTGAACTCCACAAAGCTTCATGTGAAGAAGTGACTTGACCTGTTACAGTGATAACATCAGAAACAGCGTTACCTAGGGTTACATTACCTTGAAAATCTGCAGGTCCGCCAAATTGAGTTCCGGCCGATGCGGTCATCTGGCCTGTTAACGTGATTTTATCGGCTGCAGCATTACCGAGAGATACGTTGCCTTGAAATTCTGCAGGACCGACAAATTGAGTTCCGGCCGATGCGGTCATCTGACCAACCAGCGTAACAACATCGGCGGCAGCATTTCCAAGTTTAATTTCTTCACCAGAAAGAAGAACTGGTGCTGAGGCCGTCAGTTGGCCTGTCATAGTAATAACGTCGGAGGCAGCGTTCCCCAAGGTTGTGTTTCCTAAGAATTGTGCCGGGATCGCATTGGCAACAACCAATCCGTCAGACCCAAGCACAACTAATCCTGAAGATGCTGTTAGTTGCGCCGTCGATGTTACTACATCAGTATTCGCGTTGCCCAAAGTTGTGTTTCCGGCAACATCTAAAGTACTATTAAGAAGAACGCCGGCAGAGGCAGTAACTTGGCCGGTTAAGGTGGTAACATCGGATGCGGCATCGCCCAAAGTGGTGCTCCCACTGACCATGAGCGCACTAGCCGCTGCTAATCTTAAACTACCAGTAACTTGATGTATATCGTTGGAATCATCACCAAATTTATGTGAGCCGGCCGCATATGTTACGCTAGAAGATACTGTTTGAACGTAATATTCTGTTGCTCTAATTGCTCCGGTGACATGAACATCACCAATAACCTGCATAGCGCAGCCTGGACCACTTGGGTTAGTTGCGCCAATATCATATGTATGGGGAGCACCAACAACAAAAGTGTTTGATGCCGTAAGCCATAGCAGCTTTTGGCTTCCTGAAGTTGTAGTCTTGTTAACATAAAACTGCAATGAGCCGGTCGGGGAACCGTTAGATTGCAGTGTATCAAGTGATATATACGCCCATCCATATTTCGACATTGGTTACTCCTTAATCTATTAAAATCCGCCGCTAGATAAATTTGCACTAACGTCCATCCAAGATAATAGATACCAGTTCGTTCCGTCAAAAATCCATTGAGTGACATCACCATTAGCAGTTGTTATGTTTGTCGAGCCGCCTTTTAAGTTGGTGCTTGTCACATCATATGTAACAGCGGCTGTTGAAATGATCGTGATTGTTTGGCCGGTGATGCCATCATCAAACATTGTTAAAGTCTGCGTGCTAGCGTGCGTCTTGAATAAGTTAGCAGACGAAACTGATGGAGTGGTGTCTGATGCACTGAACGTGGCAAACGTCTCACTTGGTCCAGAGAACGCTGCTGCTCCTGCGACATGAAGTGTGCAGTCAGGACTTGCCGTTCCAATCCCTACGTTGCCATCACCGCGAATCTTCAGGTAGTTGGATGTGCCGTCTGCACTATCGATTGTCAATGCCGCATCAGACGAGTTGGTTCCACCGCGAAAGTAGGGGCCGTAGCCCTCTCCAGTCCGCGTGCTTGAACGGATGCTTGCGGCATATTGATTCCGCGCTCCATTGACCTGCAATCCTTCTTCGCCGCTATTGGAGTCCACAACAAGTGTATGGCTCGGAGATGTTGTTCCAATGCCCACCCTGTTATTGTCTGTATCTACGCTTATAGTACCAGAATCTACATCTAAGTCTGATAAGTTTGTTCCGCCGCCCTTAAAGCCGCCTCCGCTTCCAAATCCCATTATCTAAATCTCCTTTTAATCTGTTAAGCCTGAACCAGTCATGGCGTACATTTCTTCTGTTCTAATTGTAGTTAGTTCTGCGACGACTCTATAGACTCTGTTGCTGCCGCCGTCGTCTGCAGAGGAAATCCAAATTTCTTTGGCGCGGACATTCATTGTGATAGAGTCCTCATCGCTATCTAGTTCTATATAGTGTAGTCCATCAACTACGCGGCCGGAACCCGTATTATTAAAATGTACTCTAAGAGCGGTATTTGCGTGATTTATCACTGTAATACTTCTTGAAACTGCTGGAAACTTGTGTTGTGCTTCTTGTCCAGCGGCAAGACCTGATGAGCCGGTTATATAGGGGCGACATGAAACCTGATAAGAGCCAACATGGCTAATTCCTGGCCCATACACATTTCCGACCATATTTTTTGCGTGACGATTGAATGCCATTTATCTTCTCCTTCCTCTATTATTATTTTTACGGCTGTGCTTATAATTAGTTGCTCTTTTCTCTTTTTCTCGCGCTTTTCTCTGTGCTTTTTCAAGAACTCTTCTGCGGCGTTCAGCCTCTTCTCTCTTGCGCTGCGAAGGCTTCTTGTAAAATCTGCGTTCCCTTACCTCTTCAATAATTCCAGCTTTTTTAACCTTTTTGGTAAACCGGCGGATCATCCTTTCTTGGGATTCGTTTCTGCGGGGCGTTACTTTTAAATTGTGGTGCTTCTTCATGTGATTATCCTTGGGCCAACTTCTTCCAATTGCTATTAAACAAAGATGAAATATCAACTCCTGCATCCGATGGTGCGGTGCCAGACAAAGGCCCTTTAGATGGAGTAGCGTTTGGCACCCCACCTTCGCGTAGTGGCTCGGTGCCCTCAAACAAGTCCATGCCAGAGTCCATCATTGTGCTTTTTCCAATGGCGGCTAGCATCTTTTTTCTTGTTTCTTGTTGTTTGGCCTTTCTTGACCTCTCGGCTTCTAGAAGTGCTTCATCCACAACTGGCTCTTGTGCGGGTGGAGAGGCTGTAACCACTTGCTGAGTCGAGCCTAGTCCTTGCGTAACTTCTGTTATAATGCCAGATAGAACACCTTCTTCAAATATTGCTTCTTTTATGCACTCTTTAATTAGTGGCTTCAACATCTTCTTTAATTCTGTCTTGTTCATAACTATCCTGTCTTTCCTTTATCAAACGGAGGTACAACATTTAGATCGCCTGTTGCGAGGCGGCTTTTAATCTTTTGGTATCCTTTTGCACCACCAATCGAATCATGATCTAGCTGAGGCATGTCGGGGCGATCAGGGGCACCGGCAGCAAAATTGGGAAGCTGTGCTAGATTATTAGCTACCCTTTGAGCAATTGCGTCTCTGATCTGCTGGGGCTCAGTCGCCTGTCCAGGCTTCAAGCCCGCCCATTGTAAAATAACTGGATCCTGAGACTGTGCAATTTCAGAAATCATGGCATCATTCAGGAGTGGGCCGGGGGCCTTTTTATCAGTCTGGTTGTTAACGTTGGCCAAAATCTTTTTGTAAATCTCTTTGGCGCCTTTTCCTAATATATTCGTTGCAGCGCTGCCGCCTTTAGATGGGTGCGGATCTTTCGCATTTGGATCAATAGCTGCAATTGCTAGCTGCAGCGAAGCTAATTTTTGCTGGGCATCTCCAGGGAGCGAGATGTTAGTAGCCGAGATCGTTCCGTCTGGCGTAATTGCAAACTGGCCCGACCAACGATGGTGTCCATCTAGGACGTACTGGTCCGAAACCGAAATTGGGCCAAAACCCTTCTTAGATTCGATTGCCTTTTTAAGAGTGCCGACACTTCCCAAAGGAAAGGATACCGACTGCATAAGGTCAATATATTTTTGAGTCGGAACCATATCCATCAAAGATTTAGCACCATCCTGCGAGATTGAAATATCGTCGTCCGATGCCGAACCGTCATATTCAGCTTGTGCTCGATGCAAGAATTGTCTAACTTTCGGATCTGAACCTTCTGGTGTGTTCATGAAAGCGCGGACGGATGCTGGGCCGGATTTATATGCCTGCTCAACATCGGCAGCAATCCCCGAATCATCTTCTTCGGATCCAAGCGGGGAGGGGGGTCCACGTTCCTCACCTATCCATTTTCTAAATCCTTCATGTAGCCTATGAATATCATCATATGAAGAAAAGTTCTTTTTACTCATTGTCATAATCTCCCAATATGTCGTTTAATGCGCGATTGATTTTGTCTGCTTTGGTAAAAATATTTGGCGCATTCTTATTTTCTTTAAGCATAAATGCATTTGGCGTTGATGGTTCTGATACGAAGTCAAAACAGATTAATGTGAAATCGTCTTCGACAATTGTTCTCCCTTGTGATTCGCTAACAGATCCCAAGCCACGGGACGAAATTCCCAGCTTAACACCATCACTCACTAATTCTTGTAATATTTTGCCAGATGGCGTATTTAAAACTTTAACTTTACCCATAACCGCAGAACCATCCCACCACACCTCTGTAACCATATGAGATGCGTTCTTAAGGTTAATAACTGAATCTTCAGGATGATCTAACTCTCCAAGGGCTCTTCTTTCTTTTACAAGTTTTTGGTAATTTTGCATTTCTCTCTGTAATACTCTTTGCGGATACACACGGCCGTTCCCGTTTTGCACATCTGCTTCTTGTAGTTTTCCAGTCAAAATTAAGCCGCCGTTTGCCACATATCTCTTTTCATCTTCAGTTAAAAGATCTTGGCAAACACCGCCTTCACATAATTCATAGTATTCTCGTAAAAGTACTTTCACAGTATGTGTCCCTTTCCAAATCTCTCAGTGTTTTCAAAATACTCTTTGGTTAACTCGTCAAATTGTTCTAGAAATGCCATTTTGGCTTTCATGCCCTTTGTTTGTTGCAAAAATTTCTCTGCCATGTCGCCAGCATGGTGTGCGATGATATCTATCGAGTTAGCAGATCCTCGGGCGCCTTTTCTAATGTCAGCATAAACAGGAGCCATGGCACGAGCGGCGCGCCACATGCCGTCGCCCACCGTGGTTTGAAACCACATCTTAAGATTTTGTTCTTGATCGCCGGCTCTTTGGGAATATTTTTGGGCTTGTTTTTTAACCCAGTCATCGCCTAAAGCTTTACGGGAAGATTGCACCCCATCGCGGGCTGCGCGCATAGCCTTATAGAAGCTTTGGATTAGTGGTAGAACTTCTTTTTCATCCAATTGGGCAGCTGGGGCGCCACCTGATGGATCGCGCTGTGCTTCCTTTTCCTCTTGTTCGTTCAAGAAGTATCTTGGATCTCTTCTCTTGTTATTTTTGGTTGGTTTTCCCCATCTACTCATTACTGTATCTCCGTTTATTAAAAAAATGTGCGGGCGCTACCCGCGTGATTATCTTGCCTTTGCAACAGTGTCTAACTGGTTGAAGCATCCACTTCGCTGTCCACGTTTGTCTTTTCATGTCTAAATCCTCCTGTCCACGTTTGTCTTTTCATGTCTAAATCCTTGATCTCCGATGAGCATATTGAGGGTATATGAGGTACCCGAAGAAAGCCAGCCTAAAATAAATAAATTAGCAATAGTATACTCAAACGTAAATAGTTCTGTATATCCATTAATGCCAAACAAAAATGCACCAACCCAAAAGCCTAGGCACATAGGACAGCTAAATAGCTCGCCAAGCCTTCCAGTTGTTGGTCTAATCTTGTCGAATATAGAGCCATAAATCAATATTTGAGTTAGTCCGTATGCCGCGAGGACAAACCAAATTAATTCCATCTACACTCCGTTACGCCCTATACAGATCGTACATTCCATATGGGCCTCGTACCCATCCTGGCCTAATCGATCCCTTCTTATCAGAATGCGGAATCTCACCAAGCTCTGTAGAGTGTTCAGCATCTGGATCTACAAGATATTCATCTTCTTGCTGCTTGTATTTCTGTTCATATTCGAAGTATGGGCGCTCTTCTTCTATGAATTTACCAATTGTAAAAATAGCGCTCTGAACTGCGTCAACTCCTTCTTGTATTGATTCTTGGATGATTCCTTCAATCGAACCATATACGTTACCGCCTTTGACGCTATCTATAACAACTATGCCCTTTTTATACAGATACTTAAAAAGATGATCTTGTGTTTCGTATACAGTATCAGACATCAAATCTTTTGCTAAGGCCAACACTTTTCTTTTTTCTGTCAAAATTACAATATCTATATCTGGATGATCGAATATCATAACATCACCATTAAGTGACTTACGCATATTCAACTCCATTGTGGCCTGCACTGGGAGAGCTTCTGCTGCGGCGGCTTCGGGAGCGTTCGCTTCGGCTCCGACTTTAATTGTAACTGCCATTAGCTTTGTACCTCACGAACCAGTTGTTGAATCTTTAAAATTCTTTCCACCATTTTATCATTTACTGGCTGAGTGCGGAATTCCTCAATCATTTCAAGAACAGAAGACACGGAGTTGGCCATAGAATTATCTGATTTAACTTCTGGTGCTAAGGCGCACTTTGTCACTTCTTCTTTCAGTCTTCCAAGTTCCTCGTTGAGATAAACTTTTAATTCTAAACTATTATCTTTAAAAGATACAATATAATTATTCAATAAAGTCTTCTGTTCTTCGTGCAAAACACCAGTATATTCTTTGTTAAATTTATCAACAAAAGTTTTATAAACTAGGTTGTCTATAGGCACTAAATTTTCCTTTTTCTTAACACGCTTGGGTGCCGTTATGTTCTGAATCAAGCCTTCCTCTAGAACTACGCGCTTTTTCACAGGAACTGCATCGCTGAATATCTGAGATATTGTTGCTAGACTCTTATAATTTGGAACAAAATTAGAAAAGACATTTTTCCCAAGCGTCTTGTTTGTTTTATTTATAACTTCTGTTTGCTCATCAAAGATCTCTTCTTTACTAAATGAAAAATATACTTTTTTCACCTCAGAGAGCATCCTTTCCGCAACTCTGGGACTCAGATTGTGAGAATCGGTTAGTGCTTTATACAGTTCTAACTCTTTGTGTAGGACCGAACCCTTTCTAAAGTGCTCCTTAAGGATGTCCAACACCTTATCTCTCCTATCCAATTCATTAGAAATGAACGTTTTGGTCAACTCTTTTACCAATGCTTCATATAAAAAAGCTGTATTACGTTTCTTGTTATGTTTTGTCTTCATTCTGTTTAAGCTCCAATTCTATGATTAGATCTTTCACCGTTTTACTGGCTTCAAATATCTTCTCTTCTTCCGAACTATAATTAGTTTCATATCCTTCGTAAATCCCTTTTCCAAGACTAAACATGTCTTGAGCGCCCTTATGAGTGTTTCTTAGGGTGGCTCTCGCCACCTCTCTGCCATATTGGCCTTGAATACTGCGCTGGCGAGCACTCCCGGCGTAGTCTGGAGATGTCTCGGGCACATACCCTTTGCCTTTGGAGCCGCGTGTGTACACCTTGTTAGAACCCTTTGGCTTATATGCTTTTCTGCCAGTTCTGGTCCTAACAATATCACCATCGATATCATCTTTTCTCTTAGCAGGCTCGGCCAATAGGACATCTTCTTCTCCACCTTCTTCTTCGCCGCCAAGATCCTCTTCGCCGCCAAGATCCTCTTCGCCGCCTAGGCCGAGATCTTCGTCTCCGCCCTCCTCATCGCCTAGGCCAAGGTCTTCACCACCGCCGGCGGCGGCTGTAGCTTCTGCCGCAACAGCTTCAGACTCAGCTTCAAGTTGAGCATCAAATCTTCTATCAAAGAACATTTCTCTCTGGTTTCTGATGAATTCTTCGTCAGTCATATTGAATAACTTTTTAGCGACCCAGCGACGAGAAAAGAATCCTTCTGTGGCTCCGCCGGCAACTTCGAACTTTGTCCTCCAGTGTTCCAATTCTTGTAATTCAGCAATCTTAGAAGGGTTATTTAGGCGAAGTTTGAAAGAAATCAAGTCATCACCACGATACCCTAGGGTATAAAGGTGGACGATACCAATTTTTTCCAATTCGCTAATTATAACACGCTGAAGCCTCTGAATAGTTCTAGCAAATCGAATATCCTTTTGTGCTAATGTTGTTTTATCCTCTGCGGCACCCTCGCCCTGAGCCAAATATGACATTGGGATCTTCAGTGCCGAGAACAGCTTTTCGCGCAAATACTTAACGTCCTCAATATCACCCGTATATGTCCCGCCTGGAAGATTTTCAATTCGCGAACTTGTTTGGCCCCTGACGGGGATAAAATAATCCTCTTCGATACTCATTGGATTATAACGTAAGTCAACGCGGCCGGATTCTGTATCAACCACTTGATTTCTCTTTAGCTGAGTAATGGCTTTCTGCATATAAGTTTCGACATCTTGTGGAGAAATGTTGCCAACATCAATGTAAAACACCCTTCTCTCAGGAGAACGAACAATTCGATATGCCATCATGGCGTCTTCTAGTAATGTAAGTTGTCTCCAAATTCTTCGTGCCGGTTCTAGAACAGATGTTCCATATGGAGCATATTTATCATTTCCAAGAATCCTAAAGTGGGCAATCTGCCAGTTCTCGAATGTTAGCCCGCCAGAGTTCCACTGATATTGTACATAATTTGGATTTGTTTTGTCTTCTCCCTCTAACCTTTCTACTTCGTTAGCTGGCAATCCAATTGTGGCGCGGACGCCCATTCCCTCATCGATATCGAGATAAAGAAAAAAGTCTCCGTACTTACACATGGTCCGACACCAGCCGAACAAATTAAACTCTAGGTTCATTACGCTCTGATATAAACTATCAAGAACAACCTTGATCTCTTCGTTTGGACAATCGATAGACAACATTCTCTGCAAATCAGAGTATGTTGTCATTTCGTCAGCGTATATATCTAGCGCAGAAGCAATTTCTGGAGTATACTCCATCTGATCAAAATCAACATATCTTAGCGCACGATCTTGGTTAACCATAAGCTCCGTTTGCAAGGAAGCATATGGATTATAAGATGATTTTCTAAATTCTTGGCCGCTGCTAGACTTAAAATTAAATTTATCTAGGTGGCGGCGCCTGTACCTTCTGATGTCTTGTGCCCGATAATTAACCAGCGGACCAGAAAATAGTCTAGTGAGTCTGCCGAATAATTCTGAACTCGGGTTTCTTGGGTTTCTTCTTCTATCTGCCATTTTTTATTTTAACCTTTGAATATCCATGGAAATTGGTGAACTATTTTTTCGTGCTGCTTTCTTGCCCTGTCGGTAGCGGATTTGCCTTTATATCCGTGCATGCCGGGTATAGTGGTGTTAAGCTGCGAATTTGCCTTAGAAAGAGAGCCTAAAAATGCTTTCTTATATTGTACATCTTTTTGGTTAACTTCTAAAGCTGTATCTTTAACCCAACAAGCAATAGCCAACGCAATTATCAGATCATCATTATAACCTCTCATAGATTGTGGCTTTCCATTGTTCCAAATAAAAGTGGTCATTTCATTCAGAGTTCTGGAAGAATATATAGTAATTAGTTTATTTCGAATGAATTCCTCTAATTTTGCAATTATTAATGGTCTAGTCTTCGATGACGTAGTAAATCCCGGCACAGAATTGCTCATACCCTCGGCTTGATATTGCTCCACATATTCATGAGTAGACTTAATCGAAAAATAGATATTTGGATATTCTAAATCTTTGAGCTTTTCTAAAATTGAGATTCCTAGACTGTTATTTTCGACAACCAGTAAGCAGTTTCCGTATTCTCGACCTACCTGATTGAGAATATTGGCATACATATCAAGATTTGGCTTTCCTTGGTATTCTGCTATAAACTCCATTGTCTCCAATTTAAGTACATGAAACACAGAGTAATCTGCGCCGTCTCCTCGGGCAACATCTGCCACCAATAAGTAACTAAATTCTGGATCATATTCTTCCCAGATCCAATAATTCCTGTCAAACCCTGTTCTGTGTTTTGGCTCATATGTTGCCTCCATTAATCTTTGTATATCTTCGGGGTGTATTACGGTTTCGCCAGATGTATTAAAGTTGCACTCTAACTCCTGTGCAATTTCTCTTCGGGACATGTTTCTAGTTTCTTTTTCAAACCAGCCCATACCACGATCAGGATGAACATCCCATCGCAAAAGAGAACAATGAAAGTCATTTGAGCCTTCTTCTGCCTCAATATACGTTTTGTGAAACCAGTTACCCACCCCATTGGGAGTCGATAGTGCGATACAGCGGCCACCAGTTGATAGTGTAGGATACAGGCCAGTCCACAACTCTTCTAATCCTTCAACGTGAGCGGCCTCATCAACTACCAACAAAGAAAGAGCCTCTGAACGACCAGCATCACCCGATGTCGAAGAGGCTTTAATCTGTGAGCCGTTTGAAAGCTCAAATGATGTTCTATTATCTATACTTATATTTGCGATTTGCATCCATTCTGGCAAATACTTAATTATTGCCTTTACCTTTTTAACCAAATTCGCGGCGGTTGTAAACTTTGTAGCAATTACAAGGATGTTCTTATCGCGATGAAACATCATCATCCACGCAATGTACCCTGCTGTAATCGTGGATATGCCAAGCTGGCGAGCTTTCAAGATTACATTGAATCTATAATCATTGAAATCTTCTAATAACTGATCTTGAAAATCGTAAGTCTTAAAACTAATAAGCCCATGCATAGGATGGGATATCTTAGCATAACTGTTTAAGAAGTACTTCGGACTTTTGCCGGCTTTAACGATTTCAGATAATATTTCTTTTTTTGAAAGTTCAAAAGACATTGTACACTAACTATTCTTTGTCTTCTTTTCTTTCGTTTAATTCCTCAATAACACTCTTTCTTAATGCTCGCAAATCTTTAATTGCTTCCATTGCGGCTTTTCGAACGCGGCGGCCTGCAGATGCATTGTTCTTATTGTCAAACTTATCTGCATCACCGGCGGCTTTTGAGAGAGCATTGATAATTTCTTGCAACTCTTCTAAGACCATCTATTGTTTCCCCTTTCTTGTTACATTTTTAGGCTTTGGGCCGTCCCCTAGCGCCAACCAATCTTTAAAGGCTTTGTCAATTTTTCTCTCATCAGGTCTTTCGACTGTTGGGACTGACTCGACATCACTTAAGCCTCCGATTTTATAATACCTATGAGCCTGCACAATTGTACGAACTCTAGAGGTATTTTGTACTAGTATATCAACTTCTCCTTCGGCTGTTAAGGACAATGAATTTCCGGTTGCAGCCTTATATTCCTTTTTTAAGAAGGAGGCGATTGAAGAGATGGTACTTTCAACATCTGCTTCAAATTGGCTTCCATGTACTTCTTTTAGCGGGGGTTCTGCATGGTAGTGGATACAAAGTCGATCTCCATGATATTTAATTGCATAACCGTCATTGACTCTGGAATCTAGGATGATGTCTCCTTCTTCCCTTCTTAGGCCAACCTTATGTGCTTCACCGTCCCATGAATATCTTTCATCATGGGCACCGTCATATGAAGCTGCTTGGGCTTGTGAAATTGCTCTTATGATTTCTAATGTATCCGCCATTATTTAAACTTCCTTTTTTGTTGACTCTGGGCGCCATCCTGATTGCCATCGTTCCTCTCTGTCTTCTACATGTTGTATGTAGCACTTCCAGCAACAATCGTATTTACTCATATAAACATCATCTCTAACATCAAATGAATAGATACTGCAAACAGGACACTTGCGTTCTGTCTCTTTATTAAGTAGTTTTTTAGAAATTAAAACACCGTTTATTTCGACCTTTTCTGTTTTGTGCTCCTGTTCACGGTCGAGTTCGACCGCCTCCTTTAGCTGCTCCAGATAGTCTTTTTCTTTGTCCGAATTCCAATAAAACTTAGGATTGATAGTTGCTTCCATGCCATATTTTTTTGCAATGGCTTTTTCCATATTAGCTATGTAACGACCATCCTTCTTTTTCATTTCCCACGCTTTTTCTTGTTAGTTTCTTGCATCGGGGCACCAGGGGTGGCGCCGGTTGGATATCTCTGACTTTGATGGCGTCTATACCAATCTACCAACGCACGTTGAATGCTACCTCGCATAGCCAGAAAATCTTCTTCTTCATCTAGCATTAACTCATTTGCTACAGCTTCTGCAAAAACGTCACCAGCGGCGCCTTTTTCAAAGAGTCTATCAAATGAGCGCACGGGCTCTAAGTGGCCGGCTTCTCCGCCCTCTTCTATATAGCTCATCTCTTCCATGATAAGTTGCTTTAATCTACCTTTTGATATTTTCATTGTTGTATCTCCTGTGTGGCCCAAAGGACTCCTATTGTTAATCCAATACCCGATAGGACGCCACCGGCTAGCCACCAATGGTTGTTCCGATTTGGCCTCTCTAGGGCCATATCCCTATAAGTATCAATTTCTTCTTGCTTGATGTCCATCAAAAGAGTGTGCCTTTCTTGTAAACCATCATAACTAGCTTGTAAAATGTCCAACTGCAGTTGGTATTGTGCTGCGATCCGATCTTTTTCAAATTGTATGCGTAAATCACACTCATCCATAGAAAATTGACTATCAACTATCAACTCAGATACAGCCGCTGGGTTGAACAAAGTTCCAGCAAAAGGCGCCGCCTCTCCTATTTCCAAATTGGTAAATTGAGGATCTTCTGCAAACGCTGTCATCGGTACTGCAAGATTAAAGCTTAGAAATATTGCTAAAAATTTATTCCACATAAGTAAACCCAAACTCCCTCTGAAGCAATTCATTAATTGTTTGCGGATCTTCATCGTGCATTTTCATCAATTCTGTAAACCTCGCTCTTTTTTCATAAGATAGCTCTTCCTCAGCGTTGCTGTATTTTTCTTCTAAAAGTCTCAGCGCCTCATTGTGTTTTTTAAGCGCCTGATTTCTTCTATCAAGTTCTTCTTGATATGTTTTGTCTACTGCATCCCGCTCAGCCTCATAGCTTTTAATCGTTTGCTCAAGAACTTTTTTATAATTACGCACGTTTCCACGCGCAATCAAATACACAACCAAGGTCCAAATACCAATGGCTACAATCTTCCAATGGTGCTTGCACCAAACCCATGCCTTTTTCATAGCAACTGTAAATGCTAGCCAAGTCATTCTATTCTCCGTGCCTATACGCCTTCATAGCGTCAATCGCACCCTGAGTTCCGATGTACACCATCGCAATCATACCCCAGGTTTCTGATGCCAAATCAGACCACAACATAAGTCCAGTTGCGGTTAAGAATGTGAATAATTTACGAGAGATTACTCTCTCCATTATTTTATCTAAATATCCTTTTTTCATCACTATACCTCCAAAAGTATACTATAATTAGTCCTTCTCGGCGGGTATTGCATAACAAAAATTAACATTCTCGATTTTATTGAAGTATTTTTTATATTTTTCGTATTCTAAATCTTTTACAGCGAACGCAAGATCCTCAAGCGAGTGGACATATCTTAAAAATTTATGGATGTCATCCATCTTAACGTGAGTTGTTAATTTTGTTTCAACGTTTTCTAAGCTTAATCTCTGTTCATTTCCATCATACGGTAAGATAATATACTTCTTAGACGTTGACATTGGCAAATCCGTCTTTCTTTTCTATTGCAATTACAACATCTGCCACGTCCTTTAGCGTATCCATGTGCGAAATCAACAACACTGTCTTGTAGTAATTCTTAACCATATCTAAAATTCTAACAAATCCTTCCATGTTGTCGGCATCTAAGGCAGTGCCGGGTTCATCTAATATAAATAGATCGCCCTTTGGTAAATTAGACACAGAAAGTAAAGACAGTCGAATTGCCATAGCTGCGATAGACTTTTCTGCACCTGATCCCATCTCTAATGGGCGCGGCTCATATTGTGGATGTTTAATAAAGATGTTGAGTCTTTTGCCATCGTCTTCAAAAAAGACTTCAAAATTTACAACATTGGCTAATACTTTAGCAATCTCATTATTAATTGCGGGCAACTTCTTTTTGATAATATCATAAGAAATTCCGCTAGTGTGCATGCTGCGCATGAACAAGTCATAGGCAGAATACTCTTCTTGCAAGTTCTCAAACTCTTCCTTCAGATCCTCTAAGTGTTGTAGCTTCTGCTCACACGAGCCTTGCGCCATATACAAATCTGCCAATTCTTCTTGGCAAACCTTTAAAGAAGCTGCATTAATATCTATCTTCTTCATCGTGCCCTGTCTGAGTTTGATCAACTTTTGCATACTTTCGATGGCTTCTTTATTTTTTTCGTATAAATCCAACTTTTCTTGTAGTTCGGCTGATTCCCTTTGTGTCCTTTCTGCAGCTAGCTTGTTTCTCTCAATTGAAATATTCAAATTTGCTATTTCGTTTGATAACTCTGCTCTACTTTCTAGTATATGATTATATTTGTCAATTCGGTCACTAACTTGTTGCGGCTTCATTGCCTCAAGGTCATCGCGGTAAGAATCAACACTCAACGTGAAAGACTTTATTTTCCTTTCATTAAGCACAATGTTGGCTACAGCAACATGAGCCTCTTTGACAAACTTATTTTCACAACAATATGTACAGTCGGGATCATATTCATGCTCTTTCAGTAGCTGTTCCTTTTTCTTATTACGGCTCTGCTCTTGCTGTTCTCGATGTAAGCTGACCAAGACATTTTCTATCGACTCCTCTATCTCATCAATTTTTTGCTTTTTATCTTTCAGTTCATCGATATCATATTTGCTGGTGAAATCATTAATTTTAGAGAACAGTTCTTGCTTGATCTTTCGATCAGCGTATAGTACCTCAATTTTAGACTTCAACGAGGTGGTTTGTTCTTGTTTGGCATTAAAATCATCTTTTACCTGAACGATATCGATAACTTCTTGCGGGATAGAAGAAATCTTTTCTTCAACCAGCTTTAGCGTTTCTTTTAGCTGCTCAATCGTAACCTCACAGTCTTGGCACTCTTTCTTGTGGACCTCGATCTCTTCTTCGGCCATGAGCAGTTCTTGCGATGCAACATCGATGTCTTCATCAAAATCGCGACCTTGAAGGCGGCGGATAGCTCCGCGAAGATCTGCAACGTCCTCCTTGGCCATCTTGAACTTCTTATCAAATATTTCAAGATCTAAAAATTTAGCAAGAATTTCCTTGCGTCGAGTTGAACCCTCTTTAATAAAGGCCAAGGACTCATTTTGACTGGCCATCGAAGTCAGCAAGAAGTCATCTAGTGTTCCAAACATTTTGCGAATATTCTTGTCTGTTTCGTTTCTTGTCAAGCCGTTGTGAACCTTGTCTTCGCCAAGAATTCTATTCGTGCTTGTAAACTCTAGGTCCGTTTTTGCCTCCTGCGTTGTCTCTCCTTTAAGCTTTCTAATGTACTTTTCAGATGTTCTCTCGATTTGGTATTCTTCGTCTCCGATTTTAATTCGTAATCTTCCTCGCCCCACATCGCAATTTTGGTTAATAATATTAAGATTCTTACGTTCATTCTTTGAGGTAGAATTGAATAAGGTATACAATACACTATCAATGATAGAAGATTTACCAGAATAATTTTTGCCAAAGATACCAACAATTCCATTTAACTTATCAAACCCAATTCGGTTCCCCTTTCCGTAGTTAAATAGATTGTCCCACTCTAACGACTGCAATTTCCAATTAATATTTCTGGAAACTTCTTCTCCGTCTTCGACAAGCTTATTATACTTCTTGTTCAGATCGAACACCTTTTGTATGGCACCTTCCTCAAGTTCATAATCTTTCAGATATTCGCGAATAAACTTTTCTTGTACAGCCATATCACGAAGATTGGTCTTCATCATATTGCCAGTCAAATCATCAACATTTCCCCTTGAGCCTGCGGCGCGATTTAAAAAAGTAATAGATTCTGGATTGTATCTATGCTTTGCAACTTCAACGGCCTTCTTCATTTTATCTAAAGGCAGGTTATTATTAGATACTAGTCTTAGACGTGCGCCGGTGGGGATCTTTTTGTTTTTTCTAAGTCTTCCTTTTGGCGTTAATTCAATTGTGACAAACGGCTTTGGATTTTCAAATGCGATATGGTATACATCCCAGTCTTGCTTGTTGTGGATGTCCCAAATAAGAATACCCTTATCATTTGTTTCTCCATGGTTTTGCTGAATTGTACTACCGGGATAGCGTATCCTCCCTTCTCGATCTATGGCTTGATTTGTTTTATGGATATCTCCCAGAAAAGCAAAATCAAATTTATCGAAAATGGATATGTCGTGCTCTCCGTGTTCCATGACCCATCCAATATCTGTTTTTACGCCAGAAATAGAACCATGGTAAAGGGCAATATTAATTTTATCAGACTCCGTAGGTGCCATCCAATTGTCTTCGTCAAATACTGATAGAACATTCAAGCAGACATCATTGTTGATATGTGTCTCGCCAGAATTCTTCAGCAAATGAAGATTTGGCAATTCAAGAGCCTCCACAATAGGCGTAAGTGCGTCTTGGCGACTACTATTCTTTAGATTGCCATCGTGGTTTCCCAAAATAATATATGTGGGTGCGATTGACTCAAGGTTTCGAAAAAAGTCAGAGCACAACTCCACAAACTCTGGTGAAATCTGTGTCTTTGTGTGTGCAATATCACCACAGTGGACGATGCAATCAACTTTTTCTTCTTTTAGTCTTTTATAGAGTTGTTCAAAAACAACCTTATACTCATAATGATATTTTAAATTTTTAATATGCGTATCAGCAATGTGTGCGAACTTCAATTTAACTCTCCTTAGTGGACACGCCAATAAGCCACCCTAGCGCAAACATAGCTAGGTAACTACAAATAATAGCCAGCAGGGCGCTGGCCGGCATGGCCTCGATGCAATTCACAACTAAATATTAACACAGTTACGTTATAATGTCAATATTTTTATTTCAAAAGCGTGCTAAAATGCCTCTTTAAGACCTCTTTTAGCATCGCAAGCGGCATCGTACTTTCGACTATTGGGGACGCCTCAAACTCTGGTACTGATGAGCCAGATAGGTCTTGTACCAACTGGTCAAGCTCTTCCTCGGATTGTGCCATTTCAAGAGAATCAATAAACATTCTGAGGGCCTGAACTGCCGGGCCTACCTCTTGCTCTGACTTGTGCATCATAGCTTGACGTAACTTGTTTACTATTCTTTCGATCTCGCCTTCTTCTGTCTCGTACTCAACAATAGGTGCAGAATCACACATGCACTCTCTCAACTCTTCCAAGACAATCTGTCTAAATTCTTTTTTTGTAATCTTCATTTTGTTCTCCATCATTGGTGCATTCATCATAGGATCGTCTTCCTGAGAGTGTCTGCCCACTGTATTTTCTTTAAATTGTCGATTAAGATCTGATAGCACATCAAGAAGCTCTGATGGATTAGATGGACTATAACCTGCAACCTCGGGGTATGATTCTAATAGAAGAGGCATCGCATTATTCATAAACGCTTCTTCATACCAGTGCCACAGCGCCTCTTCTGCTGCCTGAGCAGAACTAATTTTTGGCTGATTGTGTGTTGGGTCAAAACCGAAATGATAATCATCTAGAGACTCTTTAACGATCTCTTCCATAATGATTTCTTTTAATTTTGCTTTTGTGATTTTCACGACATCTCCTCTTCTGGGTAGCCGCCTCCCGAGTCTCCGCGCATATGCCTGGGGCCTTTACCCGGACCACCGAGTCCTCCACCGGGAGGTCTTCGGCTCAATGGATTCGCGTCTGCGGGCATATCACCCATAAAATAATCATTTAGCAACTCCATAGTGTGTATTACGCCATCAAGCTCCTGCGAGAGTTCTGACGCAACTGGGTCCTCTTGTTGTTGGAGGTATAGCTTTGCATCGTTAATTCTTGCCAGCATATGATCGTGGCTAAGTTTACGTTGCGAGCGTTGTGTGAGGGGCGGCTCACCAGTGTCATCGCGAGGAGGCTCGTCAGACTGCTCATAATCGTCGTGCGTGATCATGGTGTCTCCAAAGGGCTTTTTTACGACACCTTCATCCAGCCCTCTATGCACTGTTTCATCCAAAAAGTATCTCGGGTCAATTCTCTTTACATTTTTTCTTTTAGCCACTGTGTTCTCCCTATACTCCCACATCTCGACGGCGTTGAAACATTCTTTTAAGAACAGCCTGCATCTGTGGATCTTGTTCGGCATGCTTTAGAACGGCTGCGAGTAGTTGTCCGAATTCTTTATGGTTGTCGATTTTCTTCAAATACTTTGTTGCCAGTTGTACGTCACGCATCTCTTCACCAGCTTTGGCACCAGTTCGATCAATCTTTGATGTATCCATGGTGGACTCCGGGGGCCTTTCTGCAGTCGGATCCTGATCATCAAGTTTGTCAAGTTCTGTCACGGCTTTAAGTTCTTCTAAAATTATTCGCTTAAGTTGTGCTTTTGTAATTTTCATAATATTATTCCTTTTTATTTTATTGTATCAATGATAGATTCTGGAGCCACACCAGCCATCCAGGCATCATAATAATTAATATATTTTGGCAATTCATTAACTGACATTCTACCCGACATCTGAACTACCTGATCTGCCCACTGCTCAAAAGGCAACTTGCTTAAAGAAACACTTTGTGCGCCCGCAACAGCTTGCTGAGCGTTTTCGGCTTCTGCTCCACACACCTCTGTAAGCTCTTGCTTAACTACCTCTCTTAATGTTTTCATGTCAATCTTCATTTGTTTAAGTCCCAGTCGAGTAATTTTCCAATTAAAACGGCCTGTTGTTCATGATTGAGTTTCTGCTCTTTTATTAGCGTAGTAACCTTTTCAAACAAATCTACTGACTCTTCGCTTGGCTTAGAGTTCATTTCTTTGATAGCCTTTTGAATGGCATATCTTATCTTTTGTTCTCTTTCGTCCACAAAAAGCTCCTCATTTAGATAGTATTTATAGCCGCTGTCAATAAATAGTCTTCTTGAGAGATAAAGTACGCATTTTCCTTACGTTTAGAAAACTCTTCTTTACTCATCTCTCCGACATCTTCATAACCAGACACATCAATTTTGTAAAGCTCGATGTCATATTGCAAAAGTGTTTTGATAATCTTGTTTTCTTTTTGCTGGGCATCTTGGTCAAGAGCTAAATAAACCGGCGTATCATTGTAGATAATTTTTCGTACTAGTTGAGAACTTGGTCGAAGAGTTGAGCCCAAAATAGGCACACTGTTTCCGGCTATAATAGCATCAAAAACACCCTCTACAATTACTAAATCTTTATTCCAATCAATATAGAGTTCGTTAAATGCAACATTTCTTGATGCTGGCGGATTTTTGTATCTTGGCCAAGAATTATCATACGTTCTAGCGATATAATAATTTACATGCCCGTCCATATTAAACGATGGTATAATAATTCTACCCGCATAGGGCCCAGAATCACAATAGCCTATCTTCCATTTTAGTACATCTTTCTTGGTAACACCCCTATGCTTTAGATACCTCAGTGGCCATCTGGATGATTTAGGCAAATCGTTGTTGGCCAAGGATATAAAATCTTCGGGTAGTTTTATTATCTGCTCTATCTCTGTTGATTTCTCTTCTTCACGAAACAGATTATCAAAGTCGTTGATATCAATTCGACCTGAGATAGTGTCCCACTCTTGAAGGTGCTTAAACGTCCCAAAGCGGCGGACAATGCGTCTTAAATTACGACCATTCGTATCACAAATCCAGCATTTGTATACATTCTTATCAATATTAATTGATAATTTTCTTTTATGGTGTTTGCAGTACGGGCAATGAAACAGGCGCTCACCGCTGACCTGATAACTATCGCCCAGAATATCTGAAATAATTTTATATTTTGAAGTCATATTATAACTTCTTATTCTGAAACATCAAGTAGGATGAGTCTTTCTATTTCTTCATCCTCGTACATGACCTGATCAATATAGTTTGTTTCGGTGCCACATACCGCCACAACGGTCCCAGCAATAACAAATGCGAAAATAACTCCAGCAACAAACGCTCTAAAAGTTTTCATATTTCCTCCTGCATATAATATAACACAGTTGATCTATGGCGTCAAGCGTTTTTAATCATCTAGCCAATTTTGCATACTGACTGTTTATGAAAGGTTCTAAATCATCTACGCTAGCAAGATTAAGCTCCACAGCAACGGCTTCTCTATGATCTGGATTTTCCTGCAAATATTCTACTACTTTATTTATTCGTTCTTCTACTTCGCTAGCGAATACATCATGTGCAATCGACCACTCTGGTGGCAAAACTGGTAGCCCATTAGTGACCCTGAAGTCTGACTCTCCCGTTCCTGAAAGCCATTTTGCGGTATCCCCATAAACCATATTCTTAAGGTAAATAACCTCCTGTGGGTTTCCACTCTCTAGTTTATCCAGTATGAATGCCCTGTACTCATCGGCGGTCATTAGTGACATAGGTAGAATGTCGCCACCAGATAACTCTACAGCAGGCACATATGTAAATGGCATCATACCTTGCGCTGTTGGATATCCGCCAGAAACGGGGGCGGCTTGATGTTGCTTACCATCAATAGTCTCCCATGCTTTTTCCATAGCCTGCAGATTAGTCAGATCAGAATACCCTGGCGGCAATGAGGAGCGCGGAGAGGGCTTCTCTATCTGTTGTACAATTTCTGGGTCGTTAGCGGGACTTTGCATGTCTCCAACTACTTTGCTTCCTGCTGCACCAGTAAGTATGCCCATAGCTATAGCAAACGGGACGCCATATTTCTTGGCTAGCCTTTTAGCTTTGGTTTCTAAACTCTCCACCTCATTTAGTGTGGAATCGCTCATAAAAGCACTTATTCTGTCGGAAAACAGAAACTCTAAAAACTCATCCGATAGTTGTTGTTCTTCGGTTAAGTAATACCGCCAGTTTTCCATTAAGAGCTTCATAAGTATTTTCAGTTGCCCATAGCTTTATAAATAGCAGAAGCCGTCGCCGATGATGTTGGGCTCCAATTAGCAACTACTTGACCATTAGCTCGATCATAAGACAGCGATATACCGGATATCGTATCACCGGTTACAATCCCCGACTGCTGCAACGCCTGCATAAGGCCGTTTCGAGCCTTCATCTCGCCAAAAGTCTTGCCGCCGTGTGTTTCATATTTCTCAATAGGCAATTTAACTCTAAATTCGTGAGTTCCATCAGCATTTTGTTGATAGCCATCAGAAGTAGACGTTCCACTTTCTGCTTCAGCTCCTGCACCAGATGTGCGATCAATTGGCGCCGGTAATTTATCGATAACTTGTTGTCCTTTTTCTTTTGCCATTTGCAAAGTTGATTGATATTTATCTCTTATATTATCTCCAGGTCCAGCGTGTGCCATATTAGGCGCCCCAAGCCCTATGGACCCGACTGCTGCTAAGCCGGCTACTTTTTCTTTCCAGCCTTCTTCAAGCTGCTCTTCATCTTCTTCATTTAAGAACTGTCGCCAATTTTCCATTATCAATTCGTGTTTCATTCTATTGTTCCTTGCTCATAATTTGTGAATACAGCTTTTTTAAAAACTTTTTCATTGTTTCTCGGTCGTCTTTGAAAACTTCTCTGTAGTCTGCCAAAACTCCAACAACATCAGAGTCTCTTTGTTTAATTAGTTGTAGAGCCCTTCGACCGCCATATTTATCTATTAATTCTTCGGCGGCTTCATGAGCGTAAGCGTCAACTTCTGGATGCCTTGACAGATAGTCTGTTCTATCGCTGGTTTGTGGTAGTTGGGCCGGGTCATCTATCATTTGCTGCCATGCGTCTTCTTCACTAATCCCCTTTGATTCAGCTTGCTTTTTTAGTTGTTTGTAATGTACCATTTCATGGTTAATGGTTCTTGAGATCTTCTTTATCAATTCAGAAGGATTCAGTTCAGAAATTTCATAATCATCTCCCAATGGTCGAAGCTCTATCCATATCACATGATGGCCGGATTGAGGGCCCTGATACATACCATGCGACATCCAATTACTTGGATACCCTCCATGCGGATCATCTTTAGATAACACATGTACATTTGAAACAGTTACAATAAAATATAAATCAGTGTCAAGCTCTTGTGCTTTTTCGTTTAGCGCAATTCTCAATGCCTCGCTGGCTGGGGTTTCCATCTCGTCAGGGTGGTTGCCAATGTCAACATCATCTTCGGCATTGGGTAGCGTCCAGAATTGCGAATCTTCTATTGCTTCGGCAAAACCCTGCTTTAGTTCAGAATCAAGGGTTGTAATCTCGTTCAAATACTCTCGCCAATTTTCAAGTAGGAGTTTCATTGTGATACAACAAAGTAAAAACCCTGTGCAGCAAAATCGTTTCTATCCATGGGCATCTCTTTTCCATTAACCTCTATGCCGCCGGGGAAGGCAGTGATCAAAGATAATAATTTCTTACCACCCAGATCGCCAAGCTCCGCAGTGATTAGACTAATTTCATTTGTTGGCTCTCGTTCACCAGAAGTTAATTTAACCATTTCGTTTCTTCCGCCGGGCATTTTATAATCTTGCATTTTTGCCACTTCCTCTGGATCGCCAAGTTTAACGCCCATTTTTCCAACTGGCATGCCGGCGTCCACGCCTAACCACTTCACTCTGCCTCCTGACTCTTCGCTTGGGGGCATAGACAACAAGCTTCTCATCACCTCTCCTAAATCAACTTCGGGAAGAAACAGCGAGCCTGGGGCGCTAGCGTCCATATGGCGATCTTTAATATGCCCCAGTGATTCTTCCGATACGGCAAGAACATAACCCTCTCCTTCAATAATACTCTCTGGTGTTGCCATTAATTTACCTTTTAAATATGGGTTCGCATCAATAAGCTGTTGTGCAGCCTGAAGATCAACCTCTTCTTTTAAATATCTTCTCCAATTTTCAATTATAATTTTCATAATACAAATATTCCTTTTTCAAATAATCCTAAATCAACAATAACCATATCTTTAGTTGATGGTCTTGCCATTACATTTTTCCAATGCACGTCTTTTGGTCGCCAATTCTTATCTTGCATAAAATATTTCATAGCTCGTGCTAAACCTTTAGCTTCTGGAAACAAAGCTCTTGTCCCTTCAAGACCTCCAGAGGTCCATGTTTCCAAATACTCCTCATCTGGCTCTGGCTGGTGGACTGGTACAATTTGCTTGTTGAGATAATATGACATAGTTTCTTTCAAGTCTTTTTCGAAAGCTTTATATATTGCTGCGCTCTGATCATCTATCTCTCTTACTATAGTACCATACACGGTCATCACAAGGGAGTCAAGATCGTTGTGAACTTTTTTGGTAACTGCTTTTCTTGCTACCATTCTAAGCCTTCTCATCTCCTTAAAACCAAGATTTAATTGATGTAATATTCTGTTTGCGTATACAGATTCACCAACCAATTCAGCTAGAGCTTCTGGATCTCTGAAGATCTTTTCATGTTTCTTAGAATCGGGAGTTTCCTGATTTGCATCATCTGTTTCCACTGCAAACAATTCTTGAGCAACTTGGGGATCCAAAGGTACTAACTCTTCCATGAGGATAATATTATAACCATCGTGGCCGGGGGCCACCTCATATACTTCTGGTAGGTATTTACCAAACTCTTCTGGCATGGAGGCTTTGTTGTCCATGGCGAACTGGTAATTTTCTGCCTCTCGATTGTCTGCTTTAACAACCTTGGCGGCTAACCTTTTTCCGCTTTGCTTATTTTCCACTTGGTATACTATACCAAATAGCCCACGACCAAGCTCCTTAAGAACTTGATAGCCCATCTGGTCCAGGGTATCATAGTCGGCCTGTGTCTTTACTTTAGGATCTAAATGAGCAGGCATCGCAGCCGTTGGGCCCGCGTCTACTTCTTTTAAAAACTTTCGCCAATTCTCTAAAATAAGCTTGTGTGATCGCATAGTACTAATAAATAGTTATCACTTAAGTAAAGGGCCAGCTAAAGCGATCACTAATGCATCGGCCCGGTCATCCGTTCCCGGTTGTGGATTTCCCTTGTGCGTGAGATTGTATTTGAATTGACCCTCAAACCTTTTTTCGACATGTTCAATTATACACCTTTTGACTTCTCTACTTGGGCGTCCTCGGGGCGTCTTTATGCCAAGCTTGGCTCTGGCAGATCTGGGATTTATAAGAATCGGATCGTCATCAAATACTTTTCTTACGATGTACGAGCACATACCGTTAAATCGCTGCAAGGTAGCCATTGTGAATGCTGTGGTCTTGCCACCCTTAAACATCATAGCTGGCTGTTCAACGTATGTAGAAAAGACAACATACTTACGATCTATCTCGCGCATGCGTTTTTCAAAATTAATTGCACGTTCCTCCAAAGACAATCCGCTCTTAAACTTAATCGACTCACTTATAACAATGTTGTCGTCTTTTAAGAGTGCGATTCCGATCTTGGAGGAACTTATATCAAGTCCCAAAATGTACATATTATATATCTAACTTTAATTTAAAAGTCAATTCTCTATCTTCTGTCTTCTTAACTGGTGTAGCCAAATTGGCTATAGCAATTAAATTTCTATTTTCATCGTATACACCAATCTTAGTTATGTAAGTGTGTTTTTCAAAACTAGCTGAAGGTTCCGCGTATATTGATGTTACTGTGTTTTTAATTTTTAGATTTGTTGGCTCAATATATTGCATTGAGTTGGTAACAGGGTTTCGAGGCTGTCCATACTGAACGTATGTTGGATTATTAGAATAGTTTAGCTGTGCCCTTCGTGCATGGGCCAACATTGTAACCGTTTGAATATTAGTAGTTCCCTTATATGACATTTCAAAACTAGCTGAGGCTCTGGTACTGTTTGAACCTCCAGTATCTGAGGAGCCTATTGATGTGCCTGCTGCGGTTTCATAGCCTCCCATGCCTACGCCCCAAAAGATCCATTTCGATTTTTGCAGATTTGTCGTGTCATTAAGATAATCTATGTCTAAAGACGGACTTGTTAAATCCCAACTTCCTGTTAGAAAAAGAAAGCCCTCATTATACAAAACAACGCCGGCTACAGAGCCAGAACCTTGACTCCCCGTAGGACCAACCTGAATCAATTCTCCGTTCTTGTGGATATCGTTAAGGTGCCCAACTAGTGTACCTGTTATGTAAAATTTTAAGTCTAGGGTTCCCTTTTTAATATAAGAGCCATAAAAAATTGATGGTATACTTATTACGGACATTTCTTGTGATACTTTGTCCCAGCCATCACCTACTGCTGTAGATGAAGAATAAGCATAATGTGGGGATAAATATTTATAATAATTAAGCGTGTTCAGAAGCGCACTACAAGAGAGCCTTGTAGATGCAGTGCCGCCTTCAGAATAATAATGCCTATGCAAAGATGCTGTCAAAGGATAGCTGCCAGTCATCTTATCGCCATAGGCAAAATCATTATTGAAATTGCTGGTACTGGTAGTTTTGAACGATGTGAGACTTCCGGCCTTTGTCACAAAAGGGTAGATAAGTCCCGTTGAGGCTGATACTCTATCTACATTAAGTTCATATAAGTTAATGTGCCCTACAGGCGCATTTGGTGTGCTGCCTGTAAATTGCCCAGCAACTTCTGGCCTTCTGTTGTAGTAGGTCTTTCCATCATACACCAAGAACTCAAATTTAGGATGAGCCTCAATCGTATTATAGAATAAATCGTTTTTATCGAATTCGTAATATGGCATGCTAATTTAATTAGTCGCCACTTTTTTAATTTAGTAATCCAGGCGAACTCTTAATGTGAATTCAGTTGTTGGATCCTTTTTAAGCGGCTCACTTAGTTTTGCTACAGCAAGTAATTCATTGTCTGCGGAATATAATCCAACAGTGGTGATGTACGATACTGGGGAATCAGTTGTGCTGTTTTTTACTCTGATCTTGCTTGCGGACAAGTATGTTGGATTAGCACTGTAGTTGTAGTCGTTGTGATTGATACGAGCAAAGTAGATTGTTGAATTAAGTTCTGTTGTGTTGTTGAACTCAACATTCTTAATTCTGTGGCGAAGATAATCGCAAGAAGCCGAGATAGATGAACCAGTTAACACATGATCGAAGCTTGCGCTTGAAGCTGCGGTGCCCCCCATGGTCGGAGACATCTCAGCATGGCCATATGCATCTGTCAGCTTGCCGCCAAGTGTCGCATCTGTAAAAACAGAACCTGTAACAATCGCAATGCCTGCTTGGTAAAACAGTAGCCCACATGCCGTCTGCGAGGTTATGTGAGAACCAGAGAGGCCGTTTGCGTAAAGAATAGCATACTCTCCTGCAGGCGAGTTTACCCTGTAATCAGTTGTGGCCCCAGCATCACTAATCTTGATAGTACCGGAATGAGGATTGTCAAAGTTGCTGTGTACGCCCAAAGTCAGCGCAAATGTTCCCTTTTTAATTTCATCCTTATTCAAGAGTCTTGCAAAGTTCATATAAAAACACTCTCTAAGCTTTGTTCCGCCGGCGAGGATGTCTCCATCTTCATCAAACTCTAAAATTGAACCAGTGGCATCATAGCCCATCAGAACCTGGGTCAACTGATTATACACATTAATCTTCTTTGAATTTTGTGTATTTGAGGCGCCTGAGAATGACGAGTTGGCCGAATAGCACACACCTAAATCGAAGATATGGTTTGCTGAAGAACTCAAATAAGGATAATCATATACTGATTGGAACATTCCATGTGAATAGTTCTTAACGTTCGCCTCTGATTGGAAATCTCCGTAAACTCCAGAAACGATTGTGCCCGTTACCGGGATCGCTTCGTGCAATAAAGTCCTCGTTGAGACTACATCATTACTTAAAAATGTTTTATAGGTTGTTGCCATTCTTGTTATCCTTTTTTATTATAGCTTAATAAATCTAACAGGAATATCCATTCTATACCCTGTTGTTGCCCCTTGGACTCTTACGTTGGTGTCAATATACTTATATGAAGTCACTGTAGAGCCCGAATCCGGCATGGCCGCTGTGGATCCCAACAATGTAAATAAGTGAGTGCTTGTATTAAGATCCAAGGAGGACAAAATCTTAAACTGGAATATTGTTCCTCTTGGGCCGCTAATTGTTTCTTGTGCTGCGGAGGCTTTTCGATTTGTATTTTCAGACACATATTGCAAATCTGTTCCTAGCGAGAAAAAATAGGTAGCGACATTATCGTCATCAATGAACGAAACAGATGCCTGTGAACCATCTTTGGCACTAACAATGCTTCCAAATCGATTATCTATTTCTACAATATATTGTGTTTCAACCAAATCTGCATCAATTGTAAAAGTTGGAGAAATCTCCGTAGTGTCGAGGCCCTGATCACATCGGACATAAGAGCCTCCGTCATTTGGGTTTTCACCGTACATGATACCAGCTACTGTGCCCCATCTAGTCTCTGTATCGCTGTCAACAGCGACCATGAACGAGCCACTGGAGTGTCTAGCCGCACCGTCTTTCAATTCATTCAATTGTACGACTGGCATATATAACAGGTTTGTCCTTGGGATTGAAACCAGCTTTGTTTTCATAGTAGACGTATTATTGGTAAAAGCCTCTAGTACTGGTGTTTGTAAAATCTCTAAGTCGTAATACGCGCTTCCGCTTGTGTGGTTTTTATCGTAAAGCGAGTAGTTGATCTCGTCATCACCGAGTGCGAATTTTGTTATCTTAAAGCTGCCGTCGCCCTTTGCCAATCTCATTCGACCGGTGTCAGTTAGGACAGCATCTAAAATAATATCACCAGAATTATCTAAAAATGCCATATTGTGTTCCTCATAGTAAAATAATTAGTATTTGAATCTAGAATTCACCTTTTTTTATTATCTCTCTTAATTGTTATTATATCATTCTTTCGCAACATGTTCATAGTTAAATTGAACATTTACATCATACTTCTTACCTGTGTCTTTCGAAGTAAATCTAATCTTGAATTTTTTATCCCAAATATCCTCGTCTTTGGTGCCCAGGTAAACCTCACCGTTAGAATCTAATGCAGTTGTCGAGTTCTGAACATTAGATTTCGACTCATTAATTATTGCGTGTGCTATTTTTGGCTGTATCATCACATACCTTTTCATTGTCTTGGCAGGCATCTTTGGAATGGGCTCGGCAAATTCTACGACCTTAACTACAGGAAAGATTACTCCGCCATCATCTACTATCTCTAATTCATAAATAGGTGATGGATTAGAAATTTTGTTATGAATGTCCCAAGTTCTAAATATATAATAATATTTTTGATTTGGCAAAATTTTATCTATCATAGCTGCTGAGCCAGCTTTGAGTTTGGTTTTCTTAGAAATATCAGTGGCCACCAGTCTTCTGTTGGAGTGCAAAAAATCTGCCCACTTCTTTGGCTTCTGCCTCAACCTGAGTACTTCAAAGTACTGTGCGTGATCATCACCTTTGTACCTGATTGGCTTTCCTGTATCGGGAATCTTTTGAGCCTGTCTAACAGTGTTGATTATTTGCTCTTCATGCTGATCTAGCATAATAGGATGGAAGTAATATTCTCCTACATTATTATTAAATGTAAGCAGAATGCGATTATTAATACCCTTATACGGTATTAATTGAATATCAGGAGCAAGAGGCGGATCGTCCATTATAACTTCTGATTCAGTGAAGTACGGAGTTTCAACTAATTTTAACGTGGGCGTCACTTCAACCTCAAGGTTTGCCGTATATTCAATGTCTAAAGGATCTTCTATGTCTCCGCCTCGGCCTCTACTCTCCGCTATTTCAGTAATATTAACATTTGAGTACCGGTACTGCGAACCTACAACTAATTGGTATGCATAAATGTTATATGTATATCGTCTAGCATACCCTACCTGTGTGTCGATATATGTAAAAATGTCAATATCATTTGAATTTGGAATAAAAAAGTTTTGTAATACAGGCCCAGATGCATGCCCTAGACGCTTTTCTATTCTATACATCACTGTTTCAGAGTGAGCCTTTGTGCCGGCAGTAATATCACCATAAGTCCTGAGACTGTTTTTGATAAAGGTTCTTAGCTTTCCGGCAAATATAAGCAGACCCATATTTTTTTCAAAGGAGTATTCTGTTTCACTATGGGCTCTCACTTGATTGTCGTCATTCGTTAGCATAACTACCTCATCAGACATTGCAGTGGGAGTTACGGAGTTATAGTTTGACCACCACGATAATAAATCGTAAACTTTTCGTTGCCCAATTTCGGTAGATACCGTTCTAGTAACCTTCGTTTCTCCTGTTTCTAGAGTATGCTGATGTAGTACCTCAACCGCTTCTTTAAAGCTCATTGTGCCAGAACTAGATAATTTACTCTCTAATAACTCTCTTATTAGTGCTGTGCTTAATTTAGCGTCAGATAAAATTTGTGCAAAAGTTGTTAACTTGTCTGTAGAAAATACAATATTTGAATACATCGGAAACAACTCTGCTTTCTGATTATACTCATTTATTTTGCCTACATCGCTTATTGGTATGCCAATGCGTGAATATTTATCTTTTAACTCGGTCAAGGAACTTCCGCTAGATGCTTGATCATAATAATATGCATATTTTTGATAATACTCACCTTCATCTTTTTCTCCAATCTTTTCACCCTTTTGATTGGTTACATCAACATAAACATCTGGTATATTACCGTTTAATGTAATAAGCTGGTTAAAAGCTGTGTTTTCTGAATCTAGGTTTACTCCTTCCTTTTCGAACATGAATGCATATAAATTTGGTAGCAATTGCTCTGGAACTCTTCTAGTGTTTAGCTTGTTTTCATAAGATTCAATGTAAAAATTATAAGACGGCTCAATATCGGCCTGAAGAGGGTTTCCAATTTCGGCAAATGATTCTAACTCTTGTTTAGAAAATGGAGATTCTAAATCAAATACACAATCTTCGAACACATCTGTAGTGTTTACTATAGTGCCTGTAACATAGGAAGCCCAATTATCATTATCTGCGAAAGCATCTGATCTTCCCATTAATTTTATTTTATGTTTTATTTTATAAAACATTGTTTCAGAATCATATTCTGCATCTCCAACAGACATATGAAAACTTACGTTATCGCTCCAAGACGCGTCTTCTCCAGAGTATTCCATTTCCGGCTGTGATAACAAATCCTCGGGTGCGGAAGCGCGGGCGTTTCCTGGCGTTACCCAATATTTGCCCTGACCTTCTCTTAAAGGATCTGTTGAGCCATCGGCATGCGCGGAACCAATAAAATATCTTGTTTTACTAACTGCCATTTTAGTATCGACTCCCTGGTGTTTGAGCGCTACCCATGCCTGCGGCTATTACGTCCGCATCGAGCGTTGATTCTGCTGTGGCTACCGCCATTGTTTCGACCAAGCTTGTGGATGGCTTGATATGCATTGTAGATATATATTCAGTAGGAATTTTAATTTCTTCTGATTTTGTAGCCGTCAATCCCAAATCTCTTACCACAATGGGTGCCCAGTCACTTGTAATCGATATAGGCGAAGTTAAATTAGTTTTAGTCATGTCTGCGGGAGAGGCACTGTTCAAAAGCGATGTAGTTCTTAGGACCGCAGTGCTGCCAAAAGGATTATAATATGTAGAACCTTGACGCTGAACCTCTTCAGTTGGTTTTAAAATAAAATGCTCATCGTAAGTGGGAAGTTCCAATCCATTAGAACAGTATATATCTAATGCGGGATTTTCATATTCACGAATTCTACACAGGATATTTCCGCCAACGTTTCCATTAAGAATACTATAATCAAGTGGCACCCATACAGACTCTTTTGTTTCAATGTCTCCGCCAGTTGACTCTCCATATCCAATAAAACATTCAACCTGATTAATCATTGAATAGTTGAACCTAAAGTATCCTTCAGTGTCTGGGTCGGCAGCAATATCAGTGCTTGCACTGAATACATTTGTTGCAACTTTTGTACTTCCCAGACTGGCAGCGAACAGTGATAAGACTTGGTTTGGCAAAGCGGCTACCGATGATTTATCAATTGGAGAATTGCGCATCAATTCTAATCCATTTGTTACTGCTGACAGATTGTATGTCTGTATTGTAGGAATTGTTGTGCTCGTATTAGTTGGCACTGCAGCCAATGTGCCAATATTAGAGGTCGTAGTAGTTGTTCTGTTAACCCCGTATCCTGTTATTTTAGAACTAGCCAAAACACTTGTTAATAGCGACGGTGCTGATGATGGAAAAATTATACTGGCCAACGTACTAGAGCCAAACTTTGAGAGTATAGAAGAATCTAGCGAGGCACTGACCTGATTTGAACCTTCTCCTAAGTATGGCCTAATATCAGAATACACAACCATTTCTTCTTCAGCACTAATTCTATTCACGGCGTCTGTAAGGCCCTGAAGCGTGGTCATAGTCGTGCCTGTATCTGCCACAACTGGTGTATAGTTAATTGTTGTGTCCAAAGCGGTAGTTAGCGGTGCAGGGGCTCCAGAATCTGAAGAGTTATACATTGTTATTAGAGACTCCATTGCTTGGTAACTTTCCGCTACCAGTGCTGAGGAACCCTGGTCTATTATGTCTAAAGTGACTCCACCAACTTGTACAGACGCTGGTGTTAAAAATGTAAGTTCAGTGTCATTTGTTGAAGCTGCTGGAAGATAAGAGCCTAGATTAAGAGTTAAATCCGTTGTGGTAAAATACTGTTCTGTTTCTGAGGTGGCTCGTTGAATATATTCTTGCCCATTGACAACTCGGAGGCCCAGGTTATTCTGGTCTTGTCCAGATAGATAATCATAACCAGTCTCTTTCAACACGTTACTATCAAATGTTTCATCGAAATATCTTGTAACAGTAAACTTTGGTAGAGCTTTGCCAGTATATGCTTTGCTTCTAGATCTATCTTGTGTATTGTTTTCGCCAATTGTCCTTTGTACTTGCAACATCAAATTCTCAATTAATTGCAAAAAGGTTAATATTCCATCTGGCGTGCCCAACTTTGGAGAACACATTGAATACAGTGCCCTAGTAAAGCTTTTGATTCTTCCATATTGTGCATTCATTGTCATAGTATTTAGCACTTTTAAATATTCCGATGTTGCTCTTATGTAAGGCGCATGTTCAATATTTTGCCTATTTGAGTTTCTAACCATTACTTCAGTTTTAGGCGAGAGTGTCTGATTTTTAATAGCCGTGACGACCCCTTCAGAACGCGATCTTAGTATTGGATATTGCCTATCTTTTAATTCTATAAATTTTTGTGTAAACCGATTTGTCTTTACATCAAAATATTTAGGATCGCTAGCTTCTGCATAATATGCCAACATTGAATCGCGAACTTTAGATAAAGAGTCTAACTGCTTCTTAAGATATTCTTTAGTAGAGTCTTGAATAGTGAATTCAACTCCATACTGATAGAGTCCATCAGTGACTTCTGACATTGAATCGTCCATAACCATAAAATGGCGTAGGCCAAGTTGCGAGTTTACAGAAGCTAATTCTACTTCTCCAAGAACGCCAATTATAGAAGTCTCTGCAGATGAATTAACAGTAAATCCTCCATATTCGTTTCTATATAAAGTTTTAGAATCAAAGGTGCCGGCAGTGGCCCTACTATTTATACCTATAAGTTCTGGTTCGCTTATGGTGGAGTACGGTTCACGGGCAGTAACTATTGAACCTAATCGATTCATTTTTTGGACACTTTTAACTCGCCTTCTGAATACTTTTACCTCTTTGATAATACAGGAATTTAATAATTCATCTTTTACTCTATCGTCGGTAGTGGAAAGCAGTGCTCCATAATGAGTTTTTTCTCGGAGAGCTTTATAAAAGTCAAGTGTGAATAGAAACCTGCAGTTACCGTCTTTGTCGCGAGACATATACGAATCCGAAAAATAGGTTTCATCGGCGTACATATTTGGCACATATAGTTTATCCGTAACTGATACTTTACCAATAGTCGATTGGATTCCTAATATTGCCTCTTCAATCAAAGAAAAATCTATTTGTACCCTTTCGGTTTCTTGGGCGTCCCTCAGATCTTTAACTGTGCTGTTAGGGACTGTCTTCTTACTAAGTGGTGGTGGCAAAGTATGCGTATGTAGATTTGCGGCGCCACCGCCGGGCTGGACAACTCCATTTACGATACTATGTGTGTGACCTCCAGAAACGACTGCCATGGCAAGACCAGAATTTTGTATATACATAACATATTCGTGATGGTGACCTGAATTGTGAGAAGTGACCGCTTGGGCTCCTTTGCGCAGTCGGCCGCGAGAGTCCTTGTGCGTTGGTCCTGCATATACAGTTTTATCTGGCAAGAAAAGCGCCGTAGCATTTTCAACCTTGGCCGATCTGGCGATGACCTTTTCACCAACTATTTTACCAAAAACATTCTTTTTCAGTTCGCTAGGCAAGTTTAAAGTGTAATCATCTATCATCTGTTGTGTATCAAAATACACTGCAGCGAAATAAGACAAATGTGTTGGATTTGTGTCGCTGTGCGCGAATGTCGTTTCAAACGGAACATCATAGATTTTATTTCCGGCCGAATCAATCGTATATGTGTACTCAGTAATCTCTTTAAGATAATCTTTTAGAGCCAACGATACGGTATCAGCGTATGAAGCCATAGAAGAAGAGGCATAACTTTCAGGATCAATGGTGAATTCTCCATTTTCAAATGATTGTGTTAATCTTTTATCCCTACTTTGTGTCACTCGTATTTTCAAATATTTTAAAAACTCTTCATCTGTAGTCCATGCACCCTTTTGATCGCTATCATATTTTTCTTTCAACAGCAATTGCACTTTAACTAACAAGGTGCTGGTTGATGTAGTCTTGCTACTATACAAAGGTGATGAAGATATTGTAACGGTCTTGCCGGTACGATCCCTTCCTCTGAACGGGGCAACTCCAGTTTCAATATGAGGGTTACGTTGTACAATGGTATCTCCACCAGATACTTCTAGCGTAATAAAACTTATGAAGACATTCGGTAACTGATCGCCAATTAGATTTTCTTGATTAATTAAAGCCATTATGTCTCTGAATCCTCATCTTCATTGGCGCTGACGCCCGATTTAGGTGCTTTCCAATACCATGATGTAGTGGAGTCTGATATCTCTTCAATACGGCATTCTGGATCTTCGTAAACTGTGTTTGAATCGTACAGCGATGTTGTGTCTTTAATTGATGTGACCTGAGAAGCATCATCTAGAGATGCCTCTGGGCAATAGAATTGTGGATCTCCTATTAGAGATTTAACTTCGTTGCTTTGGAATGCCGCACAAAGAACATCTGTATCTATTTCATAATCAACGAGAACATCAAACCAGTATCCAACAAAGGCTGGAGTAAGTTCAATCGCCTCTTGGGAAAAACTACTTTTGTCGTCCATCAGGAATCCATCTTTCATCTCTACTGGTGGTCTTCTAAAGTGTAGCGGTATAAGTTTTTCTTGCTTATATTGCTTTTCAGAATCTAATCCCGGTGTATATATTGAACCAGATACATCATCCTCTTCTACCAAGAATACCTCAATGTCAAAATTTTCTGTTCCATAAAAAGATTCATTTTCATATAACTCTAACAGTAAGTAATCATCATCAACCTGAATGAAAGTTCCATCATCGAATGACTTTGAATAGTAGCCGCCGGCTTCTTCTCCGTTATTTGTATCACCAATACTGGTTTCATATGTTGCCCGCGACTCGATCTGTGGTATTAGCATTGTAGGGTGAGCACCTGTCATATACGAGATCGAACTAGTAATCTCATTATTTAAAAAATTAACATTTATAGAAGGAGCATACTCTGAACCTAACTTGGTAGTCCCAAGGGGAAGGGCTAGTGAAAAATGTTTTTCTCCTACTGGTAGAATATTTTCTGAGCCTATGTGTTCCTTTCCTGATCGGACCAATTCATTTATTCTTGTAATATTGGTTTCGATACCGGAAAATACATGCTGTGTTTTTAAGGAAGGGGTGTCTTCTTGAATTCTGCCCTCGATATCGTTTTGAGAGCCGGAAGGCAAGCCAGAGTATTCATTGTCATATAGGACATTATCGTCATAAAACGCATACATGTGAGGTCTAAATTTGCCCTTAGACAATAAGTACTTGCCATACTGGGTTAGCTGTATGTCAATTACTTCTTCTTTTTTATTAAAAAATGTCATCGTTACTAACTAGTATTCCTTATATTTTCTTCACAATAGCATCCAACTTAGCACTACCAGCAGTGGCCGTAATTGTAGAAGTTACTGCAGTGGCTGCAGCTGCGACTGGTGATGCAGTAGCTGAAAATTCTACTGCTGAGGCTAAAATATCTGCATTAGCTGTCGTGACGGGAGATGCCGTAGCGCGGGTGCCACCGGTGCGGGGATTCGAAAAGTCCAATTGAGTTACAAGTCCTGGGGCCGCGATGAGAGGTTCTTGGCCAACTTGCAGTCTAGATGCTTGCATATTTGTTCCTGCTGCTGAATATTGTGGTACTGATATCGCGGTAGTTCCCGGTAATGGCACATCTCCCCATGTCACAGATACATCCAGCTGAGCCAACTCTACAAGTGAGAAGTAGTCATACGGCCAGTTATAACTATAATCTGGCGCCTGCTCTTGACTCGAAACAGTATCATTGGTCAACTCGCCAAAATTAAATCTAAACGTATTTGTGTTCACTGCTGAGAATGCTGTCCGATTCGCTGTATCTTGTTTAGAGTTTGAGCCAAAGATTTTACTGAAATAATCTTTATTTGCCTTTTGCTTCACCTTAAACACCATCCATTGAAGCTCATTTGGAAGCTTCTTGCCGCTCTCTTGTTGCTGCAAGCCAAGCAATTCTGAGGCTAATAATTCATGCGTAATAGTTACTGTTTGTGTCTCCACCTTTGTGGCGGATTTTGGCGGCAAGTTTTGCCACATATTTATCAAATCTGTTTGATCGAAGGTGTGTTGAAATTCAAATATATACATCGCATACGGCTCAACATCTTCATTTGTAATAAAGTCCATCTTTGGTGGGAATACATATCTTCCCATTTTTTCAACCATTGACATAATAGTATCGCCTGGATTTATATCATACCCGTCCGAAGAGAGTCCCAATTCGCGGCGGGCTCCACCAATGAGCTTGTATTGTGCTTCATTGATCGTGTCTCTGCTAATGTTGAACAGCACTCGTTCGCCATTTCTCTCCATAAATGGTACGGCGATGACTGCTTCAGAAACCGTCTTTGACTGTGCGGTCTGGCCCAACTTGACTGGCTGCTGACTGAATCCTACTAAATCTGCCAAAGAGCCAGTCTTGTTTAAACCAGCTTCTCGGGCGGCTTGTGTATCACTGACGGCGGTGGCGGGGGCGTTTCCATATATAAGCGCACCGATGCCCGAAACCGACGAGTCGGTACCAGTATAATAATCAACATATTGTCTACTATCAATATGGTGAATTGGTGCATGGCCGTTGTGAGTATCAAATTGACCTAGGCCAGTGGGCCCATTAAGAATATATGATTCTGGCACATCTACAATTTCCATATAAATTCCCTCGGAGCCTGTCGGAGTTCTTCCATATTGATGCCACATCCCTCGGGCGCACGAACCTGAGCCGTATTTTGGCATAGTGACATCAACGCCCTTAAAGTTAAGAATTGGCGTTTCCCATTTAGGCTGAATTGCCCAAACTTGATAGTTCGCTGTTGGATCATCAGTGACTGATAATGGTAGACCGGTAATTGCATCATATTCAACAGATTTAATTTCTGCTTTCTGGAAAAGATTTAATGATGCGGACACTTGCATTGCCTGATCGTTAACTTTTTCGTGTAAACACAGCCCATCCCGATAAGCTAGTCCCGATCCCGACTGATGCGGCACTACAGCCCAGACAGATCCAGTGTGTGATACCCTAACATATTCCACCTGAGTGTGTTGTAAAATCTCATCTAGGGTAAATTTATTGAACTGACCCCCAAAGCCGTTGGGCGTAATTCCTTCATCCGAGCCGGTAAACCTTAAGATGGCCCAAGCCTCTCCATCATAATAAGGAGGCGTATACTGTGGATAAAAACCCATGAAAGAATAATAAGTTGGTGGTCCAAAAGCTGAAGGTCTGCTGTACATTGTAATTGTTTCTGGATATGGCTCAGATGGGCGCTCATAACCTAAACCATCCTGTTGTAAAGTACCAGATACATCATACACGGTGCGGCCTTGCCCGGTCTTTGAGCGACTTTTTCTAAGTTTAACCATAGCAGCATATACTTTGCCTCGCTCAGCAACACCGAATTGCGGATCGGATTCTGGGCGCGATACCATAGTTGACATCCCTGCACCCTTTAAGAAGAATGTGGGCACCTCTGCTAAGAAGTTGTTCATAGCCAGTTTATATCGCATATCCCCGTCGCCATTCCATGAGGCAGTACCCATAGAGGGCGTAAAGGTCGCTGACCATGTTCCGTCTTCAGGCATGTGGCCTCCGCCGGCGTAGCTTCTTGTAAACGAGCACGATGGATGTGGCTCATCCCATGTGATCCACTGATCCTTAACATATTTTTCTGGCTCCACTAGAGCCTCAAATGGCAAGCGTTTGTAATAAGACGCCTGCGGATTATAAACAGTACTTTCAGCGGTATATAGCAGACGGGCTGATCCATGATCTACGTTGCTTGAATAGCTGCTCCAATTTAACATATTGTTATTTTGAGCACAAAATGCCAACAACTCGGCGGTGGATTCCAGAAAGCCGCGATAGCCTGGACCATCTGCGTTTCCATGTTTGACGCCCAGCATCTTTTGAGAGGAATAGTCATAACTCATACTCAGTGAGCTATTGGCTGTATGTCCAGTTTTATCTTCTACTAGCCAAGGGATCGCGCCCCAGTTGTGTCCTGCGCCGCCGGCCAGCGTAGAAGCCGACACGGGAAGACCGGACCAGCCAGCAAGGACAGGCCAATACGGTGCTGCGACAGCTTCATGAGCCGCAAATGTTGTGGTAGAACCAGTAGTAAATGGGTAGTCTACTGCAATTCCTGATTTTATCGCATTAAACAACACTCCAGGGCCAAAGAAGGGTTTACAAAATGCCGCTTGTTCATTGTTCATAGCACCCCACTTAAAGGTATCCCCGGCTTCGTTATCTGCGGGTCGGGCAGGATTTATAACATACTCGCCATAACACTTAGCAAACAATTTTGACATTTCCACAGTGTGAAGAGCAGGATAAAAACTACTATATGGAACGAATTTCTTTATCGCCTTCATTTTTAACGAGATAGACGCTGGGCCGCCAGTAAAATCATGATCATTATTAATCTTTTCAAAGTGCTTCATAAAGTCTGTATTGCTGTATATTTTAAAGAAGTCGTCTTCACTAGACCCTGAAACTCCAGAAGCCCCAGTAACATTAAAGTAATCTAAGTTTTCTGTCATGAAATTACCGTCATGATTGACAATATAATCTTCCATATGATCGGAAATCCTAAACTCTGGGATCAGGCCGTACCCTTTTCCTCTTGATTTTAGATCTTTAGCATAATCCTCATAAGATTCATAGAACGGGGCATCCAAGGAGCAAGAACCCTGGGCTGCGGCCTGATCGCCGGCTTCCCACAGAGTGTCGCCTCCAAACATTTGATCTGTATTTATGGTATTTGAGCCAGACAGTCTCCAATGGTTTGTACCTCCAGGGGTTGCGGTCGTGTCGGCCATGATTTCGATGGAGGCAAAGCCATGAGAAGGAGAATATAGCGAAGATGCTGTCGGAAGTGTATGCCTTCTCGCATAAATCGGACCTGCCATAAACATTGGCCGGCTTTTTGGCCCTTTGCCTAAAACGTATTGGCGTTGAGTGCTTATCTCGGCGGCACTTAATCCAGTGGACTGTTCCCATTGGCGCTCAAGTTCTTCATTCCACGAACAGGAAAATTGTGTAAAACTATTTTGCAGAATGCCACAAGGGGCTCCACGAACATAAAACCATGAAGAGTTAGAACCATTAATCGCAGGATCTGGTATTCGTGAGCCGGGGCTGTAACCGAAATAGCTCATTGTCGGGTGCCCGGCAATAGCTGCACGAAGGCCACCATCAGAACTTAGAGTTCGAAAAGTACCTGTTGCATGCAGTTGAAAATCCTCTCCTAATTGTTCTGGGTTAATCCCATTTCCGAAGGGGTTTCCATCATTCGTTGTGCCATATCCGTAGTCAACGCTGCTCGTATAATCCCATCCAAGGACCGGTGCAATTGGGGCATAAGCAAAGTTTTGCCTTGCGTCCAGGGGCCAAACGCTAGCGGAGGCAACTCTTACAAATGCAAGCCCCGGCGTATTCGAAGCGTCCTGTACAACGCCATGATTGGTGGCAGCAAATGGCCAATATGACTGGGACAGCCCATGTCGGCCTTCAACAAAGCCGCCGGCAGAAGGATGATTGGAGTGACTAATTGGCAAGCCGAAGGGGATTCCAAATAGCGCACCGCGACCTTCCATTCTTTCCCATCTCTTATTCTTCCAATACATTGTATTCCAGTTTTCTCTATAATAAGACTTGCGCTGATAGGCATTCTCTTTGCGTGGGAAAACTGTTTCGGTGTACTTGAGGCCGAATGAAGGTCGCTGTAAGCCTCCTACACGAGTAATACCTGTGGCTGTCGCGTATGTCGGCAATAGAGAATCATACATCTGATTGCCTTCTTCATTAGAGCTAAATGTGCCTAACCTCTCGTTTAGTACAGGGTTTGAAAACATTTCTAGATTATTGTTGTATGTGTGTGTTACCGCTGCATCTCCAACAATTGTGACCATTGGGTGGTTTCTTGATACAACGGGTTCCACATAATTTGTAAACCTGTGGCCTCGCCATGATTTAACATACGGGCTCAAGGACAGTGTTGTACTGCTAGCTGTCATTGGCAACGTTATAGTAACTGGCTCATCTAGTACAGAAATCGTATTTGTTTTTCTTTGAGCTATCACAACTGGATGCTCTGAGCCTCTAATTTGTTTCCATGATGGCCACCCATGGGGTCCACGGTTTCTTTGTAGAATCAAAGCGTTTGTCAATTCAACATTTGTAACCAAATCGCGGTGAGAAATGGCTGCACCATCAGGGGGAGCGAAATGTTCTTCCATATCATTATCATCGGCAAGAGTTATCCAGCGATGCCATTTATCATCACCAGAACCGGTCTTGACGTTGTTCCACACTCCTCCAAACTCTTTGGGTCCATCAGCGGCTATCACCATGGCCTCAAAGGCCACATGCGGATTGCGGCCGAGGGTTTCATCACCACCTTGGCCGGCCCAATAAGAAGCTGTAATCCACCTGTAACTATCGAACACGTCAGTGGCGCCATCTATTGGATAAATACCAATACCGGCTCTTCCTTCGCGTTTCTCCGGGGTCGTGCGAAGGTCGGGATCAATCGCACCGCCGTCACTATTAATACCTACACTGATTCCTGGGGGCGAGTGTGCTCCTGAAGCAAAATGGCCCAGTGAGTTAGACTCTGCCACAACTGGATCTACAATTGGGAAGTTTTTCATTGCCCAATTGAATCTATAGCTTCTATATGCTTGGCGGCCAAGCGCGTCGGTGTTGAGGTTTGTGTCTGCTTTGTTGTTGTATCCCTTGTCGGACCCGGTATGTATTCTTTCATTAAGAGCAAAAAGGAACTTGGCGGATCCGCTGTTAGCATGGCCGGCGTAACTAGCAGAGTTTATTAATTTACCTTCTGCTACTCCACCACCTGATAATGCAGTAACAAATCCGTAATCACTGCTGGTCGGCCATGTGAAAGCCGAGGCCCACATTTCAGGACTATCGGGATCAGAACCTGAGAGTAGTCCGTCAACCGGAGCATACCCAAACCATAAGTCGCCTTGCTGCCACTTTTTACTCCAATGGCTACCCGTTCTCATAGAGCGACCTGCAGAATCATGAATCCACTTATATTGGAAATCTGATCTTGGAATAGGGTGCTGAATGTAGAAGTTATCGTACTTCGAAGCCGTTGTGAACGTTTCACTATTAAGGCTTGCTCCAACCGATGGGCCACCTTCCGATGAGAGATCATATGAGCCAGTCTTATTAAACTCTAGCCTTCTAAGAAGATTTCTAGGAACTTTGTGGAATGATGCTGAGGCATCATAATCTTCAGCCGTTACGGCACCATATACAGAGTCAATTCCGAATCGACCAGCAGGACGCTGTAATAATGCCGCAAGACCATCTCTAGTTTCTCTTGTAAGGTGAGACATGTCTCTAGTCATATGGTTTGAAACTCTATAAATTGATGCATTACCCTCGCCTGACGAGGAACCACGGACAAACATATTTCTATAGTTTAAGCTATTATATACTGAGTATTCTCCAGAGTGTACATCTAAGAACCCGTGACTGGTTTCCCAAGAGCCAGGAGCGGAAAATCTATTTACAAATACAACTTCTTGTTTTTGCCTTCTCGGCATTTCAAAGACACTTCGGCCATCCTCGTATGCTGAATCGTCGGACTTTCTATTCCTAAATAGTTGTGATTGATCCCTGCCAAACACAACACCAACTCCACCATATCTGGGATTATAAATTCCAATCAAGGCATGCGGGTTAGTCGTTGCATGTAGGCCAGAGCCAGTTAAAATTTCCGGCAAGACAGAAGAGCCTGAAAAGTCTCTTAGATACCTTCTCTGTGTTATCCGTCCAGCAGTATGCACATAATTGTAAGGCTTTCTATAGTTGCCAAGAACCGTAGGGGCCTTTGTTTGAGCCGCGTGTCGCAACAATTCGTGGCCGGCACCTAAAGTGTAAGAGCCGGTTGTAAGCATGATATTCCGAATATTTACCGGGCGCTTAGCGTGCTCTTCTCTATATCGAGTTGCCTTTAAAGCCGCTGTAACGGGGTATGAGGGCTCGCCGGGGTTTCCGACAGGGTGAGGATAGTCTGCACCCACAAAACCCAACATAGAGGCAGAGACGAGCGCTACAGTATCATGCGCTGCAGCTTCCCATACTGTCGGTCCAAAGAGCAATTTCCAAGCTTCAGGACGTGTCAGATGACTATCTAAGCCGGCATGTGCTGATGCAGAACCTGCTGCGCGGGAAGCATATGAATTCAATTCAATATGACGGCTCTGATGTCCTCCAACATATTTGTTAGTGAACGGGCCTTGCATCGGCACTTCGTAATCCGGTCCATACGCGTCATGATGTAAGTTAGTAATTTGTGCTCCAGACATAAATTTATCAATAAAGTCTGCGTTATATCCAGAGGTAACTGAAGAACTGACAATGACGAATGGTACCGCAAAGGAACCCTTCATTATTGAAACGTATGAGTCTTTGGGATCCTGATCGTCTTTAAATGTGCGAAGCTTAAAATTGTACTTGTATTTTCTGTTTGGCTCAAGAATGTCCAAATCATTATTGCCAGGCCGAGTTGGGCCGCGATCCATTGTACCAACATCAATATCATCAACAATCATAATATTCTTTGGAATCTCTGTTGGAACATTAATATGGCCGGCTGGAGTGGTCATGGTGTAAACCAGATCGCGCTTCTTGTTCTTCTCTGCATTAACTCCACCACGATATTCTTTTGATTCATCTACGGCAAATCTAAATGGTGTGGTGTATTTTCTAGTCAATACCTGTACACTTGACGATAACATCCTTGCTCTGTCTGTGTTGACATCGGCAACAGAAGATGAAATGGCTGCACCAGCAAGGGTAGAAATATCCTCATCCCTTTCCGCTCTTTGGTTCCACCAAAAAACATTATCTCTTTCACTTTTGCTTATTGGAGCGTGCCCAAATCTCCAATTATACAGGTGCTTATTGATACCTTCGGCGCCGGATTCAGGATCATCCACTTTCATTTCTAATGTTGGAAATTTATTCCAATATTTGTTTCTTTCTAAGACGTGGCTTTCTACTAGTGTTCTAATACCATTAGATGAATTTGCTGAAGCTGGCATTAGTTGCATTAGTAATATTGACAATGCACTATCAAGCCACTTATAAAATTGAATATACTTATCTAAATCTGGTGTATTTTTTACCTTTTCAAAAAACATTTGTCGCAGTACAGACAAATCTTTATATTCTTGTCGATATCTATGTACTGGCTCGCCAATAAGATTATTAAATTCAACAATTGTAGCAAACATGTTGAGCATTTCTTCAGAGATCGTCTGATACATACTCTTCTCGATTGCATAGAACATGTTTATTGGCCGCGAATCCTTTGTGAACGTCAAATCATCTTGTGAACGAATCTCAATCTGATCGGTCATACTCATAGCTTCAGGTATGTTTTGCTTCATCGTAGAAATGTGCTGCTGTGAAATACTGCCTGTATCACTAGCCATGTAGTAGCTGCCTCGGGCGGTGTGTTGTGGGCCCGTGATTCCGCCCATCCAGCCATCTCTACTTTTAAGTGTAACAGAGCCAGATGTATCATCCTCTATCCAAAACCCTGCATCACTGGAGCCAGCGGTGCCAACTGCATCTCCACCATCATCGGAGCTAGAAAGATTATTGAAGCTCCAATGAAGAGCCAATGTGTTTGCTTTGTGAATTTTTCTATTGTTTAATGTTGTGTTGGCTGCACTAATGCTCCTATCAGGATACAGTACGCCAACATTTTTAGAATCTTTTGCATGGGCATGTAAGGCATCTAATTCAAGATAATCGGCCCAATATCTCACAGAAGAGAGTCTTACATCACTATATTTCACTACGGCAGAGCTTGTAACATTTGTTCTTTGGGCGCCGGCATAGAGCCTCTTTCCTGATTTCAGGAATGCTTTACCTTGTGCGTTTGTCATCGAACCTGTAGCTAAAAACTCATTGAGTGCAGTTCCCATTATCATCTGCACGCCATGGAACTCTACATCATAACTACCACTACTTCCACTTGCCACTAAGTCAACCGGCTGAGGCTTGACCCTTACCGATAGGTGCCATCTATCCCCATCATATACATCGTAAAACAAACTACTCGTCAGCGTTGGCATATAATAGGGCGCCGAAGAAGAAAGCATGAAAGAAACGTGTGGTGATTCTAATTCATCCCTGATCGCATATACATGGAAATTAGCGTAGTTGGTGGCTGTTGTATAGGCAAAGTCAGTTGGATTATCTCCATCTGCTGTATGCATACCCCAAACGGAAGCCGTTGTAAATGGTGTATCAAAATATGCTTCATGATCTTCTGGCAATTTATTTGGGAAATAAACTTCACATGTCGTGGTCATCCCCAATGATGGCTCTTTGGCGTCATCTCCAGAACCCGAAATAAATGATACGCTATCTGCATTATTACTAGCAGTCTGTTGATACACAGATGAGTCGAATCGATCTGGATCATTAAAATCAGCATAGTTCTTTCTTACTGAGATAGTGCGATAGTTATCTAGAAATTTGTATTTAACTGAATCGGCGTACAGATTAATCTTAATAAGTTCGTCATCCACACCAAAACATCGGAGCATGTTTCTAAGGCTCTTTTCTGTACCTTTGGACTTAAACATGTAAGTCAAATTATTATATATGTTTTGATAAATCATGTTTTTGACATCAACAAGATCCATCTCGTATTCACGCGTTTCGTCTCTTTGATCAATTTGACTTATAATGTCTGCATCTATAAACAGCTCTGGCACTAGCAATCCTTGATCTTCAAGAAGCCTTTTAGAATGCTCAAAAGCTCTAGAACTTAAAGTACTGCCACTCATATATGCTGGATCTTTGATCTGATTTAAGAAATCAATTTGTGCATGCACTGTATCAAAATAGCTACCCATTATCTGTGTTAGCTGCAATAATTGATTTGCGCCTGTGCCGGTGCTTGGATCGTCGTCAGTTGTAATCCATTCTGGTATACTTCCAAAAATCGTTGCGTTGTTGTATAAATCCCACTCGGAGCCAGACACTAAAAGTCTATCACATGTAGCAGCTACTGTAGGATGGTTTCTATAGATAATTGGATCATGAAATTCGGCTGAGGCCGATGTATAACTAGAGGAAACAATTGCAGATCCTGTATTTCTTGCGCCCAGTGTGTATCCAACCCAAGATCCATTTGTAATTCGTCCAGAATAGTCCAAAAGCACAGTATCATGCTTTTCAATTTCGCAAACGCCTTCATTAAATTTATAATACACACCCAGTGATGTATTAGAAAGATCTGTATTGGAGCCGCCGGCATATTGTGTCCACCAGTTTCTTCCTATATCTTTAGCTGTACGAAGTCCTTTCCAGTATCTAAACTCATCCATAGAAGCTGATAATTTACCAGCACCTTTCCATGAACTAGTTAAAGAAACATCTGTAGCGCCTGATGGGGCTGTCCTCAGTGCTCCGATATAAGCGTTTAGTGCTCCTGTAACTGGAGTCGTGAATGCTTGATTGTTGAATACTCTTTCGTCATTAAGTGTACCAGAAATATACAATTTTGCTTGTAGATGGCCATTTCCGGTGTTACCTACAGAAATAGCGTAGTGTTGCCAACTTTCTAGTGAACCAGTTGTAACATCCGAGCCCAACAATCCGAAGTTGACACCAGTTGTGCCCGACATACAGGTTAATCTAAACGGCGTCCCTGCTTCATGTGATGAAGTTAACTCAACCGTGAGGCGACCATAGTCTGTGCTCGATGATGCCTTGCCATTCCATAAGTCAAATATAATTTCTTTTCGTGTCTTGGTAGCATCGAAAGATTCTTTTTTGAACCAAAATTCTAAAGTTACACCGCCACTGACATAATTAAGATCATATTTTAAGTTTGATTCTCTTGTTCCATATCTAAAATCATATGAAGCTGTCAGATCGTCATGAAACTTATTGGAACTAGTAAAGACTGAATGTAGGGATTTGCCTACCATTCCACCAGAGGAGGTATGCGGTCCACCTAAGATTTCAATATACTCTACATCAGAAGGGAATCCATAACCGCCAGATGGTGCGGCACTAATTCCAGAAGAAGATGTATTTCCCCATCCTGAACCGCCGTTATACGATAGGGTAACATATCCAGTGGTCCTGGGATATTCTGTGTCGAATATGAATAAATCAAATTGTGACGAGTTTTGGATCCACTGTTGCTTTTCAGTTTTAGAGCCATCATAAGGATACTGATCTGCAATTCTAGTCCAGGCGTCTTTATAATACTGTTCTGCAGAGCCCCAACGAGCAAAGTTTGATGCGGTTGTAAAATCAATTCTTGGATAAACAGTTTTATCACTGGCCATCTTTGAGGCAACCCAATCGGCCGACTCAACATCGGAAGCTTGGCTGTCAGGAGATTGATTAGCTATAACTTTTAATTTTTGTTTTTCAAATAAATCTTTAACACTCATTTGTTACTCACTCGACCCTAAATTTAAAAAATTCTGGCTGCTCCAGCCAGTCTCCAACTGCACCATTGTAATAGGCAAACTGAAATGCGTATGCGTACCCTTGCTGTAGCATTGACATATCAAAATCAAAATAATTACCCGATACATCATAAGACATTTGTGTATGCAATAGACTTCCTGTTCCATATGGCACCACCACCATTCCATCAGAAAGTCTATAGACCTGATATGAACCACTCTCTATAGTTCTTGATTCGGCGGTCGCGACGGCTTTACTGTAAATGTTGGGATTCCAGTCTTTTGTACGAGTATAAACTCTTATTCTTGCTGTTTCACTATCTTTATAAATTGGCTTAAGATTTGTTATCGATGTTACATAATCTGTGCTTGGATTGTTCACGGAAGCTGTAAGTACAGTTGGTACAATAGAGCCTGTATGATACAATGTTCCACCCCCGACGCCTCCACCGCTAATACTATCTCCACCACTAAACCAAACATCAAACACTTTTGTTAACGGGGTAGCTGCTGATGTAATTGCTAAAGAAGCGGAATAAATTCCTGTTTCTACATATCCACCTGTGGCCACGGTAGTAATACCAGATCTAACATAAGTTCCATCGGCAACCAAAGTTAGTGGATCTCCATCTGGCAACACGTTGTTTGAAGAACCAGAATATAAACTTACATAAACATTTCCCGTCCCAACGCCAGGGATATTACGCAGACGACCACGAACATAATTGTACAAATAAAGAGTATTTAAATTGTCTGCTGCAGGGGCTAACGAGCTACTATAATAAAACGTTGTTCGATCATCTTTCTTAGCTGAATTCCAGCGTGCCTCGATGATTGGCCTCTTAAAGAGATACTGCGAACCTCGTGCAAAAAACTTTTTGGTGTAATATGACCGGGTTTCAGATTCATGACTAGAGGTCAACTTGACGCCAAGACCATAATTACTTTTGGTTCCAGCTATCCATTGCTCAACAAGTGCTGTAATATCTAATTCCAAATCCTCGGTGCCGTCATCGAAACTAGCAGTATAATATGGCTCTGAATGAAAATCGCCGCCGGCAGAAGTCCAGGCCGCAGTGCTAGAAGCTGATATCCAGTTTGACGTGCCTGAGTGTGTATATGTGTCCATATCTAGGCCATGGCCCTCGTCCCATGAAGACGAGATTGCCTCTACGACTAGTTTAAAGTTTTTTGGCAATGTCTCGGAGTGTTCGGCGTTAAACATTCTCAAATAAAAACTAACGCTCCCTGTAGCCGGAATAGTTCCTGCAGTTCTATCTGTGGAAATAGAGGAGATGGGGAACTTTACCAACGATCTCGCATATTCAGTAGAGGTCGCGTCAGCCTGAGCGTATACCGAGAAGACTTCTAAAACATCAGACAAGCCCATATTAGAGCCGGTAGCCCTGGTAGAAAGATTTTCTTCATAAGCGTTTGTAATTACATTGTCTGCATCTGCAGTATATCTCTTAATAGCCATTATTCAACGGTTCCTGTGAAGTCTCGATTCGGAAACTTAAATTCAAAAATACAGTTCTTTGGACACAGGAGCCATCGGCCGTCTGCGGACATATGCTTTTTGGGGTTGAATTTGATATCTGAATATCTTGGCCCCTTTGCTCTCACAATCGATATGTCTTTTACATCCTGCACTAATGTTGCGGCATTGAGTCTTTTATATAGTTCGGCTATGCCAACTGACTCACCAATATAGTAATCGGCAGCAGCAAAGGAGTTTTTTAATATATTAACGCATTGTTGATACACTTGTGCTGTGGGTATGTTTGGTAGCCCTTGCACGGTAAAATTTATTCCTAGGTTAATTATCTTAGCATCCATTATATCAATAGTATCGTTAATCATTTTAACAGAAGCAAGATGAATCTTTAAGTTCTGCTTAAGTTGTGATGGTGTAGTTCTAAGCTTTCCATTCGCACCTTTGTTGATTACATATAAATTTAAATTTCTTTTAAACGAATCATCATCTCTAAAAATCATACAACGATGAATTTGGCCAAATTTAGCTGGCATATTATATACTGAAGAAACATAATCAGATTGTGTCACTGCTCTATTTTGGGTTGTATAATTATCTTTTATTCTCATCTTCATCTCATCATTCGAAGCAGCATTGACAGAGCCAATTATCGACTCTTCGTTATAACACTCTAAAGATTTAATAACAGCCTGCTTCTTTGACATTGTTAATGAGCCAGGAACTTTAAATCTTAATTTTGCATTTTTTACTTTGGTGACTGCGCCGGCAGCTGCATTAGCAGTCGTAGATCTGTGCGCTCTATAAATTATTCTCAGAGTCGTATTCGCAGGAGCAATCCCCATCTTCTCCGTACTTAAAAGTCTTGCTGGATCAAAGTCTGTGTCGTTTGTGTAATCTCTGTTGTGCAAATCCATAACAACGTTGCTTGGATCGGAAACATTTGCAGCATTTATAGTTTCTTGATCTGGGTTTGCTGCACCAAACTGGAGATAATGCTGACTCTTGTGCGGATCAAAATTAAATGTAAATCTCCTTGGAACCCTTTGTGGCATCATTAGGGCAGCGGCTGTATCGGTCGCCTCTTTAGAACCATTATATCTAACACGGTAAACAGTGTTTTGTGACAGGTAGGGAACCTCGTAATATATATTTCCAAAAGAATCTGTGACAGATAATATCTCAGCTATCTGATCGCGCACGTCTAAATAAACTTTTGGAAATCTCATGTAAGCTCCCATATTGACGCTAAACTGATTAGGGTAGCCCGACATGACGGCTCCAAAAGCCTTTATGGCATAATGCGTCGGAATGCCGGTACTGTCGTTCATTCTAGCCGCAACAATTTCGTTAGATGATTCGGAAAAGTCTATTTCCTGAGTTAATTGAAAATATCCGCCGCTATTGGTTCCGAATAGTGATCCCACTCTTAATGTTGGTGCGTATTCCATATCTGGACCCAATCCAGTAGTTTTAGTTGGGACTATTATGTAGAACGATAAGGTTCCGTATGACGTATATGTATCTCTGAACTTATAGCCACGTTGTTGGCCTATTCGAATAATATTTCGTCGTTCTTGGGCAGAATCTAAAAATGTCTCATTTGCCTGATAATCAATGTAATATGATAGGTTATCTCCCACATATGCTACCGTATCTAGCATTAAAGCGCCGAAAGAAGAATCACTAAAATCTTTAAAGGAGTCAGAATAATACCTTTTGGCGTATTCCATCAATTCGTTCTTAATTGTAACGAAATCTCTTGCGGTGTAATCAATCTGTGGTGCTGCTCGGCGTGGCATTTTTAAATTGGCTCCTTTTTAGTCTCTGTGACGTTAGCTTACTGGAAGTTCCATAGTGGCGGTTTGGGCAGTAGATAATACGGTATAAGTAATCTTTATGAATAGCACATTTGGAAAAGCGTCTCTTTCCCATGTGTCAAGTGTTTGATTATATCCAATCTTATCAATTCTTATATAGGGCATATATTTACTAACTTGTTCTCTAATTCTCATATCAATTTTGGTATGAGAGCCTGCTACATTTTGCTCAAATAAGAATGTTTTTAGCCCTACTCCATATTTCGCATCCATTACACGCTCGCCTGGATTCGTGAGCAATAACATTTTCAGGTTCTGGTGACAGACCTGTAAAATGGTTTTGTTCATTGTGAACCCATCTTCATCTGAAGTGGATAGCGGTAATCGTGGGGATCTTCCTGTGGCCATTTCTTAGTCTTATCGCTCCTCTAAAATATAAATAGTTGTTTTCTTGTAATTATATACAAGTTTTCTTTGCTGACAATTAAAGGTCCTCTTCCTCTTCTTCGGGGCATGTATCGGTTCCGATAAGAAGGGCATCTGGTTTGTACTCCCATCCTCGGCCATGCTGTTTCTTAAACCACCGTTTTTGCCACCATCTCAGACCTTTTCTACTTAAGTTGGCCGGCTGCATCCTATCTCTTAGGCGACCCATAGGACCGCCCTCATCGGCGTCATCCTCATCTTCATACCCTTCGTCATCGTTGTTATAATAACTACGGAAAATTCGCTTACAGCGGCGTCGAGTCTCATCCATAACATCTTGGTCCCACCCTCGGAATCCAAATATTCCACCGGGGCCAACATCTCCAAAAATTGCATTTAGTGGAAAATCTATTCCAGCCCAATTTTCGTCGGTTTCGGCATCAGCTTCGCCATCTGTGCGGGTGTCAAAGCCGCTGGAAGCGTCGGCGCCTTCTCCGTGCTGCCCAATAGATGGAATCGTGCTGTGAGCATTATAGATTGTTGTAAGGGACAAAAACCTATCCATTGGAAAACAATATTCAAATAGTGTTTTATATGCCGGTGTTGCCCTTAGTAGTCTGAGCATGCACTCTTCGTCATAATCATCCATACCAGCATAGTTTTGGACATATTGTTCCTCTATTGCTACTTCTACAGATACAAGTGGGATTGCATAAAGCCTTTTAGATGAGTCTGCTGAACTATCCGGCGGCGACCCGATATAAGGACTTTCTCGCGCCACAGTATCACTAGTGCTGCTGGTACTAGTTGAGGTTGTTTCGTGTGATCTACCAGCGTCGGGAATTGCAATCGATTTCATTTTTGTAATCGCATTGTAAGCATAGTCTGCGTTAGACTCATCATCAACTAAAGTTTTAATTAGACTAGGGATAGATACAGAATCATCGCCCCAGTCTGTTCTTTCAGCTAATGATGGAACATAACATAACCTTAAGCCAAAGTACCAATTTTCAAAGTAATCAGCGATGGTGCCTTCTAAGCCCGAAGCCTGAATAAAATCTTTCCATGCTTCTATATTCATTATTCCATATAGCCTAGGATCTCTGGAATTAGGCTCATACACAATTAAGTCGCTAATGGTGGATGCGCTTTCAATTAATACCCCATCGACATAAATTGCCGTCATTTCACCCTCATCTGACCAATCTGCAGTAACAGTGTGGCCGGTAGCATCATAAAATTCAGCAGCGGCTACGGCAAATGTTTCCTCATCTACAACTGAACTTTCTCCAGTGGTTTCATCTATACCAAATGAAATAGCCTCGGATAGACTAAAATCAAACACGGATTTTTCTCCAGAGGCGATCCAACCATCGCTATATTCTGTTGCGGTAGTCCACTTCTCATCAACCCTAATATATCTCTCTAAGAAGAACCAGCCATCTGCGAATCTATCGACTGTTGCTTCATGTCCATTTACAGCGGCTCTACCCTCCTCTTCATCAGCTTCAAGATCTGTTTGGATCGCATTGAAGGCATTGTCTTCAGTCAAGAACGTTCCAAATCGATCATCAGCTTCGGTTATTGACAGTTCCCCTTCTTCATCTTTAAGGGCTAAGTGCGATGGGGCATCAAATGTTGGAACCCAGTTATCGTTTGTCAATCCTAACAATAATTTGTGCAATGTTCCAAAATCTTCACTAGCGTTAATAATTGGATATCCTTGAACTGCTGAGTGCAGATTATCCATCATTGGGCCCAACTCTAATTTGTAAAGTTCTTTTACACAAACTAAGGCTGCGGGCTCTGCTCTACTAATGACCTCTTCCCACTTTTCTCTATACACTCCCATGAATCTATCTAAAATTTTGGGAGGTATTTCTAGCTGTACTCGGTCAGTTTTCCATTTTTCTACTTCGTCTGCAATTGTAGATAGGGCCTGTTCTAATTCTTCGGAAGGATTCTCGATCTCTCCAGCTTCGACTTTTCTTCGGCAAATTCTGGCACATTGCTCAATGAATTCGTAATAATATGACCAGTTCTCCTGCCCCCAAAAGCCCTTACCATCTTCTTTAAGGTTGTAAGAAGTTCTTGAAACCAAATACGAAAGAAATAGATCATCATGAGTTCCTGAATAAGATGATTGAAACCTTAAAAATGTATGTAGGCTCTTGATCATTATCTCTACGATGTGGATACGCATAATCACTTTAATCATACCTTCAGTTCCGCCGCGACAAAACTTTCCTTGGATTCGATCAAAGGGTGGATCTTGACGACAATCTGGGAGGTAGCCCAGCCTTTCATCTTCTGGCAAAGTTTTCTGTAGCTCATCTATAATATCGCACATCTCATCCCACTGCATAACGTCTGGCCCAGGTGGATTACATGCGTCCCATGGAGGCACGAACACTGATGCGACCCCAACCATACCATTGTTTTGCGATAACGGCGCATAAGGATATTTGTAATCTGGTTCAATTTCGAGATTTTCTTCTGGGTTCATTGGATCTGGTACGGGTTCTTCGCCAAATTTCTTTCCCCAAAACCAGGAAGGGGATTCAGTAGAGTTCCATTCAAACGGGCTACATGTCTCTAATAATAATCCTTTAATCATTTTCTCGGAAATATTATTGAATACTCTTGTGCGGAATAGATCTGTTAGTTGTCCTAGCGCCTCATTATCATCAGCTACGCCTAGCGCTTCGGAAAGCTGCTTCTTGATCATTTGAGCAAACGCCTCAGCTTGTCTTGAGTGTCCTGCTGATAGATCTAAAGCACCCTCGGTTAAGTCCGTAAGGAACTCTTCTACCTCATCTGACATCTCTGATTGTCCTGTGATATCTACCATTGTTTCTTCTTCTGACCAGTTTTCCACCACCTTTAACCTAAAAGTGTTATCAGTAGAGGCTGTTGAGCCCTCATCAGAGGTGAGAAAATTCCAATATTGCACCTCGACATAAAAGTCGCTGGCCCAGGTACCTTCTGAATCATTAAATGTCAATATGGCATCTGGATCTCTTGTATTGTTGTTATATGATGTTCCAGTGCCGCCATTATTAATATAACTTGGTGAATCAAATGTAAAATTATCTTTACTGTCCACTGAACCGCTCTGGCCGCCGCAAAGATCCGTAAATGCTCCGCCATTTTGTCGCATTTGATCTCTCATATATTGAGCTATTGTGTTAGGGTATACTGCTACCGGCCTTTCAAACCATCTAAATGAATAAAATAACTCATAAACCCAATTGTGTGTGCTAAATGTGGTTCCTTTTTTGTCACACAACATGTAATCGAAAAATCCACCTCTTGAATAGCCAATATCTCTAAAATACTGATCTTGAACGCTGGCTAACGCGCCTTTTGTTGCAGCAGAAGCCGCCAAGGCCATTGCGGGAGGTATGGCTGGCAGCAGCGCGTTCTCTTCGCATCCATCTGTGGGGAACAATGGTGGCAATTGACCTTGAATATATGCTTCTAATCCACCTTGCTGTAAATCACTCAGTAAATCAAACTGATCTTCTAAGCTATCAACAGCAGCTTGCACCTGATCTGCCACCTGCTCATCTGTCATATCAGGGTCTTTTTCTGCCAATAGATCGCCGCGCAATCGTTTAAATAATTCTATCCCGTCAACATCACAAAAGGTAGGTGCTACTGGAAGCATGTTTGTAGAACGAGCATGTTCTTCCATTTGATCATTAAACTCTTCCAAGTTAAGCTGGGCGCCAATTTCACAGAAGAGGGCTTTAATTCCAGCTACTGTGGTCAGCCCAGGATAGGTTTCGGCTAAGTCCGCTATTGAGGCCACCAAGTTGGCCATCATTTGATACGTTGCTTCAGATGCCTCACAGTTGATAACATCCATATATTCTTGATATGTAATGACCGACGCGAGAGACAACATTAGCTGCTCTGCCGATTCCTCTGTGCCTTCTGCTCCCACAGCTGCTAGGGCGTCTGCCGCTGCAGCAACGCCTTCTTCATCGGTGCCTTCCTCGTCTTCACAGCCTGCCAATTGGCGTAGAAGATCCATTATATCAACCCCAGTAGCGGGATTTTCGTATGTGCCAGCCGCCATCTGTCCCAAATCCTCCAACATCTGGCACATAGTGCTTTGGAGTTGTATCAAAATATTTATCGTGATCTTTATTGTTAATTTGAGTATAAGCTCCTTTAGCTTTTGCTTGGCGATCTCAACTATAATTGCTAGCAAATTTGGAGTATAAAACTTTGGAAATAGAGCTTGTGGTAATGCGATTGCATCGATACCTCGGCAGAAATTCAGATCTATATCTTGGATCCAGTTGTCTAGAGGCGGAGAAAATAATGGAGGACGTGGACAATCAATTATAGCCATAATTTTTGCCACTAGTGCAAACCCTGGAAGTTGTTCGACAAACTCCATCAAATCTTCCATGGCGTCTTCATAGTATTCTAAGATAGCTTCCTTGATATAATCAAGAATTACATCCAGAGCCGCTTCACCATTAAACTCGACGCCGGCACCCCAAGGATCTGGTAAATCTAGATTTTCCCAACCGGCTTCGCCCATAGTTATTTCTATGTTGCTGAAGGCTCCAGAATCATCTGTAACGGTGACCTCGATTTCTCCAATCTCATTGTGCTCCACCATCAATCCACCAATATCAGCATCAGCTGTCTCTATTGGATTGACCATTCGCCCACTATCATCATCCAACAACGAAGTCATCTTAAAAGAGTCCATAGCGTCTATTGCCCAGCATATATGCTCAGCGGTTTCGGCTAGCGTATCTCCAGTTTGAATTGTTGCAGTAAACTCTGCCTCCAGTTGATCTAACAAATCTCCAGTTATATTATCATTTGAAGTCGGATCGTATAAGGCTGTCCATGTTTCAGGGCCGCAGATGCCGTCTACAGTTAAATCATTAATCTGCTGAAATCCTTCAACAACACCTTTTGTTTCATCGTCAAACTCTCCATCGATGCCATGTTCCGGTAATTCAAAATAGAAACTCTCAACCAGCAATGTCTGCATCTCGGTAACTGCTTCGCCTGAGTCTCCGTGCTGGATTGTGTCTGGTACATTGGGAGCGGCGCGGGATGATCTTATTGATAGCCATGTATTTGGCCCAACAACTCCATCAGCGGACATCTTATTCTTTTCTTGGTATTGTTTTACGGCTGAATCCGCCTCCGAGCCAAAGTCGCCATCTGCTCCGTATACAGGAAGTTCATATCCTTTATCTAACAATAAACCTTGCAATTCGGTTACCAAATCACCTTCAGAGCCCAGTGCTTTACTAATAGTATCGCTAACATTTTCTGGTGCGTAATATACGACTGAACCTTCCTCTAGATATTCTGTCACTCCCTCTTCTAATTCTGCTTCACCTGTTAGGAGGTAGGTCCACGTTTCTTGACCACAAATACCATCAACTGTGAGTCCATTTGATGCTTGAAAGTTTTCAACAGCACCTTGAGTTTCAGAACCAAATTTTCCGTCAACCCCATATTCTGGCAATGGGTAATCAAACAGGTCTAATATAGTTTGCATCTTTTCTACGTTGGAGTCGCCATTTTCAGAACTTAATCCATCACCGTACTGCACAGTCGATGGAATCTCAATATAAATGGTTTTTTCAAATGTAAAAGTAGCCTGAGTCGTGCCGTCATAAATCTGAAACGTTGTACCGGTTGTTGGCTGGGTTGATAATTCCAAAGATATCAATGAACCTGAAGATGTCTTTGGAAATGAATCTTCTCCTAATGCATATGCCACGTCTGCTGATGACATCTTCTTAAAGGCTTCAGTTTTGATTTCTTCCCAAACTTCTGGTGGCAATATCTTACACAAAAACTCAGTTGCGTGAGAGTCCATTGCTTCGATTGCTTTGGCTAAAATTTTATCTAGCATCTGATCAAAGCCAAACCCTTGTGCGAAGCAACCCAAAGCGGCTTGGATCATAGCTTGGAAGCCGCAGCGACCCATTGGATTAAGACCAACTTGAAATAGATCTTCAATTGTATCAATGCGACCAAGATGCTCTTCCAGATCTCCAAAAAACGTACTTAATGCATGTTCCAATCCTTCTATATTCATGGATAAATCTAATATTTTACCCATATCTGCAATTATCGCATTTTCTTCTCTAACCTCATATATTGTTTTTCGAGGCTTCGCGGTACAAATCTGACTTCGAACCTCTAATGCAATAGCGTCAACCATTTCAAACATGGCACTAAGGAGTGCGGCCTTAGCCTTATCAGCCATGGCATCCACCGCACAACCAAGCATGCTCATATCATCATCAGTTGTAGCTTCTGGGCCATCTCTTACCTCAATCGCTGGATAAGTATAAGTTTCAAGAAACTCAACCCAGTGCATCGGCTCTCTAGCTGTCAAGGATATATCCATTGCTGGCAGGCCAGAAATGTAGGCCATAGTTCTTGGCCAGTTAAATGGATGCGTCTTCTTTAATCGAGTCAGCCCTTTCTTAAGAGGTTTCGGGGGACAGCCAGGATTATAAAACTGTATTTCTTCTAGTTGATACTCGTCATCGAATATAAACTCATATTCTGCATCATCATATCGAGCCCAATTAGGATATATATCATTTTCTATCAAGAAGTCCTTAAGGGCCGGTCTGAATCGACTTAAGTTGTCCCTTTCTTGTTGTAAATCTAAACCTTCAACATCGCCGCCATTAGTTATTTTATATGCACTAACATAACCACCATATATGTCAAATGCGCGACGGACACGGCGGATTTTGTGGGCAAAGTCTGTCCATTTTAATTTAACACTGTTTCCTGTCAAAGTGTCTGCAATAACTGAATAGACGCTAGCCGAAGCAGCAAACATAATATCATTGATGCTGGATGTGGCCGGTACTTCCTCTACTCCTTGTATTATATCTACCGGAATATCAAACCTTATTTTCATCGGGAAAATAGGACGCGTCTCAACATAATATCCAATTGGTTGTTCATTAGTGCTATCTGGCATTGGCATATATGCATGGCGAAGTAGATAATCAGTCGTGTTTATGGTCGAACCTGATGTATCTGAATCCTCATCTGGATCGGTCATAGTTGGAGCCTTATTATAATGATCGATAAATTGATCGACTCCAGTAGTCATAGAAGCGGTAACTCTAGACATAAATTGATCACCGCCTGGGCCGGCCCACTCAGTCTGCACTACGGTTAACATTGTACACTGTGTTGGGTCAAATAAGGTTGATCCGCCGGCCAACTCATACCAGTTCGGCACATACGCCTCTGGATCTGGTTCGCAACCACAGGGAAGCTCTTCTTCGGGTTCCTCTTGGCTTCCAGTGTACGAGCATGGATCGGCAATTATTATTCTGGAAGCATCTACAATTTCTAGTTCGGACACCTCTGCTGACGCAGAAAGTATATTAAGATATTCTTGTTGTGTAATTTCGATGTCAGCCATTGTTTTGTCTTTTAGTTTGTATGATTGTGTCTACTTAAAATATAACCGTCTACAAAAGGTTCTAAATATCTTGTAGTTACGGTAAAGTTATTTACTTTATGAATCCATGTATCGAGCATAGTGCTAGCACTTCTGACAATCTGTCCAGCAGAAACACCAATATTTGTTCCAGGGGTACCATGAAAAGAATGAACATGAAGAGCTATCGCAGTAGCATGCTTCAAGTTCTCCCTTGCTAGGCTTTCAACTTGTGCATTTAACTCATCGATGTGTTGCATCATTGATTTCAAGCACTCGACAAGATTGTTACCTTTTACTAGTGGCTGCAAGTCTCTGTCGTCATTTCCAGCTATTAAATCGATGCCTTTAATCGATTCAGGAATTTGTCCTCTGGAATTCGCTTCTTCGGACAGCGTGACTAGCTTAATCCCCTCTCTTGCAATAAGTCGTATTCCATCAGCCTTCATTGCGACTGCAGACTTATATTTACTTGATTTTGAACCAACAGAGCCTGCTACCAATTCAAAATTTCTATCCACATCTGTTTTTTGCGATACATATACTCTTGCAGCATCTAACACAAAGCTTGGATCTACCTCTTCTTCCGCGTTGGGGTCGTGACCACCTCGGCCACAAACAATATCAATCATTCCGGCTTGTGTCTCGCCATTGCCGCCATATCCAGTCAGGCGAGATCCGGGGCGGTCGCGGCCTAATATAATCCATGTGTTGCTTTGCCAAGAATTCTCGCCAGCGCCAAAATTAATTGTTTCACATTCAGCCTCAATAAACCCAGGAATCGGCTCTGCCAATCTTCCACAAAAGGCGCCTGTACCGGCAATTCCCGCAGTTACTGCTTGGGAAAGTTGCCTCATAGCTTGGGTAGATTCTAACAGACCTTCTTGATCGTGTGCCTTGGCGGCTCTATTTGGTGGGAAGGGTTTTCCAAATAATGAAAATGCCATATATATCTCCTATTACTATTAAGTCTCGCTAGCTGCGGCCGATGGATCGGGACGGCCTGGAATTGGTTGTCCAGAGCCAGCAGTTCCGTTATAGCCGCTGAACGCTGTTTCTGGCATTAGAGTATAATACACTCCCACTTGTCCATAGGCTTCCTCAAGTTTATAAAACAATGTCATCCACTCGGCAAAGCCTTGTTGATTTTCTTGAAACACTTGACATCCCAGACTCCACGGACCAACACTTGGTGTACGACCTGAAGCTCTTGATCTGTGAAGGTTGATACCAAAGTACCCTTCTGTAATAGTTGAAGCATCCATATCCAATGTAGTGCCAACATTCGCATCGCGATATATTCTTACCGATCCCATGGTCTGTCCGCCGGCTGGATAAGGGTTGCTGGAGCCATGATTACGGATTTTCCAAGCCCTATATTGACCAGGGACCATGATTGCTACGCCTTGCCCTGAACGATAACTAGGATCGGTCAGTCCATTATATCCCGGTGTAGTTGTGTTTGGCCAACTATACACCGTCCACTGGCCATTTTCATACCAACAACAATTGAATCTGTCTCTAAACTTATTTGCTTCTAAAGTCGCAGAACGAACACCAATACAATTCATTGCAATTGGCCCACTTGAATGCTCACCTCCAGGCTCTTGCCATTCGAGTCCCATATTTTGTATAACAGTTCTAAAGGCTGAAACAGCAGTAGTAGCTTGGGCTCCAGTTAATACAACTCTGTAAGATTCAATTTCGCCGGTGCCGGTTTCCCATTGAGATTCATTCCCCACCAATGATGCGGCGCCTGCACCAAAGGCGCCGAAGGCTCCAACACCGCCGACTCCGCCGACACCGGGAGTCTGGCCGCCTAGGTATTTTGGATCAGATTGAGTTGCTAAGTTTCCAAACGTAACTCTGACGATATCGCCGGGCTGGGGAGTTGGTAGTCCTGGCACCTCACCAATAAACGTTGGATACCCGTCCATTATTGCTTGATCAGAATCGGGCGCGTCAGGACCATACATTTCTGGCTCTGGCATACCAACATGTAACTCTGGTATTCTAACTTTAATATGTACCCTGGGTTGTTGGCTAGCCGATGTGCGACTAACCGCGCTTACCCATGTACCATCATCTGTACCACTATCTTGCTGAACATCTTCGACGCGAAGGACGGTACCGAGCCAACCACTAATATTAGCCTGCTGGATTGATTGTGGTGTCAGCGCGGCGCGAGTGGCGGCACGGTGGGCCCCAAAAGGATCACCGGGGCCGTCTGGATTGTGAATTCCAGGGGGCAATGGCGCATTTGGAATTTCTGTGATTGCGTTCAATTCACCGAATGCATGTCTAGCCGGATCTCCCGAAAGGCCATCAACGGTGTTCGAAGTAGTTTCATTTGGCTGCACAGTGGCTGGAGTGTCAGCATTGACGCCAGCGGCACTAGTGTTGCCTGCAGGATTAATAGGTACAACTGTTAACGACATTATTCTGAGCCCCCTTTGATTATGTCAAATAACTCGTTCTTATCGTGCTCAGTCAGCCCGACAGAGGCACCTTCTTTCTTCTGCTTAAGTGCTGCGACTTTCACCAATTGCTCATTGGAGCGCTGGAGGGTTTCTACATACTTGGCCAGAATGACTCCGATCTCTTTGTGACGGCCATCATCTTTAGCTAAATAGGCAATTGCATCGTTGAGCAATTCTTTTGTAACTTCGCGATCTTTCCTTATATTATCGAGTGCTTCTTCTAAGCATTTTTCCAAACTTGTCTTCATAAATCATATCTCACCTTTATTCCACTTCTTTTTGAAGTTAAAATATTTTATCCTCAATTTATTAAGATTGTTAACCACCTGTTTGGTGTTTAAGCCAGTAATTTCTCTCAGATATAAGTAAATAGCTTTTTTATTAAAAATTTCTATGTCGTCTGGATTATTAAGTAGAATTTTGATAGCCTCTAGTACTTTCTTTTCGTTGACTTTTAGATTGCCAGTATCCCAAGTATCAATCTCTTTCCACAGGGATAACCAAAATTCTTTTTCTTCGCGGTCTGATTGATAGCCGTGCTCTACTATTAAGACATCGTGTTCGGAAAAGTCTCTAATCTCATCAATTGCAAATTCTTTTCGGTTTCTATCGGCAGTCTTTTTAGTTTTGTGTATAAACCAATTTTTTGTAATTACTGAAAAATAAGAAAAGGCTTTGGAGCCTTTAGATTGATCATATTTGTCCAATATTGTAGTTAGCCAGATCTTACATTCTGCTCTTAAGTCATCAATATTTGGCAATGTCGTAAATTTATAGGTAAATACAATTTTATCTACCATCTCGTTAAAAGCTGGTTGTATATATTCTGTATATAAATATGTCCGTTCTCTTAAGTCATTAGATGCAACATATTTAACAATCGCATCTTCATGAGCTTGTGTAAAATAGTGTCGAGCATTTTTAGATCTTCTTCTTCTACGTCTTTTTTTAATCGGCGGACTGCCGCTGCTGTCTTGTTCTGTCATCTTCTTCGCCATCCTTCTCTGTGTCATCGGTTTCTTCTATTACAGTTGTAAGAGAATAAATTTCTTCATACTCTTTTAAATCTTCAACTATTATTTTGGAATGACGAAGAAGTTCCTGTAGTGTTGTATCACCATAGTACGTCTCAAGCGAGTATACTGTCTCTAAGTGATCAGAGTATTCCATTAATTTAATTAATAAATCTCCCATACTATCCGAGACAAAAAATAATTTTGCTAGTATTCGTTTAATATACCACACCAATACCACAACTAAAAATGTTGTTATAGTACAAGTAATTGCTAATCCGGCTGTTAAACTCATTTAATTTCTCTTTTGTTTTGTAAATCGTCTTGTTGTTGTTTTAATTCTTCTCTTGATTCTTCAATAAATCTCTCTACCAAATCACCAACATTGCGGTCCTGACTTTGCGTCAAAATCTCGGAATAATCTCTGTTTGGCAATTTAAAATTAATATTATATGGAATTCTTATCAATGAATCAAGTTTGCATTTATCGCAAAATAATAATTTTTCACTGATGCCGTGATATGTCTCAAACATGTATTCGCATTGTTTACATTTATAAGAATACTTAGGCATCAGTTGTTATCCTCTAAGGTAGGTCATCAACGTAAGCTTGAAAAACTGCACCGCTGTTGTCTTCTTCTTCCTCTATGCCCACAAAAGTGTGCCGTTCTGGCTGGTTAACCACCGGGGGGTTTCGTACCGTTAGACCATGTTCTGAATTAACAAATTCGAACCCCTTTAGAACAGGTACAATGTCTGACTGCTCCATTAGCGAACGCTGCAAGGCCATCATTACAGCACCAAGCGCTTGATCTGATAACGTCATAGCCTCAACTCTTGTTGGCTTAGCATAGTCCATCGTTACTGTTCTAAACTCCGATTCGCCGGCCATACCGACACCATCTGTTTTAATTTTATCACTCATGTTTTGTTTCTCCTATTGTTTTTTTTATTTTTACTCCGCGTCCTATTCCTGCGCTTGCGCTTAGAAGCGGGTGACTTATTCTTCAGTTCAGTTAAGAAATTACCAAACCCATTGATCAGTTCCGTGTATTTGCTATATGCCTCAACCACTAAAGGTTGTAGATTTTCTGGAATGTCAATAGGGGTAACGCCTTCACGATCTTCCTGAAGATAGAACTCCGTATCGAGCATTTCTTGGGAACCTTGTTGCACAAGAAGATCAACTTCTTTAGCATTTGCGACAGCGCCCATCCCTATATTGCATGACAAGATATTACTCATCAGCCATTCTTTGTCTGTAAGCGCTTTAGGTTTCCATGGATTGCTTTGGTTTCCATTTCCTAGAAGCCGACACGATAATGGCCTGGATTCATATATTCCACATGTGTACGGTGGTCCGTCGTCTGACAAGTGTCCACATGTACGCTGATCCTCCTTAAGAGGCAAACTCATAATCTCTTCTTCCAATCGTTTTGCTTCAGTTTTGTTGTAATCATAGAATCCATGACCAGCAAGCTTAGTAGGTGTCCAGAGTGTGATTCCACGTCTGATTCCTTCTTGAATCCTACCCGTCGTCTTACAACATATACCACACTGAGTGCAGGGAAATTTTGTATCCTTTGGTAATTTTCCATCATTGTCAGTAGCCATCATAGACCTCGCAAACAAATGCTATTTTATAATCACCGGCGTTGGCCGGGGAAGATAAATCATGTGCTTTGCATATATTGATTATTTTAAACCCAACTGTATCTAATATGTTCATATGCTGTCTAGGTGTCCATAATGTATGTTTAAGTCCATATTTTACAATATTATCATTAATGTGGACATTTGTTAACATATCAGTCTCTTGACGCATCAAGTCGGTCTTACAGACCGTTTCTATTTCCATAATAGTTCCGTCTTGGCACTTCTTTGCAAGAACACGATCTATTGGCGGATCACGAAGAGCCGCGACTCCGTTCCAACAATCAAATATAAAAAGCCCGCCGGGAACTAACTTTGTTCTTATGTCATCATAGAAGTCAGTCAACCGATCCATGTCGTGTATATGATTAACAACATTAAACATACTTATCGCCAAATCAAAATCGCCATCTACTTGTGTTATACGCTTTGTGCTAAATTCAATATTTGGTCGGCCTGCGGCTTTTCGATTTGCTATATCTATCATTTGTTTTGAATCATCTATTCCAACAATAGTATAATCACGCTGGCATAAAAGTAAAGAGTGTGTTCCAGTGCCACACCCAATATCTAATATCCTGTCAGCATCACTCTTGTTTCTCTTAAGAGCTTCTTGTATAAAATTTACCTCATACAGATAGTCTTTACTTTCATGCAGTCTATCATATATTTCAGCGTATTCTAAATGATACATAACTATAGCGGTATGTTACCAACTAACATATCCGTACACATTCTAATGTCTGCTACTTTAGATGGTAGTGTGCGACGAAAGTTCCAGGCAGCAGGGCGATTACCTTCAAGTACAAGATGTCCCGTCCAAGCAAACGGATACACAATTAGAGGCGCTAAAAGTAGCCACCAAAGGTTTAACCCAGTCAACAATACTGTAGCGATAAAACCCAAAGTAGTTAATACGCCTAAAAGGTGCATCCTTCTATTGTTCACGTTTTGATGCTGGGATAAATACCAGCTGTAGAATTCGTCAAAATTCTTATATTTATCTTCTAATAATAAACCCATGTTATTTCTCCTTTATACATTAGAATACGGATTAGCTACCTTGATTGCCTGAAGGCCAGCGACTAATTCATCTACGCCGGCTTCAAGATTGATGGTAGTTCTATATCCAAGGGATGCTATTTTATCATAAGAAACAATGTAATTTCTCTTATCCGCATCCGAACCAAAATCAGCCAAATGCAGATAATAATCTACCTTGTCGCCAATCATCTCACATATGCCCTTTTTACTACAGTTCATGTTGTCGGCTCCAACGTTATAAACTTGACCTTCCATGTTATCACGGTTTTCTAACGCGAAAACAAAAGAACGAGCTATATCGTGTACATGAATAAATGTTCTCATAAAGTGTGATTCGTATACAACAATATATCTATCATTGAGTGCCTTATTAACAAAATCATTAACAAGCAAATCTAAACGCAGACGTGGCGACAAACCAAACGCAGTGGCGAATCTGTATGCTGTGGCTGTACATTCGTTCATGACAATGCGTTCGGCTTCGGTCTTAGTTCTACCATAGTGGCTCAGTGGACTAAGAGGGGTTTCCTCGGTGCAAACGCCATCAGTGATGACTCCGTAGTTGCTTCCAGTAGAGCCAAATAAAATATATTGATCTTTACTTAAAAAGCTAGCCAAAGCTTTAGTCGAACCCACATTGACAGCTGTGGCCAATTCTGGCTCATTTTTACAAGCTGGGTATCCAACAATTGCTGCTAAGTGAATAACAGCGTCAACACTCTTTGTAGCTTCCTTTAATTTGGTAATGTCTCTAACATCTGCCTTAATCAAATTAAATTTAGGATTTTTAAATAGGCCAAGCATCCCTTGGCCCCCAAATCTCAAATTATCATATACCGTGACTTCGTGACCTAGTGCCAGTAATTCTGGAACCAAGGTGCTGCCGATATATCCCGCTCCACCAGTTACTAAAATTTTCATTATCTTCCTATTACCTCCCAGTATTTTTTATCAATTACATATGGGTCGATTCTGATATCATCATGCATCGCCCTCTCAAATCTAAGATTGCTGAGGGATACTAGAATAGTATTATCCTCTAAGCTAACCCACCCATTGGCGTAATAAGCGGGTACTATAACAACACCATGATGTCTAGAACTAAGCACAAACGTCTTAACAGCCTCTGGGTGTTCTTTTAAATAAATTTCTATCTCTGCAGAATCGTTTCGGTCTGCTAATTCTTCTGGAAGATCAGTTGTTACAAACTTTGCGGCGCCGGAAACAATTGTGAAGATTTTCATTTCTTCTTTATGGTAATGAAGACCTCTAATCACTCCTTTTCCATAATCTCCCACAACGTAGCAACGGTGAAATAACTCATGATCGATATGGTCTGTAAATGGTATTAAATAACCCCTATCATCAGAGATGCTCTGCACTTTTAATAATTGGGGTTCTGTTACCCCTTCATGAATTTTATGCATTCTTTTCCTCGTAATACTTTCTAATGACATCGCACACATATGTAACCTCTTCTACTGTCAGCGCAGCGAATGATGGCAGGCACACGCCATGCTCAAATGCATGATTGGTTACTGGAAAGTTCTCATCTGCATATCGACGTTGCTCATCTTCTTGCCAACATGAGAAACACGGCTGCTTATGCAGAGGATAAAAGAATGTGCGAGTCTCTACTCCGTTGTCCTTCATATAATTCATAAGCGATTCAGAAGGCTCTGTGAGCGTTCTCAACACAACTCTAAAAGGAATGTATGGTGACACTTCACTCTTGGGGCCAATAATCTCTACTTCCGACACATCAGATAGTAGATTAGAATATAAGCTATAGTTTCTCTGTTTCAAGGCAACAATCTTATTGAACTTTTTCATCTGTGTTAAGCCAATAGCCATTTGAATATCGTTCATCCTGAAATTATACCCAATCATTGGGTGTACAAAGGTTCCCCGATTTACGCGGCCCTGATTTCTTAAAAACAGGAGCTTGTCGTATATCTCTTTATTGTTGGTACATACAAATCCACCCTCACCGGTTGTGAGTGTCTTGTCTGCGAAGAAGGAAAATGTTGCTACATCTCCAAAACTTCCGCAGCCTTGTCCTTTCCACTTAATTCCAAGAGCTTGCGCTGCATCTTCAATTACCAATAGGTCATTGTCGTTAGCAAACTCCATTACTTTATCCATGTCTGCCGTAAATCCATAAAGATGCACAGGCATAATGGCTTTGGTTTTTCCTGATAAGACACGCTTACAGTCGTCTACATTGATTTGTAAATCGTCCTCGTTGACATCTACAAACACAGGTGTTGCACCAACCATCTCTACTGCATTGGCAGAAGCAATGAATGTGAAATTTGGAACAATCACTTCATCGCCAGGACCAACACCTATGGCCCTTAATCCCAGATAGAGTGCAAGAGTTCCGTTGGGGGCGAAAACCCCATACTTTGCGCCAACCATGTCACACACTTGTTGACAGAATTCTTTTGCTTTTGGACCCTCGGTAATCCAATTGATCTCAAAGCAGTGTTTAATTGCCTCATATTCTTCCATATCAACGTATGGCATAAACTGTGGTACTTTCATTTAATCTCCTAATTGTATTTTTATTTTAACTTAAAAGTTATGATTTTTTAACGTGAATTTACTTAAAACCCCAGGTATTTTTTCCTGTGGTGATTGCCTCATGGATTGTATCCCATGCATTATATTTATTTAAAATTAGTTCTCTGGCTTCTCTCAGGGCCGGTAATCTTGATTGGTAGTCTGATTCATCTTCAATCACTTCTAGTATTCTATCAATTTCTTCATAGTTTCTCGCATCAAACGAAATGTAAGAGCCCTCTGGAAAGAAATCAGCAATGTTGGGCGCTCCCCAGTAAATTGGTACGGTCCAGCTTAATATAGCATCAGTGAACTGCGTTCCAAAATAGTTCTCATATTGGCCATTATCAAAAGCGAGGCAATATTTGTATTCTTGCATCGTCTTAAATTTATCATCATCCACCATTTTTGGTGCATTATTACAACTTGGCAAAGCCGTAAAATAAGGGTTTTTCATAATACTCCCAAAGAGATCTAAATCATCTGGTGTATATTCACAAAATTCTCTAATGAATTTAACTCGGACTCGATGGCCTTCTAAAAACATTTTATTCGATTGAACACATATCAAAGATTTAGTCTTATTGGGAGCTTCAAAATTAACTAAATCATCATACGTTTGGCCAGTTCCACCACTGATGCTTCTTGGGTAGGCCCATTTTGTATAAAGATATGAATTTTTGTCTAGGTAAGAAAACCTCTTGACTCCTTCATATTCTTCCATTGGGCCACCGCCGGGAACCTCGCGAGCGAAATAAAATGCCTTATCTATCATATTTTTACTTTTTAAGAATTTTATGTGTTCTTTGTCTGTATAATCTTGAATTATAAAACAGTCCGCATCGGCAATATTTGAAACTCCTATCAAATCTTTCCACTGACCAGAATTACTTGGCGTTTGTAACTTAAGTGTGTCTAGGATCACCTCTGGGGAGTCTCCCCAGGCGGGCATGAAATATGCTTTTATCATTCGAAATACCTCTTGATGTATGGAGTCGTCTCTTTATCAAATACCTCTTTTAGTCGCTCATCCCACTTAAGCTTCTCTTCTTTGGAGAGAAACTCATTTGAGTGCTTTGACAAACTTGTGCTTTTACCAGAAGTATATGATTTGGCGACCCCATTATTATAAATGGATATGGAGACTTTGGTGTGCTCATCTATATGTTCTACAAAGCTAAGAATTCTCTTAAATAATCTTTTTGGATTCATAACATGCGGAAAAAAATCTACATTAGAATCATGAAAGGTCAACAACGTGTTGAGGGGATCTGATAACAAATCTTCATAATATATTATATGTTTTTCGCCCTTGTGCTGATGGTATCCATCTATAAGTGCTTTATAGTCCCTTAGCCCATCTTCAAACTCCAAGATTCTGAGGCTATCTTTTTTGGCCAACACCCTGGTTTGTTCATCGCCATACTGGCCCCTAAATTCTCTTAAGATCGCTTCCTTCGGATTTCTAAGGATTGTGAATATTCTCGTTGAATCATGTGCAGCTTTAAATCTGTGCGAATGTTGAAACAGCGCACCGTCAGTTCTATCTACGCCAAGTGACACACCTACCAATTTTCTACACGCATCTTCAATTGTTAAATCTAGCCACGTTAGCGGTTGCTGTGGAGCTACGCCATACGTCGGCAACAAATAAATAGCTTCTAAGCAATATCGTAGCCAGTTGGCACCACTTCTGGGGTAGGTGATCAAGTAAGTTAATTCTGGTAAAAAGTCGCCGTGCTTGTACTCGCCTAAATCAATATTTGATTCTTTTGGCAAATCGGATCCAGGGTCACCCTCTATCATGTGCTGTCGAAGCTCCCTTTGAGGCTCAAACCTGATCATGCCATATTCTCTAATTGCCGCGCGCTGCAGTTCTCTTAGTTTTAGATTCCTTTCAAGTTCAGTTTTTAAGTTGCTTTCTACTATTTTGTTTAACTCGTCCATAATATATCCCTAACATACAGAGAAAAATCCCTTTCTCCTTTCTGTTATAATGTTACTTTCGCACATTTCTTTTATCGTTCCTTCATCGAGTGGAAGACTAAAAGAGCTTATCTCTGGATTCTTTGCTCTTAAATCAAGAAGTCGTGGGTTCTCTGCTTTAGTTCCATCCATAATATAACACGGATATCTTCTATTTGTAGCTAAAATTTTATATCCATCGTTTTTTGCCCGTTCTAATCCATTAATTTCGAATTGCCACGCATCTTCACCAGAATGTAAATTCTTAAGAAAATATTCTTTATTCCAAATGTTTAATCGAATGGCCAATCTGTATTGAGCTTCCTGCGTCAATTGAATAACATCATAATTGTCGTGTGTTTCTACTGGCTCCCATGATCGTAACGATGGTCCTGGGGTCAAATCAATCCTTCCAACACTTTCATTTAAGTGTCCTGAGAGTGTCTTTATGAGTTCAAAGTTGACCGGTCTTAGGAGAAATTCATTTTCCACCATGTGGATAAAATAATCATCTTCGACCAGATTCAAAAACTCTATATAATCATCAGACCAATATTGTATACCTCGCTGCTTGCCTAGTGAAATAAAATCAAAATTACTTGGTAAGCTAAAATCAGGCTCCTTAAATCCAACTACAGTCACCTTCTGTTCGGGTGACCAGAACTTATTAAACAAATAACTAAACGGCTTCAATACATGCAAATAGTTGTCTGAGGTTGATACATATACTTTTAAATCATTCATTGTCTTCTCCTAAGCATGAATTTATTAAGGCCACATCACGTCGGTCCTTTTCTTCGTTTCTGTTTATTTTCATATCTCGGATCGTTTCCAGTGTAGCAAACTTAATCCCTTCATAATAAAAATGATTCTCAGGATTGAAAATTATCTCATCTTTTCCAATTATGTAATCATGAGCATCGAAATTATGACAATTAACATCCAATACGTTTGTCTCTATATTTTCACCTCGATATAAAAAGTCTAAATCTCTACACTCTCTTAAGCCATAAACACTAAGAACTGCGCTAGCGTCCACACAATAATCCTCTAATTGAGTTATGTGTGCTAAGTGCGAAATGAGCCAAGTCTTAAATTGAGTAAACAGGTGAGTAAATCTTCCGTATCTGTGCGGATTGGAATTGTTTAGAAAGTGTAAACTATTTTTATTAAAGACGCTTGATGCTATTCTCCATGTTTCTACATGTGTATCATTAATATGAATAGAGTGGTTGCCTACATTGCAGACATCTCTGATTCTTTTCTTGGCTATATTTAGCTTTTCTGGTTCATCTGTCTCTACCAAATAAACAGTTATTGTTCCTTCATTTTCTGCACCAAAGCAGCCTGCCTTTTTCTCGTGGGCTCCTGGGAAGTCATTCTGGACAGTGCCAAGCCATGGCTCTCCTTGGTAGAGTGAGAGAATATAGTTTGTAGCTCCAAGCTCACTTAGGGCTGCTTCTTTTTTATACACAACTGTTGCATATTCAGATAGAATTTGCTCAGCATTATTCTTTTCGATATTTGCTGCCGGAAACAAAGTAACCGTGTATACGTTACCCTTTAGCTTGCAATACTCTAATGCCATATCGTCAAGAAACTTTACGTCTAATCCCCCGCTTACAAAATTATCTTTATTTCTAAAGTATTCTGAACTACAATCAAGCTGTCCTTCGGGGGTTGGTCCGGTAGTATATACTCTCTTGTTCAACGCTATGGCTGCAGCTACTCTGTGGGCTCCATTAAGGGGAGAACCAGCGTACAAAGGAATAGCGTTAGCAGGATCGCGGCTGAACCCTTCTTGCTCCATTGAACTTAAAAGAGAATCAAAACTATTAGTAAAATCAGCCAACCTATTTTTTTCTGGGTCTTTTTCTTTAAAATCATTCCACACCTTTAGATGCTGTGCATACACTTCGTTAGCCCATGAGCTATCAATCTGCTTGAGTTTATACCTCGCGTACATTGTCTTAGCTACAATATCGTACCTTAGCGGCGTTAACAGAAGTGCTGGATGGGTACCATCTAAATCTATTCTAGCATAAGGGGGCTTTTCTCTTATTTCTTTTTCTAAATTTATTTGTAGAGTGTTGTCTACTTTGTGGTCGTTTAAGGGATTGGAAACATTGTATACATATAAAATATCCTTAATATATCTACTTTTGTTACCAGCCATCTCCAACATAGGAAACATAAAGGCTAAATCCCAAGCCATTTTATAGAAATTGCCTTCGGTGTCAAGCATATCTTTCTTGTCAATACGGCGCCAAAGTTTATATTTAAAACTGCGAAGATGAGAACTCATCCATACAGCACGTCTTAACAAGCCATTATCAATTACCTGTGCTGGAATCTGTTGAGCAAATTTGCCCCTGACAGATGTTGGAAATTCCGCATAACTACCATACGTTATCCAAGCGTCTTGATTTTCATATTCATCATTAAGCCTTGACAGGACGGCTTGATTTGCAAACCAGTCGTCACCATCTAATGTAACAATAACATCTTCATCATCTGGCTGGGACTCTATAATCCCATCGTAAATATTCTTTAGGGCCAGCTTTTTTTGTTTGTTGACGATCAGCTTAAATCGTTTATCATCGCCAATTTCTTTTTTAATTATCTCAACTGTATTATCTGTTGAAATATCATCAATTAAAATACACTGAAAATTGGTATAGTCTTGTGCTCTGATACTTCTGATGCACACCTTGATCCATTTTTCTACATTATAAAAAGGGACTATTATTTTGAAATGATTAGCCATTAAATATTTCTTCAACTCTGTCGGGAATTGTTTGACGCCAAGTGCGAACTTCTTCAATCAGTTCTTTGCCTCTAAGTTTAAACCATGGCTCACCACAGGCTCCAACATTGCCATTTGTAGCAATAGCCATGCCCATCATTCTGGCCTCTACCACGATTCTAGACAAAGTTTCTGGTGTTTTTGGCAGAAAAACTAATTGCATATTTGAGCCTAATTTATCCAGAAATTCTATGTGAGGACATGGCTTTATAACTCGGTAATCATTTCCGTGATACTTGCAATATGCAATTGCTTCGTGCGTGTTTTTGTGTTCTATGTCGGATCCCATTATGGAGGCCATCGGATGCTTATCTCGATCTGCCAAAATTGTACATACTTCAAGCACGGCTTCTGACCATAAATTGCCCCCAATATTAATGATGTTATCCAATCCCAAATTAGCTTTTACAATTTTAGCATGGAATTCTGATTGACAAATGATTGCTTTGGCTCCTTCATAAAATGGCCTATTGACAATGTGAGATTTCGGAGCAACATAATTATCATAAAGTGCTGGGTTTCTATTCTGCAAATACTTGTGATCGTGCTCATAGATAACATACCTTGGTCGCATCGACGCCATTGGTGCGCCATAAAAAAACCTTTTTGCTTCTTCGGAAAGATTAATAAAATTGCTAATAATAAAATTAGCAGGAATCCCATCCGACTCTATAGCAGACAGCATAGGAAAATTTACGTTTTGGCTCTTCAATTTAAGAACATAATGGCCGCGCTCAATTAAAAGGTTGGCCAATTCATCGTTGTTTAATTCTCCACCGCCGGGTACTTCATCAGAAAAGAAGTCTGCGATAAATACAAACTTTTTAGTCATAATTCACCACGTCTTCACTTAACTGCTCAAACCATGTCTGAACATCGATCTTCTCGCCATATACAGCGTCAGCAAATGCTTTGTATTGATTGGTTGCTGAAAATCGTTCTGAAACATATTTTTGTAGCTTTTTAGCATCGCCCTTGTACCTAGAATAATTCTTGTACACATCTCTTAGCTTCATCTTGTAGCTGCCCTGTTCTGGGTAACACCACATAGAATCTTTTGTCAGTACTCCATCCCAAACAACCTCTGGCTGTACTTGATTAATAGTGTATTCTACTCTAGCGAAAAGTGGACGAACCTTAGCCTTCTTTTGCTTACCCCTCTTAACTGGAGCATAGAGAAAGTCGCATTGACCACTCCATGCTGGAGCAATTACGGGCATGCCATTGTAGGCTGCCTCAAAGATTGGCAGGCCGAAACCTTCTCCGTGGGCCAATGTTATAAAGGCTTTAATCTTCGGATGCTGATACAGTGCTGTCATCTCCTCGTCGGTTAGCGAGCCATGAATAAGGTTTACAGAACATTTACGGTCGGGGTATTCAGCCAACAGTGTTTCTATCATGTGTTTGCTAAACATCTTATCGCCGTGCGATGTGTTTAATCTAAATGTCTTTAATACCAGACCCACCTCTTGATCAATGAATTCTTCTACCCACCATCTTACTAAATTTTCAATATTCTTGCGAGGACTCCATTGAGCTACAGCTAGAAAGTTAAAATCATGCTTCAACTTTAACTTCATTGGTGCGGCCTCATACTCTCGCACTGGATAGTTCACAACCGTTACAGGAGTCGTACACTTAAAGGGGGTTTTCTGTCCATTCGGGTGCTCGGCAATATAAGTTGTATTGTCAAAACCATGCTTAGAGTGATTTGATATCACGATTATTCGATCCATTAATGCACTCTTTTCAATCCATTGAGCAGCAATTCTATCTGTCTCAATTCCTGCTGTATAACCAACGTTTACTGGTGCTAGCTTTTCCCACTCATTAGGAATTGTAATTTGCAAAGACATATCAAATTGACCACCTTGTGCCTGATATATCGCCGTCTTCTGTAGAAGAGAATCCATCCATTCCCTTTCTTCATTATCATTCCAAATCCAGCCTGTGCGGCCCCATGGAATCACTTGAAGGTAAATATCGAATAACTCTTCGTAAGCTTTTAACGATCTGAGAGCAAACCTTGTTTGTTCTCCGTAGCCTGATAAGGACAGGGCTGGGCCTCTAACTAATATACGCTTTCTCATTTAAAATTCCAAATGCTCCCAACTTTTATAATTTTTTCTTGTTTTCCAAGAACCGTTTTGTTCGTGTATGTCCGACATAATCTTATCCCATTCTTTTTGGTATTTCTCAAAACCGTAATTTTTTAAAACATGCTTACGGCCGGCGGCGCCTAAAGCTTTACGCTCTTCATCAGACATCGCATAAATATCATCAAGTGCCTTGAGGAAGTCCTCTTTTGAAACCCTATCCTCATAAATCCAAGGCACCGCCTGAGAACCAATAATTGCTTTAGATGAAGGTTCAATTCCAATTCCAAACCAGTCTTTACCATTGGTTACTTGCTCCTGTAGGCCGCCGGTCATATTAACAATAATTGGAGTTCCACATGATAGAGATTCTAATGTGGCCAACCCAAATCCTTCTGCATCAGAAATATTGATAGTACAATCAGCCATATTATACATCGCGGCCAATTCTTGTGGTGGGTATTTTGCCGTAGACAATAGAACCTGCCCTTCAGACAACCCTAGCTCTTTAATAATTACCTGTAAGTCTTGCCCATTTGGATCTTTAGGATCGGTGTGCATAATCAAATAAGCCTTATCATGGCCTACCTTATCTAACCATTCCTTAAACCACCAAATAAGTGTACCACTCTGCTTTCTTCTGGCGTTTCTATTGTTCCAAAAGAACATAAGTTTGCCCTCATGTTGAGGATGATCTGCAAGACTAAGACCCTTAATCCTTTGAATTTCTTCTTCTGGAAAGGGTTTAAATACATCAGCGGTGACTGCATGGGGCAGATGAATACGCTTAACATTGGGCGCCACCTGTTTTACTATTTCATCTGTCACTTTAGAAATAGTAACGATCACATCATTAGATTCATAAAAATGCTGGTTGAACCTAGGCGGTGGAAAGTTGTCCCAAACATGATAATATACCAGCGGCACCATCGGCCTGATTTCGTTTTCGATATCCCACAGCCATGGCCAGAATCTTGGATCGGTCATGAACCAGATAATATCAGGGCGTTCGGCTCTAAGTATTTGGCGAACATGCTCTTGAGTACCGTAATTATCAACTGGGAATATCCTCCAGTGATCTCCGTACTTGTCTGTCTTTTGTGGCGTGTAGTCATTGTGCTTAATCGCGCCTCCAAGGGATATCACATCATACTTGTTAGTATCGAGCAGTCCTTCAATCATATACCTTGTCTGTGTTCCAACACCTGATGGTGATAACGGATGATCCGATAAGGTTAGGATCTTTATTCTTTGTTCTTCATTCATGTTTTTAATTTTCCTTATGGGCAGTGTTCTGTTTTATAGAGCGGGCATCCATATCCAGATGTGCAAGCTAAACGATTTTTAATATATCTCTTTTTTTCGATGTTGGTGATAGCCTTGTTTACTAATTTGATAGCATTATCAACTTTTCTCTTGCCACTTGATACTCTAAAAAGCTCAACCCTATTCTTCTTTCCCGTGCGCTTAAGAAGCGCAAAGTGTGTTTCAATCTTATCAAGACTTATATTGTGCTTTTTCGCATAAAAGTACTTATACAAAGTTAACTGATATGTTGTAATCGCGTCATTCTTTTTTCTGTTATCCCAACCCCAAGAGCACGTTTTCCAATCTATAATATGATATATGCCGTCCGAAGTCTTTATAACAGCGTCTATAAATCCTTTGAAATTATATTCAGTGTCATCAATTGGGATCATGATCGACTCTTCCGTTGAAACAGTCTCATAAGAATTGAAATATTCTTTTAGTGCTGGTTCTATGTGAGGAATTATCTCTCTCCCCTGTGGGCGCATCTGATTTATCAGACTTTCCCTAAGAATAACATCTTTTGGCAGTTTTTTTAATTCTTCAGCGAACCTTAATTCAAAAAAATCTAATGTTTTTTCAGAATTGATATCGTTTTTTCCCAACAAATGATTTTCGCATACATCGTGGATTGCTGTTCCAAACGCAGTATACTCATTTCCTTTGAATATTCTAATTTTATCAAGATTTACAATTTTATGATAAAAGGGACACTGACACCAATTCTTTAATTCTGAAAATGATATATGTGGCACATAACACCTCTATTTTTGTGCAGTTGTAGTTGTAGTGGCTTTAGGGGCGGTCTTCGGCGCTGAAGCACCCTTCATTTCAAACACCCAAGTGCCCTCGGTTCTATCCTCGTACCAATTACTAACAGTGGCCTTCTGTAAACATGCGCCCACCGTTATTCCATTTTCTTCTAAGATTCGACATGCATCTTCTGTACGGTATTTTTGCTTACTAGCATAACGTGAACCAGATACTAGTTCACACTTCATGTGCAGTTCGACTGTCTTCTTTTTAGCATTCTTTTTAATTGTATATTTCATTTTAGTACATCTCTCCTTTTTCTACCAAATTCTGAAACTTTATATAGAGTTGTGGCGATATTTTCTTTAGATTGTGTGGTTCGCCAGTAAAGTATTCTTCAAATCCATTTGCGAAGTATTCTCTAAGGGACGTGGCGCCATATGGTGACACAAATAAACCAACAGTTAACATGCTCAATGCATCGTACCCAACATCCCTATAGAAAAACATATCTAGCTTTTGTGAATATTCCACATCGAAAAAATGTTTTGCAATCACCTTATCATTTAAATAATTGTTTGTTTTTAGTGTCTGATATAGCGTTCTGCGTTTAACTAAAAACTCTCCCTCTATTTTTCCGTCAGCATATATATCTTGCGGGTAAGCATGTTCTACAGCGTGGGCAATCTCATGAACCATATCTTCAAACAACTCTTGCTCATCTTCCTGCTGATTCGAAACATATATAGCACCGTCCTTAAATACTGCCGTAATATCCCTTTCATCAAATTCTGGTAAGTGTGCTACTATAATCATTTCTAGATGAGATAATAGATGGACCGGAATGAAATCTTCAATTTTTTGAATAACGCTCACCAAACTTACCTTTTGCGGAAGAGCGTCTTTTACATATACCGGCATACGGTTATATAGAGAATATTCTTTTCGCTCAGACATATTTCGTTCAGTGCTCTCTTTTAAATACTCTTCTAGATGTGTTCTTGTGTCAGGATTTTGTGTCATTGGTTAATTCATTTTGATGCTCTAACTTTGCAATTTCTTTTTCAGCGTCATCAATATCAAACATGGCCTGTTGATATCCTCGGATCCAGTTCTCCTCGGCCAAGACCATCAAGAATTCTGGAAACTCATTTGCCATGGTATCGATAATCATTTCTACAGTTACGTCACCATCTTCTGGATCGTGCTCTTGTCCAACATAATCAACTAGCCATTCTTTAATTGGCGAGTCTTTCTCAATTGCTTTGGTTAAGTCAGGATTTTGTTCCATAGTGTATACTCCAATCTTAGTATAACCATACTACATGGTTATGTCAAGTTTTTTTTATAATATTTTTGCGCCCAAGGTCGCTACCTTGGAACGCTCGCCTTTAATAAGCGTAATATGGCCAGATAGATCATAATGTTTAAATTTCTCTACCGCGTTTGTTAGGCCATTCGTCGTTTCATCAATATAGACATTATCTATTTGCTCAATGTCACCAGTAAAAACAATTTTTGTATTTTCACCAACTCGTGTAACTATAGTCTTAAGTTCGTGACTTGTTAAGTTCTGCGCTTCATCAATAATAATAAATGCATTCGAAATAGAACGACCCCTAATATAAGTTAGCGCCTCAATATCAATTACGCCCTTACTCATATACATTTCGAGTGTTTCTCTGTCATTTCCCATAAGAAACTGAAGGTTATCTTGAATGGGCCGCAACCAAGGAGACATCTTCTCCTCCATTGAGCCGGGCAAGAACCCAATGTCTCTGCCAAGAGGCTGAACTGGTCGGGATACGATTAAGCGCTTATATTTCGGTTCTAAGGCGTTCCGCTTGTTATTACCACTTGGTGCCTGTAATGTCTGCTGCAAGCCAGCAGCAATGGCACAGAGCGTCTTACCGGAGCCTGCTTGACCAACTAGAGTGATTACGTTCACACTTTGGTCCATCAACAAGTCCATTGCAAACACTTGTTCTTTATTTCTTGGGTTTATACCCCAGACTCCCTCTTTATAAAAGCCGGCTTGAAGCAATGCTCTATCAGAGCCCATATATCTAGCTAATGCCGTTTTTTTCTCATTGGCATTGGATATGAGCATAACAAATTGGTTAGGATAAAAGTTGCCTTCAATGTATATTTTTTCGCCTTCATAAAACTGATCGATAATTGGATCATCCACCAAATGTTCAGCAAATCCGCTATATACATTTTCAACTTGTTCTACAGCCTGAGAGTGTATATAATCTTCACACTCCAGCGATAGTGAATCGCAAATGACTCGCATGTTTATATCGCGGGTGACGACAATTATTTTTCGTGATGGATTCTCTTCCTTAGCTGCTAAAGCAGTAGAGATTATAACATGATCTGGGTGAGAAGAATTTAAGTCTGCTGGGAGTAAGCTAGTTTTACCTTTACACACACTGACGATGCCGCGACCTTTTCCTAATCTCACACCGTGGCAGAGATTCCCTCGTTCGCGCAAGGAGTCCAAGGTTCTTATAATTGAGCGTGCATTTGTGCCAACGCTGTCTTGTCTTTTTTTATGCGCATCGATCTCTTCAAGTACCTTTAAGGGCACAATGATATCGTTGTTCTTATAACTATAAATTGAATTGTGGTCTGTTAGATAAACGCTAGTATCTAGGACGTATGTTTTTTTTGCCATTAGTACTTCTTGGTCTTGTAAATAAATAGTGTGAATAGAATATTATTCTTTCTTTACCCACATAACATTGCCAATAACTATTACTTTTGGTTCATTAGTAAGCTCGTCTACCTCTTGTTTGAGACATGGTGCATCATCTTTAATCTGATATGGAATCCAATCAGTTGAACCTCCTACCCAGGATAGTTTTTTAGCATGTATGTCCTTTCCTAATTTGACAGGTTCCGCTTCTCTAGGATAGCCAAAGTTATTGTGGCCCCACTTATTTCTACATACAGTTGTCCCCTTTGGAATCAATAGGGCGTCTGAACGCCACTGTTCCAACTCCTCTAATAGCTTTTCTTTAAGCTCAGAGACGGGAAAATTTATATGATTTCGCATTTTAGCTCCTATTTTTTATTTACGTTTTTTATCGGTGTCAGAAACATTTTTAAATGGTAACACATTATCTTTAATTGGTTCTTGTGTCACTTGCTCATGTTCCATATCATATAGCATCTTTTGTAATTCAAGTTCTTTCATATAAAGATACAATTCTTGCTTTTGGCTTAGCTCGCTAACTCGTTTTTTTCTCTGGTTCTCGTATAGAAGCCCTACACACAACCCAAAGAAGAAGCCAAAGAATATTCCTACAATCAGTTCCATTATTCTAAGTATAAATAGATATTAAAAAAACTTAAAGCACAAAATATAGATTGTGGAGCCATCGATAGGATTCGAACCTACGACCGGCTGATTACAAATCAGCTGCTCTACCAACTGAGCTACGATGGCATTTGGTTGTCGCCAGACTCATCGTCCACAATAACGCCAGCATTTTTCAAAGCAGTAATCAATGTTATCACCACCTCTTCAAAATACTGGGCCCTCTCTTCCATTTCTTTTACTTTGTGTAACAGATATGCAACCTGTTTCGTCAAACCGTTTATGTGTTCTTCCCATAAATCTCTAGTGTCCATATTACCTCGCTTGCTGTTCAAATCGTTTGGTGGCTTCATACAACATTATATTTGCTGCTTGAGAAGTATTTAAGCAATACCCAATTCCAGGCATAGGAATATATACCTTATCACTGTTCTTTAGAATCTCTACTGGGATTCCTAATTCTTCGTGACCCACCACCAAAACAGTAGGGCTGCGGAAATCGAAATGATAAGACGCAATGGGCTCTGCACCTTGACATATTTCCGCAGCCACCAATCTAGTCTGGTTGTCTCTAGTATAATCGAGAAAAGCCATTGGCGAACTGTATTCTTTAATTTTGACATAATCGTATAAACTTCCTGAAAGCGGATTCAGTACCGCTCTCGGTGGTGTAGAACCTATAACATGAATTGTATCAGCCCCAAAACATGCGGCGGCTCTGATAAGATAAGCGAAGTTACCGTCATACTTGAAATTAACACAGCAGAGGCCAATAGGATAAGTTTTAGCCAGTCTTTTTTTGTTATCATACCTTTCTTTTCTTGTTTTATCTCGCATTACACCACTTGATATTTTTTATTTCCGCGATATTGTACAAACCATGATGGAATCTTATTTTCAGGATACCTGATTCTTGGTTTTGAAGCATAGAACTTGCGATATGATTCTATGATATCATCACTATGAAATTCATACGGCATAGCTAACGGCAATTTCGTTGGCTTGCTTTGAGGAAATAGATTCGGATCATACAAGTCTATACACTTTACCAACACAGAGGCACATTTATGTACCTTGTTGAAACGTTCGGTATATTCTTGTAACATCGCTTCCGTGTGTTCAACCAGAGCTTCAAAATTTGCAGATGAAGCCATAACCCACTTCGTACTTGGATGGTGTTTATGGGTTGAACGATATGGGGCAACGTGATCGCCAGACAATTCGTTAATTGCTGTACAGAGCATTTGACATGACTCTAATATCATTTTAACAACACGATAATTGTCTTGTGATTTTGCAGATGCTACCCAATCTATGGTATTGTCTTTTCCTTCTAATGCAAAGATATTCAATTTTTCTCCTATATTTGGTTATATTATATCCCATTTATAGGCGACTGTCAACGTTTTTTTAATAAATTCTATAATTCGTCTTTTACATCGTTTGCAATTTGTAATAAATCCAGGCCGGCGCAATCAATCTTTCTTTCAGTTAAATTATAGTGATTTACAAATCCTTTAAACTTAGCTCGCGAAGAATCCTTATGAACAGCAGTTAATAACTCATCGCCATCCATAGGCACTTCCAAGGGAATATCTAGAGCTTGATGTACTGCTTTCCACAAAGCTTTTAAGGCTTCTATTTGAATTGGATAAAAGTCTAAATGCTCATCTAACCCTCGCCCATGCACTCTTGCCTCACCCTTTTTAACAACTGGACGTTTGCCGAATCCATTTCTTTCATACCAATCTTGATGTTTGGTATAGTAAGCGTTACTAATTTCTACTCCTACAGAAGCATGATTTACTCTACCAATACCGGCATGCCAAGCGCCATGTTGAGTATCTAATAGCTGATAAATTGTACCATCGTTATCTATGCAGAAATGAACTGAAATTCCTCTTCTCGACAATACTTTTGAGCATGATTCGGAGGATAAACACACATCCCAATGATTAACAAATATGGTTGGCTTGCGGTCTTCCTTTCCGGCATAATCGTAATAGTTGCCATCATCTGTGGTTAAACCATCGTCTTCGTCCCAAAGTACCACCTTGTCCCAATCAATTTCATAAAATTTACCATTATGTACAATATGCTTTTGTTCGTCACAGCGTTGTTTTGTCCATCGGTATCCACCAGGGGAAGGTTTATAATCTGATATTTCTGATTCTCGGTCGGTCCAGATTCTTCTATATGTTGCTGGCCCTACTAGACCGTCGTCATCCAGACCTCTCTCTCTTTGCCATAGCTCGACAGCTTCAACTAATTCATCATCATTGTATTTACACCCAAACCAAGATGGTTCCCATCCCAGCTTAGCCGATGAAGATTGATTATAGAATACCTTATCAACAGGCACTACGCACCGCCTCGTGCGCCGGCTCCAATAACATTGCAATCTATCGACCAGAAAGTGGTGCTTACGCCACTAATAGAACGATTAGTAAAGCTAGTTCCATTTGTGCTTGTTGCAATTTTGCCGCTAGCACCAACAATAACAACTGTGCTGCCATCCGTTGCTACATCATATATGTGAGAGGTACTCCAAGTAGAATCGTTCCCTGTCCAGATTGCTGTCCAATTTTGACCATCTGAGCTATACGCCAATCTACCGTTATTACCAGCCAGAATCCATTTATTAATACTGCCGCCGGCGTAAACAAGGCATTGGGGGCCCCAGTTTCCAGCCCATGCACCAGTACCAGCTTCAGTCCATGTCTCGCAGTCGTCGTCGCTGTACCATATATTATCGCCGGTCAAAGCGGCAACCCAACGATTAGTTCCATCATAAGCCAAACAATGAATATCCTTGCCGGATTCAATTTGGATTGGCCAGCCAGTGGGCTGTGCCCAAGATGCTCCGTTGTTGGTAGACTTCCAAAGATACCTGTCAATCCCCATAAACCAAAGATTGCTCGTTGCGCCCTTATAAGCCACGACCTTTATACCATCATTTACGGTATTGTCAACATCTAATTTGGTCCAATTTGCGCCACCATCGGTTGACCTCTGAGGACCGTCATAATAAGTGGTTGAATCGCGGGTTTCAGCAGAAGTTGTACCGCCGAGGATCCAAACTCCATTCCCCCATGCGGCAGCTGGTCCACCAGTTCCCTGATTTTTGTTTGCGTTTGGATCGAAATCTTTTGCCGTCCAGTTGTTAGCATCGGTCATATCGGCACTATCATTAACATACATGAGTTCGTTAGTAGTATTGGACGCGTGAATTAGCCATCGCTTATTGCCACTGTTATCTTGCCCGATGACAACATCTTTATGAGTATTTCCTCCCAAATCAACCAATTCAGACCATGATGCCGGCATAGCTTGAGTGCTGTGATACATTTTACCACTTGTGCTGCCAATTAGCCAGCGTGTAGCTATTTCTCCTGACGGCATCTCTCCAAGCATAAACTCGTCCACGCTAGACTTGGCTACGCCGTTGACTTTGGCGATATTATCTGTATCTACTCCATTTATTTCATCAATATCAGGCATTTTTAGTATTCAATCCATGTTGAGCTTGGGCTAAACCAAACTACATTAGTGCTACTCATACAATATCCAACAAGTCTTAAAATCTCACCAGAACCAGATGGTGGAATGGTTTGAAGTTTGCCTGCGGCAGTGCTCAAATAAACCGGCTTACCGGGAGCAAACCCACCACTCAAGTGACTGTAAACATCGAAAGAGCCCTGGACTAATAATCCATCAGATACAGCGGAGCCTAAAGCGATTCCCAGCAAGGCTTGTTCACTACCTGTTGGTAAAGCTTTTGCCGCTGTCCATGTTGCAGAACTCGTATGCATATAATAGAGTTGACCAGCAGTTAAAGAGCCGGCTCCATCATATATAACTTGACCACCGCCCATGGTATCATTAGAAACGTTTGAGATGGCCGAATGTCGAATTTGTGGTCCTGCTGTATTTAGTGAAACCATTACGGCGTTATTGATTTTAAAATCTATAGTATCTTCACTAAAATCAATTACGGTATCACCATCGGAATCGTTCTCAAAGTATAAATCTCCAACCTTCAGGCTTCCTGTGCTAAAATTATATGACATGTTCTTCTCCCTTTAGAGTCTTACGCAATAAATAGTTTTATTTATTGAAAGATGTCATATAAATTTTAAAATGGTCGGGGTAGCTGGATTTGAACCAACGACCCTCTGCTCCCAAAGCAGATGCGCTACCAGGCTGCGCCATACCCCGATGGAGCGGGTGACTGGATTCGAACCAGCGACAGCCACGTTGGCAACGTGGGGCTCTACCACTGAGCTACACCCGCTTTTGCTAATCATTGGTAACTAACCAGCCGATAAATACAGCAATACCGGCAGCAATACAGAATCTATGTTCTATTGCTAACGGAATAAAAATATCATGGATGAACACCACTACTAGTTACCCTATTTTCGAAACAATCGCTTCTCCAGCACCAATTCGGGGAGCATATGTTTCATTGGGAGTGTCACCCTCAACTTATACTCTTCATGATGGCCTGCACGTTTGGCGAGCGCTACATCGCCGCTGAGCAAGAAGCAGCATGATTATTTCGTGTATCGCGTGATAGGCGGGCTATTACGATTAATGTAATCAAACCCTTCTAACAAGTAGCCTACATCCTTACTAACCCTTGTCTTAAACTGCTCTACCTCTTGACGAAGTACTTTTAGTTCATCATTTAGTTCGCTGACGCGAGACTTCAAGTTCTTAACTTGACTCTCAAGTTCGGGTGCTGCATTGGTTGCAGTAACTCTTGTCGTGGTTGACTTCTTTGTTGCGGCCATTCTCTTTCTCCTTTATTTGCAATTTGGCGGTTTTACGAAAAGCACAATATTCTTTCTTGGCTTCCATTTATTCTCTTTGATAAAGATTTCTTTTGCTTCTTCTGAAGAAGTAGCGGTAACAGAATCTTTAAGTTCATATGTGTTTGTTGCTTTGTTATATTCTCTTACTTCAAAAATTGTTTCATAAATTGGTTTTTTCATTATTACAGTATATCTCTCTTTGTTTTTGTTGTTAATGATAAAATGGTAGGGGCGACGGGACTTGAACCCGCATGCACCAATTACCCGAGTTTTATGCACCGCTTATAAGACGGCTGGGATACGCCCCCGTAAAGTGGTAGCCGAAGTGGGACTCGAACCCACACGCCTTAATAGCACCAGATTTTAAGTCTAGCGTGTCTACCGATTCCACCATTCGGCCCCTCATAGTATTAATATACCAGCTTTGCATATATAAGTCAACCTGTTTTTTAACAAACAGGAACTTTTCTTTCCTTCGGATCTAGCGAGTCAACCTTTTCCAATTGGTTTTTAAGTTTTGTATCTTCAGCATTGGCAACTAGGTCGCTACTGCTTTGGATTTTACCTCCGCCCATTTCCCAGACCATAGTAATCCCCAATTCTTTACATACATCCATTTCTGGAGTGTTCTCATTTGTACGATCTCCCCCGTTTGCAAAATGAGTTGGTTTAATCCTTCTTAGTGCTTCGCAGACAGTCCCGTCTGAATCATCTACTTTTTCTACTCTGCGCACACCCTTAATGGAGTGTAAAATTTCTGCCCTTTCTTCAAAAGGCATGAAAACGTATCCCTTCTTTCTCATTAGCCATTCGTCCGAATTGGCTACGACAACTACATTTCCATATTGTGCTGCTTCTTGAATCATTCTGACGTGTCCGATGTGTATTGGGTCAAATCCGCCGCTGACCATAATGATGTCATAGGGTGAACCGGGGCCCATTCCGCGAAAGTCTCCGTAGTGATATGCCATTTGTTTTTCCTTTTAGTTATAGTTTTATTGTTATGTTTGATGCTTCCAACATCTTGGTTCGTATAGCTCCGAGCCGCCGACTGCAATTTCCTCTATATCCTTTACTTTTCGATGAGTATAGTAAGCGTCGGCGCCACAGATTGGACACACTGCTGGGCAGACTTCAATTTTTGTAGCCCAAGGCATCATGTCTCTAATTTCTTCAAATATCTTATTGCTTGCAGATAGTTGGATTGAGGAAGTTATAATTGTATAACCATCTTGAAACAACTTTATAAGAGCTTTAGCAATATTGGGTATCATAAATGCTTCATCTACAGCTATTATATCAATGGGGCCTGCATGTTTCCACAAAGCCTGAAGGACATCATCTCCCGTTTCGACACAATTGGCAGGAATCTTTCCGCCAGAATGAGTAGAAATAAAGGAAGATGAATACCTTTCATCCATTTTTGGTTTAAATGCCAAAAAGTTTTTATTTTGATATCGATATCTATCAATCGCAGCTAGCATTCGTGTAGTTTTAGAACCAAACATTGGTCCGGTAAAAATAATAAATTCAGGATTGTTCAATTTGGAATTCCAAGTGTACAATAACCTAACAGCAATCCCAGACTAACAAAAATAATAAAATCTTTAATTCTATTAGATAATTTCATCCACCAATCCATATTTTAGGCAAGTCTCAGCATCAAACCAAAGATCTCTCTTTAACATCTGATCTAAAGTCTTTTTAGGTATCTTGGTGTGTTCTACATATATTTGTCTTATTGTTTCCATCAATAAGTCACAATTTTCCATATCATCTTTCAGTTCTTCGTACTTACCCCATATTCCAGAAGACAACTGGTGAATCAGCATATATGCATGCTTGTTCATGAATCTCTTTTCAGCCACAACACTCATAACGGTGGCTGCAGAGGCGGCACATCCATCAATAATACTATGCACAGGGACCGGAGAATTTAAGATATAATCAACTGTAGAAAATCCGGCGAATACACTTCCACCATAGCTATTAATATGTAGCCTAATAGGGGGAGGAGTTTCTATTCCTAGTGAGTTTGCTCTGTTTATTAATGTCTTGCCCATAGAAACCAATCTCTTGTTTAAATCTAAATTCTTTGGCCGATTGACTTCTGAATAAAAATATATATCATTATTTACAGAAGACACAATATTGTGGTCATCAGAATTACTATTCGTAGGTGGCCTATCATCCGAATTTGATGATAATTTCCAAATTATATCTTTCATTTAATCCTCTTTGCTATATAATATTCTTGATACTGTGTGATACTCAACTTCTAAGCCTGCAGGAATATACATTTCTTTGCCTGATTCAGTTATAACGGATAGTATATCTTCTAATACTACTTTTTCAAAATGTATTTCAGGGAAGATATCAAATATTATAATACCATCTCCCTCTATTGACTTTAAGTGTTGTATTATCTCCTGCTTACTTGCTTTAAATGTGTATAGAAAAGTATATCTTATTTTTTCATCTTCAGCAAAGTATTTGTATATTTTCATAATGGTACCCCGAGTAGGATTCGAACCTACGGCCCACAGCTTAGAAGGCTGTTGCTCTATCCAACTGAGCTATCGGGGCCTTCAAATATTATCTTCATATATTCGGAAGCGATCTTAACTGAATAGAGTTCGTCATATGTGCTAACAATCTCAATTATCCTGATGATGAAATCTTCTATCGTCTTTTTGTCACCGCGCTCTACCGTAAGATGCTTGTCGCTCATATTATAAATATATCTTGCTGCAGCTGCTGCATCATCCATAATAACGATGCCGGCGGCAATTGTTCTGGCAATGGAGTCTGGATTCATATAACTAACTATCAGTCAAACATGGTAATTTTGGTATTATTTCCCCTTCTAGTATTCTTATTGTCTCTTCTGGGCCTGAAGTTTGCCATGCACGACCTGAACGTGGAATATTCCACTTTTGTTTTGGACCTTCTGCTGTGACAGAAGATTTCCAAGAGTCTGGCCCATCAGGATGATTGAGTAAATCATGTAGGGTCTTATCGTTTCCATTGCCATGACACCGGTCACCAATAAAATAGAGATTTTTTTGCTTACAGGGCTCATGTTTTAATACATATGTTTTATCCCATCCTGTTGGATAGATATCGAACGATGTGTCGCCGCCCAAAGTAACTGTCAGGCCGGCGATATCATTAGCTAAAAATGAATCTATTAAGCTGGTGATATAATTAAATCGAATATGTTGTAGTGCGTCTTGCTCTACAAATTGCTCTCTCTGTTCAGTAGATGCATTTCTGCCAATTGGACACCAATTAACCATCGACTGCCTATTAGACACAAAGTGACCGCTAAGGGGCATCTGTCGAGCTAATTGGACAATATCTGACTGCAAGGTACACAAAACAGCTAACATGTCTCTAAACTTATCGGAACCCATATGCTCTTCCATGGAGATTCCATATACCTTATCATAAGCCCCCGTATCTGAGAGTTTCCAATGCTCTGTTCCATTGCAAGGAAATACATGTAATTCAGAATTTGATCGAATCTCTTTATTTTGTAACAACTCTGTAGCTTGTTCTCGTACATATTCCATGCCGCTGCCAGTTACGATTCCCAGCGTGGCGCGTTCTGACAAAGCCACTAAAGTCTGAATAACAGCATCGGTAATTTTGCCTCTTGGTGGCGTAAGTGTGCCATCGAGATCAAACAAGACGATTGATTGCATATCATCCTCGATAAGTTGATGTTAATAACATAACATTATTTGCTAGCTTTGTCAAACAAATTTGCAAATTTAAATTTTCTACGACTTTGAATTGATTTTTCAACTTCTTCAGTTGGCAAATCTAGATTTTCTTTCAACTCAACTAAAGCTTTTTCTATTTCATCTGTTATTTCTTCTACTTCATCTATTGAATAAGAAGTCGTTTCTTCCTGAAGATTTCTGTTTTTAATTCTCAGGCTCCTAAATCGATCTGTCATTTTTACTCCATATTAACATAAACATCTACAAACGGGTCTGAACACATCCACTGATATTCTAGTGGTGCTTCGCCAAAGGCGCGGGCATGTATAACAAACTCAAACATGTTCCACGGGTCTGCACTATATGGTTCTCTTTCGGCACATGTAATCTTTTCTATTGATGGGCTAACTTGCTCCAATCGTAATTGTGTACATCCAGATGCATCGATGTTTATTTGTAATGCATCCAAACATGGTATCCCAGAAGATTCATAATCTGGGCCCGTAATCTGTGGCTGTTTGGCGGCACATCCTACCGACAAAGCCAGAATTAATAATAATTTTTTCATTTTTATCCTATTGCCACCGTTGTATCTGGAGGTTCAGGTATTTCGATGACCATAACGTTTTTTGTCACTACGTTAACGCTTTGCGCTATATTATATAGTACGCCAGGGGATAAATCGCAACGGTCGTATATCTTAACCACCTTCCAGTGTACTACATTGGCGATCCTTAAAGCATATGCTATCCACTCACTACAGTACCACTTTTCTCGTCGTTTAATGTGAAATGGCAAGAACTGTGACAGCAGCATTCCAATCCAATCATACTTACATCCTTTAGTTTCATTATAAAAATCCAAAATAACGTCATATTGCTCTTCGGTTATTTCTAGCTCTACAAAATCCCAATTATCTTCATTGAATGTTGGATTCTCTCTTGAGGAAACTTTTGAAGTTAAAAATGGACTAATTCCTATCCATGTTTTACCATCCGGTAGCACCAACTCTGCATGGCTGTACGGGCTCTTGGTCCACCACCGTATTATCTTATTTTGCCAATTTCCCTTTGCTTTATAAAAAGCAATTTTTACTTTCACCGTACAACTTACCTCATCAATATCAAAAAAGCGCCACCTGTAATATATATTAGCATTTTTTTAACTCACTCTTAATTTTTTATTTTTTTTTAAAACACTAGTTATTATGAGGGAGGATATCATGAGGGATGTATCTTTTTTGGCTTTTTTTACTGCTATTTCGTGCAGATGTGCATGTTGCGAGTGCAGACACTAGTATAGACCGATGTGCGGTAGCCCACTGCACATGTGAAGTGAGAAGAGGGCCGGCGCCGACCATCACAGCCAATTCGGTTCAAATAAGAAGACAACATACAATTTATTTTAGAGAGGATGAGTCAGAAATTACTTCTTCTCAAGATACTTCCCTATCCTCATTCATTGAGCGGATTAGACGCACAGATCAAAGAAGTATAACATTAATTGGTTACACAGATGGCTGTGGTGGTGAAGCATACAACAGAAGACTAGCTGCTCAAAGAGTACAGCAAGTAAAGCGAGCCATAGAACAAGATATTCCAAATGCAAGATTTAATACAATAATCCACGGTGAAAAGACCGGGGATCATTCTCCAAATGCTAGAATTGTCGAGGTCGTTGTTCACGGTGATAATTCCTTTACAACCAGAATAGAAAGAATTCCTGCTGATGTCTATCTAATTGACGCGTCAGGCTCTATGTGGGATGGGTGGAGAAATTGGACCGATGTGATCAATGCTTCACTTAAACCAAATAGTACAATCTATGTTTCAATGATGAATGGTTGTTATAATGGTCAACGATTAAATAGTATCTCGCCTCGTTCTGGTACTGAAATATGGTACTCTTACTATTATGTGTTAACGCAGATGCAGCCAAACCAGACGTTGCTCATTATTTCTGATTTTGACTCAAACGTTCCGCTTAGTCCTAACGAGCGTCAGATAATAACTAATTTAGCCCGTCGAAAAAACATTACTGTGCGTACACTCAGATAATCACCCTTCTTTAAGAAGTTGAAGTAAATCAGCCTTTCGTAATTTAGTATATCCTCTAAGTCCTCGTTCTTTTGCGACAGTCCTTAGTTCGGACAGCTTTAAATCATCCAAATAATTCGTAGGTGCTGAATCTTCGCTACGCGTAGGGGCCCTTTTTCTAAAAAGGTTTTTAAGTTTTTCATATACACTCATTTTCAATCTCCTATAAATACGGGGGGCTTATAGCCCCCCTGTATAATTTATTTTAACTGTTTACTATTCGTTAACAGTCTCTGTTGAAGCTTCTTCAACCTCTGTGAATCCGGTGTTAGTTACATCCTTTTCTTCAATCGTAGTCGTGGTGGTAGTTTGTTCTACTCCATTTTCTACGTTTTCAGTAGTCTGCACCTCAACCTGTTCCGCTGGGGTTGTCGATGTTGCTTCGGTTTCTGTGACCTCTTCTTCTCCACATGCACTCAATGTTAGTGCAAAAACAAATAACAATGTCTTCATAGTGTCTCCTTCTCTATTATTCATCGTTTAGTTCCTTTTTTCTTTTCCTTTGGTTTTTCGATAGGTTGCCCAGTTAAAACCTTAAACCGTAGGCCGCGTGTTCCGCATCTGCGAATCTTTGTTAGTTTTCCTTCTTCATTAAGAGAATTTCTCTTCTCATCAGCATCTACATATGTATCATAGATTGCAACTTTGGTCCACTTGACCTTTTGGGGCCTCTCATCCATTTTCTGTTGTGTCCGTTGTATCTGCGCCATCGGTAATATCAAGTAATTCAATTTCGAAATTAATGTCTTTTCCGGCCAATGGGTGATTCATGTCTAGTACCACTTCTTGTTCTGAAGAAGATACAATCTTTGCGAGAACTGGTCGGCCATCGCCGCCAGCGCCATGAACCATTGTGCCATTCTCAAACACATAATCCGCTGGGAATTGCTCTTTGCTCACTGTCATGACTGCATTAGGATCTGGTTGTCCGTATGCCTCATCAGCTGTGAGATTAACATTTTTGGTCTGACCTTTAGACATTCCAAACAAAGCATTTTCAAACCCTTTGATGACTTGCCCTTGGCCCACGATGACTGTAAATGGTGTTCCGCGACTTCGCGAATCATCAAACACCTCACCATTTGCAAAAGTACCCTTGTAATGTACTTCTACGATGTTTCCATTTGTTACTTTCATTTTTTTTATTTTTCCTCTTATTAGATGAGTTTTATCTCATATATTATATTGTATATCTGTTATTACTATTTGTAAAGAATAAATGACCACTTATAAAAAAGTGGTCATTAAATCTGCTTACACTACAAATATAATCACATTTCACCACGATGTCAAGCGGTTTTATCATCTTTTTATAAATCTATCTCAAGATCCCTAATTACATACTCAATTTCACCAGTGACAGGATTAATCTTTACATCCACCCTTGCTGATTCATTCTGTGGCTCTTCTTCCACATTATCATCGCAACCCACACAAATCACATCTTCTTCCTCTTCTGATTCTGTTGATTGTTCTGAATTTTCAACTGGTGGTGTATATACTTCTTGTCGTGGCCTCAAAGACTCTAAATCCTGCTCTGTATACAATTCTTCTCCTGGGCATCCCGGCCCCTCTTCAATTAGCTGAGATTCAGAAGAAACAGATACATGTATTTGCAATTCTACAGGAATGGGTTCAATTTTATTTTCACCTCTTTGAATCGGAGCTACAGTTGCTGAGTCTGTTACAACTGGAGCCGAAGGACCTTCTGATAGAGAACATGCCAATAGCATTAGTACTATCATCAGTCAGCCTTCAAATAATTATTGTAGCAAAACAGTCCGAGTCCAGCAGAAAATACTGCCCAACCCAATCTGCCGTCAACAACGCAACTAGCGGCAATTACTACATTGATCACTGCGCATCCTAGACTTACATGCTTAGAACTTAAAAAATTTATCATTTTACTCTCCTTTAAATGGTGGAAGCGGCGGGAATCGAACCCGCGTCCACAATAAGTCCAATTCTAGTCATTCACAAGTTTAGTTGATTTACTATCACAAATCAACAAAGGTAGTCAGTTAACCCGCCGGCGCTTACTGACCTGTTGCGCCCCCACTCACCTTTCTCGCATGTAGCGAGGTAATCCACCCGAAGATGTTTTTTTAAAGCCGAGGTTACCATTGTGTTTTTTCTTTTCACAGGATCCTACCTGATATCCAATATTGGTAAACAAGGTTATTGGAAACCCCGTTGATTAAGCCGCTAAGGCGACTGCTTCAAAGTGGTTGTTGTTATTTGCAACTATTGTTTTTGAACTGTTAAGGTCGTATCTAACCTACTTGCACTATTCCTCTTTCTTACCCTGTCGAAGCCATTTCGCTCCCTTATGTTTCTGAACCACAAGGTTGGTGGTCCTCCTCGCTCCCACCCTGCCAGTCTCCCTTCAAAATTTGATTCTATTTTCTAATCTAGGTTCGTTAGAGACATGGAACCCCTACTTACGTTCTTAAAACCTTGTAGTCTATAATTATTCTGTACTCTCCTCAAAGTACGATGAAGTATCATATTTTCTATCTGATTTTCTTAAATCAGATTTTGAAATTCCCAAAAATGTAGCCACCTCTCCTTTGGTGCGACATGCTGAGAAAGCATACTTAAGAGTAGCATCTTTTGAGATACATGTCAAGGATTTCCATAGCGGTAATCCATATAATTTGTTGCCAGCGGCTCTAGAGGCTAGCTCTAATTTCAGCCCAATGACCTCTTCTAAGCTAAGCTGATTAAGCATAACCTCAAATTCATCGGTGCTTTTGTTATCCCTTCTGAGTTTTTTAGATAGAGAGTAATTTTTGTTAGCTCCAGATCTTTTATTAATTTTATTCCAAGACATGATCAATTCCTTTTAACAATTGTATAGATAGTATATTATAATATATTATATTAGTTAATACTAATCTATACTAATCTATACTAATCTATAGATCATCATTTAGTTCTTTGAAATAATTTATAGCTCTAGATCAAGATCACCACCTACTTCTTCACCACCTACTTCTTCAGCATCGTACTCACTAGCAGCCTCGCTTTCCTCTTCATACTCAGGCGTGGTTGGCTCCTCTAGTTCAGCAGCTAGTTCCTCTTCGAATTTATCAAAGTACAGCTTAAGATTTGTCAGCAAGTAATCATAAAACATTTCACGGTCTTCATCATCAGATAAAACAGCATATGCATCCACAATAACCTTTTCAACTTTTTCGAATGTTTTCATAGCAAAGTTTCTACCAGTGACATCTTCGTTTTCTAATCCAGCACCAAACTCTTCTTCTGGATCAGCTGCTGGCTGGTTTTCTCCACGAACATCGATGAATTGTTCCTCATCATCACCGATTTCGACTTCGATATCCTGCTCTTGTAAGGCAATCTCTTCAGCCTCTGCATCAGACCCTTCTTTGCCAGCATCGGCTATAGCAATTTCTGGTGCTAATGCATTTTGCACTGCATTGACTATGTGTGCTCTATAAGATTTTCTTTGATCTGGGTTTGTTGTTAGAATTTTATATTCGTCTTCTAAAATTGGTACAATCTTCTTCAGAAGATCTTCTAAAACATTAATACCAGTTGAGCGGTGTGGGGTTTCAGGTGTTCCGCCAGAAGCTGCCGCTTCAGTTAACAAACTTCGAACAAGCGACCGAAGCTTTTGTTCTTCAAGCCACTCTGTCTTTTTCTTTGTTGCTCTTTGAGCCTTAACTGCTCTAATGGCTTCGCGAATATAGCCTCTAAGCTTAATTTCTTCTGCCAATTGTGTTCTTTTCATATTAAAAATCTCCGCTTATGCATATAATTAGTTACAAGATACAAGCTTTTCCATAACTTTGTTAACAATTTTATCTTTTTCGTCTTTCCACGGATTATATTTCCTTTTCTTTTTATTCTTTTTGCGTTTCGCCACTGATACGTCATTATGGCCGGCTAGTCCTCCTCCGCCGGCTGCTGATAGTTCTGACAGTCCAATCGAAGCTAATTGTTGTTCCTCACCCGCAGCGCTCTGGGTATTTTCGTCTGACTGATCCCTTTTCTCTTGTTCGCGCTTCGCTCGTTCGGCTTCCATTTCTGATCTCATGTTTTCTCTTTCGGTCGCTGCGTTCTGTTCCATTTCTGCTTGAAATTCTTCCATTTCCTGACCCCTTTCTTCTTTAGCAGCTACTTTATCTTCTTCGCGCTGTTCTTCGGCTTCCTCATCAGCTGCTTTGGCTGCTTTTTCATCTTCCACCTCTTTTTCGGCGTCCTCACGTTCTGCTTCTTTAGGATCTTGTGGTGCCACATCAGCTTGAATGTCTGGCTCCAGTCCAAGTTCCTTTTCTTTCTCTTTTGCAGCATCAGCCTCAGCATCAGCGATATCGATCTCGGCATCGGAGAGTTTTTTAGATATTTTTGCTCTTTTAACATCTAATTTCGCTCTATTTTCGTCAGCATCTTGCTTCCTTTGTGCCAATTTTGCTTTGCGAACCAAATCTTTAGGATCTGCACCTTTCTGTTCAGCCAAAACCTCCTTCTCGTCGTATAAATCGTTAATCATTTTATACAATAATTCCATTATAGGTTCAGGTGATGACATGGGTGATTCTCCTTGGTTTAAGCCATAAATATCTAAAAATTGACTCTCTAAGCCTGCAGATTTAACAGAATCGGGCAAATATTGCTTGATTAGGGTCATATTTTTCTGTTCTACGGCATTTCTAAAGTTTCTGGCGCTTAATGGGACATCCTCAACTGGAGTAAAGGCATATTTTTCAGTATCTAGCACCTCAACGCCAGATCGGGCCTTAGATGGAGCGTCTTGGAACCTCATATAGTCGGGTACACCCTTTGAATCGTCTTTTGTACTAGCGCCAAGTATAACCTGATCTCCTGGCTGTGCGTATTCGGCCTTATTTTCTTTATTCATGATAAAATCATAAGATGCACCAACGGGAGAGTTCTGGGGAGACTTATAAACGCGTACATTTGGCAACCCTTCGGCTTGAATGTACATTTCCCACACCTTTTTTGACTGTGGGAAGGTAAATTCAAGCCCGTTATCCGCTTTTCTGGATAGAGGACTGATTAAAACGCGTACTTCTTTCGCAATTTCTGAATAATGAGACACCATTGCGAGATGACCACGGTGCGGGGGCTTAAATGCGCCCGGTACCACGGCAATTACTTGCTTTTCTGCCTCAGTTCCGCTTAATTCTTGGGCTTCACCGCCCTTATCTCGTGAAATTGCTGGTACAGACCCCCTTCCGTACCTAAAAAGACCTAAAATTTGGTTAACCGGAGCAAAGTTTCCGGTAAATTTGTACATTTGGCCCTCATGTTGGAAAACAAACCCTTCTGCGGCCGTGGAAATGTTGTCAAATTTCTTAATTTTGCGTAATTGCTTAGATAGAACGGACTGGGCCTCTTCTTTTCCTGGCCCTTCATAGGCTTGAATGGATGCAATTGCATCTTGAACCTCAGACCTGAGTCTTTTAAGTTCCTTTGTGTTGTCCAGAATATATGCACTCTCTAATCCTCGCAACATTTCGACCGCAAAGTCATGAATTGCGTCTTCGATTGGAAAAATTGCATCAGAAATTAACTTTCCGCCACCATTTACTGTATCTCTAATAAGGACTTTTTGCTCAGGAGGGAAACCCTTGTATATTAACCTTAAGTTTTTAGCACCTTCCTTTCCTAAAATCTTATCAATGATATCTTGCTTGGTTTCAGAATTCATATAAGCGAATTTTCGCTCTATTACTTCATTTAACTTTTCTTCTAGAAATTGCTCAATTGTCATTTGGCCGCTTAGGCCAGCCCTTTTGATTTTCTCAAGACAGATTTTAAGGTCGTGATCACTATCTAGTTGTTGTAATTTTATGACAGCGGTTCTTTGTACAGAAAAATCTTTTTCTGCTGTTGCCGCTTCGAATCGGTCCAACATTCTATCGAGAATCTTTTCATTTTCTTCAGCATCGACAACTTCTAAACGATTTGTGTCAGCATTGTACCTTTTGTGTCCTCCACGATGAATCGATACAACATTTGCATCGTAATTAACAACATTGGAGGCGCCAGGGCCTTGAATCTCTGTATTATAAAAGATATCGCCATCTGGGCCAAAAATTCTGTCTCTTTCAGAAGGATTTAAACTTTCAATGGCTGCTGTATAAGCATCAAAAGCATCTAAATATACTTTTCGTACTTGAGGTCCGCCTTTGAATTCTCTGGCGGCTAAATCAGCAAATGTTTTGCCATTAGCTTGCATATCGCCCTTGTTTCTGGCATACGCCGGCGCCCATGCTCCCGCTTCGCTCTTTACACCTAAATAAATGTTGTAACCATCGGTCTTTTCAGTACCAGATAGTTCACCATTCGATGCCATTGACAGAATCTTACCAATCTTATTAAATGTTAAGTTTCTATTGTCATGGAGATGCATGAGATGTCCTCCGACACCTCCTTCAAGAAGTAATTTTTTCATTCCTCCGCTCCTCTAGAATCTTTACTTGCTCTTCAAGAGTATTGACCCTCTCGTTCAACTGGCGAACTCTTTTCTTTATTTCTTTCAGGTGATACTTCGCCATTTCAAGCCTTCTAGTTTCTTGTTGGGATCTTGGCCTAAACTGCTCCAAAGTCTCAGATAAATTCTGAAGATAGCTGAAAACTGTTGGCGATTTACCTTCTCCTAAAAGAAAGTTTCTTGTCATACTTCTTAAATCAAACATATACTATCTATTCCTCTGGTTCTGCTACACGGGCCGCACGCTTTCTAGGTGCCTTCTTTGGCGCCTCTTCGGCAACGGGTGCTGGTGCTGGCTTTGCTGCCGGCGCTGGTGCGGGGGCCGCTGGTTTTGCTGCTCTGCCACGACCAATTCTAGCTAGTCTTTTTAGTGTTCTTAATTTTTTACCCATTTTAACTTCCTCCTTGATGATAATATGGTAACTATAAATAGTTGTTTAAATCTCGTTTATCATTCTTTTGTCCATAGAATATATTTGGACCTTTTCCTCTCTTCCACATAACTGCGTAAAGACCTTCGCCTAACTTACTTGTCATAAAACTATACGCTTCTTTTTCATCATTAAAAAGCTCATAGCCTGTGTCGCCAACCTCATTGACGTATGTAACGCCAAAAGAAAACTTTCTTTTTGACATTATTTGCGCCTACCTTTACAGTTACATCCTCCGCGCTTCCGCCGGCTTATATTTCTTCTAATTCTTTGTCGCCTTGGGACATAACCTGAACTAGTTTTTTTCTTTTGTGGACCCTTGCTTGGATCCCATGAAGTTGCTTCTTGTGTGGACGGCTCTTTCTCTTCCGTCACTACCTGTGACGTTTCTGTTTTTCTGGTCATTTATCGTCGTCCTTCTTTTCCTTCTTTTTCGCTTTCGGGCCTTCCTTTAGCTGCCCCTCGATGTCTCTTTCTTCTTCTTGCCAGCTTTGGTCTTGCTCCCAAGAAGCTTCGGGCCAATCGTCTTCGTCTGGCTCGACGGACACCTCCTGTGAAGCATGTTTGTCCAAAAAGGCTTGAAACTCAGCCATGGCCTCATCATGAGACATCTCGCCCGATTTTACTCTCTTAGCGAGGGCCCCCATTTCGTCTGAGTTTGTTTCCTTAAGTTTCTTTTTATCATCATCTTCGTCTTTCTTTTTATCATCATCGTCTGTGGGTGGCCCACCTCTTTCTTTATCCATAGCGACCGGATCATATCCGCCCTCTTCTTTACTTTTAAAGAAAGGATGACCGGTCGCACGTCCTGGGCTCATTCCCTTTCCTTCGGCTAGGACTTCCTTTTCGCCCTCGCTCTTATATCCCCACTTTTCCATTAAAAGGCGATTAAGCTCTTTATCTTTCCATCGTTTTGTAGACATTACGTTTCTCCTTCCAAAATAATTGTTCTCTTGTAAATAGTCTCTTCTTACATCTTCCCAGTCACGAAAACATAAATTTCCTGTTTCGTATGCTTCGCGCTCCATTTCTCTCATATGCGGATTGCTTTGAGCATACCCCTCTTCGGCGGCCACATTCGGCCCTGAGAGGTCGCCGCGACAGTTTTGGGTATGATGTACCAACTCGTGCGACAAAGACCTTAGAACGTCCTTGGGGTGCCTTCCATCAACATACAATCCTACGGTATAGCTGTTTGGATCATAGTATGCCGTCCGACCCAGTGTTTTTGCAGCGTTATCTTGATCTGATAGATATTGAATTGTTGGTGCTCTATCAAATTTCATATACTTTTGAGCATATGGAATGAAGTCGTTAACAAACGGTTCAAGTTTTGACATGTCTTGATTAGACTTATTAACTACAGAAAATTTCATTTTAATAAGTCTCTGGTTTTCAATTCTTGTAACAATCTATCTCTAATAATCTTAACTTGTTGTTCAGAAAGTTTAATACCTGCAGCCTTTAGATATGGCGCCAAGTGTTTTCGCACCACGTTCATAGTGTTATTTCTAGTAGCATCGTCAATTGGAGGATTAATTGTTTTTAGTTGATGATTCAAGGTACTGACCTTGATTGTGCCAGATTCTGGCTCTATTCCTCGTTCTGCCGCTTTTTCTCTATCCGCAGCTTGGACTGCAGCAGTTTCTGCGTCTCCTTTGCTGCGTTTCGTAGGTCCGCCCGCCTTCATTTGATTATACATATCAAGCCTTTGTTCGGAACTCATCTTAAAAAACTTGCTTTGTTTTTTAGGATCCATTTTAAGAAATACAAACTTTTCTTTGTTATCAAGAGCGTCCCACTCTTCTTGGGTGCCACCTTGGGTAACCCATTTTTCTGGTGGTCCTTTTGTTGCAGGCTCTTCTTTTGCGGCTGCTTCTGGTTCTGCAGGTTTGCCTTCACCAGTTTCTGCATGCAGCGCCGCCTCCTTCTCAGCATTAGGATCCTTATACAATCGAACATCTCCGTCTTTGTTCATTGCTATCGCCTTTGGCTGACCTTTCTTATCTTTTGATTCAAAGCCTTTTAAATGATGCCGAAGCTTCTTATCTATTTTCTTGGCCTCGCCGGGTTTTAGGTCGTGAGCTTTCGCAAGTGCGTCTACTTTGTCTTGGTGCTCTTCCCCCCATTCGAGCCTTCTTTCGCTGAGCAAAAGTCTTTCTGTTAATAACGTTTCAATTCGTTTAATTGTACTTTCGGTAAACTGAATATCATTTGCTTGAAGTTGGGCTTTGATGTTTCTCATTACAGTATTAATGGCATGCTTCGGTAGTCCAGCCTTAGCCAGCTTGCTACTAAGGGGCTGTTTTCTTTTCATCTTTTCTTCGCCAGTTTCTGGATCTACTACTGGTTCCTTGGCTTGAGCATATTTGAAAAGTGGAACGTGCCCTGAATCATCTACTGTCCCTGTCTCTTCTTCAGGATCAGGGCCTGGGGTCGGGTCTACGTTGGGGAATTTTTGTATTAATTCTGTATATAGTTCTTGGATGTCATCAAAGAGTTGGCTAAAGGTTTTCATAAACTCTCGACGCGGCCCAACTTTTAAATATTTCTCAATACGATAGTTTGTTAATTCCTTCCAGACTTGCCTTCTAATTCTTACGATATCGCTATATGCCTGCTTAAGTTCAGAACTGCCACCGCCGGTTGACGCGCCATCCGAGGCTGCTGCTCCGCTGCCGGCCGCACGTTCTGATCGCGAGCCTGCCTCTTCAAGCGTAGCTCCTGTTCTAGATGTTGGATCGTCCACCGGCGGAAGACTCCCTGGCAACAGTTCTTCTTCTTCTAGTGCGTCACCGCCTTCCTCTTCTGGTGCATCGTCTTCTGGGGCACTTGGCTCTTCCTCTGCGGGGGCCTCTTCTGCAGGAACTTCTTCATCTGGTATACCTGATAAACTTCCTAGAGCGATTTCGCCGGTGTAGCCATATCTTCTCTTTGTAAAGTATTCGTCAAACAAATCGTTAAAATCGTTAATGAACTCACTTACATATCGCTCTACATTGACTTCTTCTTCACCATATTTTTCTTCAAGACCTCTTAATAATTCTACAACTTTTGGTACATATACAGTACTAGCTTTTGTTTTAAATGCAGTAAGATTTTTCTTCCTCTGTCCTCGTGACCACTCCTTCTTTGCGACTCTCTTTTCACCGCCGGGTTCAAAGCGATCACCTGCAACCTCAGCTAAAGTTGTATCAGCGCTTATCATTCCTGCTTTCTGTAGCTCTTCCAAAATAATTTGATTAAGATTCTTCATTTAAAAATTTCTCCCTGCATTCTTTATTGTACCAAATAAACTCAACAACATTACCTGAAGGATCTTCTTGGTAAACTCCGACTGTTCCGTCTCTATGTTCAACCTTTGTACCTTCTTTTGGTAATTCGTGATAACTATCGCAAAGTATTCCAATGTGTGCTGATGGATACTTATTTTTGCTTATGAGTGCTATGTTAGTGTTATTCACACTTAAACGATAATAAAACTCATCTCTATGTGTAACGGCCGCGCCTAGACGCTCTTGCCACCAATCTAGTGCTTCATCTAAATCATCCACTAAGACGGCAATGTGGTCAACAACACTCATATACAATGCTCCACATATAAATAGTTGCCAAAAAAAACACCGCCCCTTTTAACGAGCGGTACATAATATTTTTATTTATATTGTAAAATCTACTATAGTAAAACCTCTTTGTTTGTGTTCATCTTCTTCCGTATCGACTACTTCTTCATTAGATGGCTCTACAGGCTCTGGTGCATGTAGCCAGAGGCGCTCCATTTCGAACTTCTCTTGGGCGGCCTCTTTGTCAATGAGGGCCAAAATATAGGCATAGTAATCAGAATTCATCTCATTAGTAACTATGAACGTAAACTACTTATTGACCATTTCTTTTGTGTCCAGAGATGATTATTACATCGAGTTCATGCTCCCATGTGTATTCATTTATTTCTGTCCACAGCACCTTAACTCTTGACTCTTCATATTTTACAATAACCCCAACACATGGTGAGTGAATATGTTTTTCTAAACATTCTCCAAGATACGAGAAGAAATCTTTTAATATAACCAGATCTCCTACGTCTATACTCATGGTATCTCATCGAGTCGAGTCGAGCACGGATAGTAATCTATTATACCGCACTGTATATTTTCTAATAGAGACTCTTCCTTGTATCCGCTTTCATAGCTATAACGCATGGGCGGAGTTGAATTCCAATAAATGGTCCAACACCACTCTACATCGCGTGCAGGCGGATCGTACAAGAATGGATTTAGTGAAAAATCAAATCGATTTAATAGTATACCAATTCTATTTTCAACTACAACTAAATCACCAGATTTCAGTTTTGTCTCCATTCTTCTTTTTCGCTTTTGAAACCAATTCAACACTCATAATAAGTAGCTCCTTTTCAATTAAAGAATTTTCTAAAGGAAGAACTTTTGCTATAGCTACATCTCTATCGCCTCGTTCAGCTACATATAAATCTGATATGACTCCTAGTTCTTTAATCTTGTTCCCATGCTCATTTACTTGAACCGACCACGAAACTAAATCACCAACGTCATAACGCTCTAATAGTAATCCGCCTAATACATTTTGTTCAGATGTTTTTTTCATTATCCGGCTTGCCTGAAAAGTCTGGGCCATGCTTCATTGCTGCTATAACAATAATAGCGCCTAAACATAAACTAAATATAGAATGTTTGAGTACTTGAGAAAGAATTATTTCCCTGTCTGCTTTTTTATACCTCATATGTTCCCTCAAGCACTCTTAATAGGGCGCTCGTTGCCTCTTCGTCGTTCATTCTGTGATCGACGCCGGCTTGAACCAATGAAGCGCCAAACGTCTTTGCTAAAAGTTCACTATCAGAAAACGGAATAATCTCGTCTGTTTTAGAATGAATGATCGTAGTAGCTGCAGAAATCGTGCCCCATGGGCAATACTTGCTCCATGCTGGTGCGATAAGAATTAGCGGAGTGTTCGTGTTAGCACACATTGCAACGGCGCCGCCTCGACTAGAGCCAATAACAACATCTGGCTTGGCCAAATCAATGTATGTCCTTGCTGCCATAACGGAAGCTTCCCAGTCATCAGCCTTCAGAAACGGCGCAGATACTTGGTGCCCTTCGTTCTCTAAGAGTTGCCGCTTAAAACTGTTTGGTGAAGAGTTCAATCCATGTAGAAATACAATTTTCATAGTGGCGGCTCCCCGCACCGCAACTCGGTGACCCCATCAATTTGTTCCATGTAAAACCAGTCGCCCTCTTTAATTTCGCATGGAAATATAGCAACAGGCAGTTCCAGAGTGATAGGTTCTGAATCTTCTGATATCATTTCAACCACAGCAATGTCCTCTTCAATCATGTCTACTGTGCCGGCATACTGCGTGGCTGCAATTATTATTGTTAGCATTAAGCTTGTCATTTAACCTCCGAAATAATTTTAAAATACTTAGCCTCATACCAATTATCATTTGATAGCGGTATGTCATAAACTATAATTTGTCCTGGCGCAATCTGCTCAATGAGCGGGTTGCCACACTCAATGTCAATTGGCTTGGGCATATATGTTCCTTTTGTAACCCAATGTACTCTTATACATTCCATATACGAGTCGGTCAAGCCCCAGCCAAATCCCGGCGAGGGTACTTTAGAGCGATAGTCTACAACTAGCCCTATGGATTTCTGTTTGCCTCCGCCCACATTATACCACACTAGTGAACCTATTTTTATGGTTTGCTTGCCCATTCAAAATAACTCATCAAAGCCTCAGTTTTATCTTTAATGAACCCCTCTTCATCAATGTAAAGATTAAGTCTTTTAGCTAGTCGGTATCCCTTTTCCCAAGCTTCTACTTCTTCTTCAATAATAGAAACTCTATATTTTGCAGATCTCATTTTTCTTCCATCGTCTCGTACACCGGCGTGCAAGTACTTTTTAGCATACGCAGACCATCTGTCTTCTATTAGCAAGTGCCCACACTCGTGTATAAGTGTGTACAGCCTCTTTTCAATTCCCATGCGAGAATCAATACAGATAAGTTTGTCTTCCCGATAAAATGCATTTGTCTCATCAGTATCAACATGAAGATTATAGCCCTTGTCATAGAGCCAATTTGCTAGTATATTAAAACTAGCGCTAAACAACCTTCTTCTTTCATTCAGAGTCATGTGATGCCGCCTTTAGAAAAGGGAAACCTTCGGGAAGCTCTCCTTCCACAATCCCGCCGTGCTTAACAATAACATTCACAATTGTTTGACGCGGAACATAACCATATACAGTCTCGGTGGGCTCCATGCGATTGTCTGCATATTCGATGAGAAGATCTTCTTCTTGACTTGGGAATCCGACCTCAGCTGTGGTGTATGGCCCTACATTGTTTCTTGGTGTAGAATAAGCTGTTGAGCTAGCTTGCACACTCATAGAAAATCCATCAGCACATCTGATGGTTGAGTTGAGCGGTTTATAGAACATAATGCCTCCTGATGACTGTATTAATATAACACAGTATACTCAAAAAGGCAAGTGTTTTTTATTCGTCTGCCCACCAACTTCGGTTAGCTTTGCTCAGTTCCACAATTAGATAACCCAAAGTATCGACATGTGCTGCAACATCGGTAGTTAAAAATTCTTGCTTAAGATTGTCAATATAGATATCTAGGTCTGTACCACCAGAAAATTGCATTCTTGAAAGCTGTTCTCTGATGAGCTTGTGTTTGTTGGAGTATTCAAGTCGGTAATTGGTTAAGTCTCTCCTTTCTTGCCTAGCTAAGCGGCATGCCTCTTCAACGTTTTCACATCGGCTGATAATAAATTGTATTCTTTCTTTAACGGTTTCACCTCTAATACGGCCAACTTTCTTGCTATATAATTTTAATGATTCTAAAGTTCTCATAAATATGCCTTATTTTGAATGTTTATCCGCAACTGCAGCTGCTGCCCAAGAGTTAGGTTTAATTTTAGTTTCAAAACCAGCACCACGAGCGTAACCAACTAAAGCATCGGAAAATTTACTAGTTGCCATCTTCTTTTCTGGGGCGCTGACATCTAGGTGTAGTTCGATACTGAGTCGAGGGCAGTGCTCCAATAACTGAAGACCAAGTTCTACAGATTGGTTGACTTCAATAGTTATGCGATGAACTAAACTATTAAACTTGGATTTAGGAAACTTCTTGCGTCGAACAAAATAATTGCCTCCACTTTGTCCTTTTGCTCCATGTAGACATATAGCAGTTGTGAACGTACATTTGTCTTTGTTTAAAAAACTATCGGAGCCAACAAACACTTTGCCACCTAATTGGCAATGGCTCTTCACCGAATCAACAATATCGTTGAATGCTATTTGTATTCCTGTACCAGTAAACCACACATCATCACTCATTACATAAGTATATAGTGTTTATTTGAATCTGTGAAGGTACTATTCACCAATTCCACTTAAAGGGTCTATTGCGTCATCCGACATCGCTGATGGATCATCGCTGGGAGGGAAGTATTCTGGGTCATAACTTTTGACCAAATGTAACACATCGTGAAAGTAGCTACCAGCCGTCGTTTGCGGATCGCGCTCCCGCCAGTTCTCAAGAAGAATTTTTACATTTTGCATAAGAGCATCAAATAGCGCTGCCTTATCCGAATCAGATATCCCTTCAAGATCTTCATCGTCTCTCGGATCACCGACTGCGCCGTGGGTGCCCATGTGATAGGTTGATCTGATTCCTTGCTCGCCAGGGCTCGGTTGTTGTGCGGCCGGCATGGTTTGAATTGGGTTGTATGGATTACCCTCTGCTATGACCTCAGAAATAATCTTTCGCAGTTCATCTAGTTTTATGCTCATTTGTATCAAAATCCTTTACTAAAAATTTTTTACCCCTTTGGGTCTTTTATAATTAGTTTAGATGTTCCTCAATGGCAGTAGAAACCCAAGATTCATTCCATCCACGCCATCCTGCAAGAATCTCCATTTCTTCACCAACAAGTACGAGAGTCGGCCAGGAGCTAATAGGAAACCCTTCAGCAGCAGTTAAATCGATAATACTTCGATCCCCAGCTAAAACGGTGCCATTTATGCCATAGTTATTAACCCACGCTTGAACATCAGCTAAATCCACAGTACCCCCAGTAGAATCATCAATAAGAACCGTAATCCATTCGAATTGAACGGCGCCACTACTGTTCTGCCCGTATTTCGCCTCAAATTCGTTACCCTTAGTAGCAATGTTGTTACAGACAGAGCACCACATCGTGGAAAAGTCCAGAAGAGTTAGCTTGCCATGTTGGTCATATAAAGACCAATCAAGGTCGTCTTGGTCTTTAAATGTAAAATCGCATGCGTGCTCGCCAACAGCACCGCCGCAATCGGTCCATGTGACCCAAGACCGGTCAGGCTCTTCAGGCTCAGTTGAATCCACAGAGGGGCCAGAATCTACAACGACGGGCGCGGGCTCTTGAGAATCAGATGTTGGTTCGCTCTCTAATTCGGGCGAACATGCGCTACAGCCGATAAGCATCAATGCGCATAGAAAAGTTGATAGAAAATTTTTTTTATACATAGCAAAACCTCAGTTATTCTATAGTAGATAGACTTGAGGGCAGAAAAATTGCTATTTTTTAAATAAGATAAATATCAGTAGTAGTAAAACAGTGAATTCGAACCCAAAGGCCCAGTAACTAACAAAGAAAGGAATAGAAAGAACAGTGTTCTTTATTCGACGTTCTAACTTGATTTCATCATCTATGTGCATTTACACCTCGGAGTCGGTTATGATTAAACACCCTTCGTTAACCCAGTGTTGATTATGACAAAAAAACCCGTATTCTTTAATAACAGACTTAACAATATTTCTCATTTGGTCAGATTTGCCTGTTATAACCTCTACGGGAAGATTGTCCAAATTACGATATAAGAAAGAATGAAGAAGGTGTTCGACATCATTGTGCCGAACACCATGGAGGTTCAATTGGTTCACTAATTAAAGCCAACAGTGATAAGGTCTTCTTCAGGAACTAGGATAAGCCTATGTGGAACATAAACTAAAATCCGTCCTTGAGAATCGGGTTTTGAACTCATCACCATAACTTCCGAACCTCTGGAAACTCTGACCGGGATACGTTCTTTGGTGTCGTAATACCACGCATCGCCTGAGCCAGATAATAATTGATACGGTATCGGTTCCTTATCCGAAAGACCGCCAGTTGCATATTCTAGCAACTCTTTAACAGTTTGCATGGTTGCTGCCTCTAAAGCATCAGATCCACTGGGGAATTCGTCCATAACTAGGCTCCTTAAAGTATATAGTGTGCTAACACTATAAAACACTATAACTCACCAAGCTTCAGATATTAACTCTAATTCTTGCCTGGAGTAAATGTAGTTCTCTCCATCAACGTATACTTTGTAATACGGTCCTCTTCCTGAGCCATTATACCACCACTCTAACATGTCATCGACATACATCGTCCTCCGCATAGTATTATACTCCTCTCCCATCTGTTTAATCACTACGCCTGTTTTCCCCATGTTGTGTGTTCCATATACTACATCTAGATCCATGGTGTCTTCTATCTTTGCAAAACTGGCCGTTCTAATCTTCACTAAGTCACCCGCAACGAAGAATGCTGTCTGTTGCTGGGTCGCCGCTTTCGTTCTTTTAAATACGCGCTTCTTTTCTGCTTTCTTTTTTTCTTTCTCTTTCTTCTTATTTTGCTTTGCCATTAACCGAATCGCATTTAACTGGCATTTTGGCTGCTTTTATATTTTCATTAAGTCTTTCGGTAATTTGCTCTAACTTATCTTGCATTTGATCAATCACTGACGTACATGCTGCTAATTGAGCCTGAAAGCGCATAATCTCTTCCTTTGTTAACATAGCGGTATTTCTCCCTCTCTTCTAACTATGGATTAGCTTACGATTCCGAATTTTTATTTGCGTTTTTTTTTACAAACCCTCTTATTCATAAACGAATTCGATCCTACCATTCTTCATTCGCTGACACTTCCCTTCCCAATGACAGAACCGGGGCCTTGTAGAGCCGAGTTTAAACTCCATGGTTGCCTTTGGCGACCTTGAGCAGTATGCGAACCCGGTTTTGCCATAACACATCCATATAATCGGACTACCGCAACGCGGGCAGGTATTCTTCTCTGTTCTTATTACTCCCATGTAGTATATATGCTAAAATCTGGAAAATTTCTGTGCGTATCGTGAATGTATTTAATCGCCACTTGACAGGTCAATACGCTAGGGACATAGATTCCGGCCCTAGGGGGGTAGGGGGGTACTCCCCCCCCTTGATAACATACTTGTAACCTGACGTTTCGCGTTGTAGCATTTATGTATACAAAGGTTTATGTATCATATATGATGCTACAGTGGTAACATAGGTTATAACTGGGCTATCCCTTACTGTATACTCTTATATACTATTACTCTCTCCCTCTCTTTTTGTAACAGTGTTTCTTATGTTTGTTTACATTATTTATTTTATTACCCTCGCGAATGTTTCCCTTACCTCGCGAGCATTTAGTGTGTCACATCGCATTGTGTACATATGCGACAGTGTGAGCGCGTGTATACATTTATATACATCTGCCCTCGCCCTATAACACGGTGCAGTTCGGTTGTCAAGTGTATATGATTTGATACGGTCATTGGTTGTCCGTATGTTATGTGATACGGTCTATATATGTCCGTATACATTTTGAGTCACTTGACAAAGCGTAGCGTGTATGTATTAAGACTAAACCATTTTAGCGTACAGATTGAATACTTGTATACAAACCCATACACTTACAGTTACCTTTATAACCAAAGTGATCACTTAGGTGGATCCACTTTACTCCACTTTGTACCACTTTGTCACACAAACTAACACTGTCTCATGTTATGTATGTTACTTATGCTACTCCTCTATGTCACCTTCCTCTTCTTGAGTGTTATCTTTATCGATACTATTTCTTTCTTTATCCTGATACCTTTTAATACCCTCACTCATAAATGTATCCAATGGGTGAAGTGGTATTGCTATGATTGTGGTCTTCCTACCAGTCGTATCGGTTTTGATACTTTTATTATTCTGAGCCTCCACATCATTTTCTTCCTCGGGCAAATCTCTATCTTGATAGTCAACGAATGGTGGTCGCTCCGATACATCATCAGTCGGGTCATCGATGTGGTCGATCCCAGCGAGCGTTTCGATCAGTGCCATCACGCTATCAGTAAACCTTTTAGCATCACCCTTAGACATCGAGCTTAGATCATCCATAAGAAAATAACTTTCTTGCTCCTCGTCGAGGCTCTTTCTTTTCTCCTCTTCTTTTCTTTCTTCTTCTATAGCTCTGCGATACTCATCTAGATAAACAACATTATCTTCTGTATCCTCGATCTTGTCTTTATCCATGGTCACGCTGTCTTCCTCGCTTTCTTAATATGTCTTTCCTCGACCAGAATCGGAGTCGGAGCACCGAAAGGCAGCAGCTTGTAGACCTTGGCCCCGCTAGCAGCACTCACAACGGGTCCAGCGTTGTGCTGGATGACGATACAGGGCTTGTCGCCTGCTCCTCGACGTGCAGCATAGGGAGCACCAGTGCGAAGCGTCACAAGCGATTTGAGAGCGTATTTCGGCTCGGCAAACCATGCCGACAGCACCTTGGATGCGTACTTGTTGCCGGTGATTGCCTTGTACTGCTTCAGAGTCGGCACGAAGCTGTCATCCTCGATGATCTTGTGTGCCAAGTCGCTGAAATATCCAGTGGTGGCATAGTAGCGAGCGGCAACGATAGCCTTGTCGCGGCATCCGTCTGAAATATAGCTGCTATTCCATGCTTTACGCTCGGCTACCGCATGCGGGCTGTGCCGGTTTACGATCTTATCCAAAGTTTTATTTTGAGCCTCGGACAGATCCTTATACTGTGCCTGCACCATCAAGCTGTTGAGAAAGTCACCTTCCCACTCAGACAGACCGGGCGTGCTGTCGATCAAGGCTCGGATACGCGCTACAACGGGCTTGGCGTTGTTCTGACGCTCTGCGATGGCCTCGGGGCTATAGCGAGCCTCCAAGTCCTTCACACAGCGAGCACGGCCCGGTGTGAGCCTTCCTTTGCGCTTGTAGAAGCTCAACAACGAACCAGCAAAGTCCCGGTCACGCTTCGTCGCGTGCGGGTTAGAGATAATGGCTTCAAGGCGATTGGCGTAAGTGAATCGGGGCATGAATAAAACTCCTTCGTGATATAAACAAATATATCACACCAGTAACTATAAGTCAAGGGTAAAATGTCAAGTAAATGTCAAGAAAGGTTAATGTCCATGAGAGCCCCTTAGAGCCTTTCTGAGCCCTCGCAACCTCTCTGCATCCTGCTGCCCTCCGAGTGTTCTACAGACGCTCAGAAGGGCTTCTAGGAGCAGTAAGGGGTAAGATCAGGCCCGCGCAAGGCCGACAGCCATGACTACGGGCAGACAGCCCCAAAGGGTGAGAAGAGTGCAAGCGGCGATAGTGGAAACGATCATTATTGATCTCCATGGTTAAAGTGGACCGGGCGATTCCGGTCCACGAGTAAAGGTTAATGTTTAGACTTTAGAGTCGATAGCGATGATTCGCTCGTTCGTCTGGAAGTACGGGCGTCGAGCATATTCCTTAGTGGTCATCCACATGCGTTGGCACTTGGAAGCCACCGGCTTAGGAGCACAGAGGTCAGTCAAGACGATGTGACCGTCGAAGTTGCCAGCGTTGACATACTTGGTCGGCGCGTTGAAGCAGGTGCCCCCGCAAAGGACTCGTTCGGCCTTCTTGTGCTGTCCCTTCTTCCAAACATAAATCTTATCCTCTGCAACCTCGGTGTCGAAGGGGATAACAGTAAACTCGGCAAGATCGGCCAGCTTGTTCAACTCGGAGAAGAACGCGGTAAGCATACCATCGTCAACAGAACCAGACTGATCAATGCTGATCGCGATCTTTGCAGTACGATTGACACGCTTGCCAGCGTGGATGTAAGGGTAACGCTTGTTGATTCGGCGCACTGTGCTCGTCTTGTTAGCACGCTGGGTGGTCTTGACGAAGTAACGAAGCACCTTGCGCCAATCAACCTTAGACTGAAGACGCTCCATGATGTCCCGACGAACCTGACCCGACACGGATCCCCATGAGTTAGACTTTGCGGCCTCTTCCGCTGCCTTCTTTACAGTCTCCTTCAGACGCTCTTTCGCCATATCGCGAGTAGCCTGATCGACTTCGCCCCAACCGCTATGGTCGTCAAAGCTATCGGGCTGTCCGTCACCGGGCTGTCCAGAACCGCTATCCTCGGAAGGATCACCAGAACCGTCGCCAGAATCACCGTCACCGTCTTCAGGCTCGTCGTTCTGTTTCTTCTTCAACTCAGCAAAATACCACTCAGCAGACTTGCCAAGCGGCATATCAGCGAACGGGCCTTGACCGGGCATACAGCAACCATCGGGCAACTCACCCTGAAGATGGGAGTTGATTGAAAGGTCAGTAGCGACATTCCAAAGACGTGACATGCCCTCTTCAGGAAGTCGGCCAGTAACATGCTCAAAAACCAAGTGATAAAACTCATGCTTCAGCACACCGGCACGCTCTTTGTCGGTCAGACCCTCAAAGAACTTGGGATTATAAATCATCACAAACTGACCAGAATCCTTATCAACCTTGACACCCGCTGTCGGAACAGCGGAAGACGAAGACTTGTTGATTCGGCGCGAAAGAGCGGCGAAGAACGGCTCGCTCATAAGAAGGCGTGCCGTGTGCAGATTAAGGTCAAAGGGCTTGGGAGTAGAATCGGTCATAGGGATCTCCTTAGTACATATATAATATAGCATGCTGGACAGGAAAAATCAATAGTGAAGTTGTCAAGAAAATGTCAAGAAAGGTTTATAATGCCTTCCGGCAAGGCAGAGACTAGCTCTGCGCTTCGCCGGTCAGGAGTTCAACGAGGTAGCCAGACACCGACACACCGTCAGCAGTGGTCGCCTGATGGAGCGCAACCGTGTTCTCGATGGCACCGTTACCCATCACCGTCCACAGCTTCATAGCCACTTCAGACGGCAGCGTGACGAAGTAGGTGGCAAGGTTAGCAACCTGATCCTCAGTCAGTGCATCAGCGAAAGTCTCACTGGCTTCCATCTTCTCAACCATCGCAGAGTGATCGTTGATCGTGAAGTCAGAAGTCTTATCAATCTGACCCTCATCGATGATCTGCTCGATGGTCACTTGTCGCTCATAGTTAGCAACGAAGTCGTTGAAGGCAACAGCAGCTTCAAACCCGACGAACGCGCCCGTAAGCTGGAACAGCACAGAGGAGTTATAACCATCCTCTTGAAGCAGGCCCGCACCAGTCAGGCACTCGTTGACACGCTCCCAGCTACGACGAGAAGGATAAACCTTGTTTGGCTCGTAATCGCTAGTGTGCTCCAAGTGGTTGTGATTCTGGTTAATGAAGTCCCAGATCACACCATCGATGCCAGCTTCCTTGGCCCATGCGAGCCAGTCTTCGACAGACGGCTCAACGTCAAACACGGTCCAGCGGTCAAGCTCTGCCGGATCCATTTCACCGACTTGGTACTGCTCGCCATGCTCGCCACCGTTGACAGCCGCCATGATCAGCGTACCCTCGTGGAGCGAGAAACCAGCCAGCTTGCGGCTATCGGTCAACTCAAAGATGCCCTGACGGACCTCGATGGTCGCACGATCAACCTCGTCCAGAAAGAGGACAACGGGAGTCTCACAAGCGGTCTTGAACCACTCAGGTGGGTTCCAAGAGGTCACTTCGCCATCAGTCGAAGGCAGACCAAGAAGATCGCCCTCGGTCATCTGGGAAGCTCGACGCTCGATGACGGGCATGCCCATCGCGTCGGCGGTCTGATAGACGACACAGGACTTGCCGATGCCGTGGCGACCTCGGACAAGAACAGGCTTCTTGACATTGAGGACGTGAGGGACGATAGAAACGAAAGTTGCGAAGTCGATGGACATGAATGTTCTCCAGAGAAGAGAGGGTTGTTGAAAAGTTTCCTTACCTTACATATATAATATAGCATGCTGGACAGGAAAAATCAATAGTGAAGTTGTCAAGAAAATGTCAAGAAAGGTTTAACTTACCAGTTCAAAGGCATCTGCGCGGTCGCTAAACTCGGTAATCGAGGTTGTAGCACCAGTTTGAGCAGGCTTAAGAAGTTTAATCCTGAAGCCGCCCCAGTCGCCATCCCACATGAAGTGATCGGTCACCAGACCTTCACCGTGATGCTGGTGGCGCACAAGCGATCCCACCGTGATGCGCTTGGGCTCAGAATACTCGGTCATGGCCTCAGTGCGCGTAATGGACTCGCCATTCAGGAAAACCTCTTCTTCTGGATAGCAGAAGCCGTCCCAGTCAAAGATCTGATCAATGGCCTCGGCAGCATCGCGGCCAGACTCGGTGATGTGAAGGCGATGGTCAATCTTCTTGACCAGTCCTGCCAGCACCAGCATATCACAACGGGCATGATCACCGTCCCAGAGGGATCGGCCATCCTTCTCGGATGCCACCATGGAGGACAAGGTAAACCACTCGCTCATGGTCAGTTTAAGGTCAGAAAGTGTTTCAAGGTCGAAGGTCAATGTAGTCTCCTTTGTTTGACTTACCCCAGTATTATAACATGGGAGTGCGGAAAGAGGCGGTCAGATTTTGACCGCCTTGAAAAAAGGTTTATAATCTACTCGGCAGCAGCTTCTTGATCAATGTCACGCCAGAAGTAATAATCGCGGTGCTCACCCTTGTCGAACAATCCGACCGTACTCACATCCAAGTCTTCACAATCCAACCATCCATCGGGCGGCTGCACGACGGGGACAGGACCAGCAATAGTAAACTTGTTGTTGTAAGACTCATTACCGGAACACGATGCAGGAACGTGAAGGAAGTGATCCCGCAGCTTCTTAGCATCGCGGCACTTGAGCCAAGCGTTTCCAGTCGATCCGTCGCAATAGCTCTTGCGATGGACACTGCCCCATGAAAATCCAGTGACGAGATAAGCGTGCTTTTCGCCATCGTAGTCCTCTTTGGTCAGCAACGCGCCCGTACCTACTCCGTGCTCTTGCAAGCGGCTCAGAAGGGCAGCACGGGCCTGCTTGGAGTGTTCTACGAACGTGGCCTTGTCCTTCTTGAACTGAGGGCATGTTCGCCGGTTGTGTCCACTCTCTTGACAGTAGGAGCACACGCGGCCACCATACGATTCGCGGCGACGGCGAACCTTCTCGCCAGTCACGGGATCTTCGCCGGTGCGCTTAGAAAGCTGCTGGCGAACGTGTGCGAAGGTATAGTCATCCTCCGAACGGCTACCGTCTTTGACTGCCTGTTGCAGTCGGTTGAAGCGATCCTGAAGTTGTTCTGTCAACTTCTCGCAGGTTGTTCTATTGTGCCCTCTTCCATAACAATGTCCACAACGGACGGTTCCATTCCAGTTACCCATGTGCTTTACCTCTGATGAAGGTTAATGATTTCTCTGTCTTACCCTAATAATATAGCATGATATTACGGGGAAGTCAAGGTTAATAATGTCAAGAAAATGTCAAGAAAGGTTTAAAACCCGGCTGCTTCAGCACGGGCCTCCCAAATCTCCCACGACTCAAGCTCCACATCGGGAGTCGGAGGAACGATGCCAAGGGCAACGTCTTCGCGCCACATGCGATCCTCTTCGACCTTCCACTCGCGCTCTGCGACGATGATCGCCTCAAGCTCATGACCAAGGCAGTCAACCAGATCCTCAAGATCTGCGATGCTCATGGCCTCCCAGTTGAAGATCCCGCGTGGACGGAAGCCATTGGCATCCTTGAAGAGATCGGAAGCAAGAGAGATAAGATTGTCGCGGTCTGAAAGCATGTGTACTCCTTGATTACTTCTGTATTATCTCATATGCGAAGGCAGAAGTCAACAGGAAAGTTGTCAAGAAAATGTCAAGAGACTTTACTGATGATCGGATCACTGGCCTTCGTTCAACTTCTCGGCTCGCCAGTTACTAAACTTCTGCGGGCTCATGCCTCCGACGACATTATCAAGTTGCTCATCGGTCAGTGCAGTGCTGATCACCTCCAGCTTGTCGGCTCTGAAGCTCTCGCCGGTATGCAGATAAACCCAAGCGGTGTCGCCAAAGTCACACTCTTCTATGCTCTTGACTCCCTGCTCGATACCAATAACGAGGCCAGTGGATCCATCATAAATAACTTTAACCAGATCACCGACTTTCACTGATCACCTCTATATCCTGTGGGCATTCCCACCTGATTTCTCCTCCGAGAAAAGACCACATAACTTGGATCGTTGCCTGATCATCGAGCCCGCCCTTTTCGATGCCCACTACAACACCAGACCTGTTCCAGTCGCGACTTCGCCCCATGCAGCACATACGCACTAGATCACCGACTTGCATTTATAACCTTCAAATCTCTAGCCAGATAGCGACGGTTCGCACCCTTCGTGCCGATAAGCTGAAGTTCGTGGATCTTCTCACCGTCTTTCTCCCAGTCATGAGGCATAAATGACTTTACAATCAGCCCGTAAGTGCCGGTTGGTACGCCGACAGAAGCACGCTTAGTTATAACCAAATCGCCGGGATTCATGCGATCACCTCCAAGCGATTCACATGATAATCTTCCCACTCGCCATCGACGCAGCGGAGCACCCTGCGATGCTTGGGATCGTTGTCGCTGGTCGCGACGATGAGCCCGACATAATGAGCATTGATCTCTAAGACGCGCGCGGGGGATAGCCTCTTGCGCGCCTCATGCGAGAAATCATAAACTCTCACCAAGTCACCGACTTTCACTGATAACCTCCAGTATATCACCCTGTAGCACATGCGCTCGGATTGGCTGTCCTTCATAGCCGCTTTTAATGCGTTGAACAACCCAAATCGGTGTAGTTGCCAGACACCCGCCTTGCTCAACGATCATGCCGCAAGTAACCCGCCCCCAGCGTGAACGATATTTAACAATATCACCGACTTTCATTGATCAACTCCAGCAGATAGGGATTCACCGTATCCAGCACACCATTTGACCACTGGACAATCCAGTATGCAGGTGTGCCAGGAAGTTGCTTAATCAGCAAGCCAACCTGATCGTGACACTTTACCAAATCACCGACTTTCATGCTGCGCTCACTACTTCGTAGTTGAGCCTGCCGTGTGTAAGGTTCCATGTCGCCCATATCCGATAGCCCGTCTTTAGATTTTGTAGCAGCGCATCGTCACCAACGACACAGGTAACAAGCCACATCGTTTCGTTACGCATACGCACCAGATCACCGACTTTCATTGATTACCTCCAGATCGTCAGCCTTGAGAGCTTCGCCTGTGTGCGTATATGCCCACAGGATCATAGCTGGCTCCAATCGGCGCATACGCACGATGAGCCCCACGCGCTCTCTCTTGTCCCAGGATTGCCACCGCACCAGATCACCGACTTTCATTGATTACCTCGCACTGGAAAGCGCACCAGAGTGTTTCCCTTCCATTGTGAAACACAACAATATCCCTAAAGTCTGTGGGATCTTCAATCCACCGCAGAAAGATACCCGCG